>Ga0316219_1000142_pt1 | contig 108648 bp, 108 predicted proteins | sample TBH18003PmetaG_FD_203635 | JGI IMG/M metagenome (GOLD analysis project Ga0316219, IMG submission 203635) | Freshwater microbial communities from Trout Bog Lake, Wisconsin, USA - TBH18003P | ecosystem: Environmental > Aquatic > Freshwater > Lake > Hypolimnion/Profundal zone | place: USA...
ACGAAACACAATCACTCAAAGACGCTTGCTTCACCAAAAGATCGCCGCTTAAGATCAACCAACAGATGAGGCCAATGCTCCCTTAATCTACGCCCTCAGTTGTCCCAATTGTTTTGACGACACACACCTAAGTGATTGGGTTTCGAAAAACGGCTCCGCGAACTGCGATATCAGCCCGGACAAAGTCGATCTGGTCGCCGTATTGGAGTCTTACTGGAACGAGCACGCTAGCAAGCTGCCAAGCGCAGATACGGCATTCAATGGCCTGTGCTACTGGCGGGAATACTGGAAGGAGGCGACGGTTTCAGAACTGAAGCCTTTGGAGCAGAGGCGGTTCTGGAAGTGGCTTGCCGCTAAGGGTTTGGAGGCCGGCGGTATCGACCGCGTACTTTCCGACGGTAAGGCCGCGCTTAACTGGGCCGTCAAATGGCAGATCTTGGCAAACGCGCCGCACATCTTCCTGATGCAGACCGAGGTGGATCGCCGCTCGCGCAAACCAATGGGACGTCCCATCGTGCCCAAGGAAATGGCGTTGCTCATCGACGCCACCAACTCTCGGCACATGCTAACCTATCTGATAATTGCGATCACAACGATGGCACGCCCAGGAGCAATCCTCGATCTTGGCGGCGCGCAATTTGACCGCGAACATGACCGCGTGGATTTGAACCCGCCCGGACGCAAGCAGAACAAGAAGCACCGCCCGATCCTGGCCGTCGCTCCGACGTTGAAACCGTGGTTGCAGGCGGTAACCGATCCAAGCCGGCGCTACGTCACGTATGGTGGCAAGCCAGTCGAATCTATCAGTACGGCCTGGGTCAATCTGGTGACTGAATCTGGCCTAGATTCCCGCGTCACCCCCTATTCCATCCGCCATGGCATGGGCCGCGAGATGCGCAAGCGCAAAGTGCCCAAGGAACAGATCAGCATCTTCCTGGGTCACCTGCCCAAAGACTCGGACGCGACAACTTCGATCTATGCCCCTTATGAGCCGGAGTATTGCTCGGAGGCGATTGCAGCGATTGAAGATGTAATGGCCGAAATCCGCAAGCACCTCAAAAAAGCTAACATCGATCAGGCGATCTCGGCCATTGATCCCGTGGCTCTGGCAAAAGCCATTCCCAGCAAGTTCAAGAAAGGCGTGGGCGATGCCAAGCGCGAGGAGATTCGCCGCCTGATCCTGTCAGGTCTTCCCCACAAGGAAGTCGTGCGCCAAAGCAAGACCTCAAGCGGCACGGTGAGCCTCATTCGCGGTGAGTTGCGTGCAGTTATGCCGCTTTATCGCAACTCTGAATCACCCCTTTGCGTACCATTTGCGTACCATGAAGACGAAAGTTCGAGTCCGGAGGACTCGCAAGTCCCTGAAATGATTGGTGGGCCCGGCTGGATTCGAACCAGCGACCTAACCGTTATGAGCGGTCAGCTCTAACCAACTGAGCTACAGGCCCCGGCTCCGGGGTATAACAGGATTTTTCGGCCCGCCAATAAGCCACGCTGCCGCCGCGATTTTGCCGTTCTGCGGGCTGAACATGACCGGGATATTTGGAAGGATTCGTCATGAAAAACGCCCTGCTCGCCGCTCTGCTGCTGGCCGCCGGCCTTGCCCCGGCCTGGGCCCAGACCGCCCCGGGCCGGAGCCTGAGCATGTCTGGCCAGGGAGAGGTGCGAGCCGCGCCCGATACCGTGACCCTGTCGGCCGGGGTGACCAGCGAAGCGCCCACGGCGGCGGCCGCGCTGAGCGCCAACACCGCCCGCATGCAATCGGTTTTCGCCGCCCTGAAAAAAATCGGCGTGGCGGACAAGGATATGCAGACCGCCAATTTCTCGGTCTCGCCGCAAGTGGCGAACACCAACAACCAGCCGCCGCATGTCACCGGCTATCAGGTCAGCAACCAAGTGCAATTGCGGCTGGACGATGTTGCCAAGCTGGGCCCGGCGCTGGATGCGCTGGTGACGGCGGGCGCCAACCAGATGAACGGCATTGATTTCGCCATCAAGGATTCCGCGCCCTTGCTGGCGCAGGCCCGCGCCGATGCCGTGAGCGATGCCCGCGCCAAAGCGGAAACCTATGCCAAGGCTGCGGGGGTGAGCCTGGGGCCAATCCTGTCCATCAGCGAAAATGGCGGCCAAGGGCCCAGGCCTGTCTATATGGCGATGCCCATGGTGCGCTCGGCCAAGGCGGTGCCGGTTGCCGCAGGCGAGGAAAGCATCACGGGGGAGGTTTCCATCGTCTGGGAAATCCATTGAAAGCGCCTATATTCCCCGGATGGACAATCCGTTTTTCGAAGACTGGACCGCGCCTTTCGGCGCCCCGCCGCTAGACCGCATCACGCCGGCGCATTTCCCGCCGGCCTATGACCGCGCCCTGGCGCAGCATGACGCCGAGATTGCCGCCATCGCCGCCGCACCTGTCGGTTTCGAGAACACCATCATCGCGCTGGAAAAAAGCGGCAAGCTGTTGGGCAAGGTCGAAGCGGTTTTCTCCAATCTCGCATCCGCTCACACCAATGACGCGTTGCAGGCGATCGAGCTGGTAATGGCGCCGCGCCTGTCCGCCCATTGGAGCGCGATCTACCTGAACGCCGCTCTGTTCGCTCGGATTGACGCGCTTTTCACCAAACGCGAAACGCTTGGGCTGGACACCGAAGCGATGCGGGTGCTGGAACGCTATCACCTGGATTTCGTGCGCCAGGGCGCCATGCTGAAGGGCGCGGACCGGGCGCAGCTCGATGAAATTGGCCAACGCCTGGCCACCCTGGGCACGGAATTTTCGCAGAATGTTCTGGCCGATGAGCAGGATTTCGTCCTGCCGTTGCGCGAAAGCCAGATGGGCGGGCTGCCCGGTTTTGTGCGCGATGCCGCCGCCGCCACGGCGCGGGATCGCGGGCTGGACGCGCCCTTTGCCGTCACCCTGTCGCGATCCAATGTCGAGCCGTTTCTGCAATTTTCTTCTGACCGCGGCTTGCGCGAGCAATTGTTCAAGGCCTTTGTTTCGCGCGGCGCAAACGCCAACACCCACAACAATTGGGCGATCATCGCCGAGACATTGGCGCTGCGCGCCAAACGGGCGCATCTGCTGGGCTATAAAAGCTATGCCGATTACAAGCTGGCCGACAGCATGGCCGGCACGCCGGGCAAAGCGCGCGCCCTGTTGGATCAGGTTTGGGGTCCGGCCAAGCGCCGCGCCCTGGAAGAGGCGAACGATCTGGCGGCGCTGATCACCGAAGAGGGCGCCAATTTCAAGCTGGCGGCATGGGACTGGCGCTATTACGCCGAGAAACTGCGCGAGAAACGCTTTGACTTTGATGAGGCCGCGCTCAAGCCCTATTTCGCGCTGGAGAACATGATCCAGGCCGCCTTCTTCACCGCCGGAAAATTGTTCGGCGTTTCCTTTCGCGAACGCCGCGACATCCCCGTCTATCACCCCGATGTGCGGGTCTGGGAGGTGGCGCGCGAAGGCAAACCCATCGGCCTGTTCTATGGCGACTATTTCGCCCGGCCGGAAAAGCAGGGCGGCGCCTGGATGTCCAGCCTGCGTGACCAGGAGACATTGGATGGCAACGTCCTTCCGCTGATCCTGAACAATTGCAATTTCGTCAAATCCGTTCCGGCGCTACTCAGCTTCGACGATGCCCGCACTTTGTTTCATGAGTTTGGCCACGCCCTGCACGGATTATTGTCGAAGGTGCGCTTTCCGCGCCTGTCGGGCACCAATGTGGCGCGGGATTTTGTCGAGCTGCCGTCCCAGCTTTACGAACATTGGCTGGAAGAAAAAGAAGTGCTCACCCGCTTCGCGCGGCACTATCAGACAGGCGAAGCTTTGCCACCTGCCCTGCTCGAAAAGCTGTTGGCGGCGCGCAATTTCGGCCAGGGCTTCGCCACGGTGGAATTTCTGGCTGCCGCCTTTGTTGATATGGACTTTCATGCTTTGGAAGCAGGCGCCGCCATTGATCCCATTGCGTTGCAGGCCGCCTCGCTGGCCCGCATCGGCATGCCGGACGAGATCGCCATGCGCCATGCCAGCCCGCATTTCAGCCATGTGTTTTCCGGTGAGGGTTATAGCGCGGGCTATTATTCCTATATGTGGTCAGAGGTTCTGGACGCCGACGGTTTCGCCGCCTTCCGGGCGGATCCTTTCGACCCTCTTGCTGCCGGCCGCCTGTATGACAATATCTATTCGGCGGGCGGCTCCCGTGACTATGCGCAGGCTTATCGCGCATTTCGCGGGCGTGATCCTGAGGTCAAGGCCTTGCTCGAAGGCCGTGGATTGGAGACAGCGTGATGCGCAAGACACTGATGCTGATGGTGGCCGGTGCCGCCCTGGCCTTGGGCGCTTCCGCCCCCGCGCCCAAGCTTTCCATCACCGATCTCAAAGACCTGCCGGTTGTGACTACGGCGCCCTATGACGAAGCCGCGGACGCCAACGCCGTGGTCGCCGCCGCCTTTGACCGCGCCAAAAAAAGTCACAAGCGGGTGCTGCTGGATCTGGGCGGCAACTGGTGCCCCGATTGCATCATCCTGGCCAATCTGATGCGCATGCCGGGCATGAAAGACTTCATGAGCAAGCATTATGAATTCGCGTCGGTGGATGTCGGTCGCTTTGACAAGAATCTGCAGATCCCGGCACGCTTCGGCTATACTCAGCGGCTCAAGGGCGTCCCCACCGTGCTGGTGGCAACCCCCGACGGCAAGCTGGTCAATGACGGGCATGTCTTTGCCCTGTCAGATGCGCGCCACATGACGCCGCAATCCCTGGCGGAATATGTGGCGCAGTGGACGCAATAGCCTAGTTGGCGGCGACCTGACGCACAGAGGCGCCGGGCTCCAGCATGCGGTCCACCACATGCATCACGCCGTTCTTGTCATACACATCATAGATGGCGATGTCGGCGGTGTCGCCCCGCTCATCCATCAGGATGACATTGGTGGGGCCATTCATGCGGGCGACCAGAACGCCGCCTTCCACGGTGCGCAGCTTGGCTTGGCCGCCGCCCTCGCCGATCACTTTCAGCAGGGTCTGGCTGTCATATTTTCCCGGCACCACCAGATAGCCCATCAGCCGGGCGAGCTGCGCCTTGTCGCGGCCCTGCACCAGGGCGGACAACGCCGCATTGGTGGGCGCGAAAACTGTGAACTGGCCATCGGATTTCAGGGCGTCGCTGACGCCCGATTCTTTCATCGCCGCCACCAGCGCGGAATGGTCGGGCGAAGCAGAAATATTCTCCAGCAGGGTATGGCCCGGCAGCATGGCCTGGCCGCCGACCATCGGGTTCATCACTTCGGCACCGGCGGCGAACGATTTGGGCTGGGCGGGAGCATTGTTAGAAACGGCGCCGAGGGCGCCACCGATCATCATGGCCGCACCCGCGGCAATTCCGGCAATGGCATAACGTTTCATAGCGATTGGCTCCGAACCCAGCGATAAAACGCCGGTCCCGGCGGCCCGTTCCGCAGGCCCGCAACAATTATGAATCGCTGGCCAGTTCCTCGCGCTTCATTTCCAGCGCCAGCCAGAGTTCCTCTTCCTGGTCACGCGCCGCCATGACGTCCGCCAGCCGCGCCGAAAGGCTGGCGAATTTTTGGGCATCGCGGGCATAAAGGCCGGAATCCGACAGGTCCTGCTGCAGCTTGGCGATCTCCTGGTTCCGCTTTTGGATGGTGCCGGGCAAGGTCTTGAGGGCATGGAGCTCCGAAAAATTGAGCTTGCTCTCATCGCGGGTCCGGGCGGCTTTGGCCTCGCCAGGCTTCTTTTTCGTCCCCGCCGGGCGGCCCGCAGAATCTGTTTTTGCCTGGCCCCGCTGCGCCACCATGTCGGAATAACCGCCGGCATAAACCTGAAAATGCCCATCACCTTCCGCCGCCACGATCTGGGTCGCCACCCGGTCCAGGAAGTCGCGGTCATGGCTGACCACCAGGGCGGTGCCGGGATAATCACCCACCACATCTTCCAGCAGGTCCAATGTTTCCAGGTCGAGATCGTTGGTGGGTTCGTCCAGCACCAGAAAGTTGGACGGCACCGCAAACAGACGGGCCAGCAGCAGCCGCGCCCGTTCGCCGCCCGACAACACTTTTACGGGGGTGCGCGCCTGCTGGCCGGTGAACAGAAAGTCCTGCATGTAACTGATGACATGGCGCGGCTTGCCGCCGACATAGACGGTGTCGCCGCCGCCGCCGGTCAGCACATTGGCCAGCGTCTCATCCGGATGCAAACTGGCGCGGCTCTGGTCCAGCTTGGCCATTTCCAGCGCCACGCCGAGTTTCACATTGCCGCTGTCGGGCTCCAGCTCCCCGATCAGCATCTTGAGCAAGGTGGTCTTGCCCGCGCCATTGGGGCCGACAATGCCGATGCGGTCGCCGCGGTGGATGCGCATGCTGAAATCGCGGATCACCGTCCTGTCGCCGAAGCTTTTGGAAATGCCCTTGGCGTCAATCACCTTGGTGCCGGAGGTTTCAGCTTCCGCCGCCTCCATCTTCACCGTGCCAAGCTGTTTCAATTCTTCGCGGCGGCCCTCGCGCAAGTCACCCAGACGACCCAGCCGTCCCTGATTGCGCTTGCGCCGTCCGCTGACGCCATGGCGCACCCAGTCCAGCTCGCGCGCGATTTCACGGTCGCGTTTGTGGCGCTCGATGTCTTCCTGGTCCATCAGCGCGTCGCGCCAGTCTTCAAAAGCGCCAAAGCCCTGTTCCATTCTCTTGGTCTGGCCGCGATCCAGCCAGACCACGGCGCGGGACAAATTTTCCAGAAAGCGCCGGTCATGGCTGATCAGCACCAGCGCGGCGCCCAGCGCCTTGAGTTCGCCTTCCAGCCATTCGATGGCAGGCAGGTCGAGATGGTTGGTCGGTTCATCCAGCAAAAGAATGTTGGGCCGCGGCGCTAGCACCCGCGCCAGGGCGGCGCGGCGCGCCTCGCCGCCCGACAGGGTGGCCGGGGTCTCCTCGCCGCTGAGACCCAGATTGCCCAGAAGATAGTAAGCGCGATTGGGATCGTCGCCCGGCTGCAAGCCCGCTTCGACATAATCGCGGGTGGTTGCGTAACCCTCCAGGCTGGGTTCTTGCGGCAAATAGCGAACGGTGGCGCCGGGCTGGACGAAGCGCGTGCCGCTGTCGGCATCCACCAGGCCGGCGGCGATTTTGAGCAAAGTGGATTTGCCCGAACCGTTGCGGCCCACCAGCGCCAGGCGCTCGCCCTCACCCACCGCCAGTTCGGCGCCATCCAGCAACCGCGTGGTGCCGAAGGTGAGATGTGTGTCTTTAAGATAAAGTAGCGGCGGCATCGGCGCTATGTGGGGCGGGCGCGCCCGCGAAGCAAGTCAAAAATCGCGAGAAGATTCAGCGCGAAATCTCTTCCAGGCTGCGGCCACGGGTCGCCGGCCCAAAACCGGCAATCGTAACCACCATCACCACCATGGCGCCGCCGATGAACAACGCCACCCCGATTGTGCCGCCCTGGCGCAGGAAAAAGCCGATCAGCAGACCCGCCAGCGCGGCGCTGAGGCGGCTCCAGCTATAGACAAACCCGATGGCCCGGGCCCGCACCCGGGTGGGGTAAAGCTCGGACTGGTAATTGTGGGTGGCAAAGCTGATCCAGTTGTTGGCCAGGGTCACCAGCACGCCGAACAGGATGACCAGCAACACCTGGTCCTGCACCGCGAACAGCAGCGCGAAAATGGCGACGCAGACACCGGCGATGACGAGCTGCCATTTGCGCTCCACCCGGTCGGCCACCAATAGTCCCAGCAGCGGCCCCACCGGATTGGCCAGCGCGATGATGAAGGCATATTCCAGACTGGTGGTGACATGGATGCCTTTGGCGATCAGCAAGGTGGGCACCCAGGACCCGAAGCCATAAAAAGCGATGGCTTGCATGGCGTTGAACACCGACAGCATGACCGTGCGGCTGCGATAGGGCGGCGCGAAAATCTCCACCAGGCGGCCTTGTTCCTGCACCAACCCGTCATGAATTCGTGGCGGCGGCAAAGGTTGGCCGGTATCGCGCATCACGGCGGCCTCCAACCGCGCCATGATCGCTTGCGCCTGCTCGCTATGGCCGTGCAGCGCCAGCCAGCGCGGGCTTTCGGGCACCTGCAGCCGCAGCCACCAGGCGCACAGCGCGCCCGTTGCTCCGATCAGCGCGACACAGCGCCAGCCATCCAAACCGAAAGGATGCAGCGGCACCAGCAGCCAGCCCAGCAGGGCGACGATGGGCACGACCGAAAATTCGATGAACTGATTGAAGGCAAAGGCCCTGCCCCGGCTGTCGGCTGGCACAAGTTCCGGCAGCAATGTGTCAATCGTCACCTGCTCCAGCCCTACCCCGATGGCGGCGATGAAGCGCCACAGATCAATGCCGGCGGCGCTGTGCTGGAACGCCATCACCAGGGTTGAGAAAGAATACCACAACAGAGAAACCGTGAAGATGGTGCGCCGCCCGAACCGGTCGGCGACCGCACCGAAGCCCAGCGCGCCCAGCCACATGCCGGCAAAGGTGCAGAAGACGAAAAATCCGATGCCATTGCTGTCGAAAAAACCTGCCGCCGTCGCCGTGAACAAATGCGATGCCGTCAGGCCCGGCGCGATATAGGCCGTCATGAACAGGTCGTAGAATTCGAAGGCGCCGCCCAGCGAAATCAGCAACACGAGCTTTTTCATGCTAGCGGAAAAAACCAGCCGGTCCAGCCTTGCCGCAATCTCGCTGGAAATGTCGGTTGCCATGATCAAGCTTTAGACAGCCGGGGAAAGGACGTCAAAGCAAAGACGTCAAAGCGCCGCGGGCACAATCACCGCCAGCGGTTGCGGCAGCGGCTACGGCTCCGTGCCCAGCGCACGCAGATGGCGGTAATGGCTTTGCAGCGCGGCGCCATAGGTATCGAAATGATGATAGGGCAGCCCGAACTCGATGACGGTGCGCCGCACGATGGCCCCGATGGCGGCGTAATGGGTATGGCTCATGGCGGGAAAAAGATGATGCTCAATCTGATGGTTCAGGCCGCCAGTGTACCAGTTCCAGCCCGCATGATCGGTGGCGAAATTGGCGGTGGTGTGCATCTGGTGCGCCGCCCATTCCCCCGCAATGGCGTTGGTCGCGTTGTTGGGCGACGGAAAGGAAACGCGTTCCACCTGATGCGCCATGCTGAAGACCAGCGCCAGCGACAGCCCCAGGGCCACTTCATAGATTACCAGCCCGGCCAGGAAATTGGGAAGCGGCAGAAGCGCCAGCGGAAGGCCGACGAACACCGCCAGATAAATGATCTTCCCTGCCCAGAATTCGATTTTCTCGGATCGCGACAAAGCCGGGATGCGCTGATGCTCGTTGATGCGCAGGGTGAAATACTGCACCCAGTCTTTTATGAACACCAACTCAAAGGCGTTGACGGCATAAAGCGCCGCAACAAACAGATGCTGGCCGCGATAGCGCGGCTTCCATTCCTGATGCGGGGTGATGCGCAAAAAGCCGCGCGTTTCCAGATCGTCATCCCACCCGTGAATATTGGTGAAGCGATGATGCAGGGTGTGATGTTTGTAATTCCACAGATAGCGGCTGGCGCCCAGGATCGTGGCGGCGAAAGACCCGACCAGCAGATTGGTGCGGCGGTTCCCTGACATGGCGCCATGATTGGCGTCATGGAAGATATTGAAGCCGACAGCGCTGGCGGCCAGGCCGTAGGAAAACCACAGCGCCATTTGCAGCCAGAACGAGGTCACGCTGAGAAGCAGGATGAAAGACCCGAAGAACCACACCAGGATGAGCGCGGCCTTGCGCTGCAGCCGCCGGTCGCCCGCAGCCTGTTGGCCGCTGAGCGCCGCATGCACCCGGCTGCGCACAGTGCGCAGAAATTCCCCATCGCCATCAAAGGAGACGCGGTCGGACGCATTGGGGGAAAGCCGTGATGTCATGTTCCGGACGCGCCGGCACCCTCCGATTGTTCGTTAGTCTGCACCGGATCAGGGACAAAAGCCCTATCGGCACTGGCCGTGCCGGAAAATCTTGAGAGGGCAATCCCTCACGGCGGCGGCCACCTTGGGCCGGTAACGCTATGTTTTCATTGAAAATAATGGAGCGGGCGAACGGATTCGAACCGTCGACCCTAACCTTGGCAAGGTTATGCTCTACCCCTGAGCTACGCCCGCACTCCACGTCGAAGGCGGGGGTTATCGCTTAAGCCCCCGCCGACTTCAAGCCCGACTTCAACCAAGATATCGCGGGCCCGGTTAACCGCTGGTGAGCCTGAGAAAAGCCGCCCGCACCCCGGCCTGGAGCACCGCCAGGCGCTCTTCCAGGGCGGCGAAATCCGGGGCGTCGCCCGCCCGCGCCAGCAGCGCCTTCAGGGCCGGTGTCGCCTCGGCCGGCCGCAAGGTTTCGTCCAACGCAATGCGCACCGTCTGGGTCAGCGATTGCTGCAACCTGGCGGCGTCCAGCAGCAGCGCGGCGTCTTTGCCATCCAGCAGGCCCGCTGCAGCCAGCTTGTTCAGTGCCGCGATAGTATTGGCGTCCAGAATGTCAGGCCGGGCATGGGCGTGCAGCAATTGCAAGGTCTGGACGATGAATTCGATATCCATCAGCGCGCCCGGTGCATATTTGAGATCCCAGATACTGTCGCCGGGATATTGGCTTGCAACCTTGATCCGCATGCCGCGGACATCGGCCAGGATATTGGCGGCATCGGGCTTGGTGGTGAGTCGGCGGCGAATTTCCGCTTCCAGGCGGCGGCGAAAATCTTCGGGGCCCGCCACCAGCCGCGCCCGCGTCAGGGCCATATGCTCCCAGGTCCAGCTTTCGCTGGCGTGATAATCGACAAAGGATTTCAGGCTGACGGCAGCCGGACCCTTGTTGCCCGTGGGGCGAAGCCGCATGTCCACGTCATATAACGTGCCCGCAGCCGTGGGAGTAGTGAGCGCCGCAATCAGGCGTTGGGCGAGACGGGCGAAATACAGGGTCGGCGGCAGCGGTTTGGGGCCGCTGGAATTTTCCACCCCTGGCGGCACGTCATAGATAAAGACCAGATCGAGATCGGAACTGGCCGTCATCTCGCGGCCGCCCAGCTTTCCCAGCGCGATCACGGCAAAGCTGCCACCCGGTAGCCGTCCGGCGGTAAGCGCAAGCTCTTCTTCCACCCGCGGCAACAGACCATTGATCACCGCCTCGGCAATATCGGCCAAAGCGGGACCGGCCTGGTCGGCACGCGCCGCGCCATCCACGATTTGCAGGCCGACGCGGAACGTCTCTTCCCGCGCGAAACGGCGGGCGCCGTTCAACATCTCCTCATAACCACCCGCCAACTGCCTTGCCAAATGTGCGTCAAGCTGGGCGCGCGACGGCAAACTCTTGAGGAAATCGGCGTCCAGCAAGGCATCCAGGGTGGCGGGATTGCGCGCCAGATAAAGCGACAGGCGCGGCGCCGATCCCAGGCTGCGCGCCAGCAGATCGAGAAATTCCGGCCGCGCCAGGAACAGCGAGAAAAGCTGCACTCCCGACGGCAGGCCGGACAAAAAGCGGTCGAATTGCACCAGCGCCGCATCGGGATCCGGCGTCGCGGCCAACGCCGCCAGGATGCGGGGCAGCAGCTTGGTCAACAGCTCGCGGGCGCGGACGGCGCGCATGGCGCGAATACGGCCATGATGCCAGCCCCGGATTGCGCCCGAGACATGCGGCGCATCGCCGAACCCCATGGCGGACAAAGTGGCGAGCGTTTCCGGATCATCCTCGACGCCGGTGAAGACCAGATTGCCGTGACTGTCGGTCAGATCCGGCTCGCGCTCAAACAGCCGCGCATAATGGCCCTGTACTGTTTCCAGCACCTTGGTCAGACCGGCACGAAAGGCATCCGCGCCGTCATACCCCATGAAACAGGCGACATGCGCCACGCCTTCATCGCTTTGGGGCACTGTGTGGGTCTGTTGGTCCTCGATCATCTGCAAGCGATGTTCCAGGGTGCGCAGATAGATGTAGCAGCGGCGCAAATCTTCTTCCGCCTGCACCGAGATGGTGCCATGCCCCGCCAGCGCCGCCAGCGCGTCAAGCGTGGCGGATGCTCGCAAATCCGGATTGCGCCCGCCCAAGATCAATTGCTGGGTCTGGGCAAAGAATTCGATCTCGCGAATGCCGCCGCGCCCCAGCTTGATATTGTGCCCCGCCACCGCGATATCGCCATGCCCGGCATGGGCGTGGATCTGGCGCTTGATGGAGTGGATGTCCTCGATCGCCGCGAAATCCAGATTGCGCCGCCAGATGAAGGGCGCGATCCCGGCCAGAAACATTGCCCCGGTCTGCGGATCGCCGGCACAGGGGCGCGCCTTGATCATGGCGGCCCGTTCCCAATTCTGTCCCTGGCTTTCGTAATAATCCAGCGCTGCCAGGGTCGAGATCGCCACCTGCGTCGCTCCGGCATCGGGACGCAGCCGCAGATCAACGCGAAAGACATAGCCATCGGCGGTGGTTTCGGCGATCAGCTTGACCAGGCCGTGCGCCAGATCCACCGCCGCGCCGCGTTTGTCGTCGCGTTTGTGAAACGGAAATTTGTCGTCGTCGTAAAACACCACCAGGTCGATATCGCTGGAATAATTGAGTTCATGGGCGCCGTATTTTCCCATCGCCAGCACGGTGAGGCCTGTGGTGTTTTCCAGAATTTCGCCGTCGCGTTCGGCATGGTTTTGCTGCGCCGCCATGCGTGCCAGCAGAAAGCGCAGCGCGCCCTTGACGCTGGCATCGGCCAGCGCGGTCAAGGCGCCGGTCACTTTGTGAAAATCCCATAACCCGCCGATATCGGCCAGGGCGATGGCCAAGGCTGCACGGCGCTTGGCAAGGCGCAGATTGGCCATCATCCGGGCCTCATCCGCTGAGGGCGCCAGCGCCAGGGCGCAGGCCGCCTCGACAATCGCGTCCGGGCCGTCGCGAAAATACTCGGCAAGCGTCGCGCTTTCGCGCAGCGCCAGGCGAACCAGAAATCCGCTATTGCCGAACGCACCCGCCAGCAAGGTGCGCGCGGCATCGGCCGGGACGAAACCGCGCTCGGCCAGACCTTCCAACGCGCGGGTCACGCGGGCGCTGTCGAATGGTCGTGGAGGAATATGCAAATCGGACATGACGCCCGACTTTACGTTTATAAGGTCGCGCGGCCTACGGAAAACCGTTGCCGAGACGCTGTCGCTAGGCAACCCACACTTTTCCGGGCCGACGCTCCGCTACTCCGCCGCGTCGCGGGACGGAATTTGCGGCACTTTGGCCGGGCCGGGAATATTGCGCTGCGCCGGTTTGGGGAAGCGCAGAGTCGCTGTCAGCCCAGGCGCATTGTCGTCCAGCAGCAACTGGGCATTGTGAAAGTGGGCGACAGCCGCCACCAGCGACAGGCCCAACCCCGTGCCGGGGGAATGACGGCTGGCTTCCAGCCGCACAAACCGTTCGATCACGCGCGGGCGCTCTTCCTGCGGAATGCCCGGGCCGCTGTCCGCGACGCAGATATCCACGCTCTGGAAATTCAAAGCCGGCCGGATTGTCACCTGCCCGCCGGGCGGTGTGTATTTGATCGCATTGTCCACCAGATTGGCCAAAGCCTGGGAGATCAGGCTGCGATTGCCCTCGATCATGGCTTCCTTGGCGCCGAAGGACCGGACCAAATTTAGCGTGACGTTCTTTTCTTCCGCCAGCGGCTCGTACAATTCGCTGACATCGGCGGCGACCGAAACCAGATCGAGCGGCGTCATGGTGCCGCGCGCCGTGCCGGCATCGGTTTCGGCGATCAGCAGCAAGGCATTGAAGGTGGCGATCAACTGGTCCGTCTCGGCGATGGCGCGCTCAATTTCAGACGTATCCGAGCCCGCCAGGTTCAGCCGCGCCTGGGATTGTTCCAGGCGCTGGCGCAGGCGGTTGAGCGGAGTCCGCAGATCATGCGCCACCGAATCCGTGACCTCGCGCAGGCCCTTCATGAGCCGCTCGATGCGGTCCAGCATGCGGTTGAGATTTTCCGCCAGGGCGTCGAATTCATCATGCGCGCCCGACAGCGGCACCCGGCGGGTGAGATTGCCGGCGATGATTTCACCCGAGGTCCGGTTGATGGAATCCAGCCGCCGCAGCATGTTGCGGCTCATCAGCGCTCCGCCGAGCAGGCCAAACATCAGGATCAGCGCCACGGTCCAGGGCAAGGTGGTGGTGAACATGCGCTGGGTCAGGTCGCGGTCATGCACATCTTCGGCGACCAGCAGATAGAAATCGCCGCCAGGTGTCTGCAATGGGAATAACCGGCCGCGAGCCCGGCGGCTGTCCTGAACGCCGCTCAGCGGCCGCTCATAATCGAATTCGACGAAATTGCCCGGATCGTTGGTGATGGACGGCCAGGAATCCAGGTTGCCCGCCAGCACCCGGTGCTGGGCATCGGCCAGAATATAAAGTTCGCCCTGGCCGGGATGCAGCGAATGATACATCACGCTTTCATCCAGTCCGCGGATGCCCAGGCGCAGATATTGCTCGTTGAGGCCGGTGATCTCGGCCTCGATGATCTGGTCGGTCTGGGCGTCGAGGGTGCGGCGGGTGTTCCAATAGGTGAAGAACAGCAGCGCGCTGACCGAAAAGGCGAAAAGCAGCACATAGACCAGCACGATGCGGAAGGCCTGGGTGCGAAGCAGTCCGAAACTGGCTCGCGTCATAGGGCCCCCCGGCTTGGCATCATCGCGCCCGGATCATATAGCCCGCGCCGCGAATGGTATGCAGCAGCGGCGTGTCGAAGCCCTTGTCAATCTTGGCGCGCAGGCGCGAGATATGAACGTCAATGACGTTGGTCTGGGGATCGAAATGATATTCCCACACGCTTTCCAGCAACATGGTGCGCGTCACAACCTGGCCGGCGTGGCGCATTAAATATTCCAGCAGGCGGAATTCGCGCGGCTGAAGATCGATCATCTGGTCGCCGCGCTTCGCAGCGCGGGTAAGAAGATCGAGGTCCAGATCGCCCACCTGCAACCGCGTCTTCACCGTCACCGGCGAACGGCGGCGCATCAGCGCATCCACCCGGGCCAGCAATTCGACAAAGGCATAAGGCTTGGTGAGATAATCGTCGCCGCCGGCCTTGAGACCCTTCACCCGGTCATCCACTTCGGACAAAGCCGAGAGGAACAATACCGGCGTGGTGTTGCCATGCTCGCGCATCTCGGCCACCACACCCAGGCCGTCCATCTTGGGCAGCATGCGATCAATGATTGCCACGTCATAAGGACGCGACAAAGCCAGCGAGAGACCCAGATCGCCATCTGCTGCGTCGTCCACCACATGGCCCGATTCCTTCAGCCCTTGGACGAGGTAACGCTGGGCTTCGAGATCGTCCTCGACAACGAGAATGCGCATATGGGGAAATTCCTTTTTTGCTGAATATAGAATCCGCGCCAGCGGCAGAGGCGGCGATTGCCGCCAGCGTGGAGGGCCGGGCAGCGGGATATTCGCCCCGCCGCCCGGTAAAATCATGCCGGACCGATATCCACTGCGACAAACCGGGACGCACCTTGGGTCGCCACCAGCAGCAGCACGCTCTTGCGGCCACCCTTCTGCGCCTCGGCCACGCCCGCCTGCACGTCTTGCGGCGTTTTGACCGAGCGGCTGCCCACCTTCATCACGACATCCCCGGCCTGCAGACCCTTGTCGGCGGCATCGCTGGTGGGATCGACCTTGGTGATGACCACGCCATTGATGGCCTCGCCCAGATTATAGGTCTTGCGCGCATCGGCGGTGACCGACGCCAGGCCAAGCCCCATGGCGGTGCCCGTGGCGGGCAGCGAATTGGGCATGACCGGGACATTGACTGCCACCTTGTCGTCGGGGCGGGCGCCGATCAGGACCTTGATGGTCTTGGGGGCACCCTGGCGCTGGATCGAGAAGTCCGCGTTGGCGCCCGCGAGCACGGTGGCAACGCGCCGCGTGAGATCACGGGCATCCGCAACGCCCTTGCCATCAATCGCGGTGACGACATCGCCCTGCTCAATGCCGGCCTTGGCGGCGGGACCGTTCGGCACCACGCTGGCGACAATGGCGCCCTTCGGCTCCTTGAGGCCCAGCGATGCCGCGATCTCCGGCGTCACCGGTTGGATCTCGACACCCAGCCAGCCGCGCGCAACCTTGCCATGGGCCTGAAGCTGCGCCACCACGTCATGAATGGTCGTGGCCGGAATGGCGAAGCCGATGCCGACGCTGCCGCCCGAGGGCGAGAAGATCATCGAATTCATGCCGATCACCTGACCGCGCAGATCGAAGGTCGGGCCGCCCGAATTGCCGCGATTGATCGGCGCGTCAATCTGAATGAAGTCGTTATAATTGCCGGCGCCAATATCGCGCCCGATCGAAGAGACGATACCTGCGGTCACCGAGTTGGACAGGCCGAAGGGATTGCCGACCGCAACCACCCAGTCGCCCACGCGCAGGGCGCGGTCGTCGCCGAACTCAACCGTCGGCAGCGGCTTGTCGCTGGTGATCTTGATCAGGGCAATGTCGGTCGCCGGATCGGTGCCGATCAGCTTGGCGGTGAAGCTGCGTCCGTCCGGCAGCTTGACGGTGATCTTCTTGCTGGCGTCGATCACATGGTTGTTGGTGACGATGAGGCCGGACTTGTCGATGATGAAGCCCGAGCCGGCGCTGATTTCCTTGTGCGGAGCCTGGGGCTGCTGCTTGTTGAACTGGTTGAACAGATCGCGGAACGGCGCCGGCAGATTGTCCGGCGCGCCATCGCTTTCTTCCTCGCCCGCGGTGGACATGGTCTCGGAGGTGATGGTGACAACCGCCGGGCTGACGCGTTCGACCAGATCGGCGAAGCTGAAGGGCGCGGAATTTTCCAGCATGCGCGGCGTGGTGCGGCTGGTCTCGTTGGCGGCGATCTGGACCGGCGTGCGCGACGCGGTTTGAATCTCGCGCACGGGCGGCAACAGCGCGAAAGCGCCAAGGCCAACCACGATGATGGCGGCTGCCGAACTCATCGCCAGCAGGCGGCTGCGGCGGCTGGGGATACGCGGGGGGATGTTCTGGGGATTTTCCGTTTGCATGTGAGGCTCCTTGTCGTCCGGGGTTCTGCCGCCGGCACCGACCGGACGGAAGATAGGCCCGCAGCATTGCGGGTTCCTCTCCAGACTGTTAAAAAATTGAAATGTTTTATAGCAGGTCCGGCGGGAGTTCCGCCACTGCCCTGCGGGCTTTGCTGATGACAAAGATGGCCACCGCGCCGGCGCCAATCAAGACCAGAAACGGCGCGAACCATAGAAAATAGGTATCCGCCTGCAACGGGGGCTTCATCAGGATGAAGTTCCCATAGCGCGTCTTGAGGAAATCCTCGATCTGCTGGTCACTTCGGCCATCGGCGATCTGCTGGCGCACCACATGGCGAAGTTCCGCGGCCAGGCTGGCGCCGGACTCATCAATGCTCTCGCCCTGGCATACCAGGCAGCGCAATTGACGTTGAAGATTGCGGGCGCGGGCCTCGGTCGCCGGATCGGAAAACGTGTCGCCGACCGGCGCAGCCAGAACGGGCGCCGCCAGAAGCATCAGCAGAAAGACAAATTTCTTCATTCGGCCGGCTGCACGGCCGCCGATGGAACCCGCGCACCGACGCGCAGACGCCCCCACAAGCTGAGCATCCCGCCAAACGCCATCACCAACCCGCCCAGCCAGATGAAGGGCGCCAGCGGGCTGACATAGGCGCGCAAGGTCCAGCGGCCATTGCCGCGATCATCGCCCAGCGCAAGATAAAGATCCTCAAAGCCGGTGGTGCGGATGGCGGTGTTGGCGGTGTCCTGTCCTTCGGCGGGATAGATGCGCTGTTCCGGCGTCAGCATGGATTGTACCTTGGCGCCGTCCATCAGCGCGATATGGGCACGGCTGGCGCGGTAGTTGGGACCCTGTTCCTGGGTGACGCCGTCGAAGCGCAAAGTGTAAGGCCCCACCACCATGGTTTGGCCTGGCGCCAGCACAGTCAGCGCTTCGCTGCGCCACAAGGTGGTGCCCGCCACGCCCATCAACGTGACGCCAAGCCCGGCATGGGCCAGCGCGGCGGCGAAGGCGCTGGCGCGCGCGCCCTTGCGCTTGAGGAAACCAAGAATGCTGGCGCCGATCAGCCAACCCGCCACCGCAAAGGCGCAGACACCGGTGAGAAAACGCGGACTGGCGACGGCCAGCACGGCCACCACGGCCACCGCCGCAATGCCCAGCGCGGGCGCCAGGGCGCGCAAGGAAGCCTTGAGATCGCCGCGGCGCCAGCCCAGCACAGGGCCGAACGGCACCAGCAACAGCAGCGCGAAAAAGATCGGCGCGAAGGTCGCGGCGTAATAGGGCGGCCCAACGGAAATCTTCTCGCCATTGATCGCGTCCAGCAGCAGCGGATAGAGCGTGCCGACAAAGACGGCGGCGCAGGCCGCAACCAGAAACACGTTGTTGAGCAGCAACGCGGTTTCGCGGCTGACGGTTTCAAAGGCCGCGCCGCCCTTCAAGGTCGGCGCCCGCCAGGCGAACAGACCCAGCGCGCCGCCGATGGCACAGAAGATCAGGATCATGATGAAGAAGCCGCGCGTCGGGTCTGACGCGAAGGCATGCACCGACGACAGCACGCCCGAACGCACCAGGAAGGTGCCGATCAGGCTCATGGAAAAACCTGCAATCGCCAGCAGCAAAGTCCAGGTGCGAAACGCACCGGTGCGTTCCGTCGCCAGCGCCGAATGCAGCAACGCCGTCGCCACCAGCCATGGCATCAGTGACGCATTCTCTACCGGGTCCCAGAACCAGAAACCGCCCCAGCCCAATTCGTAATAAGCCCACCAGCTTCCCAGCGCGATGCCGCAGGTCAGCGCGATCCAGGCGATCAGCATGAAGGGCCGCGCCGCACGGGCCCAGCCCTCCTCGCCCACGATCAGGGCGGCGGCGGCATAGGAGAAAGACGCGGAAAGCCCGACATAGCCCGCATAGAGCATGGGCGGATGGATGGCCAGGCCCGGATCTTGCAGCAGCGGATTGAGGCCCGCGCCTTCGAACGGCGCCGGGTCCAGGCGCAGGAATGGATTGGAAGTGAACAATATAAAGAGAATGAAAGCCGCAGCCAGCAGGCCCTGCACGCCCAGCGCGCCGCTGGTCAGTTGCGGTCCACCGCGCCCAAGCGTGGAAACCAGACCGGCATAAAGCGACAGCACCAGCACCCACAAAAGCATCGAGCCTTCGTGATTGCCCCACACACCACTGATTTTATAGATCAATGGCTTCAGAGTGTGCGAATTGTTGGCGACATCGGCGATGGAAAAATCCGACGTCACGAAGGCGTAGGTCAAAGCGCCGAACGCCAGTGCGATGAACACCAGCATGCCCATGGTGGCGCCGTGTGCGATGCCCCGCGCCGTCGCCGCATCGGCACGCGCGCCCGTCAATCCCGCCGCCGCCATCACCAGGGACAGCGCCAGCGCAAAGCACAGTGCAAGCTGGCCCAGCTCTCCCGTCACGTGCCGCCTTCCTTCCAGTGGCCGCTGCGCTTGAGCGCATCCACCACTTCCGGCGGCATATATTTCTCATCATGCTTGGCCAGCACTTCGGTGGCGACGAATTTGCCGGAGCCGTTAAGCGTCCCCAACGCCACCACGCCCTGGCCTTCACGGAACAGGGCCGGCAAAACGCCATTATATTCCACCGGCACCACATCCTTGCCGTCCGTTACCGCAAAGCTGACATCGGCGCCGCTACCATGACGCAGGCTTTTTTCCTGCACCAGGCCACCCAGGCGAAACGCGATGCCAGGCTCAATCCGGTTGGCGGCGATGTCGGCAGGGCTGCGGAAATATTGCGTATTCTGGCCCAACTCATAAACGATGCCCACAGCCAGCACCGCGCCTGCCGCCAGAACGGCAGCGGCGAAGGCGAGACGGCGGCGTTTTTTGGGCGTCATTCAGTGATGTCCGCCGCCGCGATGCAGAATCTCGTCGGCAAGACCGGTGTCATAGGCAACGCCTTCTGGTGTCAGCGCGATACGGTGCGGCCATTCGGCCTCGATCATACCCTTGCGTGCCAGCGCGTTCCACACCAATTCATTTTCCAGTCCAGTGGCATCGCGCGTGGCGACGGTGGCATCCCCCAGATGGAAATGATCGCCATGCGCATGGGGGAACTGGGTAATGACGACTTTGCCGTCCGGTTGACGCGCGCTGGCCTGGGGAAGCTGTGCCAAGGCTTGCAACAAGGTGAGGGTCCGCAGTTGCAGCGGATTGAGCTTGGCGAGATTGGCTTTGGAAGACATCAGGCAGCCTGGAAAGAAAACGGCCGGACCTTACAGGCCCGGCCGTGTCATTCAAAGTGCGACAGTTGGGGCCTCAGCGGTGGTGGAAACCCCGACCGCCATGCCAGCCACGATAACCGCCAAATCCGAAGCCCAGCGACACGCTCGGCCCGTAATAAGGCGGGTAATAATAGGGATAAGGCGCGTAATAGGCCGGGGGCGGCGGGCCATGGGCCGGCGGGGGACCATAGGCGGCATATTCCCGGTCGGGCGGACCGCGGTCATCAGCCTCGTCCATGCAGGCATAATAAGCGTCGGAATAGGCGTGCTCGACATTCGCCGCGGCACGGTGCGCATTGTCCGAGCCGATGGCGGTGCCCGCGATCAGACCCGCGCCTGCGCCGATCAGGGCGCCCGGGCCAGCCGCATGGCTGGCGCCGCCGATGATGGCGCCCAAGGCGGCACCACCCAACACGCCGCCGACCTGGGCGCTGGTCTTGCTGTCATGCGCGGCTTCGCCCGGCGTGACGTAACCGGTGCGCGCCGCGGCATCGCGGCGGCAGAACATGTCGCGTGAACGCTGGTCCTGCGCCGCTTGCGCGTTGCTGGGCGCCTGCTGATTGGCCGCTGCGGGCAGCGGGCCGTCATCGCGATCATCATAGGAATCGCGATCGGAATTGTTGCTGCCAGACATTTGCGCCGGCGGACCTTCAGCGCGGCCATTGGGGCCGGACTGCGCCATTGCGGCGGAACTCAAGAGCGCCAGCGCAAGCGCGGCCATGGCCCCTGTGGTAACGATTTTTGTACGGAACATGGGAATCGCCTCTAAAAGATGTGCCCCTTGCAGATAACGCAATAATGCCGGGCTTCAACCGACCCGAGCAAGCATGAAAATTTTAAAAGTTTTGCAGCCGGACAGGCGTTGTTCAGCCTGCGTTCATCTGCGAGCCCAGACTTTGGGCGAACGGATAACGGATTTCTATGCCGCCGCCGTTTGTGCGGCGCGGCCGCGCCGCTGCAGCAATTCGGCTTCCTTGTCGCTGAACAGCAGGGCAGTGATTTCCACGCAAAGCTGAAACTGCTGCTCGGCCACGGCAAGGCGGGCCGGATCGGTGACACGCATTTCCTTCACCACATCCTCGACATAGCGGCGCAGATAGGTGCCGATCTCCTCGGCGGTGGTCTTCTGCTTGGCGGCAAAGGAACCGGCGGCGGCGAAATTGCGGCTGCCCACCACAAGACGGACATAGCGCAGCGCCATCTCGCGTTTTTCCGCATCCGCCGCGCGGCTGAAATCGGCCGTGGCGCCGGTGCCTTTCTGCAGCGGCAGGGCGGCGGAAATTTCCTTCATCGCCCGATCCATGAAGCCGTCCATCACCGTGCCGGTCTGGGCACGATCGCGCAGCAGGCGCTGGCCCCATTCGCCATCGCGCTTGAGTTCTATTTCCTTGACGATGGCGCTGGACATTTCAGTGAACTGGGCCATCTGCTCCATCAATGTCTCAGCATTGAATAGCGGATGGCGGGTGGTGAGGATGGCATCGCGCAAAGTTTCCATGCGCGTGAAGATAATCTCGCCCACCAGCCCCATATCAGTCTGGGAAATCAGCGTGTCATTGTGCTGGCGGCAGATGTGCATCGGCAGGCGCAACGCTTCCCAGGGATGCGCCAGGCGGTTCATCGCCATCACAGCGACGTAAGGCGCCACATCGGGCGTGCGCGCCACCAGATCGTCATAGACGGCGCGCAATTGCCAAACCAGATCTTCATGCAGCTGCGAAACGGGACGCGGCAACACGTCCTGGATGCGCAGCATGTCACTGCCCGCAGGAAGCAGCAGCGCCATCTCCCGGGCATCGGCCAAAATCATCGCATCGCCCAGAACGGCGAGGGCCGCGGGATTTTTTACCCCGGCCTGCAATGCGGCGCCCGCTTCGATCCAGAAAATTTCAGCCCGCCGCGCCGCTTCGGCATATTTGCGCGCCATGATCAGCGCCTTGGTCTCGGCAATGTAATTCTCGGTCTGCACCGGCAACAGATCGCGGCCCAGCCACAGCCACACCGGCAGCAGGCTGCTGCGCGCGATGCTGGCTTTCTGTTTGACCTTGCGCGGACTGGAGGTGAGCAGATCTTCGAACGGACGGCAGAACAGGCGCAGCGGCGTCGGTGTGCGTTCGGCATTGGCGCCGCGCAAACTGGGACGCAAGCCGTCCAGGATCGCGTCATGCGGCAAGACATGGCCGTCCAGCAGGCGATCGGCTTCCACCGCGCTCGCCAGCTTTGCGGCGACACTGCCGGGCAAACTGCCCAGGAAGGTCTTCAGCAGACCTGTCTTGTCCTCGGAAATCATACGCAGGCACTCCAAAACGGCATTGGCCGCTTCTTGTGCCTACATTATCCGTGACACCGTTAACGCCGGCTTTAGGAACCCGGTAAAGCGGGAAGGGTCAGCACGGTCTTCAGGCCCCCCATCTCGGAGGCCTCCAGCACCAAAAACCCCGCATAAAGCTTGGAAATATCGCTGACGATGGCCAGCCCCAGGCCGGAGCCCGGTACGCTTTCGTCCAGTCTTTCTCCCCGTCCCCCGACTTTGCTGCGCTCTTCCGGCGTTAGGCCCGGCCCGTCATCTTCCACCGTCAGGACAAAGCGGGCGCCGTCCGCTTCCCCGCGCACCCGCACCCGGCTTTTGGCCCATTTGCCGGCATTGTCCATCAGATTGCCCGCCATCTCTTCCAGATCCTGGCGCTCGCCGCGGAAATAGATTGCAGGCGGGCAATCGGCATCGATGACGATGTCGCGCGCGGCGTGAATGCGCGTCAGCACCCGGGCAAGGTCCTGCAGCACCGGCTGAACCTGGGTGCGATTGCCCAGCACATTGACGCTGCCGGCGGCGCGCGCGCGGGCAAGATAATGATCCACCTGGCGGCGCATCACATCCACCTGACGGCGCACCTGGTCGCTCAAGGTGCCCTCTCCCGATTCTTTTTGCGTGGCATCCGCCTCGCTGGCCAGCACGCTGAGCGGTGTCTTAAGAAAATGCGCCAGGTTGGAAACATGGGTGCGGGCGCGCGCCACGATCTCGGCGCTATGCTCGATCAGCGAATTGAGTTCTTCTGCCAGGGGCGCGATCTCCGCAGGGAAATTTCCTTCCAGCCGCTGCGCCTTGCCGTCACGGATGCGGTGCAGCGCGTCCTTGAGCCGGCGCAGCGGCAAAAGACCGATCCGCACCTGCAACAGGATCGCCACCACCAGCCCCAGGCCCAGCACCACGAAGGACCAGATCAGCGTGCCGTTGAAAGCGCTGCTTTCCGCGTCCACCGCAGCAAGATCGCCGGCCACCATGAAGGTATAGGCGCGGCTGTCATTCTGGTCGGGCGTAGCGGCGATGGGAAATTCCACCCGCCGGGACAGGACGCGCAGCGCCTGGTTCTCGGGCCCGGCGGCATAGCCATAGGTGATCACGCCGTTTTTCACTTCCGATGTCGGCGTGATGCCGTGATCGAACAGTGAATGGGAAATCTGTCCACCGGCCTGACCCGCAACCACCGGCTTGATCTCGTAATAAAGCCCGGAATAAACCCGGTCGAAGGCATGATTGACGAACCGGTCCTGCAGCACCACGCCGCCGTCATCATCCGGCTGGGCGGCGGCGATCAGTCCGTCCATGTCGCCGCTAAGGCGGGCGTCGAAATTGTTCAGCACGGCGCTGCGGAACGCGCCGGACAGCACAACCCCGCCCACCGCCAGGCCCAGCATGGTCCATATCGCCGCCGCCGCGATCAGCCGCGCCGCCAGCGAGTTCAGGCGCATATGGGCGTTAAAGCGGAAGATGTTTGTCGCCAAGCGCAGGGTCTTCAAGGCTGTAGCCAAGGCCGCGAACCGTCTGGATCAATCCGGCCTCCAGTTTCTTGCGCAGGCGGCCGACAAACACTTCGATGGTGTTGGAGTCGCGGTCGAAATCCTGATCGTAGAGATGCTCCACCAGTTCGGTGCGCGACACCACCTTGCCGCGATGATGCGCCAGATAGGCAAGCAGACGATATTCCAGGCTGGTGAGCTTGACCGGATTGCCGTCCAGGGTGACGCGGCTGGCGCGCGTGTCGATCCGCAGCGGCCCGATCTCGATATCGGCGGTGGCGAAGCCGGCGGCGCGGCGCAGCAGCGCGCGCAGCCGCGCCAGCAATTCTTCCGTGTAAAAAGGCTTGGCCAGGTAATCATCAGCGCCCGCGTCGAAGCCCGCGACCTTGTCGCTCCAGCGATCGCGCGCGGTCAGGATCAGCACCGGCATTTTCTTGCCAGATTTGCGCCATTGCTCCAGCACGCGCACGCCATCCATCTTGGGCAGGCCCAGATCCAGCACCACCGCGTCATAGGGTTCTGTGTCGCCAAGAAAATGACCTTCCTCGCCATCGCTTGCCGCATCGACGACATAGCCGGCATCGCCCAGCGCTTTTTTCAGAAGCCGCTGTAGATCCTTGTCATCTTCCACCAGCAGAATGCGCATGAACTTCAGCGTCCGCGACGCCGCCCCCTGTCGTCAGCATAGCCGCGGCCGCCGCCGCCGCGCCATGGGCCAGGCTCCCGGGAATCGCGGCGCTCCACAAAACCATAGGGCATGGGAAAAGAGGGCGCCGGGGCAAAATAGGCCCCCGGGCCCGGGCCATCAAAGCTGTCGCGCCCAGGCGATGCGCCCAGAACGCGCCCGGTGCGGGCATCGGTATCGAGCCATTCGATGCGGCCGTCCGGCGTCATCCATTTGAGGTGATAATGCATCGAGCCGCCCGGACCCGGCGAGGGGCCGTCGGCATCGAAGAACTGGCCGGGATGGTCGCGGCGGATGCCGGGCAAGATCCGATCCAGCGGCAGCACGCCAGGCTCGCGCTGCGGCTGCGCCGTGGCCGGGCCCAACGCGCCAAGCAATGCCAAAATCATCAGGAAAATGCCGGAGCGCATGGCGCTTTTTAGCCTTGGGGAAATGAACCCAGAATGAACACCCCGTCCAGAACCGGTTCAGGCGCCTGGCCCTAGGGTACGGCTCATGGGAAGCGCCCTGCCTCCCCGCAAATTTAAGGAGACGATCATGTATAACATCAAAACGATTTTGACGGCAGCGTCTTTGGCGGTTTTGGCCGCCGCCGGTACGGCCAATGCCGCGCCCTGGGACAATCACCGCCCGGTGGAGCGCCACGACCCCTATTTCAACCGGGCGCATCAGCCGATCGTGGTGCGCGAACGCGTCTATGACGCCCTGCGCCTGCATCACTATCGCGGCGTTGCCGAGCCGGTCTTTGTGCACGGCCATTATGTCGTGAAGAGCTTCAATCGCTTCGGCCGCGTCGTGTTCGTCGAAGTTGATCCCTATACCGGCGCCTTCCTGGGTGAAATCCGGATCTAGAGCTTGCGCATGGAGCCCGTGGTATGCCCCTCCCCATAGGGCTCCAGGCTGTCAAGGAAAAGCCCGCGCCTCTCCCGAGACGCGGGCTTTTCATTTATGCGCTGAAATCCTGGCCGTGATTTTCCATCACATAGGGGATGAATTCATGTCCCGACAGCCGCTTGAGAATTTTTTCCAGAAGCAGTTTGACGTCGGCGCGCGAACGTTGTGACGCTTCTTTCATGGCCGTGGTATTGAGCGGCAGTTGCGCGCTTTGCTTGCCATGCGGTCCCGGCAGGCCCAGCGACACCATCATGTTACCTGCCACGCAGCGGGCGACAAAATCCAGAAAGCGCGGCTCTCGCACCGTGCGCAGCGGATTGCCCACCAGGATCAGGACCAATCCGAAATTGGCGCTGTATTGCGGCGGGATTTTGCCGACATCCAGTTCCACCAGCACGCCGCAAAGGTCTGGCCGCCACTCCGCATCAATCATCTCCAGCCGGCGCCAGCCGCAATAATAGCTTTGGCAGACTTCTGGCCGCGCCTCATAAATAGCGCAGCCGCTGGCCGTGCAATTGCGGCAGGTGGCGCCGGATATTTTCTGGATATCGGGCCGGTCTATGGCCGGAATGATGCAACAAATGTTGCAGCTTCCGCATTCACGTCCAGGAACCATGACGGTCATGATTCAAAACAATGCATGAACAGGGGGCCAGGCGCGGTGTCGGGACGAATCTAGAAAATCGCGCCGCCTGATTCAACCTTTACCCGTCAACGGCTTGGCGCCGTCGGGCTATAACCCCATACCCTGCGGGGCCTTGAAACCGCCGCAAATATCAGCGAGCTATCCGCCATGCCGCAACTGCCCGAGGACCTTGAAGAGCGCTTCCGTCTCTGGCTGTCGCATGGCCATCGCTGGGCGCCGCTTGTCACCATCATCCTGACCGCCCTGATCGTGCCGGCGGCTTTGCTGTTCCTGCTGCCTTCGGCGCTGGGCCTGTTCGCGGCGCCGCTCAATCCTGGCGTGGACCTTTACGCCGTCAACCGGCCGCTGGGCTTCACCTTCCTGGACGCCAGCGGCGAAGATGTCGGCCACCGCGGCGCGGTGGTGGGCGAGCGCCTGCATCTGGAAGAGATGCCCGCCTATCTGCCCGCCGCCTTCATCGCCATGGAGGATCGCCGTTTCTATCAGCATAACGGCATTGATCCCGTCGGGCTGGCGCGCGCCCTGCTGCTCGATCTGCGCGCCCGCAAAGCCGTGGCGGGCGGCTCCACCATCAGCCAGCAGACCGCCAAGATCGTCTATACCCAGCAAGAGCGCACCATGTCGCGCAAGCTCACCGAGCTGATTGATGCAGCGGGGCTTGAGCAGTCTTTAAGCAAGAAGCAGATTCTCGAACTCTATCTGAACCGCATCTATCTGGGCTCGGCCGCCTATGGCGTGGACGGCGCCGCGCATGTCTATTTCGGCGCTTCGGCGCGCAATCTTACTTTGTCCCAGGCGGCGATGCTGGCGACCCTGACGCGGGCCCCTTCGGTATTCTCGCCCCGGCGCGATCTGCCCCGCGCCCAGGCGCGCGCCGCCGGCGTGCTGGAATCCATGGTGGCGACAGGCGCCATCACGCACCAGCAAGCCGATGATGCCAAGGCACACCCCGCCATCATCTCGGACCGCGCCAGCGTGGATGCGCGCAATTTCTTTCTCGACACCGCCGCCGACCAGGCCAAGCAGCTGGCCACGCAGAACGGCACCGTGCCCACCGCCGACCTGATCGTGCACACCACGCTGGAACCCAAGCTGCAGGAAGCCGCCCGCGTCGCCGCCACCGAGGTGATCGAAAAATACGGCAAGAAAGACAAGGTGCGCGAAGCCGCCGTGGTGATGATGAAACCCGATGGCGCCGTCTCGGCCCTGATCGGCGGCATTGATTACGACAGCTCGGTCTTCAACCGTGCCGTCCAGGCGCACCGCCAGCCCGGCTCATCCTTCAAACCTTTCGTTTATCTGGCGGCGCTGGAAGCGGGCATCTCGCCCTGGGACACGCGCGACGACGAGCCGGTGGATATTAACGGCTACCAGCCTACCAATTTCGGCAATGAATCCTTCGGCACCTTGACCCTGGCCGATGCCCTGGCCCATTCGGTCAACACCATCACCGTCAATCTGGTGCAGGAAGTCGGCGTGCAAAAAGTGATCGGCGCGGCGCGCCGCGCCGGCATCGTCTCGCCGCTGACACCCACGCCGTCATTGGCGCTGGGCACCAGCGAAGTCACGCCGCTGGAACTGACGGGCGCCTATACCACCTTCGCCAATGGCGGTTATCGCATTGACCCTTATTTTGTCACGGAAGTGGATCAGGGACCCAGAGTACTGTACCGCCGCGTAGCGCCCACGCCGCAGCGCGTAATTGACCCCGCGGTGAACCGCGACCTGCTGGCGATGATGTGGAATGTGATCACCACCGGCACCGGCAATGGCGCTTCGCTGTCGCCGCGCGAGGCAGCCGGCAAGACCGGCACCACCCAGAATTCCCAGGACGCCTGGTTCGTGGGCTTCACCACCGATTACGTCGCAGGCGTGTGGGTGGGCAATGACGACAACACCGCCACCCGCGGCGTCACCGGCGGTACCCTGCCCGCCATGATCTGGAAAAGCGCCATGCGCGCTGCCGAAAAGGGCCTGCCGCTCAAAGCGCTCGACCGTTCGCCGCCCCAGGCGCCCAATGAAGAAACGCAATTTCCCGACGGCGTGATCCAGCCGCAGCTGCGCGACGACGAAGCCGGCGCGACAGTGGCGCAGATTCAGGCCCAGGGCATGCCGGACTTGCCACCCGCAGCCGACAGTCGCCGTCGCAACAGCGGCGGCCTGCTGGGCTGGCTGTTCGGCGGTGATGAGGACGCGTCGCCGCCGCCGCGGCGCTATCGGGACGACAACTGATCTGGTTTTCGTGGCCGAAAACCCTGCTATAAGGCGGCATGAAGCGGTTTCTCAGCGCCCTGTTTCTATTGCTCGCCTTGCCAGCATCGGCCTGTTTGATGTCAACGGCGGCTGACGCCGCCGGGGCTTCCACCCACATCACCTTCGTCACCGACTGGAAAGCCCAGGCCGAGCATGGCGGCTTCTATGAAGCGTTGGCGGAAGGCCTTTATGCCAAATACGGCCTGGACGTCACCATTCGCGAAGGTGGTCCCGATGTGAATGTGCCGCAATTGCTGGCGGGCGGCGCAGCGGATTTCGGCATCGGCTCCAACGCTTTTGTCGTGATGAATCTGGTGCAGCAGAAAGTGCCGCTGCGCGCCGTGATGGCGATTTTCCAGAAAGACCCGCAGGTTCTCATCAGCCATCCGCGCCATGACATGAACTCGCTGGCGGAGATGAAAGGCCATCCCATCCTGATTTCGGCAGCGGGCACGACCAGCTTCTGGCCCTGGCTGCGCGCCAAATACGGTTTCCAGGACAGCCAGATCCGCAAATACACCAACAATCTGGCGCCGTTCCTGGTGGACCCCAATGCGATCCAGGAGGGCTATCTCACCAGCGAGCCCTATACGATCGAGCAGCAGGCGCACTTCACGCCCAAGGTTTTCCTGCTGTCGGATTACGGCTATCCCGGCTACGCCAACATGGTGCTGACGACGCAAAAGTGGATCGATACCAATCCTGATGTGGTGCAGAAGTTTTTCAACGCCAGCAAACAAGGCTGGCTGGATTACCTCAACCGCGATCCCAAACCCGGCAATGCGCTCATCAAGCGCGACAATCCCGACATGACGGATGCGATCATCGCCCAGTCCATCGCCAAGATGAAGCAATACCAATTGGTCGCCGGCGGCGATGCGCCCGCTTACGGGCTGGGCGCCATGACCGACAAAAGCTGGCGGGATTTTTCCCAGATCATGACCAGCCAGGGGCTTTATCCCAAAGGCCTGGATGTCACCAAGGCGTATGACCTGCGCTTCCAGCGCCATACGCTCCAGAATTTTCAATGAGCCTGCTGTCGCTGCGCGGGGTCGGCAAACGCTTTGCCACCCGTCACAAGGATGGCGGCACATTGGCCCTGTCCGATTTGAACTTTCAGATCCAGGAAGGCGAATTCGTCTCCTTGCTGGGACCCAGCGGCTGCGGCAAATCCACCGCCCTGCGCCTGATCGCCGGCCTGATCGCGCCGGACAGCGGCGAGATACTGTGGAGTGGCGCACGCCCCGAACTGGCGTTCGTTTTTCAGGAAGCCACCTTGATGCCCTGGGCCGACGCCCTGACCAATGCGCGCCTGCCGCTGGATTTGAAAAAAGTGCCGCGCGCTTCGGCGGATTCGCAGGCTGAAGCGGCATTGGCGCGGCTGGGCCTCAAGGCGTTTGCATCGGCCTATCCGCGCGAATTGTCCGGCGGCATGAAAATGCGCGTTTCCATCGCCCGTGCCCTGGCGGCAAAACCAAAACTGCTTTTGATGGATGAGCCTTTCGCGGCGCTGGATGAAATCACCCGTGCCGCCCTGAATGACGATCTGCTGGCGCTGGCGCGCGAAGACGGCATCACCGTGATCTTCGTCACCCACAGCGTGATGGAGAGCGCCTATCTCTCCAGCCGGGTGCTGGTGATGAGCCCGCGTCCGGGCAGGATCACCGCAGACATCCCCTTGTCGCAGGGACCGCATGACCGCCTGTCGCCGGACTTCGCGCAGGCACAGGCCAAGGTCGCTGCCGCCCTGATGGCGGCGGCATGAAGCGCGCGACCGACATTGCACTGCCGCTGCTGCTGGGCATCGCGCTGCTGGGCTTGTGGGAATGGATCGTGGCGGTGCGGCAGATCCCGCCTTATGTCCTGCCTGCGCCCAGCGCCATCCTCCACGCTTTTATTGATAATTTCGCTTCGCTGATGGCCTCCCTGCTCGCCACCCTCAAGGTCACGGTGGAGGCTTTCCTGGCCGCACTGATTGCGGGCGTGGCGACGGCGATCCTGTTCAGCCAAAGCCGGCTGGCGGAACGCACGCTCTATCCGTATGCCGTGATCCTGCAGGTGACGCCGGTGGTGGCGATCGCGCCCCTGATTTTGATCTGGGTTGGCTTTGACCGCATCAATGCGGCGCTGGTGCTGATCGCGGCGCTGGTGGCGTTCTTTCCCATTCTCTCCAACACCACCTTGGGATTGAAATCGGCGGATTTCAATCTGATGGAATTGATGCGGCTCTACGGCGCCTCGCGCTGGCAGATTTTGTGGCGGCTGCAACTGCCCACGGCAATGCCCTATCTGCTGGGGGCCTGCCGCATTGCCGGCGGCCTGGCCTTGATCGGCGCGGTGGTGGCGGAGTTCGTCGCCGGCAGCGGCACCGCCACCGGCCTGGCCTGGCGCATCATCGAGGCGGGCAACCGGCTGGAAATCGCCACCATGTTCGCGGCGCTGGGGCTGCTGGCCTTGCTGGGCGTGGCGATATTCGCGGCCCTGTCGGCGCTGGAATATTGGCTGCTGCGGCGCTGGCATGAAAGCGCGCTCAGCCGGCCGCTTTGATCCGCAGCGCCAGCATGGCGCTGATGCTCACCGCCAAGGCGCCCGCCATGTACCAGGCCGGCACCAGTGGTGAGCCTACCACGCCGATCAGCCAGGTGACGACAAACTGGGCCGTGCCGCCGAAGATGGCGATCGCCAGCGCATAGGTGATTCCGACGCCGCCGGAGCGCGACAGTGACGGCAGGCTTTCCGACAGCAGGGTGGTGATGGCGGGCGTGCCCAAGGCCAGCAAGGTCGCCATCAGGGCCGAACCCGCGACCAGCGCCAGCGGCGTTTTCAAACCCGCAATCACCATGAAGCAGGGCACCGCCGCCACCGGCAGTAAAAAATAGCCCGCCAGCATCACCGGCTTGCGGCCGAAACGGTCGGCCAGCCAGCCGCCCACCGGATTGAAGATGGTGCCGCACAATCCCGTCGCCACCGTGGCGCCGAAGGCCAAGCGTGGCGGCAAACCCAAAGTGTGCGTGCCGAAGGTCACCATGTAATTCATGGTGTAAGTCGAGATGGTATTGCCGGCCAGCATCAGCAGGCAAAGGACGACGATGCCCAGTTCGGCCCGCGACAGGCGCGGGATGCGGCTTTGACTGTGGGATGTCAGCGTCTCGGGCAGGCTGCGGCGCATGATCAGTCCGAACGGCACGACGCTGGCGCCCAGCAGCATGGCGATCCGCCAGCCCCAGGCATCCAGCAGGACGCCGCTCATCATGCTGGCCAAGGCGAGGCCGACCAGCCCCGCCGCCAAGGTGGCCGCCTGCTGGGTGGCGAATTGCAGCGAGACATAGAGCGCCCGCCGGCCCGGCGGGGCGGCTTCCATCAGGAAAGCGGTGGAGGGTCCGACTTCACCGCCCAGCGCGAAGCCTTGCAGCAGCCGGAAGAAAACCGCCAGCAGCGGCGCCGCAAAGCCGATGCTGGCGTAGGAAGGGGTCAGCGCCAGGCCGACAATGGCCAGGCCCATCAGGCCGAAAGAGAGCAGCATGGCAGGCTTGCGCCCGGCGCGGTCGCCCAGATTGCCGATCACCAGCCCGCCCAGCGGCCGGGTCATAAAGCCGACGCCGAAGGTGCCGAGGGTGAGAAGCAGGCCGCTATTGGCGCTGGCGGTGGGAAAGAAGCTCTTGCCGATCTGGACGGCAAAAAAGCCGAAGATCAGGAAATCATAGAATTCCAGCGCATTGCCCAGCACCACGGCGGCGAGCTGGCGGAGCGGAATCGGGCGCGTCTGCATGGCGCCATCCTGCGGGTAAACCGCGCGGCGGGCGAGTTGCATAAATCACAGCGAGGTCATTGTGCTATTTTCCGTACTACATTGTTGCGCTGTGAAAGTCTTGATTTCCCCTCCGCAAAATGGGACGACCGCGCCATGGCGCACGCCCCTGTTTCCGGACCCCAGATGCTCACGGCCAACTGCCTGCGGCAGGGCGATGTCCTCTACTGGAAAGCCGGCGGCTGGGTGCTGGATTTCACCCAAGGCGAAGTGTTCGCCGATCCCGCCACCGCCGCCGCCGCACTTGAGGCCGCGCAGAAATTCGTCACCGGCAATCGCGTCGTCTCGCCCTATCTGTTCGAGGTGCGCGAACAGAATGGCAAACTCCGCCCGGTGAAGGAGCGCGAAATCGTGCGCGCCGCCGGGCCCAGCGTCCGCACCGATCTGGGCAAGCAGGCACATGTATAGATACGACGAATTCGACGCGCAGTTCGTGGCCGAGCGGGTGAAGCAATTCCGCGGCCAGGTGATGCGCCGCCTCTCCGGCGAATTGACCGAAGACCAGTTCAAGCCGCTGCGCCTGATGAACGGCCTCTATCTGCAGCTGCATGCCTATATGCTGCGCGTGGCGGTGCCGTACGGCACCTTGAGCGGCAAACAGATGCGCATGCTGGCGCATATCGCGCGCAAATATGACAAGGGCTATGGCCATTTCACCACCCGCCAGAACATTCAGTATAACTGGCCCAAACTGGTGGATGTACCCGATCTGCTGGACGATCTCGCCAGTGTCGAAATGCATGCCATCCAGACCAGCGGCAATTGCGTGCGCAACGTCACCGCCGATCATTTCGCCGGCGCCGCTGCCGATGAAATCGAAGATCCCCGTCCGCTGGCCGAGATCATCCGCCAATGGTCCAGCCTGCACCCGGAATTTGTTTTTCTGGCGCGCAAATTCAAGATCGCGGTGGGCGGCGACAAGACCGACCGCGCCGCGCTGCAATGGCACGACATGGCGGTGGAGATCGTGCGCAACGCGCAGGGCCGCACCGGCTATAAGGTCATCGCCGGCGGCGGCATGGGACGTATTCCGTACATTGCCCATGTGATGAAAGAATTTGTCGAGCGCGAAGATATTCTCGCTTATCTGGAAGCCGTGCTGCGCGTCTATAATCAAGACAGCCGCCGCGACAACATCCATAAACAGCGCATCAAGATTCTGATCAACGCCATCGGCCCGGAGGAATTCCGCCGCCGTGCCGAGCGCGAATTCGATGAGATCAAGCGTACCGGCAGCCTGCAATTGCCGCAGGAAGAACTGGCGCGCATCACCGCCTATTTCGCGCCGCCCGAATTTGAAACCCTGCCGGACGAAATGCCTGCAGGGGACAAAGCCTTCACCAACTGGGTGAAGACCAATGTCCACCCCCATCGCGCGCCCGGTTATGCCATCGCCACCATCACCCTGAAAAGCATCGGCGCGGTGCCGGGCGATGCGTCCGCCGACCAGATGGATGCCATCGCCGATTTGATGGACCGCTACAGCCTGAGCGAGATTCGCGTCAGCCATGAGCAGAATCTGATGCTGCCGCATGTTCGCAAGAAAGACTTGCCCGCCATCCATGCCCGGCTACAGGCACTGGAGCTGGCGACGCCCAATGCCGGGCTGATCACCGACATCATCGCCTGCCCGGGCCTGGATTATTGCGATCTGGCCAATGCCCGCTCCATTCCCATTGCCCAGGACATCGCCCGCAAATTCGCCGACCTGGACCGCCAGCACGATATCGGTGAACTCAAGATCAAGATTTCCGGCTGCATCAATGCCTGCGGCCATCATCATGCCGGCCATATCGGCATATTGGGCGTGGATAAAAAGGGCGTGGAATTCTACCAGCTCCAGCTCGGCGGCTCGGGCGCGCAGGACGCCAGCATCGGCGACATTCTGGGACCGGCCTTCGGCGAACACGAAATTGCCGACGCGGTGGAACGGGTGGTGGATGTCTATTTGAAGGAGCGCGCACCGGGCGAACGCTTCCTCGACACTTACCGCCGCATCGGCATGGCCCAGTTCAAATCCGCCGCCTATGAAAAGGCGCTGGCGTGAGCAAGCTCATCAAAAGTGGCGCTTTCACCACCGATACCTATGTGCAGGTTGGCGACGACGCGGCGCTGCCGGAAGGCCCGGTACTGGTGTCGCTGGCACGCTTCGAAAAAGAGCGCGAAGCGCTGCTGGCGCGCAATACCCCGGTGGGCGTGCTGCTGCAGTCCGACCAGTCCCCGGAAAAGCTGGGCGACGACGTCATGCGCCTGTCGCTGGTGGCGCTGGATTTTCCCAAATTCCGCGACGGCCGCGCTTTTTCCTGGGCCCGCATGTTGCGCACCCGCCTGGGCTTTACCGGCGAGATCCGCGCCGTCGGCGACTTTCTGTATGACCAGATCAGCTACCAGCACCGTGTCGGCTTTGACGCCTGGCTTGTGCCGGACACATTCCGTCTGGAAGAGTTCACCAAAGCTCTGGGCGAGATGACCAATGTCTATCAGCCCAGCGCTGACGGCAAAAAGACCATCCGCGAATTGCGCGCCGGGCGTTAAGGCGAAACATTAAAAGCCCGCAATTCATGTTCGGTTCAGGTCGTTCCGGCATAGAGTGACGCTCCTCTTCCCCAAGGAGCATTCCCCCGATGCGTAAAGCCCTTCTCCCCATGCTGGTCTCGCTGGCGCTGTGCGGCGCCGCGACCACGGCGATGGTCATGTCCAGCGCCAATGCCGCCCCGCAGCCACACAGGCCGTTGATGGTCGCCGCCGCCGATGCGCCGGGCCTGCAGCTCGCCGCCAATGATGAAACACCAGGCCCCCGCGACTTGCGCCGGCGCACGCCGGAAGATTTCGCCGCCCGCATGAAACAGATGTGCAATGACGGTTATGCCCGGCAGACGGCGCGGCTTGCCTATCTGGAAACCAGCCTGCAGCTCACCGCCGCCGAACGTCCTTTGTTCGCGCGTTGGAAAGACGCCAAGCTCACTATCGCCCACCGCCAGGCCGATAGCTGCGCCCAGCGCACCAGCCAGCGCGGCGCACGCGCGGACAGACAGCAACCGGGCGCCCAAGGTCAGACCGATCGGATGCGGCCCAGCCCCGCCGACCGGATGGCGCGCGAGGAAGACCGCCTGAAGGAACGCCTTGCCGACATGCAAACCGAGCGCCCGGCGCTGGAGGCTTTCTACAACGCGCTTTCGCCGGCGCAGAAAACGCAGTTGGCGCGCGCCGGCATGGAAGGCCGCGGCCGGGGCGACAGGATGCGCCATCACATGTTTGCCGATGCTGGCGGCCCGCATGGACGAATGGAAAATGGCCGGATGGGCGAACGCCCGATGGGCCCGCCGCCGCCGGATGCGCCGCCGCCCGAACGCTGAATGTCATGGAAATGAGATAAAAGGCGCCCCTTTTGGGGCGCCTTTTATTTTTGGTCGCGCGGCCAGCGGAAAACCGCGAGGCCGCACTTTTCCGGGCCGGCGCTCGCCATTTTTCTTGCCTTGGCGGCGGCCTTGCCCCAAACAATCGCGCCATGAACGCACCCGTCCGCATTGAAACTCTGCCGCGCTTTGCCTCGGCGCTGAAGGCCATCGAAAGCCTGAGGCCGGGTGAGCCGCTTTATCTGGTCTATCCGGACAAATTCGCCGCCGCCGCCAACATTTTTTTGACCGGGTTTCCCGGCGATGTGCTGTATGCCGTCAAGGCCAATCCGCATCCCATCGCCATCCAGCAATTGTGGGCGGCGGGCATCCGGCATTTCGACACCGCCTCTCTGGGCGAGATCGAGATCGTCAAAAATCTTTTCCCGGACGCCATCTGTCATTTCATGGCGCCGGTGCGCCTGCCCGGCCAGGCAAAGCTGGCTTTCGAAAAATACGGTGTTACCGATTTCGTGGTGGACAGCCAGACAGAACTCGACAAGCTGCTGGCTGAAACCGGCGCCCCGAAAAAGCTGCGCATCTTCGTGCGGCTGGTGGCGCAACTGGGCGGCGCGTTGCTGGAAATGTCCAGCAAATATGGTTGCAGTCCCGAGGAAGCCGCCAAGCTGCTGCACAAGGTCAAGGCGTCCGGGGCAGCGCCCTGCCTGACCTTCCATGTCGGCTCGCAATGCCTGTCGCCTTTTTCCTATGCCCAGGCGATCGAGATCGCCCAGCGCACCATCACCTTGTCTGGTGTCGAGATCGCGGCACTGGATATCGGCGGCGGCTTTCCCACCAGCTATGCCGGACAGGAAGCACCGCCCTATCACTGGTATTTCGACATGGTGAAGGAAGCACTCAACACGCTGGGCCGGCCGAACCTGGCCGTGATGTGCGAACCGGGCCGGGCCTTGTGCGCGCAAGGCATTTCCCTGGTGACCCAGGTCGTGATGCGCCGCACCGACCGGCTCTACATCAATGACGGCATCTATGGCAGCTTTGACGAACAACGCTTTGTCAGCTTCGACGAAGATTACCCGCCCACCGCCATCACCCTGGAAAAAAACAAGGCGCGCCTGCTGGTCGGCGAAAAGCGGCCCTTCCGCGTCTATGGCCCAACCTGCGATTCCGCCGACAAGCTGCCGCGCCCCCAGATGCTGCCGGACAATATCGCCAATGGCGACTTCATTCTGTTCGATGCGATGGGCGCCTATACCGTATCGTCGCGGTCCAATTTCAACGGGTATTATCCTGACAGTTGGGCCGTCATAGAATAGCCGATTAACCCGCCGTTAAGCACTGCGGCGCGGGAACCGGCGAAATTCGTCACCAACGGATCGTTAAACTTCACGCGTCATGCTCAGCGCATGTCCGGAACACAACGCCTGATCAATCTGCTCGAACTGGCCGCCCAAGGCCCCACCATGCGCGCCGCGCTGGCGGAGGAAGTGGCGGAGCTTCTGATTGCCTGGCCCACCGATTGCCCTGTTGAAATGCGCGGCACCTGCGAGGCGCTGCTGGCCAAGGCCGCGCAGGAAGTAGACGATGACACACGCGCGCGCCTGCGCATACGGCTCTATGCCGATCCCGAACTCAGCAACCGCATGCTGCCGCGCCAAGCCCAGGACCGCGCCCTGATCGAAGCGGCACGCGCCGGGGAAGCCGTGCTGCCGCGTCTGGCTCGCGCGCTGGGCGTTTCCGAAATTCTGGCCTATGAAATCCTGCAGGAAGAAAGCGGCCGCGCCCTGGCCGTGACGGCCAAGGCGCTCGGCCTCAACCGCGCCGCCTTTTCCGGCCTTGTGATGCTGGCGCAGCCGCGCGGCAATGTCGCTGACTGTTATGCCAGGCTGGATGCCTTTGACGCGATTTCCACAGTGGAAGCGGCGCGCGAACTGCGGCGCTGGAACGGCGAACAGCACGCGGCGTAGTTACGCCTGGACTTCGTGACGCTCTCTGGTTTTCAGAAGCTTCACATTCGGAAACTTCTCCGCCACATAACCCAGTTCCCAGCTGCTTTTGGCCAAGAACACCGGCGCGCCGTCGCGGTCGGTGGCCATGCCACCGCGATTGCCGGCGGAAAATTTCTCCAGTTCCGCTTCCGTGCCTTGCAGCCAGCGGGCGCTGTCATAGGGCGAGGCTTCCAGCTCGGCTTCCAGATTATATTCCGCCACCAGCCGGGATTTCAGCACGTCCAGCTGCAAGGCGCCGACCACGCCGACAATCCATTGCGAACCGATCACCGGCTTGAACAATTGCGTCACGCCTTCCTCGGCCAGGCTTTCCAGCGCGCGGGCGAGATGCTTCTGCTTCATGGGGTCCGACAGGCGCACCCGGCGAAGGATTTCCGGCGCAAAATTGGGGATGCCCGTAAAGACCACACCGCCGGATTCCGACAAGGTATCGCCCACCCGCAAAGTGCCGTGATTGGGAATGCCGATAATGTCGCCCGGCCACGCCTCGTCCACCGTCTCGCGCTCGCTCGCAAAGAACAGAATTGGATTGTGCACACCAATACTTTTGCCGGTGCCCGACTGTTTCAGCTTCATGTTGCGGCGAAATTCACCCGACGCCAGGCGCAGGAACGCCACGCGATCGCGGTGGTTGGGGTCCATATTGGCTTGCACCTTGAAGACAAAGCCGGTGACTTCCTTGTCCGCCGGCTTGATGGCGCGGCCGATAGCGGCCTGTTCTCGCGGCGGCGGGGCATAAGCGGCCAAGGCGCCCAGCAATTCCGCCACCCCGAAATTCTTCAAAGCCGAGCCGAAATAGACCGGCGACAGATGGCCTTCACGATAGGTGGCCAGATCGAAAGCCGGCAAGCCGTCGCGCGCCAGGCCGACATCTTCTTCCAGCTGGGCCTTGGCGGCGTCATCCAGCACGGTGTCGCGGTTGAAGGGAATAAAAGCGTTGCTGGCCAGGTCGCGCACGCCTTTGAAATTCTGGCCCATGCCTGCCGGCCAGACCATCGGCGCGGTTTCGATCTGCAACTGGTCCGCCAACTCGTCCAGCAACTCGAAAGGATCGCGGGCTTCGCGGTCCATCTTGTTGACGAAGGTCATGATGGGAATGTTGCGCAAGCGGCAGACCTCGAACAGCTTGCGGGTCTGGGCCTCGATACCCTTGGCGGCGTCAATCACCATAACGGCGCTGTCGGCGGCGGTGAGGGTACGATAGGTGTCTTCGGAAAAGTCTTCGTGGCCCGGCGTATCCAGCAGGTTGAACACCGCATCCTGATATTCGAACGTCATCACCGCCGAGGTGACCGAGATACCGCGTTCCTGCTCGATCTTCATCCAGTCGGATTTGGCGCGCCGGGCATCGCCGCGCGCCTTGACCCGGCCGGCGGCATGAATAGCGCCGCCCAGCAAAAGCAGATGTTCCGTCAAGGTGGTCTTGCCCGCGTCGGGATGGGAAATGATCGCGAAAGTGCGCCGTCTTGCGGCTTCGCTGGCGGGGGTCTGGCTCATGCGCAGGGGGTAGCAGCCGCCGTCATTTACGGCAACCCAAACTTTCCAATGCGGGGCGCCAGGGCGTAATTGAGCTGCAACAGCACGATAAAACCGATGCTCCAATAGGTCGAGAAGACGCACAGCGCCGCGCCCACCGCATAGAGCGCCTGCGCCACGATGATCCGGCGGTAGATCGCGCTGTCAATATCGGCGGGCAGATCGGGCTTGGTCAGGCCGAATTTGCGCGACAGCCGCCAGGAAAAAAGTAGCAGCAGACCCAGCACAAAAATGTTGCCCCAATAGATCAACAGCGCGGTGCGATAGGTGATGAACTCAGCCAGCAGGGCGGTGGAAAAAGGTATCAGCGACACGCTGGCCAGGATGCCGATGTGAATCCACACCACATCGCGGTTGCTTTTTTCCAGCAGATTGAGCTGGGCCTGCTGCCCCAGCCAGAAGATACCCAAAGTGATGAAACTCATCACATAGGTGAGAAAGCGCGGAGCCAGCGCCAGCAGCGCCAGGCGCAATTCATGCTCGCTGTGAATCGCATCGGCGACAGGCTGGCGCAAATCCAGCACCAGCACCGTCATGGCGAAAGCGAAAACGCCGTCGGCCAGCGCTTCCAGCCGGCCCAGATTCTTGCCTGCGATGCGGTTATAGTTCAGCGGCTCCATCAGGACCGGTCTTTCATCACTTTGCGGGCCCGCAGATAAATTTCCAGGCTGCGGGTCGAAAACAGCAATGCACTGAAAACGATGGAAATGTCAGTCAACAGCGCGGCGTTGACGCGCAGCGCTGCAGCCTCAAGCCCTATTCCCGCCCGCATGCCCAGGCGCAGCGCCACCAGCAGGACCAATACAATCGCCCCGGCCATCGAGCCGTTGGACATCAAGGTGCCGTCTTCGGGATGGACATGCAACCGGGTCAGCTTGCCCCAATACCAGCCGCCGCCAATGGCCAGTAGGGCCGCCAACGCAAACCAGGGCGCATCGGACAATTGCGGCGGCGATGCCGCCAGCAACGCGCCGGCGGCGAAAATCATCAGCGCGGGCCGGATCAAAAGACGGCGCAGCTTCAATCGCTGCGGCTTCAGCATCCTGTTCATCCGAAAATACAGGATCGGCAGAATGATCAAGATGGGAAGGACAATACTGAGGGCGTGCGGATCCATTTTGCCTCTAGACGATTTTCTCGTCCACAAACGCACGGCCCTCACGGTCTTCGATTTCCACAATCCACAGATCGGGATCCGTCTTGATCTGTTTTTCAAACCACAGATGGGCGCGCGGCTCCTCGCCCCATTCGCCCAGCGGCTTGGCCCAAACCAGCGCCCCGCTGCCGTCGCGCGCCTGGTTCAGCACCAGGCAATTGCCATCCAGCTTGGACAGCTTCAGCACAATGGCGCCGGCTTCTTCATTGCCTTTGCGAATGACAAAAGCCGAGGCGCCCGCAACTTCGACGCGCCGGATCAGAGCCCGCACAAAAATTCCGGCCTTGAGGCGTGGCGTGGCGGTCATGACATTGTTCTAGACGATTATGCGGCGGCGCGGCCAGTCTCAGGCAGCCCGGCCCGCTCAGGCAGCTCGATAAGGCAGGATCTGGGCGCTTTGCAGCCGGATTCCATCGGCGCCCACCACGGCACAGGGCAAACGCAGCATCACGATGGTGCCCTCGCCCAGCGCGGATTGCATCACCATGTCGCCGCCATGCAGGCCCGCCAGCGCCTTGACCAGCGCGAGGCCAAGGCCGGTGCCCTCTTTGGCGCGGGTCTGGGCACCTTCCACCTGTTCGAACGGCTTGCCCAGCTTCTCCAAATCCGCCTTGGCGATACCGGTGCCAGTGTCGCTCACCGCCAGGATGATGCCGTCTTTCACGGTGGCCGTCACCGTCACCTTGCCGCCGCGCGGCGTGAATTTGACGCCATTGCTGACCAGATTGACCAGCATCTGCTTGACGGCGCGCTTGTCGGCAAAAATCTGCCGCGCCTCGGGCGCGATCTTCAAATTCACCGCCACGCCGCCGCGCTCCGCCGCATGACTGACAAAGCGAATGGCGGAAGCGGCCACTTCGTCCAGGTCGAACAATTCTTCATAAAGTTCAAACTTGCCAGCCTCGATCTTGGACATGTCGAGCACGCCATTGATCAGCTCCAGCAGATGGCCACCCGATTCATGGATCAGCCGGGCATATTCCTGATAGCGCGGCGATCCCACCGGGCCAAAAATCTCCCGCGTCATCACTTCGGAAAACCCGATAATCGCGTTCAGCGGCGTGCGCAGTTCATGGCTCATATTGGCCAGGAAATTGGTCTTGGCGCGTGAGGCGCTTTCCGAGGCATCGCGCGCCCGGACCAGCGCCAGTTCCTGCGTCTTGCGTTCGGAGATGTCGCGCGTGACCGCAACAATATCGGTCGCGCCGCCCATATCATCCAGCGGCGCCGGGCGGCAGCGTATTTCGGCCCAGAGATAATGCTTGTCTCGATGGCGCAGGCGCACTTCCACCGCGCCGTCCTTGCCGGAATAAAGCGCGTTCATGAAAGCAGCCAACAATGTCGCCAAATCGTCGGGATGCACCAGCGCCGCCATCGCCTGGCCCTCCAGTTCCGCCGGCAGCCGCCCCAGCAGCGGATAAGAAGCGGGGCTGGCGAAACGGATACGGCCATCGGCAGAATGGCGCGTGATCAGGTCCATGGCATGATCGGCCAGGAAGCGGTACATCGCCGTGCCTTCCGCTGCCGCCTTGTCTGCGGCGCGCTGGCGATCCTGCGACGCCGCCGCCACCAACACCGCCTGCGCCAACGCCGCCAGCACCGATACGGCATAGATTTCCCACGGCAGGGTCAGGCGGGACAGCGGCAGCATGTCGGCCGCTTCCAGGCTGGCCACCACCAGGAAGGCCGCGGCCGCCGCAAATCCGGCACGCACCACCTGCGAACGCCCACCTGCCAGCGCCGCTTCCGCCGGGACCAGCGCGAACCACACCACCAGCGGCGAGACCACTCCGCCGGTCAGGGCCGCCAGATAACCGATAACGCCGGCGAAAAGTATGAGACCGGCCTGTTCCAGCCGGGGAACCGAAATCGGCAGAAACCCCATGAGGGCAAGAACCAGCGGCGCAGCCAATCCGGCCATTGCCACAGTCTCGGCGCCACCCGGCCGTCCCATCAAACCGGCAAAGCTGAGCGCCAACACCGCGCCGACAGCCCCCTTGGCCGCCTGCACGGCGATAAACCGCCGCCGCAGCGCCTTGGCATCGAAGGTGGAAGTGTTAACAGCCATTAAGTTCTTTTACTCAGCACAGGCCTCATACAGGCCAGTTTCGCCGTGTAAACTTTAACGAAACTTGAAGACGGCAGACCGCTATTAGGCAATCCACAGGGATTGTGACCGCAGGATGCCGCGATTCGGGCGGCAGCGTCTCTCCGCGGCTCTAACCATTCCGCAACTGGCGGGCGGGCACACTGGGGAATGACGCCAGAAGGCGGCCACACAGGGGCAGAAGTCTTGCAAAAACTGCAGGTGCAAAATCCGTGCGAACCGGCTGGTGATGCCACCCAGTTGCTCGACGCGCTGCACGCCCTGCGCGTGGCCGTCACCAGGTTCGATTCCGCCGGCCGCCTGCGCTTCGCCAATGCTCATCTCAATCATTTTTTTCGCGGCCTGCCGCCCTATCACGAACTGATCGGCCGGCCGTATGAAGAGATCATCCGGCTGGAGCTGCCGGAAACCGACCCCGCTTCGCTGAAGGACGGCGTCGAGGCTTATGTGGACCTGCGCATTGGGCAACTCGCGCCGCGCGCCTGGGCGCCGCTGGATGTGGTGATGGCCGATGGCCGCGTCCTGGAAATCAAGGCACGGCGCGACGGCCATGGCGGCGCCATCCTGCTGTGGAACGACGTCACCAAGGAACGCCACCAGTTCGCCCGGCTGGAAGAAGGCATCAGGCTGTCTGCCGACGCCTTTGCCTTTTATGACGCGCGGGACAATTTCATCACCGGCAACGAACTTTATGCCGGGCTGGCAGGCAAGCCGCTGGTGGCGCTGCGCGGCAGACCTTTCGAGAGCATCATCCGCGAGACCGTGCAGAGCGACCGGCTTGTCATCACCGGCACGCCGGAAGAATGGATCGCGCGACGGCTGCGCGGTCACAAACAGCAAAGCTCGGCCGACACTTTGCAGACCAGCGACGGCAAGGCCTTTTTGGTGCGCGACTGCGCCACCCCCGATGGTGGCCGCGCCGTGGTTTTCACGGATATCACGGAAAAGACCCGCGCCGAAGACGCATTGGCCCAGGCGCAGCGCGCGCTGGACCATACGCGCGATGAAGCGGCCCGCCAGAGCGGCTATCTATCCGATCTCACCAAACGGCTCGATGTGGCGTCTGCCCAGGCCGACAATGCCAAGACCGTGCTCCTGCGCACCATGAGCCATGAACTGAAAACGCCGCTCAACGCGATCCTGGGCTTCTCTGAACTGATGGCCACCCTGGCGGACAATCTGGGCCCCGATCAGGTGCGCGAATATGCCGGGCTGATCCATCAAGGCGGCACCAATCTGTTCAAGATGCTGAACCAGATCATGGACCTCACCAAGATTTCGGCCGGCCGTTATGATTTGCAGATCTTGGGAATCGATGCTGGCGGCATGTTGTGGCTGGCGCGGGAAAATTTCCTCGCCCGCGCCGCGGTCAAGGACATTGTCATCAATGCCGATGCCTGCCCCATCGGATTGATGGCGCGCGCCGACGAAAGTGTCCTCACCGGCATGCTCAATGCCGTGATCGACAATGCCGTGACCTTTACCCAGAAGGGCGGCCGCATCGATTTGGCCGCCACCCGTGACGCGTCCACCGTGCGCCTGAGCGTCAGCGACAATGGCCCCGGCGTCGCGGCGGCGGATTTGGGCCGCATCCTGCAGCCTTTCGAGCATGCCGGCCGCGTCGCCGACCATGCCAAGGGCGCGGGGCTTGGCCTCACCCTGGTCAGGGCTTTCGCGGAACTGCATGGCGGCAAGCTGCTGGTCGAAAGCCAGGCCGGCGAAGGCTTCAAGGCCGTCATCATCCTGCCGGCGGGCTGATCCGCCGCTTTCGGCCTCGCGCCAGTTCCCGCGCGTAACGTTCCGTTTACATCAAAGACCCAATGGCGGCGCCGATATGGCGGCCAGCCATAAAATTCAAATCGAATTTTAGCCAATAACGATTCAATCGCATCGCGTATTTGAATCGAAGCGGAGCGTTCCGCGACACTCCGCGTTTTCCTCAAGTGCGAGGAAAGCCTGATGAACCGCCGATTAGTTTCAAATTTAGCGAAAGATTTCAGTCGGTCGAAAACCCCGTGGCGCATTCTCCTCGCGTACCAGCAAGACAAGGTGCGTGCATGATTCTCCGGGCTGTGTTTTGGATTGGACTTGTGTCGCTGTTGGCGCCGCATGAGCCCGATCTTGGCCTGGGACGCCCGGGCGCCGGCATATCGCTTCCTGACACCGTGAAATCCTGGGCCGTTACTGGTCTCTCGCGCCCGGGGAATATTTGCGGTGTCGCCGAGGGGCTATGTGCCGGCGGCCTCGGCACCTTTACGCAATCGCTCGACCGCCAGCGCTTGGCGGACATGAAGCTGGAATTGGCCGCCAGCATCAAGGCGCGGGAAACCGCGCAGCCCTATTCCCAGACACACAATTCCTGAAGTCCGCGCGTCAAGGCGTTGTGGGCAGGGCGAGCGGATCGCGGTTCTGCGATGCGCTCATCTGGCGGCAGGCGCCGAAGCCGCTGCCCCAGCCGCTGTGATAGGCCTTGTTGTTCTGATAGGCGCGATCGTCGCGGGTAAAGCTGGTGTCGCGCTTGTTGGCGCCCTGCATGTTGGCCGAGGCGCAGCCATCTGAATAGCCGGCCTGGAAGTCCGGCGATTTGCGCAGGGCCGAGCTCGTGCAGGCCGCAAGCGGCAAAAGGCATATCAGGATCAGTTTGCGCATCAGCATGACCGAAAATGTGACAGTCAGTTTTACCCCGGATTAAGGCGCGACACCTAATATATCCGTCAAGGGAGGCGTTCATGGAACTGGAAAATCTGTCGGATCTGCGCGTCCTGCTGGTAGCGCGCAAGGGATCATCGACCCAGGTGCTGCGCACCGTGTTTAACGTGGCCGGCATTACGAAGGTCACCAGCGTGGCCGAGCCGCGCCGGGCCATCGAACTTCTCTGCATCGAGCATTTCCATGCCGTCTATGTTGAAGGCGCGATGGAGCATGACGGCATGCCGTTCGCCCAGGCGGCGCGGCGGCTGCCCGCGCTGCTTAATCCCATGATTGCGATATTCGCGGTGTTCCCCCAGGCCCGCAAGCGTGATGTCGAAACCGCCCGCGACCTCGGCGTGCATGACGTGATTTGCCGCCCGGTCAGTCCCAAGACCGTGGTGACGAAATTGCGCGCTGCACTGGTGGCGCCGCGCTCCTTCATCGCCGCCCCCAGCTTTTTCGGCCCGGACCGCCGGGCAACCCGCCCCGGCGCCCCACCGCTCAAGGACCGGCGCCAGCGCACCACCCGTAAAGTCTCGGTGGTGATGGTTTAAGCGCTGTGCCGCGCCTCACTCGGCGGCGGCGCGGACCGCCTGTTTCTGCTTGCCCAGATTTTCCGCGGCGTAATCCCAGTTCAGGATTTTGCCCAGCACAGCTTCGAGATATTCGGGCCGCGCATTCTGGTAATCCAAGTAATAGGCATGTTCCCAGACATCCATAGCGAGCAGGCAATTGACGCCCTTGGCCATCGGCGTCTCGGCATTGCTGGTTTTTTCGATCCCCAGCTTGCCGTCCTTTGACACCAGCCAGACCCAGCCGGAGCCGAACTCGTTCTTGCCGGCATCCGCCAGCGCGGCAATGAGCGTGGAAACATCGCCGAAATCGCGCGCGATGGCGCTGGCGAGTTTTCCGCTGGGCTCGGTCTTGCTGGGCGTCAAGCTGCGCCAATAGAAATCGTGGTTCCACACCTGGGCGGCGTTGTTGAAAATCTTTTTCTCCTTGTCGTCCACCGCGCCCGCGGTCGCTTGGACAATCTGCTCCAGCTTCATGTCGGCGAATTTGGTTTTTTCCACCAGCTTGTTGAGCGTGTCCACATAGGCCTGGTGATGCTTGTGATAGTGGAACGAGATGGTGTTGGCCGACATGACGGGTTCTAGCGCCCGTTCATTCCAGGGCAAAGGCGCGAGTGTGAAGGGAGCGGGCATGGGAACCTCCGGGGAATTGGGAATTCTTCCTTCCAAAACGCATCAAGCCGCACAACGCTCCGCTTTTGCCGGAAAAGACAAGTTTGAGCGAATTCGTGAAGAGGATGAACGCGATTGTCACTCGACTTTCACATCGGGGTCTTAGAAAAAGGAGACATGCGGGGTTACAGAGCTAGTAGGAGACCATTATGCCCGCCTATGAAATTTGCTATCTCGATACCGACGGCGCCCTGACCTACAAATTCGCCGCTGATTGCACGGATGACAGCCGCGCCAAGGTTCTGGCGCATGCCATGAAATTGCCCAGCGCCAAACGCCTGGAAGTGTGGAGCGGCGAGACGCTGATCTATGCGCGCCCCTCCGATGGACATCAGATGCGCGAACAGATGTTGCGGGCTTCCTAAATCAATTTTTCGGCGCTGGCCCAGGCCAGGGTTTTGGCCAGCGCCCGCTCCAACCGGTCAAACAATTCGCCGATTTCCGCTTCGCTGATGATCAGCGGCGGACACAATGCGATCCGGTCTGAAGGCAAAGGCCGCACGATCAGGCCTTCCTGTTCGGCAAACACGCTCAGCTTGAACGCGACGCCCTTGGCGGGATCAAATCTCTGCTTGCTGGATTTGTTCGCCACCAGTTCGATGCCGGCGATCAATCCGACACCTTTGGCTTCACCCACCAGCGGATGTTCCCCCACGGATGCCAGCCGTTTCAGAAACGCGGGTTCGACATGCCGGACGTGACCCACCACATCGCGCTTCTGGTAGATTTCCAGGGTCTTGATCGCCACCGCTGCGGCGACAGGGTGGCCGCCATACGTAAAGCCATGCGCCAGAACGCCCAGCTTGCGCGATTCCTGGTCAATGATCTCGGTCAGTTCGGGTGACAGCAATACCGCCGAGATCGGCAGATAGGCCGATGACAGGGCCTTGGCGATGGTCATGCTGTCGGGCTCGAAACCGTATTTGCCGCAGCCGAACCATTCACCGGTGCGGCCAAAGCCGGTGATCACTTCATCGTCAATCAGCGTAATGGCGTATTTGCCCAGCACCTTGGTGATGGCGTCGAAATAGCCTTCCGGCGGCACCATGGCGCCGCCCGCGCCCATCACCGGCTCGACAATCATCGCCGCCACCGTGTCCGGTCCTTCGCGCTGGATCAGCGCGTCCAGGCTGGCCGCCAGGCGCGCGGAATATTGCAGTTCGCTCTCGCCGGCTTCCGCGCCGCGATAAAAATGCGGACATTCGGTGAAGCGCGCAAAGTCGAATGGCAGATCGAAGCTTTTGTGATTGTTGGGCAGGCCCGTCAGCGATGCCGACGCAAGCGTGACGCCGTGATAGGCCTTTTGCCGGGCGATGATTTTTTTCTTCCGCGGCGTGCCCCGGGCATTGGCGGCATACCAGGCGAACTTGACCTGGGTATCGTTGGCCTCCGAGCCTGAACAGCCGAAGAAAACCTTGCCCACCGGAAACGGTACCAGTTGCTTGAGTTTTTCCGCCAGCTCCAGGCCAGGCTCATGGCTTTTGCCGGCGAAAAGATGGCCATAGGAAAGCTTGCGCATCTGTTGGGCGGCAACATCCGCCAGTTCACTTTCGCCCCAGCCCAGTGCCGTGGACCACAGGCCCGACATCGCTTCCAGGTAATCCTTGCCGGCCGCGTCATAGACGAAAACGCCCTTTCCCCATTCGATGATCAGCGGGCCGCTTTCTTCCAGCGCCTTGAGGTTGGCAAAAGGATGCAGTAGCGCCTGCATATCGCGGGCCTGGGCATTGGAAAGCGTCATGGCGCAAACACCTTTGGGACTGAAGGAGTTTGAGCCTTTTGTTCTCGTTGCACCAGATTTTATGCTATCGCAGCCCGGCAGAATTCGGGAACCGGTCATGCGCGGTCTTATGCAGGATTGGCCGATGCTGGTGCATCGGCTGATTGATCACGCCGCGCTCTATCATCAGGGCGCTGATATTGTCAGCCGCACCGTGGAAGGCCCCATCCACCGCACCGGGTATGCGCAAATCCGTGTCCGCGCCCGCAAGTTGGCCAGGGCGCTGGCCCGGCGCGGCGTCCGCCCCGGCGACCGGGTCGCGACGCTTGCCTGGAACACCCATCGCCATCTGGAAAGCTGGTACGCCATTGCCGGCATGGGCGCGGTTTATCACACGCTCAATCCGCGCCTGTTCCCCGACCAGATCGCCTGGATTGCCAATCATGGCGGCGCCAAAGTCTTGTTGTATGACAATTGCTTCGCCCCGATTGTCGAGGCCATCGCGCCACAGCTAAAGCATCTCGAGATATTCATCGCCATGAGCGATGAGATCGCGCCCATCATGCTGAAGAAAAAACCGCTGGCCTATGAAACGCTGATCGCGGGCAAAGGGGATTTCGACTGGCCGGCGCTGGACGAGAATTCCGCCTGCGGGCTTTGCTATACCTCGGGCACCACGGGCGATCCCAAGGGCGTGCTGTATTCCCAGCGCAGCAACATGCTGACGGCGTTGCTGGCGGGCCAGAGCCCGGGGCTGAACATGGGCCCGCTGGACCGGGTGCTGCCGGTGGTGCCGATGTTTCATGCCAATGGCTGGGCCATTCCCTTCATCGCCGCCATGTCCGGCGCCAGCCTGATAATGCCTGGACCGCGGCTGGACGGCGCTTCGCTTTATGAATTGCTGGCGCAGGAGCGCGTTACCCTCACTGCCGGGGTGCCGACGGTGTGGCTGAACCTGCTGCAATATATGGACGACAACAAATTGCAGCTGCCGCATCTGAAGCGCGTCTGTATCGGCGGCGCGGCGGCGCCCGCCGCCATGATCGAGCGCTTCGAGAACCAGTATGGCGTGAATGTGATCCATGCCTGGGGCATGACCGAGATGAGCCCGATCGGTACCATGGGCATCATCAAGCCGCCGCTGGACAAGCTGCCCCCTGCCGCCCAGCAGGCGATCAAGAGCAAGCAGGGCACGCCGCATTTCGGCGTCGAGATGAAGATCACCGACGACAAGGGCCGCGAACGGCCCCGTGACGGCAAGGCGGTGGGGCGTTTGAAAGTGCGCGGTCCCAATATCGCGCGCGCCTATTTCCGAGGCGCCGGCAAGGAAGCTTTCGACAAACAGGGCTGGTTCGATACCGGCGATGTCGCCAGCCTGGACGCTGCCGGTTATATGCAGATCACGGATCGCTCCAAGGATGTCATCAAGTCGGGCGGCGAATGGATTTCCACCATCCAGATCGAAAATCTCGCGGTGGGCCATGACGCGGTGGCCGAAGCGGCGGTGATCGGCGTCGCCCATCCCAAATGGGGCGAACGGCCTTTGCTGCTGGTGGTGCGCCGGCCCGGCGCCGCGCTGGAACAAGCCGCCATGCTGGCGCATTTGAAAGGTAAACTCACCAAATGGTGGCTGCCCGATGCGGTGGTGTTTGTTGACGAAATACCGCACACTGCCACCGGTAAAATCCTCAAAACGGAATTGCGCCGCCGCTTCGCGGATTTTAAATTCCCCAAGTAGTTCTGGTTTTCACGCATGCGATTTCAGCTTCTTGCCGCCCAATTGGCGCTTGCCACGCTTTTGCTGGCGCTTGTCGCGGCGCTGCTCGCGTTGGGCGGCGTGCGCCTGGGCCTGATACCGTTCGGCAGCGGCTTCAGCATCATGACGGCGGCCACGGTGCTGGACTTGCTGGCGCTGGCCATGGCTTTGGCCTGGCTATTCTGCGCCCTCAAAAGCAACCATGGCGCCGGCAAGCGGGCCGGGCTCATTGCGTTTCTGGGCAGCCTGGCATTGCTGTTTCCGCCGCTGCACACCGTCTATCTGGGGATGACATCGCCGGCGATCCACGACGCCACCACCAATCCGGAAGACCCGCCGCAATTCGTCGCCTTGGCGAAGCGCCAGCCGGGCATGAACCCGCCCGCCTATGACGGCAATATGCAGATCACCTTTCAGGGCGAGACCAACACCGCCGCCTATATGCTGCACACTTACTATGCCGCCCTCACCAAGCCCTATGCGCGGCTGCTGACGAGCAAGGAAAAGCTCTTTGCGCATGCGCTCGACACGGCCAGGCGCATGGGCTGGACGATCGTGGACACCAGCGAAAAAGACGGGCGGATCGAAGCCACCGACAAATCCTTCTGGTTTGGCCAGACCGCAGACATCGTCATCCGGGTGCAAACGGCGGGGGCTCTGGGGGCGCGGCTGGATATTCGTTCGCAAAGCGAGCGCGACAGCCACGACTTTGGCAGCAACCTGGCGCGGCTGACCGCCTATCTCAAGGCGCTTTAGCAAGCATCCGATAGCACGCGCCGTCGCGCGCCACCCGTCCATCTTCCGTCATGTGCTGCAGATGGGCCAGCACCGTCAGTTCCGCTGCCTTGACCAGCATCGGCGCCAACCCGGCATAGAGCCGCGCAACAATGGCAGGCACGGTATCGTCGCCCTGCGCCAGGCAGGCGGCGATCTGGCCTTCGCGCATCCGGCGATGGGTGATCAGGGCGCGTAGGAATGGCGGCGGAGGCGTGATGGGCGAGCCATGGGTGGGATAAAGAACAGTGTCGTCGCGGCCCAGCAGCTTTTCCAGGCTGCGCAGATAATCGCCCATATTGCCGTCGGGCGGCGCAATCACACTGGTGGACCAGCCCATCACATGGTCGCCGCAGAACAGCGCTTTTTCTTCGTCCAGCGCGTAGCACATATGGTTGGAGGTATGACCGGGCGTGAAAATGCAGGTGATGGAAAAATCCGCGCCTGCGATTTTCTGGCCGTCGGTTACCCGTATGTCGGGCACGAAGAGGCGGTCGCCGCCTTCTTCGACATCATTGGTTTCGACATGCGGGCCGAAGCCGTAAGTGGGCGCGCCGCTCCATTCCTTCAGCGGCTGGGCGGCGGGCGAATGATCCTTGTGGGTATGGGTGATGAGGATGTGGCTGACCGCGCGGCCATCCAAAGTGCGCTTGAGGGCGGCGACATGCTCGGGCAGGTCGGGGCCCGGATCAATCACGGCCACATGATCGCCCGCGCCGATGATATAGACGCCGGTGCCGCGAAAGGTGAAAGCGCTGGGATTGGGTGCGAGCAGGCGTCCAATGCGCCCAGTCAAACGCTGCTCTACGCCATAGACGGGCTCAAGCGAGAGGTCGAACTGGATGGCCATCAATAAGGCTTGTCGTCCAGCGCGCGCATAAAGCCGCGCAGCAGCCGCCAATAATAACAGAGCACCAGCAGCAGCGAGAAAAGCCCCGCCAGCGGCAACAGCATCATCCAGCCCGCGCCCACCATGGCGCCCGGCCAGAACGGCCAGCCCGGTGTGAAGGGCGATATCAGCGAGAAGAGCGAAAAGCCCATGCCCATGGTGAACACAAACATCATCGCCAGCGCGACGATCAGCATGGTCCAGAACACCCGGATCTGGTTGCGGTAATGGCTTTCATGGATGCTGCCCAGGGCGTGGGCCAGCCGCACATGGGCGATGATCACCCCGATCAGGGCGGTCAGGCCGCCGGCGGCGATCAGGAAAAGCCCATAGCTGAGCAAAACCAGCAGCCGCTCGTCAGAGGTAGGATTTTGGGGGTCGTTCAGCATTTGCCGCAGGGTAAAGCGGCCGGGCCGGTAAGGCAATTTTCACCATATGACCGCCAGTATGGCCCTTCCGCCGCCATCCATTTGAAATTGGTGACATTTTGGCCAACGACCGCACCGTCCGCTTCCTGCATGCCTTGGGCGGAGCCTCCACCAGCCGGGTGCTCAATCTTGGCCGCATCGCCAAGATCAACCAGGACGAACCGGAACACAGCGAAAAGCCGATGTTCCGTTCCAACATCGTCAACAGCGCTTTCATCCTCAAGCACCGCATGCGCTCGGATGAAACCTATCTGTTCAATTCGGTGCGTTCGGTGGCGACGAAGGTCATCATTCCCTTCGACCTGGATGATCTGCGGGCCGGCGGCCGTTCCATTTTCATCGAGCAGCGCGGCTTTGAAGAAAGCCTGCGCCAGGCAGGAAATTACAACAGCGATAATCTTGTCCGCGACCTCAGCGTGCTGCGGTTGATGAACACCATTCCCTCACTCGACCCATTTCTGCTGCGCGAACATCTGCGCAACAATCAATTCGATGTCGCGGCCTGCTATTTCGAAATCTCGGCGGGCGACCAGCAGCGCATGCATGACTTCACGTCGGGGGAATTGTCGCGCCTGATCCAGCTGGCCGGCGGCGGCGGCAATGACGCCTCGACCAACCGCCTGGTGAGCGCGCTGCTGTCCAGCCAGGTCGATGAAAAGCTGGAACCGCTGCGCATGACATTGGGCCTGACCGGCAACGATTTCCGCGAAGGCGTCTTCAGCTGGCGCGGCTTTCTTTACTACAAATGGTCAATGAACCAGTTCTGGCCCGACGTGATGAAAGTGTTGCGCGAGATCAAGGAAATTCGCCCGCACGGCCCGGTCAGTCCCGAGCAGAGCGCCTATCTCACCAGCGCCAAGCGCAGCATCATCGAGATGGTGCGCGACAATGGCAAACATGTGACCAAGGTGCTGGAGATTTACGACAGCTCGTTCCATGAACTGGTTGCCAACCAGGCGCCCAAGACCTTTCGCGACTTCCTGCTCAGCGCGCCTTACATGTTCCTGGAGCTGGGCGAGAAGATGGGCGCCATCTCCCACATTGTCAGTTTCTGGCGCCACCGTTTTCCGCCGGGCACCGTGCCGCATATTGATGCCGAAGAGCTGTCCATCATCTTCCAGGACTTCACCAGCGGCTTCGGCGAGCCCAACAAGGCCGACGGCCCGGCGCTGCAGCGCCCCATGGTCATCGAGGCCGGCTGATTTTTGTTCCATGTGAGGGAACTTCCATCCATCTGGCCCGTTAGACGGGCGAGATATTTGGAAAAGGACCTCTCATGAAGACCGTCACCACATTTGCCGCCGCCGCCACCCTGGCGGCTTTCGCCTTCGCCGCTCCCGCCGCCCAGGCGTCGGACAAAAGCGATCTGCTGCACGACGCCAACATCATCATCAACAATCTGAAACACGACCCGGCCTTCGGCACCGCCCGCACCATGCTGCAGGACGCCAAGGCGATTTACATCGTGCCCAAGCTGGTCAAGGGCGGCTTCATCTTCGGCGCCGAAGGCGGCGATGGCGTGTTGCTGCGCCGTACCGGCCATGGCTGGAGCGAGCCGCGCTTCTACGGCATGGGCTCGGCCTCCTTCGGCCTGCAGGCCGGCCTGGAGCAGGCGGAGCTTGTCTTCATCATCAACAGCGACCGTGCCCTGGCCGGTATCGAGCATGGCAATTTCAAGCTGGGCGCGGGCGCCGGCATTACCGTGGTCAACCTGTCCTCGGGCGCTGAAGGCGCCACCACCGCCCATGGCGGCGACATGGTGGTTTGGACTTCGGGTTCGGGCGCCTATGCCGGCCTGACCTTCAACGGCTCGATCATCAGCCCGGACAAGGGCGAGAATGCCTCGCCCCCGGGCCCCCAGTCGGAAGCTCTGCGCAAGAATCTTGCGAGCGTCTGGTAGATATCGCAACTTGGATAGTCTAAGATGGGGCGCTCGCGGATCAACCGCGGCGCCCCGTTTTCTTAGAGGAATGCCCAGATGAAGAAGTTCTTGATCGTGTCCTGTGTCGCCGCCCTGGCGTTGCCGACTGTTGCCTTCGCCGATGTCAGCGCCGAACTGACTGTTGCTTCCAACCATGCCGGCATGGCCTCCAAGGCCGCCGCCATCGACACCGTGCACATGCACCTGCACCATGTCGTGAATTGCCTGGTCGGCCCGTCGGGCAAGGGCTTCGACGCCGCCCCGGGCAACCCCTGCGCCAAGGCTGGCAACGGCGCCATCCCGGAAGGCAGCGCCGCGCAGAAGACCAAGCTTGAGACCGCCCTGGCTTCGGCCAATGCGGGCATTGCCGCCACGGACCTCGCTGCCGCCCAGAAGGACGCGGGCGACGCCGCCTCGGCGATCGACAGCGCGAAGTAAGACTTTCACTACGCCGGCGCGATGGCGAAGCCTGTGGGGCTTCGCCATCGGGCAGGGCAATTTCAAGCTGGGCGCGGGGTCCTCGGGTTCGGGCGACCATGCCGGCCTGACCGGGAATCTGGCTGGCGTCTGGTGGTTCCTACCCTCTGGTTCTTATAACCTGAGTAGGCTAAATTGGGGCGTTCGCGGATTAACCGCGACGCCCCATTTTTCTTAGAGGAATACCCAGATGAAGAAGTTCCTGATCGCATCCTGTGTCGCCGCTCTGGCGTTGCCGACTGTCGCCTTTGCCGATGTCAGCGCCCAGGCCACCGTCGCCGCCAACCATGCCGGCATGGCCTCCAAGGCCGACGCCGTCGACATGATCCACTTGCACCTGCACCATGTCGTGAACTGCCTCGTCGGCAAGGACGGCACGGGCTATGACATCGGTTCGGGCAATCCCTGCGCCAAGGCCGGCAATGGCCTGATCCCCGAAGGCAGCGCCGCCCAGAAGCCCAAGTTCCAGACCGCCCTGGCCTCGGCCAATGCGGGCATTGCGGCCACCGACCTTGCCACCGCCCAGAAGGACGCCGCGGCCACCGCGGCTGCCATCAACAGCGCCAAGTAGTACTTCGTTACGACGGAGCGACGGCGAAGCCCTGCGGGGCTTCGCCGCGCAACCGGCGCGCCATCATCGTTTCATAAGCCGCCTCGATCTGTCGGGTGGTGCGGGCGGTGTCGAACAGAGGCGCCTTGCGCCGATTCTCCTTCAGCCGATCCCGATAGTGCTGCAACAGCACCGGATCGCGCGCCAAGGTCAGCGCCAGCTTTTCATAATCCGCCAGATTTTCCGTCACCAGTTCGGGCAGGCCCACTGCCTTGAGCAAGCTGGCCGCAACGCGACCTGCGAAGGCCGTGCCGCGGCAGGTGAGCAGCGGCAGTCCCGCCCATAGCGCATCGCTGGCGGTGGTGTGGGCATTGTAAGGCAGGCTGTCGAGAAACAGATCGCCAAGCGCCATGCGCGCGACATGCGCATCCAAGCTCAGCGGCGGCGCGAAGATCAGCCGCTGCGGATCAAGACCAAAGTTTTGCGCCTGCGCTTTCAATTTCTGCGCGAATTGCGGATCGCCGCCCAGCAGCCACAACACGCTGCCCTCCGCTTGCCGCAGAATATTGAGCCACAGGGCGAAATGCGCCGGCAGGATTTTGTAGCCGTAATTGAAATGGCAAAAGACGAACGCGTCCTGCGGCAAGCCCTGGTCGGCGCGCGTGGCGGCGGCAAGCGCGGTGCGCTTATCGTCATTGACCTGGTAGCTGCCGGACAGGCGCACCACTTTTTCGTCAAAATATTGCTCTTCGCCGTTTGGGATCACCACGCCGTCGGCCAGGATATAATCCATATAATCCGCGCCCAGTGTGCCGGGAAAGCCCAGATAATTGACCTGGATCGGCGCCGGGATCAGCGCGAACACGCCCATGCGCATGCGGCCGAAATAGCCGTTGAGATTGACCAATATGTCCACCTCTTCGGCCCGGATGCGGGCGGCGGCATCGCGGTCGGAGAGCGAAGCGATGGAAATGAACTTGTCGAACGCCGCCGTTACCCGCGCCCGCATGGCGCTGCCATCGTCGCGGCTATTGTCGAAGGCGATGACTTCGAATTTCGTGCGGTCGTGGCTCTCGAACAGGCCCGCCGCCAGATACATGGTGGCCTGGGCGCGAAACTCGCCGCAGACATAGCCGATGCGGATTTTACCCGTTGCTTTTGAGTCAGCGCGGCGGGCGCCAAATTCTGTCCGCGCCGATGCGGGATATTCGCGCGCCGTGTAAATCCGCGCGCAAGCCTGAAGGTCGGCGGGTGAATCCGACAGCCCCTGATAGACGAAAGGTTGGACGGCGGGCTTGCCGGCGCGCACCGCCGCATCCAGCTTCGCCTTGTCTTCGTCGAAGCTGCGCCAGTCGGCGGCGTGCATTTTCAGCTGCAGCAAATTGCCCGCCGCGTAAGGCAGATCGGGCTGCACCTGCAGCGCCCGTTCCAGATCGGCAATGGCGGGGGCCAGCGCCTGATGCCGCGTCCACAAAAGATTGGACCGGCTTTCCAGCGCCGCGGGCAAATCGGGATCAATCGCCAGCGCCTTGCCGTAACTTTCCAGCGCTTCTCCCAGCCGATCCATGCGCCACAAGGTGGCGGCACGGTTGACCCAGGCGCCGGTGTGACCGGGCTGCGCGGCGAGCAATCTGTCGAATTCCGCCAGCGCTTCCTGCGCCCTGCCCATCTCGCGCAAGGCGAGGCCGCGATTGTTGCGGCCTTCGGCATGATCCGGCGCGCGCGCCAGCAGGGCATCAAAGCTGGCCAGCGCGTCTTCCGGACGGCGAAATTCCTGCAGGATCAGGCCGCGATTGTTGAGGGCATCGAGATTGCCGCCATCCAGCGCCACGGCCTGTTCGAAATCGGCCAGTGCTTCTGCCGGCCTGCCCAGCCGGCTGCGGATGGCGCCGCGATTGCTCCACGCCCTGCTGTCACCGGGCCGCGCCGTCACCACGCCATCGAGCGCGGCCAGCGCTTCTTCCTGGCGGCCCAGGCCCGACAGGACGATGCCGAGATTGGCCAGCGTCTCGGGTGCGCCGGGCTGGGCGCGCAATGCCGCCTGCATCAGGGCCAAGGCCTCGGGCAGGCGGTTCTGCATCAGCCGCAGCACGCCCATCAGGTGCAGGGCGGGATAGGCGCCGGGGCTTGCAGCCAGGACCTGGTGATAAAGCTTCTCGGCCTCGTCGAGGCGTCCGGCCTGGTGCAGCGCCATGGCTTGCTGGAGCAGTTGCTGGGACATGTGTTCTTGGAATGTTCTTGCCGCGAATTGTGCCATAGGCTAGCATCTTTCCGCTCCGGCGTTGGATCGCCGCCCCGACATCCCTATTTATAGTCCATGGCCCACAATAACGGCATGATCCCGCGCGCGCCCAAAAAGGGAAACAAGCGCACCGCCAAAGCCGCGCCGGAAAACGCGGCCAGGTTCCAGGACGCGGTGGATGCCGTGGCCGCGATCGCCGATGACCCGGCGATCGATCCGGCCTATCTCGCCACGCCGCTGGCGGGGATGAGCGAAGGCAATGTTGCGGCCTTCATTCCCCACCGCCCGGCCCGGCCGGAAAAATCCGAAGGCGGCCGGAAATTCAAGCTGGTGAGCGAGTATGAGCCGGCGGGCGACCAGCCCACCGCCATTGCGGAACTGGTCAAGGGCGTGAAAGCGCAGGAGCGCGACCAGGTGCTGCTCGGCGTCACCGGTTCGGGCAAGACCTTTACCATGGCGCAGATCATCAACATCACGCAGCGGCCTGCCTTGATCCTGGCGCCCAACAAGACGTTGGCGGCGCAGCTTTACAGCGAGTTCAAGCAGTTCTTCCCGGAAAATGCGGTGGAGTATTTCGTCAGCTATTACGATTACTACCAGCCTGAAGCCTATATCCCGCGCAGCGACACCTATATCGAAAAAGATTCCTCGGTGAATGAGGAGATTGACCGCATGCGCCATTCGGCGACGCGGGCGATCTTGGAGCGCGACGATGTCATCATCGTCGCTTCGGTGTCTTGCATTTACGGCATTGGCTCGGTCGAGACCTATTCCGGCACCGCCGTTTCCATTGCCAAGGGCGACAAGATTGACCGCAACGCCGCCATCGCGGCGCTGGTGGCGCTGCAATACCGGCGCAATGACGACAATTTCGCGCGCGGCGCGTTTCGCGTGCGGGGCGACACGATTGATATTTTCCCGGCGCATTATGAAGACCGCGCCTGGCGGGTGGAGTTGTTCGGCGATGTGGTGGATACCATCACCGAGTTCGATCCCCTCACCGGCCACAAATCGGGCCAGCTGGACGGCATCAAGGTCTATGCCAATTCGCATTATGTGACGCCGCGCCCCACCCTGCAGCAGGCGATGAAGGGCATCAAGGCGGAGCTCATCACGCGGCTGGCGGATTTCCGCGCCAACGGCAAATTGCTGGAAGCGCAGCGGCTGGAACAGCGCACCACGTTTGACCTGGAGATGATCGAGGCCACGGGGTCGTGCGCCGGCATCGAGAATTATTCGCGCTGGCTGACCGGCCGCCTGCCGGGCGAACCGCCGCCGACCCTGTTTGAATATCTGCCGGACAATGCGCTGGTGTTCGCCGACGAAAGCCATGTCAGCGTGCCGCAGATCGGCGCCATGTACAAAGGCGACTATCGCCGCAAGTTCACTCTGTCGGAATATGGCTTCCGCCTGCCCAGTTGCATTGATAACCGCCCGCTGAAGTTCGAAGAGTGGGATGCGATGCGGCCGCAATCGGTATTTGTTTCGGCGACACCGGGGCCGTGGGAGATGCAGCGTACCGATGGCGTTTTTGCCGAACAGGTGATCCGGCCCACCGGGCTGATTGATCCGCCGGTGGAAATCCGCCCGGTGGAAACCCAGGTGGACGATCTGATCGCCGAATGCCGCGAAGTGGCGGCCAAGGGCTATCGCATCCTGGTCACCACGCTGACCAAGAAGATGGCGGAAGACCTGACCGAATATATGCATGAGCAGGGCATCAGGGTGCGCTACATGCACAGCGATGTGGAGACGCTGGAGCGCATCGAGATCATCCGCGACCTGCGGCTGGGCGCCTTTGACGTGTTGATCGGCATCAACCTGCTGCGCGAGGGGCTCGATATTCCCGAATGTGCGCTGGTGGCGATCCTGGATGCCGACAAGGAAGGCTTTCTGCGCAGCGAAACCAGCCTGGTGCAGACCATCGGCCGCGCCGCGCGCAATGTGGACGGCAAGGTGGTGTTGTATGCCGACCGCATCACCGGCTCGATGGAACGGGCGATGGCCGAGACCAGCCGCCGCCGCGCCAAGCAGGAGGCTTACAACAAGGAACACGGCATCACGCCGCTCAGCATCAAGAAAAATATCTCCGACATTATGGGGTCCATGTATGAGCGCGACCATGTGATGGTGGATACCGGCATGCTGCAGGCCGCCGAGGGCGGGCGCGAATTTGTCGGGCATAATATCAAGGCGATCATCGCCGACATTGAAAAGAAGATGCGCGCCGCCGCCGCCGACCTGGAATTCGAGACGGCGGCCCGGCTGCGCGATGAGCTGAAACGGTTGCAGAGCGCCGCGCTGACGATTTCTGATGATCCGTTTGCACGGCAGTCGGACGTGGAACGGGCTGCGTTTGATGCCGAGATCAGCCTGTCGGATGAGACCAGGCCATCAAAACCCGCGGGACGCACCCGCATGAAGCGGGCGAGCCGCCCCAATGCGCCGAAGACGTTTGGCAGCCGGGCGCGTTAGAAGCAGTCCTCATGCTGAGCCTGTCGAAGCATGAGGCAGCACCGGAGCCGTTGGTAGACACCCTTCGACAGGCTCAGGGTGAGGAGAAGTAGATGTCTCGCGCCTTCGTCAAAGAAACTGGAGAGTCGGCACCACCACCAGAGCGCATGATAGAAGACGGCCCCAATCCCGTCACGCCGGAAGGCCTGCGCCAAATCGAGGCACATGTCGCGCGCCTCGAAGCGGCCATGAAGACCGAAGCCAATGTCCTTCTGCGCGAAACCCTGGCCCGCGACCTGCGCTATTGGACGGTGCGCAAGGCCAATGCCGAAGTGGTGCAGCCCTCGTCGGATGGCAAAGTAGGTTTCGGCTCAACCGTCACGATTGAACGCAAGGGGCGTCAGCAAACTTTCCGCATTGTCGGCGTGGATGAAGCTGATGCGTCTAAAAGCCTGATCAGCTTTCGCGCACCGCTGGCGGCCGCTGTGATGGGCGCAACGGTGGGAGAGATTGTGGAGGCGGCGGATCCGCTGGGAGAGATCGAAATATTGTCGGTCGAAAACTGAACTACAGAATTTCGGCCACTGTCTCACTCGGCCGGCACAGTTTCGCGCCCTTTGGCGTCATCACAATCGGGCGGTTCAGCAGGATCGGGTGCAGGACCATCGCCTGCAGCAGGGTGTCGTCATCCACGTCCGCCAGTTTGAGTTCGGCATAGAGCGGCTCCTTGGCGCGCACCATGGCGCGCACCGGGACTTTCATCTTCTGCACCAGCTTGATGATCTCGTGGCGGTCGATCGGGTTTTTCAGATATTCGATGATGGTGGGTTCGATGCCGCGTTCGCGCAGGAGCGCGAGGACGTTGCGGGAGGTGGAGCAGCGCGGATTATGATAGATGGTCGCTTTCATCTACGCATACTTACCCACCCGTTATCGCGGCGCCATACGCTGTCGCCAGGCGTGTGATAGATGGTGGCTTTCATGCGGCTACATTACACCGAATCTGACGCGCGCTTCCGTCCGTATTGATCATGCTGGATTCCCGCTTTCGCAGGAATGACGGAAGGGCGGTGGCGGGTGCCAGCCTTGTAAATTGGGCCGGAAAGGCGCATTGTGTGGTTATTCCCCCTTCCCGCTCTCCAGCGGACCTTGCCGCGTATCGCGGCCCTAGAAAGACATTCCCGATGGCCGACAAGACCGCCGCCCGCACGCGGGCCGAGACGCACTTTTCTGCTTCTGAAGCGCGTGACCAGCTGGTGAAGACCGAGCTGGCCAAGGAACGCATTGCCTTTGAAGACCGCACCATCAAGCTGAAGGCCATGCGGCTGGCGCGCGATGCGGAAGAGGCGACCGAGAAGGCGCGCCTGGCCGCGCTGGCGCCGCCCAAGGCGGCGAAGAAGCCGGCCAAGCCGCGCGTGAAAAAACCCCTCGCCTGACGCCGGGGCCTTGCGAAATTTCCGCCGTAAATTCTCGGCGCGGTTAACGCGGTGCAGCTTGGCGATGCGCGCGGACGGGAAAAATCCCGCAACGCCAAGGCCTTTGTAAGACTGGGTTATTTCGCATTTGCGGAATCAGCGACTCGCCGCATTATTGCCTTTATTGCCAAATGCGCGTATTGTCGCGGCCAACGTGGATACGTCCCGTCCCAGATGAAGCGCACCTGAGAATCCTGCCCGCCTTAGTTTGCGCGCCTGGACGAGACAGTTACCTTCCTTCCCTGAGACAACGAATTCCGCGTCCGTCTTCGCATTTCGCGCAGGCGGGTCACTTACGCAGGAACTACCCAATGACGATCGGAACCGTGAAGTTTTTCAATACCTCCAAGGGCTTTGGCTTTATCGCGCCGGAAGGCGGCGGCAAGGACGTGTTCGTGCACGCCACCGCCGTTGAAGCGGCCGGCCTGCGCACCCTGAACGAAGGCCAGAAGGTCTCGTTCGACGTGGTGCCGGACGCCCGTGGCGCCAAGGCTGCCAACCTGAAGGCCGTCTAAGAACGGTTTTAAGGTCTGAATGAATGGAGCCGGTGGTGAAAACCACCGGCTCTTTTTTTATGGGCTGGATTCCCGCTTACGCGGGAATGACAAGTGGGGTTATTGCGCCATCGAATTGGTGGCCTGCTTGGCGCCGGGGAAGGCCAGATTTACCGTCTGCTGGCCGCCGCTGCCGCTGGTGGAGAAAGCGGCCTTGGCCATGCGCGTGCCATTGCCGCCCGGCAGGGAAGCGCTGACGTCGTAATGGCCGGCCGGCGCCTTGATCAGCAGCCAGGGTGCGTCGCAATCGGTTTCCATGACGGACTTGCCGCCCTGGGTGATGGCGATGTGTTCGGCAGCTTCATTCTCGCCTGCCATGTTCGAGAAGGTCAGCTTGATGGGATAATTCTTCCAGTCGGGATTGTCCTTGGCGGAGCCGACGCCGGTGCAGACCGATTCCACGCCGCCGATGGTGACGGGCTGGTCCTGGACCGCATAGGCGGAATTGGTGAGGGCCATCAACGCGCCAACGGAAACCGTGATGGCAAAAGTGGAAATGCGCATGGTCGAATTCTCCTCAGATGCCCCATGCGCTGAACGGCTGGACGGCGCGGAAGTTCCGGTTTTGCGGGGATTTGCGGTTTGGAGTTCCCCAGACTGGCGTTCGCCGCCCGGCACTGACACAATCGCGCCGCCATAGAGTGACGCCGCCATGGGCCTGGAAAAGCCGCTTCCCAACCTTCCCGTCAGTGCCGTGATTGACGCCGCCGCCCTGCGCGCGGCGCTGACCGCGCTGGCGCAGGTCACCGCCGACAGCGGCACCTTGCGCAAGGAAGGGCTGAGCCTGATCAAGGCCGCCTTCCTGAAGGCGCGCGATGCCGTCAAGGCGGCAGTGGAGACGCAGGGGCTGCACGGACTGGCCGCCGCACAGACCCTGTCGCAGCTGCAGGATGTCATCATCCAGGTGATCTACGACTTCGCCACCAAGCATGTTTACTACGCGCAGAATCCCACTTCGGCGGAACGCATCACCATCGTGGCGACGGGCGGCTATGGCCGTGGTGAGCTGGCGCCGGGTTCGGATGTGGATCTGCTGTTCGTGCGCCCCTTCAAGCAGACCGCCTGGGGCGAGAGCGTCATCGAGTTCATTCTGTACATGTTGTGGGATTTGGGGCTGAAGGTGGGACACGCCACCCGCAGCCTGGCGGAATGCGTGCGGCTGGCCAAGCAGGATGTCACCATCCGCACCGCCATCCTGGAAGCGCGCTATCTGTGGGGCGACAAGGCGCTGTATGACGAACTGCGCAAGAAATTCTGGGATGAGGTTGCCACCGGCAGCGGCCGTGATTTTGTCGAAGCCAAGCTGAAGGAACGCGACCAGCGCCATGAGCGCCAGGGCACCAGCCGCTATCTGGTCGAACCCAACATCAAGGAAGGCAAGGGCGGGCTGCGCGATCTGCAGACGCTCTACTGGATCGGCAAATATCTTTATCATGTCGAGGATGCCGCCGACCTGGTTGAGCATGGCGTCTTTACCAAGGACGAATACAAGACCTTCCAGAAGGCGGAAGCCTTTTTGTGGAATGTGCGGGTGCATCTGCATTACCTGGTCGGCCGCGCCGAGGAGCGCCTGTCCTTCGATGTGCAGCCGGCGCTGGCGGCCTTCATGGGCTATAGCGATCCCGACAAGCCGCGCCGCGCCGTGGAAGCTTTCATGCGCGCCTATTTTCTCACCGCCAAGGATGTCGGAGATTTGACGCGCATTTTCTGCGCCGCGCTGGAAGTGCAGCACAAGAAGCCGCGCCCGACTCTTTCCAGCATCCTGCCGGGCTTTTTGCGGCCCCGTGCCAGCGAGGATGATTTTTATGTCGAGAATGGCCGGCTGACCGCCAATCCCGCCATCTTCAAGCAGGACCCGGTCAATCTGCTGCGCATCTTCCAGATCGCCGATGCCAAGCAGGTGGATATTCACCCCGATGCGCTGCGCACCATCACCCGCTCGCTGGACCTGATCAACGACAAGCTGCGCGCCAATCCCGAAGCCAATAGCGCATTCCTGGGCATGCTGACCTCGCGGCAGAATCCGGAGCGGGCGCTGCGGCTGATGAACGAGGCGGGCGTGTTGGGCCGCTTCATTCCCGAATTCGGCCATGCTGTGGGCCTGATGCAGTTCAACATGTATCACCATTACACGGTGGACGAGCATCTGATCCGCGCCGTCGGCAATGTCGCGTCCATCGAGCGGGGCGAACACAAGGACGACAATCCGCTTTCCACCGAAGTGGTCAACCGTATCCAGTCGCGCGCCGTGCTGTATTGCGCTGTGCTGCTGCATGACATGGCCAAGGGGCTGCCGGGCGATCACAGCGATGTCGGCGCCGAGATTGCGCGCAGCCTGTGCCCGCGGCTGGGCATGTCGGCTTCCGATACCCAGGCCGTCGCCTGGCTGGTGAAGAACCATCTGGTGATGAGTGACATCGCCCAGCGCCGCGATGTCTCCGATCCCCAGACGGTGCGCGATTTCGTGGCCCAGGTGCAGTCACCGGAGATGCTGCGCCTGATCCTGATCCTGACCGTCGCCGATATCCGCGCCGTGGGGCCGGGTGTGTGGAATGGCTGGAAAGGCCAGCTGCTGCGCGAGCTTTATTATGCCGCCGACCATATGATGACGGGCGGCGACCAGTTGCCCGGCCGCAGCGCGCGGGTGTCCTCGGCCAAGGAAGCCTTGACGCGGCGTCTGGCCGATTTCACGCCGGAGCAGCGCGAACGCGCCCTCACCCGCCATTACGACAATTACTGGCTGGCCTTTGAGACCGACGAGCAGGAGCGCCATGCCCGCGCCATCGCCAAGGCCGATGCGGCGGGTGATCTGTTGTGCCTGGAAGCGATCACCAACAATTTCCGTTCCATCACCGAAGTGATGCTTTACACGCCGGACCATGCCGGACTGTTCTCGCAATTTGCCGGCGCGATTGCCATGTCGGGCGGCTCCATCGTGGACGCCAAGGTTTTCACCACCACTGACGGTTTCGCGCTGGACGTGTTCTCGGTGCAGGATGCCGAAGGCGAGGCCTTTGGCGACAATGAAAGGCTGGCGCGCCTGCGCCAGACCATCGCCAAGACCCTGCGCGGCGAAATCTGGCCGCGGCGCGAGTTGATGGCGAGGAAGCCGCTCAAGAGCAAGTCCAGCGCTTTCCGCATCCGGCCCAAAGTGCTGCTCGACAATGAAGCCTCGCGCATCGCCACCGTGGTCGAGGTCGAATGCCTGGACCGGCCGGGGCTGCTTTATGATGTCACCCAGGCGCTGTTTGAATCGGGCCTTTCCATCGCCACCGCCATGGTGGCGACCTATGGCGAACGGGCGGTTGACGTTTTCTATGTCCGCGACGGTTTCGGCCACAAGATCATCCACCCTGATCGGCTGGCCGCCATTGATGCGCGCCTGAACAGCGCACTGGCGGGCCGCCCGGAAGCGGTGCCCCTCTGAAAACTTGATGCGCCGTGCCGGGACGGGCATAACCCGCCTCATATATCGCCGCCTGGTTTAGCGCCTATGGAATTTTCATGACCGCCACGCACAAGCCCCTGGTTCTTTCCGGCATGCAGCCCACCAACACGCTGCATCTGGGCAATTATCTGGGCGCGCTGAAGAACTGGGTGAAAATCCAGGAGCAGATGCCCTGCCTGTTCTGCGTTGTGGACATGCACGCCATCACCGGCGAGGCCGGTTATGGCAAGCCCGGAGAACTGAGCCAGGCCACGCGGGAAGTGGCGGCGGCCTATATCGCCGGTGGCGTTGATCCCGTCCGTTCGCCCATCTTCAACCAGGGCCAGGTGCCGGAACATGCCGAGCTGGCCTGGATCTTCAACTGCGTGGCGCGGCTGGGCTGGATGGATCGCATGACCCAGTTCAAGGAAAAATCCGGCAAGCACAAGGAACGCGCCAGCGTTGGGCTGTACACCTATCCGGTGCTGATGGCCGCCGACATTTTGATCTACAAGGCGACGCATGTGCCGGTGGGTGAGGACCAGAAGCAGCATCTGGAACTGGCGCGCGACATTGCCCAGAAATTCAACAATGACTTCAATGCGCCGGATTTCTTTCCCCAGCCCGAGCCGGTGATCACCGGCACCGCGACGCGGGTGATGTCGCTGCGCGACGGCACCAAGAAGATGTCCAAATCCGATGAGAGCGATGCCAGCCGCATCAATCTCACCGACGATGCCGACGCCATTGCCAATAAAATTCGCCGCGCCAAGACAGACCCGCTGCCCCTGCCCGCGTCCAAGGAAGAATTGGCGGGACGCCCGGAGGCGGAAAACCTGCTCAATATCTATGCCGCGCTGGCCGACCAGGAGCGCGATGCGGTGATCGCCGAATTCGCCGGGCAGCAATTTTCCGGTTTCAAGAATGCGCTGGCGGAATTGACCGTCGCCAAGCTATCACCCATTGCCAGCGAAATGCGCCGCCTGCTGGCGGACCCGGCGGAAATTGACCGCACGCTCAAATCCGGCGCCCAGAAGGCCCGCGCCATCGCCACGCCGATCATGGATGATGTGAAAAAGCGGGTGGGATTCATTTCTTGAAAAATGTTCTGATCACGGGTGCGGCGAAACGGTTGGGGCGGGCCATCGTGCTGGACCTCGCCGCCGCGGGCTGGAACGTGGCGCTGCATTATAACGCCTCGGCCACAGAAGCGGCGCAGACTGCCGCTGAGGCACGGGCGCTGGGTGTGAAAGTTGCCACTTTCCAGGCTGATCTTTCGAAAGAAGAAGAAACCGCCGCGCTGATACTACGCGCGGCCAAGGAACTTGGGCCCCTCACCGCCCTGATCAATTCGGCCTCGCTGTTCGAAAATGATGATTGGCAAAGCGCCAGCCGCGCCAGCTGGGACGCGCATATGGAAATCAATCTGCGGGCGCCTTTCCTGCTGTCGCAGAAATTCGCCGCCCAGCTTCCGGCGGAGGCGAAGGGCAATATCATCAACGTGATTGACCAGCGCGTTCTGAAACCGACGCCGCAATTTGTTTCCTACAGCCTGTCCAAAGCGGGACTTTACTGGCTCACCACCACTTTGGCGCAGGGCATGGGCCCGAATATCCGGGTCAATGCCATCGGCCCCGGGCCCACCATCAAGAATGCCCGCCAGTCGGAAGAAGATTTCGCCATCCAGCGCGACGCCACGGTGCTGGGCCATGGCGCCGAGCCGGAAGATGTCTGCGCCGGTATCCGCTATCTGCTCAGCGCGCCATCTGTTACCGGCCAGATGATCGCGGTGGATGGCGGCCAGCATCTGATCTGGCAGACCCCGGACGTGCAGGGCATCGAATGAAAAAATCCGAAGCCCATAGTATCGCCAGTGCGGCGCAGGCTATCCGCCATGTTTTTATCCGCAACCTGGAACTAGAGGTCCAGATCGGCGTCTATCGCCACGAAGAAGGCAAGACGCAGACGGTGCGCTTCAATGTCGATCTGGGCGTGCTGGACGATAAGGACCTGCAGGACCGGCTGGAAAAGGTGGTGGATTACGGCGTGATCGAGGCCCGCATCCGGGCCATCATTGCCGAGGGCCATGTCCGGCTGGCGGAAACCCTGGCGGAGCGCATTGCGGCAGCCTGTTTTGAGGATTCCCGCGTCATCAGCGTGCGGGTGCGGGTGGAAAAACTGCAGGCCCTGCCCGCCGCCGAGAGCGCAGGCGTGGAAATTGAACGCACGCGCTAATATATAGAGCGCATGGCTTCTCCCGCGACCGGCGCCGCACGCATCGCCGAATATCTGAAAACCTTGCCGGACGCGCCCGGCGTCTATCGCATGCTGAATGCGGCGGGCGATGTGCTGTATGTCGGCAAGGCCAAGAGCCTGAAGAAGCGGGTCAGTTCCTATGCCCTGCGCGGCGGCCATAACGACCGCATCACCCGCATGATTTTCGAAACAGCGGAGATGCTGTTCGTCACCACGGCGTCGGAGACCGAGGCGCTGCTGCTGGAGAGCAATCTCATCAAGCAGCTCAAGCCGCGCTATAATGTGTCCTATCGCGACGACAAAAGCTTTCCCAATATCCTGTTGCGCCAGGATCATCCCTTCCCGCAGCTTCTGAAGCATCGCGGCGCCCGCAGCGCCCAGGGCACCTATTTCGGGCCGTTCGCCAGCGCCGGCGCCGTAACCCGCACCCTCAACACCTTGCAGCGCGCCTTTCTGCTGCGCTCCTGTTCGGATTCGGTGTTCGCCGCCCGCACCCGCCCCTGCCTGCTGTTTCAGATCAAGCGCTGCAGCGCGCCCTGTGTCGGGCGGGTGGACGAAACGGCGTACCGAGAACTGGTGGTCGAAACGGAAGATTTCCTGCACGGCAAAAGCCGCAACGTGCAGAACCGCCTGGTCAAGGAAATGACCGACGCGTCCGAAGCGCTGGATTTCGAAGCGGCGGCGCGCCTGCGTGACCGGGTTAAGGCGATGAGCCAGATTCACGCCAGCCAGGGCATCAATCCCGCCACCTTCGAGGAAGCAGATCTGTTCGCGGCTTACAGCGAAGGCGGCCAGGCCTGCATTCAAGTGTTCTTTTTCCGCGCCGGGCAGAATTGGGGCAATCGCCCGTATTTTCCGCGTCTGCCTTTCGACATGGAATTGCCGGAGATGCTGGGGTCCTTTGTCGGCCAGTTTTACGACGAACGTGCGGCGCCCAAACTCATTTTATTGTCGGAAGAGGTGCCGGAGGCGGCGCTGCTGGCGGAGGCGCTGTCGCTACGCGCCGGCTTCAAAGTGGAAGTCGCCAAGCCGCAGCGCGGCGAAAAGCACGACATCATGGACCGGGCGCTGACCAATGCGCGCGAACAATTGGGCCGCCGCATGGCCGAGAACAGCGCCCAGCGGCAATTGCTGGACGCGGTGGCGGAAGCCTTCGCGCTGGAGGCGCCGCCGCGCCGCATCGAAGTGTATGACAATTCCCACATTCAGGGCGCCCATGCGGTGGGGGCCTTCATTGTTTCGGGGCCGGATGGTTTTGAGAAAAACCAGTATCGCAAATTCAACATCAAGTCCGAGGAACTGACGCCGGGCGATGATTACGCCATGATGCGCGAAGTCCTGACCCGCCGCTTCGCCCGCCTGATCAAGGAAGAGGCCGAGCCGCCGGAAAATACCCGCTGGCAGCGCCCCGATCTTGTGCTGATCGACGGCGGCCCAGGCCAGCTTTCCATCGCCGTTCAGGTCTTCGCCGATCTGGGGGTGGAGGATGTGGCATTGGTCGGCATTTCCAAGGGGCCTGACCGCGATGCCGGGCGGGAGCATTTTTACATTCCGGGGCGCGAGCCGTTTCGCCTCGAACTCAAAAGCCCTGTTCTGTATTATTTGCAACGATTGCGGGATGAGGCACACCGCTTCGCCATCGGCAGTCACCGCAAGAATCGCAGCGCCGCCATCGGCGCCAATCCGCTGGACGAGGTTGCGGGGGTGGGCGCGGGCCGCAAACGCGCGCTGTTGCAGCATTTCGGCTCGGCCCGCGCCGTGGCGGCGGCCAGCCTGACGGATCTTGAAGCCGTGGCCGGGGTCAGCGGAACCCTGGCGAAGAAAATCTACGACTTCTTTCACTCTGGCGGGTGAGAGTTGTGTGTTTCGGGGGTGACGGGCTGGGAATGGCCTCCTAAAGTGCCCGCCATGTTCGCCCTGCCCAACGCCATTACCATGCTGCGCATTGCGCTGGTGCCAGTCTTCGCCATCGCGTTCGTGATGCCGGGCGACGCGGCCCGCATGGTCGCGTTCCTGGTTTTCGCCCTGGCCGGCATAAGCGACTGGCTGGATGGTTTTGCCGCCCGCAAGCTCAATGCCGGTTCGGATTTTGGGCGCATGCTGGACCCCATCGCCGACAAGGTGCTGGTGGCGGTGGCGCTGATGATGCTGGTGGCAGAAGGCACCTTCGCCCGGCCCACCACCGGCACCCTCAGCCTGCTGCGGCTGGTGCCGGCGCTGATTATTCTGTCGCGCGAAATTCTGGTTTCGGGCCTGCGCGAATATCTGGCGGGAACGCGGGTGAGCGTGCCGGTGACCGCCATCGCCAAATTCAAGACGGCAGTGCAGATGCTGGCGATTGGCGCCATGATCCTGACGCCGCTGGCCGACAAGTTTGTGCCCGGCATTCCGTCACTCACTTACGCTTTTATCGCTTATATCCTGCTGTGGGTGGCGGCGGCGCTGACGGTCTATACCGGTGTGATTTATTTCCGCAACGGCATGCGTCATATCCGGCCCGGCCCCACTGCGCCGCCGGCCTAATCAGCTTTGCACAAATGGCGGCCGCTATTGACCCAAAGCGGACATAACCCCAGGGCTTGGTGATGCCGGGAGGCGTTTTTGCGTTTTGTCACCGTCGCTTAGGTAATAAGCAAATAGAGCGAACTTGGGATTAGAAGTTGAAATTGCACGCCTCTGCACAGCAATCAATTATGCAACTTGCTAAGTCCCGAGTGTTGCCGGAGGGACGGACCATGGAAGACCAGGAAATTTTTCGAAAAAGCCTCATTTACGCCTATCGCCACATCGATCAGCCCCTGACTATCGATGACCTGGCCAAGGCAGCAGGCACGAATGTGCGCGGTCTCAATCGGGCGTTCGAGACTGTGACCGACACCACCCCCATCAGGCTGGCGCGACGTTTAAAAATGGAAACCGGCTATCGGACTCTGATGGATCGCGATGCCTCCGTGCGGGAGGCGGCGCTGTCGGTGGGCTTCGAGGATCATTCCGCTTTTTCGCGCAGTTTCAAGCGCGCTTTCGGCTATCCACCATCGACGGCGCGAACAAACACCTTGCTCCAGCGCGAGCTGGAGCACGTGGAATTGGAACAGCCCGATTTCGTAGAGCTTGCGCCGCTCACAATCCAATGCGTCACAGCCCAGGGCTATTATCACGATTGCGCCGCGCGAGCTTGGGCGGAGCTGGGCAAAGCGTCAAACGGGGAGCCGGCGGATACGCGGGTCTGGATTGGCATGGCGGTCGACGACCCACACCCCGGCATCATTCCCGAAGATCAAGTGCGTTTTGTCGCCGGCGTAGAAGGCGTAGCCAGCGACTTGGGGCTGGAAAAACGCGTCTTACCGGGCGGGCTTCATGCGCGCTTCCGCTATGAGGGCAAAACAGCGAATCTAGGTGTGGCCTACCATTATATTTATGGTCCCTGGCGGGACGGCGCCGATGTTCGGCTAATGGCAACGCCCGCGCTGCTGATGTTCGACCATATGCCCACCGATGACGGCACCAGAAACGGAACGCTGATTTATGTACCGGTCATAGCAAAGTCGTGATCGTGTGGAGCAATCCGGAAGGCTGAATGCTTAAGCGTTGACGGTCACGCCGCGCACTTCGTCGGCATAGGCGTTCATCAGCGTTTCGGTGAGCGTGCCGGGCTTGAAGCGGTACGGCCCGATCTCGCTGACCGGGGTGACTTCCGCCGCCGAGCCGGTGAGGAAGCATTCGCTGAAGTCGGTCATTTCTTCCGGCTTGATGTGACGCTCGATCACCGCGACGCCCCGCGCCTTGGCGATGGCGATCACCGACTGGCGGGTGATGCCGTTGAGGAAGCAATCGGGAATCGGCGTGTGCAGCGCGCCGTCCTTGATGAAGAAAATATTGGCGCCGGTCGCTTCGGCCACAAAGCCGCGATAATCCAGCATCATGGCGTCGGCATAGCCTTTGGCTTCCGCGGCATGCTTGGAGATGGTGCAGATCATGTAGAGGCCGGCGGCCTTGGCATGCACCGGCTCGGTCTCGGCGGAGGGACGGCGCCACTGCGAAATGTCCAGGCGGATGCCCTTGAGCTTTTCCGCCGGGCTGAAATAGGACGGCCATGGCCAGCAGGCGATGGCGACGTGGATTTTTGTGTTCTGCGCCGAGACGGCCATCATCTCGCTGCCACGAAAGGCGACGGGGCGGATATAGCCGTCCTTGATGCCTTGCGCTTCGGCGGAGGCGATGCAGGCGGCGTTGATCTCATCCTGGGTGAAGGGGATTTTCATGCCCAAGGTTTCCGCCGACATGAACAGGCGCGCGGTGTGTTCCTTCAGCTTGTAGATGCGGCCATTATAGATGCGCTCGCCCTCGAACACGCTGGAGCCGTAATGCAGGCCATGGGTCAGGACATGGGTCTGGGCCGACTTCCAGGGCACCAGCTTGCCGTCATACCAGAGGCTGCCGTCACGCTGGTCGAAGGGGATCGTATCTGCCATGGCACTTCCTGTTTGCGGTCCCCGTTTTTGGGGCTTTTCTGGCGGGCCTTGCCCGTGGCCTATCGGGGCCTTAGGTATTGCAGCATGGCGGACACAAAAACCGCAAGACCAAAGGGCCGTTTTCGGCAAGCGGTATACCTGCCATGACCGTTGCGAAGCCCTCCCTGAACGATCCTCATCTGCTGGTCGTGGACGATGACGAGCGGCTGCGCGCCCTGCTGACCCGCTATTTGTCGGGCAATGGGTTTCGCGTCAGCGCTGCGCCCGGCGCCGCCGAGGCCCGCGCCCTGATGAAAAGCATGGCCTTCGATCTTCTGATCCTGGATGTGATGATGCCGGGGGAATCGGGGCTGGATCTGGCCCGCTCGGTGCGCGGCGGATCGCAGGTTCCGATCCTGATGCTGACGGCGCGGGGCGAGCCGGAGGACCGGATCAAAGGGCTGGAGCTGGGGGTGGATGATTATCTGCCCAAGCCGTTCGAGCCGCGCGAATTGCTTTTGCGGGTTTCCGCGCTGCTACGCCGTGCCGCGCCGGTGGCGCGCGCCGCGTCGGGACGCGTGCGGATGGGCAGCGCGCTGTATGATCCGCAAGGCGCGCGGCTGACCAAGGGCGGCAAGCCGGTCAAGCTCACCAGCGGCGAAGCGGCGCTGTTGCAGCTTTTCGCCGCCAATGCCGGCCATCCTTTTTCCCGCAGCGACCTGTGCAGCCGGCTGGGCGTGGCGCTGGAGCGTTCGATTGACGTGCAGGTGACGCGCCTGCGCCGCAAGATCGAAGATGATCCCAAGCTGCCGCTCTATCTGCAGACGGTGCGCGGGGTCGGATATGTGCTGGTGCCGGATCATGGTGACGCGGGTCATGGGGACGCAGGTCATGGCTAGCCCATCCCAGTTCATCAAGCACTTCCTGCCGCGCGGGCTGTTTGGCCGTTCCCTGATCATCATCGTGGCGCCGATGGTGCTGCTGCAGGGTGTGGTCACCTATGTCTTCTTCGAACGCGATCTGGACACCACCACAAGACGCCTGGCGCGCGATGTCGCCGGCGATGTGGCGCTGCTGGTCACGTTGGAGGATTCCACCCCGGCGCTGGAGCGTGATGCGCTGCGCAAGCTATCGGCGCGGCAATTGCGCTACAACATCACCTTCCATGACGGCCAGCGCATTGCGCCCACTGCGGCGCATTCCAGCAACACGATTGACGTGGCGCTGGACGACATCATCGCCAGCCGGGTCGGGGCCGACCGCCATTTCAGCACCAGCCGCATCGGCGAGGATTTCGATATCAAGGTCGAGACCCGTGACGGCGTGCTGGAAGTGGTGGCGCCCCGCGACCGGGTCACCGTGGCGGGGCCGGACATTTTCATTCTCTGGATGATGGGTTCGGCGCTGATCCTGCTGGCCATCGCCATCCTGTTCCTGCGCAACCAGGTGCGCCCCATTGAACGGCTGGCCCGCGCCGCCGAAAGTTTCGGCAAAGGCCGATCCGTGCCGGACTTCAAGCCTTATGGCGCCACCGAAGTGCGCCGCGCCGCCCAGGCCTTCCTCACCATGCGCGAACGCATCGAACGCCATGTCAACCAGCGCACCGAAATGCTGGCCGGCGTCAGCCATGACATCAAGACGCCGCTGACCCGCATGAAGCTGGCGCTGGCGATGATGGACGCCAGCAAGGACCATGCGGAGCTGAGCGCCGATATCGCCGAGATGGAGCATATGCTCGACGACTATCTCGCCTTCGCGCGTGGCGAAGGCGGCGAGGCGGCGGAAGATGCCGATCTAGCAGAACTGGTGCGCGATACCGCCGCCGCCGCCGCCAAGGCCAGGCAGGGCCGCGATGTGGCCGTCAGCGGACCGGAGCATCTCATGCTCAGCATCAAGCGCGCGGCGCTGCGGCGCTGCATCACCAATCTGGTGGACAATGCCCTCAAGCATGGCAGCCAGGTGAAGGTGGCGCTGTCGCGCGACGAGCGTTTTGCCGAGATCGCGGTGGAAGATGACGGGCCGGGCATTGCCGAAAGCCGGCGGGAAGAAGCCTTCCGGCCGTTTCACCGGCTGGATGAAGGCCGCAATCTGCAGACCGGCGGCTCGGGGCTGGGCCTGTCCATTGCCCGCGATATCGCCCGCGCCCATGGCGGGGACATCGTTCTGGACAAAAGTTCGCTGGGTGGTTTGAAGGCGACGATAAGACTGCCGCTTTAAGCTAATTCCTCAGCCCGCTTACGCGCGGCATGGATGGCGCGCTTCATCAGCGCAGATAAGCCGTCCTTGGCCATCAGCACGTCCAACGCTGCCGCCGTGGTGCCGCCGGGACTGGTGACGGCTTCGCGCAGCGCCGCGGCGGAAGATTTGTCTGCCGCCAGCAAAGCGCCGGCCCCTGCCACGGTGGCGCGGGCGAGTTTTTCCGCCTGCGCCCTTGGCAAACCTTCGGCGATACCGGCCGCGGTCATGGCTTCGGCCATCAGGAACAGATAGGCGGGGCCGGAGCCGGACACGGCGGTGACGCTGTCAATCAGCTCTTCCTGCGCCACCCACAATGTTTCGCCCAGGGCCGACAACAACCGGTCAGCGGTTTTTTTGCCGGCGGTGCTGACACCCTTGGCGGCATACAGACCGGTAATGCCCTGCCCGATGGCGCCGGGCGTGTTGGGCATGGCGCGGATGATGTGCGCCTTGGCACCCCAGGCCTGAAACAGGCGCCTGGTGTCAGTACCCGCCGCGATAGAGATCATCAGCGCACCGGCCTTGGCGAAGTCCGCCAGTATGGGTGCTTCGCTTTTCAGCACTTGCGGCTTGATCGCTACGACGCAGGCGGCGAGTTTTTTTGCTTTGACCGCGGACGGCGCCGCGACCAAGGTGATTTTTTTGCTTTTGGCGAGAGATTTGAGGGCGGCGGAGGGCTTGGGTTCGACCACGATCACCGGGCCGATGCCTTTGGCGATCCAGCCCTTGAGCAAGGCGGAGCCCATGCGGCCCGCACCGATAAGAAGAACGCTCACGCGCGCCCCGCGCACTCCAGCACGGCGGCGTCCACGGCTTCTTTCGCGCTTTTGCCGCCCCACAGCACAAACTGGAATGCCGGATAATAATGTTCGCAAGCTTCCAGCGCGAGATTAAGCAGCGCTTCGCATTGCGACGGGCTGGCTTCGGCGCCGGGGAAGATCATGGCGTGGCGGAACACGATGGTGCCGTCTTCATGCCAGAGGTCGAAATGGCCGATCCACAGCCGCGCATTCACATACATCAGCAGGTCGGCGATGTTCTGGCGCGAGGTGCCTTCCGTGATGCGCATGTCGAAGGTGGAGGACAGATGCAGCGATTTCAGGTCATCGCGCCAGGTGAAGCTGAAATGATGGTCGCTCCACTTGCCCGCCACCGACAGATTCAGTTCGTCCCGGCCGGAGCGTTCAAAGGCCCAGCCATTATCCTCGACGGTGCGTTCGAGCATGTCGATGGGATGGGGGGCGAGGTTGAAATCGTCTTGCTGGATGGACGTCATACCGGGGAACAACCTCTGGCGAATACAAAACGAAGCAGTTGCGACCCAAACTGGCACAAGATTTTGTGATGGCACAAGAGTCGGGGAGTCCCCATCCCGCCTCTCGAAAAAGATTCCACAGCTTTGGCAGAGCGCACTTCGGCGCTGTGGATTCCTTGAAGGATTCGCCCACAGACTCGAAAGACGAGTCCGTTCTGAGACTTAGCTTTTGATCCGCGCTTCGAGAGCCGCGATCCGGGCTGCCAGGGCTTCGTTTTCGGCGCGGGCTTTGGCAGCCATCGCCTTGACGGCGTCAAACTCTTCGCGGGGGACAAAATCCATGTCCACCACCAGCCGTTCCAGCCGCTGTTTCACGAAGGTGTCTATTTCCGTCCGCACGCCCTGGGCCATGCCGGCTGCGTCGGTGAAGGCCTTTGCCAGGCCGTCGAGAAAGGGATTGTCGGTTTGCGCCATGGGTGAAATATGGCGGGCCAAGACTGATACCGCAAGTTTACTTGACTCGAGGGCCGAAGTACCGCGATTTAGCCCGGCATGAAGCTCGCGATCCTGCCCTATCCCCAATTGGACCCGGTGCTGCTGCATCTGGGGCCGCTGGCGATCCGCTGGTACGCGCTGTCCTATATTGTGGGGCTGCTGCTGGCCTGGTTGGGCATCCTTTTGACCCTGCGGCGCAAGGCCCTATGGGCCGCCCCGCCTTTTGGCGGCAAGCCGCCTGCCACGGAAGACCAGATCGGCGATCTGGTGGTGTGGGCGACCTTCGGCGTGATTCTGGGCGGCCGGCTGGGCTGGGACCTGATCTATGGCATCATCCTGTGCAGCGTTTCGCCCGATGCCGATTTCTGCCGCGGCCTGCCGATGGGTTTTGTCACCGACCCCATCAAGCTGATCGCCGCCTGGGAGGGCGGCATGTCGTTCCATGGCGGGTTGTTCGGCGTGATTATCGCGGTGCTGTGGTTCTCCCACCGCCAGAAACTCAAATTCCTCACCCTGGCCGATCTGTGCTGCGCTTTTGCGCCCGTCGGATTGTTCTTTGGGCGGCTGGCCAATTTCGTCAATGGCGAATTGTGGGGCCGCGTCACCAACGTGCCCTGGGCGATGATTTTTCCCCGCGCCGGTGATCTGCCGCGTCATCCCAGCCAATTGTACGAAGCCGCCAGCGAAGGCGTGCTGCTGTTTCTTGTCATGCAGATTTGTTTGTGGTTGGGCCTGCATCGCCGGCCCGGCTTGCTGACCGCGATATTTTTTCTGGGCTATGGCACCTTTCGCTTCATCTGCGAATTTTTCCGCGAACCGGATGCGCCTTTTCTGGGGCCGGTCAGCATGGGGATGGCGCTGTCGATTCCCATCTGGGTGACAGCGGGGGTGCTGTTCGTCATCGCCCTGCGCAAGCCGGCATGAACCGGCTGCAAGAACGCATCGCTGCGTTGATCGCGGCGCAAGGGCCGATCTCGGTGGCACAATATATGACTTTGGCGCTGCATGACGCGGCGGGCGGATACTATGCTACGCGCCAGCCTTTCGGCGCGGCGGGCGATTTCACAACGGCGCCGGAAATCAGCCAGATGTTCGGCGAGATGCTGGGGCTGTGGTGCGTGCAGGTGTGGCACGATCAGGGTCAGCCCAAGCTTAAGCGGCTGGTCGAGTTGGGGCCAGGGCGCGGCACCATGATGGCCGATGCGCTGCGCGCCGCCAAAGTGGCGCCGGAATTTCTGCTGGGTCTGGACGTGGTTCTGGTGGAATCGAGCCCGGCACTGCAAAAAGCGCAGGCGGAAAAACTCAAGGACTGCGGTGTCGCGATTCGCTGGGCGGCGCATTTCGACGACAGCCTGACCGACCGGCCACTATTCCTGCTGGCCAACGAATTTTTCGATGCCATGCCGGTGCGCCAATACGTCAAGACCGAACGCGGCTGGTGCGAGCGCATGGTGGTGGCGAAAGATGGCGAATTGGAATTCGCGCTGGCGCCGATGCCAACACCGCATGCCGCGATTGCCGCCAGCCGGGCCGGTGCGCCCGATGGCGGGGTATATGAAACTGCGCCGGCCAGCACGGCGCTGGCGGAAGCGATTGCGCGTGTGATCGCCGCCAGCGGCGGCGGTGCTTTGCTGGTGGATTATGGCTATGGCGAAAATCTGGGTGGTTATGGCGAAACCCTGCAGGCGGTGGGCGGCCATGAATTCGCCGACGTTCTGGCCGAGCCGGGCGAGATTGATCTCTCTGCGCATGTGGATTTCGCTGCACTTGGCGAAGCGGCGCGGCATGGTGGCGCCGCGGTTTATGGGCCGCGCGGCCAAGGCGAATTCCTGGCCGATCTGGGCATCACTGGGCGGGCGGAGCAATTGATGAAAACCAATCCGGCGGCGGCGCAGACTCTGTTCGCGGCGGTGGAGCGTTTGATCGGGCCGGACCAGATGGGCAATCTGTTCAAGGCCATGGCCTTTCTGCCGCCCTCGGCCGCAAAGCCGCCGGGATTCTGACGGAGCATTTTGACAATGGCCTTGCCGGTTCACCGTGCCGCCAATCTCGATGAACTGCCCGGCATCGCGCACGGCTTTTTCAGCAGCCAGGGCGGGGTGTCGGACGGGATTTACGCCAGCCTGAATTGCGGGCTCGGCAGCAAGGATGATCCGGCCCTGGTGGCGCAAAATCGCGCCCTGGTGATAGGGGCATTGGCCCCAGGAGCGCGGCTGGTCACGCTGGCCCAAATCCATAGCCCCACCATTCATGTGGTCGGCGCGGACTGGGGCGGCCCGGTGGAAGGCGATGGCATGGTGACCGCCACACAAGGGCTCATCCTGGGCATCCAAACGGCTGACTGCGCCCCTGTGCTGTTGGCCGATGCCAAGGCGCGCGTGATCGGCGCGGCCCATGCCGGCTGGAAAGGGGCGCTTGGCGGGGTGCTGGAAGGGGTGGTGGCGGCCATGGAAGGGCTGGGCGCCCGGCGGGGCGATATCGCCGCCGCAATCGGTCCCTGCATTTCCCAGGACAATTACGAAGTGGGCTGGGAAATGCGCGACAAATTCCTGGCGATGGGCCTGCGCAACCGCACCTTCTTTGTGCCGTCGGGCAAGGAAGGCCATTATCGCTTCGATCTGGAGGGTTTTGTCGCAAGCCGGCTGGGCCAGGCGGGAATCGGCAATATCGTCAGGCTGGGGCTTTGCACCTACCCGCCGGAGAACGGTTTTTTCTCGTTTCGCCGCACCACCCATCGCGGCGAGGCCGATTATGGCCGTGAAATATCAGCGATTGTGCTTACTGGGTGACTCGCGACCAAGTGTCCGTTGCGGCGGGGACACTGGAGCGTTAAAAGGGCGACATCAAAACTTCACGCTTGAGGCGCGCACGCATGGCGGATCAAAACGGATCGCGGGGCATGCGCCTGATCACAGGCAATTCCAATCGCGCATTGGCCGAGGCCATCGGCCAGTATCTCAAGATTGAGCCGGTCAAGGCGCAGGTGCGCCGCTTCGCCGACATGGAAGTGTTTGTCGAGATCCAGGAAAATGTCCGCGGCGAGGACATGTTCGTGATCCAGTCCACCAGCTTTCCCGCCAACGACAATCTGATGGAATTGCTCATCATGATTGACGCGCTGCGCCGGGCCAGCGCGCGGCGCATCACCGCCGTGATCCCCTATTTCGGCTATGCCCGCCAGGACCGCAAAGTGGGACCGCGCACGCCCATTTCCGCCAAGCTGGTGGCCAACATGATCACCGAGGCGGGCGCCAACCGCGTGCTGACCGTTGATCTGCACGCCGGGCAGATTCAGGGCTTCTTCGATATTCCCACCGACAATCTGTTCGCCATGCCGGTGATCGTGAAGGATATCAGCGAATATATCGGCGGCAAGCCGCCCATGGTGGTGTCGCCCGATGTCGGCGGCGTGGTGCGCGCCCGCGCGCTGGCGCGCCGGCTGGGTACGGATCTGGCCATCGTGGACAAGCGCCGCGAACGCGCCGGCGAATCCGAAGTGATGAACATCATCGGCGATGTCGAAGGTCAGGCCTGCGTGCTGATTGACGACATCGTCGATTCCGGCGGCACCATCTGCAACGCCGCCGACGCGCTGCTGAAGGCCGGCGCCACCGCCGTCTATGCCTATGCCACCCATGGCGTGCTGTCGGGCGGCGCGGTGGCGCGGATCAAGGCGTCCAAACTCAAATCCATGGTGGTGACGGATTCCATCGCAGTCACCGCCGATGTGCGCGATTGCCCCAATATCCGCACTATCTCTATCGCTCCCCTGCTGGGCGAAGCGATGCGGCGCATCAACAATGAAGCGTCGGTATCAAGTCTCTTCGATTAACTGAGCGCGACCAGCACCGCGCCCTGGATCACGGCGACGCCGACCCAGTGGGCGCCATCTATTAAACTGAGCATGGCGCGAGGACCGCGAAAGGCGTTGTTGACGGCGGTGGACGTGGCCATGAAGCCGGCGCCCACCAGCAGGCCGGTGAGCGCGCCGATATACCAGTCGGTTACGCCCAGGCCTGCCAGCAGATAGCTGAACACCACCGCCATCACGACTTCGCATGCGAAGGACAGGGCCATGGGGCCGATGGGCGCTTTCTGGTTCTGGCGGCGGGCGGCGATTTCTTCGGGGCTCCAGCCCAGCGCGGCCATCCAGGCGGGGCCCAGGGTCATGTACCAGATGGAGCCGAACACCCAGGCCGCCACAGCGGCCAGCAGGATTGCGAGATAAGGATTGTGCATTGGCCGGTCCCCCCGATTTGCCGGCAGATTAGCAGGTGGGACGGGGCCGGTCTTTGGCGGTTGTTTTTGCTTTGGTCATCCGCTAAAAGCCACGCCTTTCCGGGGCCCCGAGGGGGCTTTCGGCGTCGGACGAGGATCAAGAAAATGTCGCAGGTTCAAGAACTTAAGGCAGAAGTGCGCGAAGGCACCGGCAAGGGTCCGGCCTATCAGGCGCGCCTCAAGGGACAGATCCCCGGCGTCATCTATGGCGGCAAGGGCATGCCCGAGAACGTGAATCTCGATTATCGCACCCTGGAGCGCCATGTTGAGGCCGGCTCCTTCCTCACCACCCTCTTCATGCTGGACATCGCCGGCAAGAAGACCCGCGTCATTCCCCGCCAGTTGCAGCTGGACCCGGTCAGCGACCGCCCCGTGCATGTGGACTTCATGCGCCTGGCCGAAGGCGCTTCCGTCAAGCTTGAGATTCCGGTGCACTTCAAGGGCCAGGACGCTTCGCCGGGCCTGAAGAAGGGCGGCGTGCTCAATATCGTGCGCCACCAGCTGAACGTGATCTGCCCGGCGGACAATATTCCCAACGCCATCACCGTGGATGTCGCCAAGCTGGACATCAACGAAACCGTCCATATCGCCGACCTGGATCTGCCCAAGGGCGTGAAGGTCATCATCAAGGGCCGTGACGTCACCATCTGCTCCATCGTCGCGCCGACCAGCGTGCTGGAAGAGCAGAAGGCCGCCGCTGCTGCCGCCAACGCACCCGTTGTGGAAGCTGCGCCCGCCGCTGGCGCTGCCCCTGCTGCCGGCGCCGCGCCGGCAGCTGGTGCTGCTCCCGCCGCTGGTGGCAAGGCTGCGCCGGGCGCCAAGCCCGCCGCCGCTCCGGCCAAGAAGTAAGCACGCGCGCGGGAGGCGCGGGGCCTCTCGATGGAAGCGTTGCTTATCGCAGGGTTGGGCAATCCGGGGGCGCAATACGCCCTCAACCGCCACAATGCCGGTTTCATCCTGGTGGATGCGATCCATGCCGAATATGGCTTTGGGCCATGGCGGGTCAAATTCCAGGGCCTGGTGTGCGAAGGCAAGCTGGGCGGGCGCAAAACCTATTTGCTCAAACCCCAGACCTTCATGAACGACAGCGGCAACAGCGTCGGGCCGGCTTTGGGCTTTTTCAAATTGCCGCTGGACGCGTTGGTGGTGGCGCATGACGAGATCGACCTGGCAGCGGGCAAGCTGAAGGTGAAAACCGGCGGCGGCGATGCCGGACAGAATGGGTTGCGTTCGGTGACCGCTGCGCTGGGACCGGATTACCGGCGGGTGCGGATCGGCATCGGCCATCCCGGCGAGAAGGCGCGGGTCACCGGCCATGTGCTGCAGAACTTCTCCAAGAGCGACCTGGAATGGTTCAAGCCGATGCTGGATGCGATGGTGGAAGCAGCCCCGTTGCTGGCGAAAGATGACGATGTCGGCTTTATGAGCAAGGTGGCGCTGCTCCTGGCGCCGCCGAAGCCTGAAAAAGCAAAACCGGAAAAGCCGGGCAAACAAGACAAGAAGAAAGACGAGCAATAATGGGATTCAAATGCGGAATCGTGGGCCTGCCCAATGTCGGCAAGTCCACCCTGTTCAACGCCCTCACCCAGACGGCGGCGGCACAGGCAGCCAATTATCCCTTCTGCACCATCGAGCCCAATGTCGGCGACGTGGCGGTACCGGACCTGCGGCTTGAGACCTTGTGCAAGATCGCAGGCTCGCAGGAAATCATCCCCACTCGCATTACGTTCGTGGATATTGCCGGGCTGGTACGGGGCGCCTCCAAGGGCGAAGGGCTGGGCAACCAGTTTCTGGCCACCATCCGCGAAGTGGATGCCGTGGCGCATGTGCTGCGCTGTTTCCAGGATGACGACATCACCCATGTCGAGGGGCGGATTGATCCCATCGGCGACGCCGAAGTGGTGGAAACCGAATTGATGCTGGCCGATCTGGAAAGCCTGGAAAAGCGCATCAAGCCGCTGGAGAAGAAAGCCAACTCCGGCGAAAAGGAAGCCAAGGAGCTGCTTTCGCTGATGATGAAAGCCATCGTGCTGCTGCGCGAAGGCAAGCCGGCGCGGCAGGCCGACCTGGCGCCCGAGGAGCGCGGGCCTTACAGCCAGTTGGGGCTGATGACCGCCAAGCCGGTGCTGTATGTCTGCAATGTCGAGGAAAGCGCGGCGGCCACCGGCAATGATTATTCCAAGCAAGTGGAAGCCAAGACCAAGGCCGAAGGCGCGCGCGCCGTGGTGATTTCCTGCAAGGTGGAAGAAGAGATCGCGCAGTTGCCGAATGAAGAGCGCAAGGATTTCCTGGACAGCCTGGGGCTGGGCGAGCCGGGCCTGAACCGGCTGATCCGCACCGGTTATGAATTGCTGGGCCTGCTGACGTTTTTCACCGTGGGACCCAAGGAAACCCGGGCCTGGACGGTGGTCAAAGGTTCACGCGCACCGCAGGCGGCAGGCGCCATCCATACCGATTTCGAGCACGGCTTTATTCGCGCTGAAACCATCGCCTATGGCGATTATGTTTCGGGCAAGGGCGAAGCGGGCGCTCGCGATGCGGGCAAGTTCCGGCTGGAAGGCAAAGAGTATGTGGTCGCTGACGGCGACGTGATGCATTTCCGATTCAATACCTAATTTCAGTCGCTCAATGAAGTGATGCCATGGTCCATCGCCAGCTTCCGAAGCAACATATTTCGTATCGCATGCAAACTACGGCACTGACCTTAAGCCTGATCTGCGAGTGGTATGATATGTGGTGGCTCTACACGAATGATGTGACACGGGCGACCTTGGTTGAAAAGATGAACCAATATCCCTCTGTTTTTCGTCTTAACTCTGAGGCGCAGCTTCGGAGCATGTTTTCCGCTCTCGTAACGCTTTACGACAATGGCGGCGGAAGGGTGACCCTGAAGTCACTGCTCGACGAGTTAGCGCTTCCTGAGCCTTTGGCGAAGCGGCTGAGGCGACTGCTGAGCAATGGCGCCGCAATTGCCGAACAAATAAAAAAGATCCGTCACTCCCTTATCGCGCATCGGAGTGACAAGCACACCTACAGTGACGCATATGTGGAAGCTGGTATCACGCCGAACCGCATTGGTAGGATCATCACAATCAGCTGTACGGTTTATAATTCGCTTGCTCGCACATCCAGCGCGCCAATATTTCTCAGGAAACATTATGCGCGGACAGAAATGCTTAAGCTGATTCAGCGTATCGACGTTTAGGATTCGCCATTTTATTCGTCAGCACACATTTTCCGCACCTATTTGATGTCAGGTTTGGGCAGACTGTGGATTCTGCAAGATACCGTTATGGTTTCCGTTAGCGCATGCTCGCTTCGATATTGCCGCCGTCCACGGTGACGACCGCCGCTGTGGTTTTGGTGGCGGTGGCGAGATAGACGAAGGCGTTGGCCACGTCTTCCGCCGTCACTTCGCGCTTGAGCAGATTGCCGCTCATATAGTCGTTTTCGCTGAGGCCGCGGGCCTTGGAGCGGGCGGCGACCATGTCGTCCGTCAGCAATCCCGTGCGGATGCGGTCGGCGTTGACGGCGTTGGCGCGGATGCCGTCCTTGCCGTGGTCCAGGGCATATTGCTTGACCAGGAACAGGGTGGCGGCCTTGGGCAGGCCATAAGGGCCGAAATCCTTGCCAGGATTGACGGCCTGCTTGGAGGTATTGAACAGCAGGCAGCCGAAGGTGCCTTGCGCCTGCATGATGCGCGTGGCGTTTTGCGCCACGCTTTGATGCGCCCAGAAATTCAGTTCGAAGCTTTTGCGCAGGGTTTCGTCATCCACTTTGCCGATGGTGCCTTGCCAGGCGGCGCCGGCGTTGGAGACAACGATGTCCACGCCGCCGAATTTGCTGACCACCTGGTCGAAGGCGGCCTTGACGCTGGCCGGATCGGTGACGTCGCAGGCGATACCGAGCGCCGTGGCCCCGATCTTTTTGGCGACGGCTTTGGCGGCCGCTTCGTCGCGGTCAAGGATAGCGATTTCGGCGCCCTCTTTCGCCATCGCCTTGGCGGTGGCGGCGCCGATGCCCGAACCGCCGCCGGTGATGACAGCGACCTGGCGGGCCAGGGATTTTTCATTGGATTTGCCGAGCTTGGCCTGTTCCAGCGACCAATATTCCACTTCGAACATGTCGAATTCGCTGATGGAGCGATATTCGCCGATGGCCTCGGCATCGGTGATCACCTGCACGGCATTTTCCGCGATGTCGGCGGCGATGGCGGCATCCTTGGCGCTGGCGCCGATGCCGAACATGCCCACACCGGGCACCAGGATCACGCGCGGCAAGGGATCGAGCGCGGTTTTCTTGACCGCGCTTTTGGCATTGTTGTCGGCGAAATAGCGATTGTAGCGCGCCACGAAGGCGTCAACCGCAGCGTGCACCTCAACAGCCCATTCTTCCAATTTTCCGGCTTCCGGCGCGGGCACGACCACGGGCCAGTTCTTGGTGCGGATGGTGTGGTCGGGGGTGACGACGCCGACCTGGCTGTAGCGGGCGACTTCGGCGCCGTTCACGTAATTGAGGATAGTTTCGTTGGTGCGGAAATCCAAAATCTGGCGCTTGGCGGTGCCGGCCAGGGCGTTCTTATCAATCGCCACGGCGCCGCGCAGGATGGGAGCAATTTCCGGCAGGCTGGCGATCTTGGCGGGCAGCTTGGCGGGGACGAGGGTTTTGCGCTGACGGGTCAGGCGTTCTTCCGCCATGGTGACGAATTCGATCATGCGGCTATAGGCCTGTTCCGCCGTCTCGCCCACCGTGAAGATGCCGTGCTGCAAAAGCACCAGGCCTTCAACCTTGGGATTCTTGTCGAAAACATCGGCCACCGACTTGGCCAGGGCGAAGCCGGGAATGGTGTAGGGAACATAGGCGACGCGGTCGCCATAGACTTCGTGGACCAGCGCCTTGTTGTCGGGCTGGTCGGTCAGGGCCAGCACGGCGGTGGAGTGGACATGGTCCACAAATTTGTGCGGCAGGAAGGCGTGCAGCAGGGTTTCGACCGACGGATTGGGCGACGCGCTGTCCAGCAGGTTGATGCGCTGAAAATTGACCATGTCTTCGTCGGACAGCTTGTCGAGCTTGCGCAGTTTGCGCAGGGGCGCCAGGCGCACGGCGGGAAGTCCCGCCGGTTCGATCACGCCCATATCCCAGCCGGAGCCCTTGATGCAGATGACTTCGACATCTTCGCCCAGCATGTCCTTGACCGTGGTTTTCACGGAAGTGTTGCCGCCGCCATGCAGAACCATGCGCGGGTCGGAGCCCAGCAGGCGGGTGGTGTAAGTGCGGATCGCCAGATCTTCGTTCACGCCTTTGGGGGCGTAATCGGCGGCGAATTTCCGGGCTTCGGCGGGATTCCAGCGCGACTGCATGGGCTTAGCTCTGTTTTGGAAAAAGGCTGCGTAAGCCTTCGGGTGTGGCGGCGCAAGTGCCGCGTTCGGTGATCAGGCCGGTGACAAGACGGGCCGGTGTAACGTCGAAGCCGGGGTTGGCGGCGGGGGAACCGGGGGCGGCGATTTCGACCAGCGCCACGGTGCCGTCGGGCAAGCGGCCCATCATTTTCAGCACTTCGTCCTGGGAGCGTTCTTCGATGGGAATGTCGCGGCCATCCGCGATGGTCCAGTCAATCGTGGAGCTGGGCAGTGCGACATAGAAAGGCACATTGTTGTCTTTGGCGGCCAGGGCCTTGAGATAGGTGCCGATCTTGTTGGCGACATCGCCATTGGCCGTGACCCTGTCGGTGCCGACGATCACCATGTCCACCTGCCCGGCCTGCATGTAATGGCCGCCGGCATTGTCGGCCAGGATGGTGTGGCTGACGCCGTGGCTGCCAAGTTCAAACGCGGTCAGCGAGGCGCCCTGGTTGCGGGGACGGGTTTCATCCACCCAGACATGAAGCGGGATGCCGGCGTCATGTGCCAGATAGATGGGCGCCAGCGCCGTGCCGTAGTCCACCGTCGCCAACCAGCCGGCGTTGCAATGGGTGAGGATGTTGAGTTTGCGGCCCGGATTCTTCGCGGCAATGTCGCGCATAATTTTCAAACCGTGCTCGCCGATAGACCGGCTCATCGCTTCGTCTTCATCAGTGATGGCGGCAGCCTCAAGCCAGGCCAGGGCCGCGCGTTCCTCGGGCGGATGGTTGCGCAGCGCGTCCTGCATACGGCCCAAGGCCCAGCGCAGATTGATGGCGGTGGGGCGGGTCTCGGCCAGCATGTCGTGCACTTTGGCAAGATTTTCGTCGGAAGGGTCGCGGCGCATCTCCAGCGCCAGGCCATAGGCGCCCACCGCGCCGATCAAGGGGGCGCCGCGGGTCTGCATGGTGATGATGGCGTGGGCGGCTTTGTCCGCCGTGTCCAACGTCATGGTGACGAATTCGTGCGGCAGGCGCGTCTGATCAATGATGCCGAAGGCGTCTTCGCCGATGGGCCAGACGGAGCGGTAATGTTTGCCACCGATCTTCATTGGGTAAGCCTTACTTCGGTTGCGTCGCCAGCATGGACTTGAACTGCGAGAATTTTTCGTACCAGGCGGAGAGATTGGGGCGGCTGGTGCGCCAATCAAGCTCGGGCATGCGAAAATCTATGTAACCCAGGGCACAGCCGGCGGCGATTTCGCCGATGGTGGGCGGATCGGCCATTTTGCTGCGTTCCAGCGCGTTCAGCCCCGCTTCCACCGCCAGCATATGACGATCGATATGCGCCTGGTTCGGCGCGGACTGACGGGTTTCGACCATGCGGGCCACGGCTGCGTCGGCAATGCCGTCGGCCAGGGCGTGCAGGCCCGCCGCCTTCCAGCGGCCATTATTTTCCTTCCACAGGCTCATGCCGGGGAAGAATTTTCCGCCGCCGACATGGTTGAGATATTCGCAGATCACCGGGCTGTCGAACAGCACCGAGCCGTCATCAAGGACCAGCGCCGGGATTTTCCCCAGCGGATTGATGCGGCGAAATTCCGCCGCATCTTCAGGACGCGGCAGCAGGCTGACTTTTAGATCCAGCTCATGGACGATCACCATCGCCTTGCGGGTGAAGGGCGAAATCAGTGAGCCGTACAATTTCATTTAATGACCTTCGTAGGAAACAAGCGCGCTGACCGGCTTGCCCAGTGCGCGCAATTTCTCCATGCCGCCCAGTTCCGGCAGGTCGATCACAAATGAACAACCGATCACCTTGGCGCCGGCCCGTTCCAGCAGCTTGATGCCGGCCATGGCGGTGCCGCCGGTGGCGATCAGGTCATCAACCAGCAGAACCTGATCGCCCTGCTTCAAGGCATCGGTGTGAATCTCGACCCGGTCGGTGCCGTATTCCAACGCATAATCTTCGCCGATCACGGTGTGGGGCAGCTTGCCCTTTTTGCGCACCGGCACGAAGCCAACACCAAGCTGGTGCGCCACCGCGCCGCCCAGAATAAAGCCGCGCGCTTCCAGCCCTGCCACCTTGTCAATCTTGAGGCCGCACCAGGGCTGCACCAGTTGGTCCACCGCGGCGCGGAAGGCGCGCGGATGGCCCAGCAAGGTGGTGATGTCGCGGAACATGATGCCCGCTTTGGGATAATCTGGAATGGTGCGGATGACGCTTTTAAAGTCCATGGATCAGCCCTTCTTGAAATAACGGCCCGCCACGGCATCGAGCTTGGCGGTGAGCGCGGGATCGCGCTTGTCGGGGGCGGTGATAATCGCCATGTCGAGCATGGTTTCCACGCTCAGGGGACAGGGCTGGCGATCCGGCCCCAGTTTTTCGGCCACGGCCATGATCAGCTTGCGGGCATTGGCGGCGTTGCCCTGCATCACCTTGATCACGGCGTCCACGGTCACATGCTCATGGTCTTCGTGCCAGCAATCGAAATCGGTCACCATGGCGACGATGGCGTAGGGCAGCTCGGCTTCGCGCGCCAGCTTGGCCTCGGGCATGGCGGTCATGCCAATCACGCTGCAGCCCCAGTCCCGATAGAGGAAGCTTTCGGCGCGGGTGGAGAATTGCGGGCCTTCCATGCAGATATAAGTGCCGCCTTCGCTGTGGCTGATCTTCTGTTCCCGCGCCGCCAGGGTCAGCGCGCCCGACAAACGCGGGCAGACCGGATGCGCCATGGGAACATGGGCGACAAAGCCGGGGCCGAAAAAGCTTTTCTCGCGGGCGAAGGTGCGGTCAATGAACTGGTCGGCCATCACGAACGTGCCGGGCGGCAATTCTTCTTTCAACGAGCCGCAGGCCGAGACCGAGATCACATCGGTGACGCCGACCCGCTTGAGGGCATCAATATTGGCGCGGTAGTTGATGCTGGTCGGTGTCTGGATATGGCCGCGGCCATGGCGCGGCAGGAACACCATGTCCACGCCGTGGAAGGTGCCGGTGAGAAGCTGGTCGGAAGGCTCGCCCCAGGGCGATTTGACCGCCTGCCATTTGGCGTTTTCCAGGCCGGGGATTTCATAAACGCCGGAGCCGCCGATAACCCCGAGCACTGTTTTGGTCATGAAAAAGGGCACTTTCCGTGAGGAGAGCGCCCTTTTAGCATTTCAGGTCGTTCCGGCAATGCCCGGAACTGTGACGGTTCTAGTGCACGTCTTTCCAGACCTTGCGATAGGCCGCGAACAGGATGCCGGAGAAGATCAGCAGGAAGATGATGACGCCGAAGCCCATCTGCTTGCGCTCTTCCATCTTGGGGTCTGAGGCCCAGGACAGGAAGATGGCGACGTCATGGGCTTCCTGGTCGATGGTGGCCTTGGTGCCATCGGAATAGGTCACCGCGTTGGCCGCCAGGGCGGTGTTGGGCATGGAGATGTTCCAGCCCTCGAAGTACGGATTGTAGTACTTGCCCGCCGTCACCTTGAAGCCCGCAGGCGGGGTTTCGTGGAAGCCGGTGAGGATCGAATAGACATAATGGGCGCCGCCTTCGCGGGCCTTGATGATCATGGACAGGTCAGGCGGCAGGGCGCCGCTATTGTTGGCGCGGGCGGCCTGTTCGTTGGCGAAGGGCGCCGGGAAGTAATCGGCCGGCGTGGCAGCGCGGGTCAGGCGCACGCCCTTGTCGTCGAAAATCTCGCCCTTGTCGTTGGGATCGGCGGGGACCTTGTAGCCCAGCGCGATGGCCTTGACCTGGCTCTCATTATAGCCGGGGCCGCCCTCGTCGCCGAGATTGCGGAAGGCGATGTGGTCGAGGCTGTGGCAGGTCGAGCAGACTTCCTTATAGACCTGAAAGCCGCGCTGCAGCGCGCCGCGGTCATAGGTGCCGAACGGGCCTTCGAACGAAAAGTCCACCGCCTTGGGCGGCAGCTTTGCGGTGTCGAGTGCCAGAGCGGGTGTTGCCGCGAGCAGGCCCAGAGCCAGACTGAGAGGAAGAGCTATGCGCATCGTGTGTCTCATTCGGCAGCGGCTGCGGCGGAATCGCCGAGCACGGATTGGGCGATGGAGGCGGGAAGCTTCTTCGGGGTTTCGATCAGGCCGACGATGGGCATGATCAGCCAGAAGAAGGCGAAGTAGTAGAGCGCGGCCAGACGCGCGACCCAGATCAGCGGCACGCCGGCAACAGCGGCGTCCACACCCTGCGAGCCGCAATAGCCCAGCACCACGCAGACCACCGCGAAGGCCCAGAAGAATTGCTTCATCAGGGGACGGAAGCGGCAGGAGCGCACCCGGCTGGTGTCGAGCCAGGGGATCAGGAACAGGGTGACGATGGCGCCCCCCATCACGGCCACGCCGAGCAGCTTGTTCGGGACCGAACGCAGCATGGCGTAGAAGGGCAGCAGGTACCATTCCGGCACGATGTCCGGCGGCGTCACCAGCGGATTGGCCGGCTGGTAATTGTCCGGGTTGCCGAAGAAGTTCGGCGCATAGAAGACAAAGACCGCGAAAATCAGCACGAACAGGCTGAGATAGAAGGCGTCCTTCACCGTGTAATAGGGGTGGAAGGGCACCGTGTCCTGCGGGCTCTTCACATCGATGCCCAGCGGATTGTTGTTGCCCGGCACATGCAGGGCCCAGATGTGCAGACCCACCACCGCCGCGATGATGAAGGGCAGCAGGTAATGCAGCGAGAAGAAGCGGTTCAGGGTGGCGTCGCCCACCGCAAAATCGCCCCACAGCCAGGTGGCGATATGGGTGCCGACATAGGGGATGGCGCTGAACAGGTTGGTGATGACGGTGGCGCCCCAGAAGGACATCTGGCCCCAGGGCAGCACATAGCCGAAGAAGGCCGTGGCCATCATCAGCAGATAGATCAGCACGCCCAGGATCCAGATCAGTTCGCGCGGCGCCTTGTAGGAGCCGTAATACAGACCGCGGAACATGTGCAGATAGACGGCGATAAAGAACATCGAAGCGCCGTTGGAATGCACATAGCGGATCAGCCAGCCATAATTGACGTCGCGCATCATGTGCTCGACGGATTCGAAGGCCATGCCCGCATTGGCGACAAAGTGCATTGCCAGCACGATGCCGGTGACGATCTGGACCGCGAGGCAGAAAGTCAGAATGCCGCCGAAGGTGTACCAGATGTTCAAATTGCGCGGCGTCGGGAAGGTCTGCATCGTGTCGTGCATCAGGCGCATCACCGGGAGGCGCTGATCCATCCACTTTTCGAGACCGGACTTGGGGGTATAGGTCGATTGACCGGACATATCTTTGCTCCTCAACCGACTTTAATGCGCGTATCAGACAGGAAGGCGTATGGCGGCACCGCCAGATTTTGCGGTGCAGGCCCCTTCCGGATACGGCCCGCGGTATCATATTGCGAGCCATGGCAATGGCAGAGCCAGCCGCCATATTCGCCTTCCACCGCTGACGGGGTGGAAACAGTGGGGGTGCAGCCCAGATGGGTGCACACGCCGATCAGCACCAGCCATTCCGGCTTGATGGCGCGGTCAGCGTCGGTGGCCGTGGCGGTGTCCGGCAGATTGGCATTGCGCGCCAAAGGATCAGGCAGCGAGGCGACATCCACGGCCTTGGCCATGGAGATTTCTGCCGGTGTGCGGCGGCGCACGAACAGCGGATGGCCGCGCCACTTATAAACAATCTGCTGACCCGGCTGGATCGTGGCGATATCAATCTCGGTGGAGCCCAGCGCCAGCGCAGCGGCTGAAGGATTCATCTGGTCAATCAGGGGCCATGCCGCGGCGGCAACGCCCACGGCACCAATCGCGCCAGACGCCACATAAAGAAAATCGCGCCTGGTGCCCGCGTCGTGCGTCGTGTCTGTCACGTCATCCACCCTTTAAGAACTTGAAGACTATTGCCACATTCGAGCGCGGAACCGAATTGACGCAGTGACGCGCCCGACCCCGCGAATCCCGGCACTCTTGTGTGTCCGCGCGGTAAAATAGAGAGTCGAATTTCGAGGGTCTTGCGGCACGATGACGCAGAAAATGCCTTTTCCTCCCGTAACTTGAGCGAAACCGGAGCAAATCCCATGCGCTTGGCGCTCTATCAGCCTGACATTCCCCAGAATGCGGGAAGCCTGATGCGGCTATGTGCCTGCCTGGGGGTGGCGATGGATATCATCGAGCCCTGTGGATTTCTGCTCAGCGACCGCAATTTCCGCCGGGCGGGGCTGGATTACCGGGGCGGGGTGGATCTGACCCGGCATGAGTCCTGGGCGGCGTTTTCGGCGCAAAAGCGAGCCCAGAAGGGACAAAGGCTGGTGCTTTTGACCACCAAGGCGGCCGAGCCCTATGCCGGCTTCGCCTTTGCCCCCGGCGATATCCTGATGGTGGGGCGGGAAAGCGCCGGGGTTCCCGATGACGTGCACCAAGCCGCCGATGCCCGGCTGCTGATTCCCATGCGGGCGGGGATGCGCTCTCTGAATGTCGCCCAGGCTGCGGCCATGGTGCTGGGCGAAGCCCTCCGCCAGACTGGGCTTTTCCCGGTTCCGGAGGCGATTTGTTCCACCTGACACTGTTCACATCCAGCGGGCTGATCGCGCTGGGCCAGGTCCTGATGATCGACATCATGCTGGCGGGCGACAATGCCGTGGTGATCGGGCTGGCTGCCGCCAAGGTGCCGGTGCATCTGCGCAAGAAAGTCATTCTGTGGGGCCTGATCGCCGCCGTGGTCTTGCGGGTGGGGCTGGCGCTGGCGGCGGTGTCGCTGCTGCAGGTGATCGGGCTGACCCTGGCGGGCGGCATTCTTTTGTTATGGGTGAGCTGGCGTTTCTGGCGCGACATTTCGGGAGCGCACAAGGCTGGCACGCATGAAGTGGATGCCAACGCTTCGCTCAGGCGGGCGATCCTGCAGATCGTGATCGCGGATATCTCCATGTCGCTGGATAATGTGCTGGCGGTGTCCGGTGCGGCGATCGGGCATCTGGATGTGCTGGTGATCGGGCTGCTGTTGTCGGTGGCGCTGATGGGCGTGGCGGCGGAGATGATCGCCCGGCTGCTGGAGCGCTGGCGCTGGATCAGTTACGCGGGATTGTTGATCGTGGTCTATGTCGCGCTGTCCATGATCTGGCACGGCAGTCACGATGTGATCGAGGCGCTTACGTAACTTCCAGCAGCAGCGCCGTGGAATCGTCTGACTTTTTGAAGCGAGCGAATTTTTCGCCCATGGGGTCGGCGCTTTCGATGGCGCGCAGTTCCTGGCCCAGCGCGGCAAGGCCTTTGCTTTTTGCCGCCGTCACAAAACTCATTTCATCATAAGCGCCGTAATCGGTGGCCAGCGCCAGAAAACCGTCCGAGGCGATCAGCAGCAGCGCGCCGGCCGGCACCTTTATCAGCTGGCGCGAGACATGGGCGGCGGCGCGCGGCTCGGGACTGAACAGCCAGTTTTTTCCACTGTTGATGCGATTGCGGGTGGCGCGCATGCCGTCGAGCAAAGCAGCGCGGTTGAGATCGGGTGCGGGTTTGAGATTTTTTTCCTGGGCCTGGCGGCGGGCGCTATAGGCTTCCAACCCACGCCGTTCAAAGGCATCGCCGATGATGGCGCAGCCATCGCCGTGCTGAAGCAGCGCGGTACAGTCACCGAACCACAAAAATTCCAGCGCGGATTTGTTTTCCGCCGCCAGCATCAGCGAGGCGCAGGGCGTTTGCCATTTCTCGCGCACCGGATGGCGGCGCAGGGCTTCAAAACTTTTCTGGGCGTCGGTCAGGGTGTCGGTCAGGGCATGTGTGGGCGCATCGCCGTCGTTCAGATGCGCCATCAGGCGGCGGGCGCCGAACTGGGCCAGCCAGGCGGCGTCGCTGGGGCCGGGCATCAACGGATCGCCCAGCGGCGTGGCACCGTCTAGCACCAGCGCGGCGTGATCGGCATGCGCGAAGGCGTCTTCATTGGGCTTGGCGGGGTCGCCCGGCAGCGACAGAGAATCCAGCAGGAGGAGAGTCATTGGGGAGCGGTGAGCGCTTTCAACTGTTCGGTGATGCCGGTGTCGGGGAAATCATTGTCGACCCACCAGTCTTCGATCTGGGTGAGGATTTTGCCGATCTGCGGGCCTTCGGGCACCCCGGCCTGCATAATGTCGTGGCCGGTAAGCGCGAAGCGCGGTTTTTCGTAGGCGTCGGCGACAGAGAGCAGCATGCGCCAGGGAATCGCGTTGGCGCTTGGCGGGGCCGCGGCCCAGTTGAGACGGACCTTGTCTTTGAAGGCGGCCGCGCCCAGGCGATAGAGCAGCTTGCGGACGGCTTGCGCGGAAGGATGCACGGGCATTTTCTCTGCCGCGGAAAGCGCTTCCAGCCGGGTGCGATCGGCGCCGGACAGACGCAGGCGCTGCGCCACGCCGCGCGCCGCTGCCGGATCGTCGGGCAGTAAAGCAGCCAGGCGCAACAACGCGTCGGCGGGGAAGAAATTGTCGGCATCGGTGTGGATCAGGCGTTCAAGCCGCGGCAATTGCAGCGCGAAAGGCAACAGTTCCGGCAGGATGCCGGAGGCCGCCATGGTGCGCAGGACGGGCGCAGGATTGGGGCACTCCAGAAGGCGCAGCATTTCCTTGGCGATACGCTCGCCGGAAAGTTGCGCAAGACCGGCTTTGCCTTGCGCGGCGGCGCGCAGGGCATCGGCGTCCATTTCGCCTTTGCCGTACCAGGCGTGAAAGCGGAACAGGCGCAGGACGCGCAGATAATCTTCCTGGATGCGGGCGTGCGGGTCGCCGACAAAGCGCACCTTGCCGGCAACCAGATCTTGCAGGCCGCCATTGTAATCGAAGATTTCGCCATCGGGCGCGGCATAGAGCGCGTTGATGGTGAAATCGCGCCGCGCCGCGTCTTCGTCCCACTGCGTGGTGTAAGCGACCACGGCATGGCGGCCATCGGTGGCGACGTCACGGCGCAGGCTGGTGACTTCGAAGACTTTGCCGTTCTTGATGGCGGTGACGGTGCCATGATCGAAGCCGGTGGGGATGGCTTTGATATCGGCGGCTTCTAGGCGCTTCACGGTTTCTTCCGGCGGTATCGGCACGGCGATATCAATGTCCACCACCGGGGCGCCCAGCAGGGCGTTGCGCACCGCGCCGCCGACAAAGCGGGCATGGCCCAACGCCTGCATCACAGCGCGGGTTTCCGGCTCTTCCAGCCAGCCATGCTTGGCGGGGTCAATCCTCATGGCGTTTGCATAGCATGGGCCGCGCGCGCCAAGCCTGCGAAATCGAACAGCAGGGCGGCGGTGATGCCCCATATATAATGCCCGCTGGGCTCGAAGACATGGAAGCGGCGCGGCTTGCCCGCCATTTCACGGCTGCCCTCGCGGGCGTTGGCAGGGTCTAGGAAGAAGGCCAGCGGGACTTCGAAAATCTCGGCAACCTCGGCGGCATCGGGCGTCAGCGTAAAGCCGGGCGCGACCACGCCCACCACCGGCGCGATGTCGAAACCGGTGCCGGTGCGATAGCGCGGCAGGAAGCCGGCGATACTGACAAAGGATTGGGCGATGCCGGTTTCTTCCATGGTTTCGCGCAAGGCCGTTTCGACAGGCGTTTGATCGGCGGCCTCGCTGCGCCCGCCGGGGAAGCTGATCTGGCCGCTATGCTTGGCGAGATGTTCGGTGCGGCGGGTGAAGAGGATGGTTGGTACAGGGCGCGCGATCACCGGGATGAGCACGGCGGCGGCGATGGGGGCTGCCTGACCCGGACCGCGCATTTCCGGATAGAGCGCGAACTCGTCACGGCCGAAGCTGTCGCTGGGGGTTTGCGGCAGCGCGGCGCGCAAGGCGGCCAGCGGATTTTCAAGCAAGCTGTTCATGACTCGAAGGCGAAGAAAATTCCGCCGCTCCACACGCCCAGCCGATCATCCTGCATCACCGCGAGATCGGCGAGCTGGTAATAGACCGGCCGCGCCGCTTTGGCCGTCAGGCCGCGCCGCACATGCAAATAGGGCAGCGGCGCGCCGTCCATGGTTTTGAAAAGCAGCGCGTTGTCCGCGCCGGCTGTCACCACATCGCCGACATTGGTGGTGAAGTGGAGTCGCTGGCCGGGGCCAGAGCCTTCCACGTCCAGCAGCACGGCAATGAAGGGCGCGTCTTCCACTGCGATGGAAAGCTTTTCGGCCGGGGTGACCAGCACGAAACCGGTATCGTCCTTGCGCAGCAAAGTGGAGAAAAGCCGCACCAATTCCTTGCGGCCAATGGGGGCGCCCGCATGGAACCAGGTGCCATCGGGGGCGATGCGCATCAGACTGTCGCCGCAGTGCAGCGGATGCCAATCCTCCACCGGCGGCAGGCCGCGCCCGGCGGCAAGGCTCATCAAGGGGGTCGCCGCCATTGCGCCGGTTTTTCCATTATAGTTAAGTCATTGGCCCGCACCTTGCGCGGGGTGCCACACGGTGCAGAATGCACCGTATAAGGTGCAGTATTACCCTGCGATCTATCAAGATGGCCTTCAAGGACCACCGCATGTCCCAAGACGCCGACCTCATCGATAAAGCGCCCTTGAAACTGGAAAAGGCGGCGGAGACCTTCACCCGGGTGCGGCGGCGCATTTCGGACGTGATCTTCGGCCAGGATGATGTGGTCGAGCAGACTCTGGTGACCTTGCTGGCAGGTGGTCATGGCCTTCTGATCGGCGTGCCCGGCCTGGCCAAGACCAAACTGGTGGAGACATTGTCCATTGTGCTGGGGCTTGAGACCAGCCGCATCCAGTTCACCCCCGATTTGATGCCCACCGACATCACAGGTTCGGAAGTGATGGAAGAGAGTGCAGCGGGATCGCGCGGCTTTCGTTTTATTCGCGGCCCGGTCTTCACCCAATTGCTGATGGCCGATGAAATCAATCGCGCCAGCCCGCGCACCCAATCGGCGCTGCTGCAGGCGATGCAGGAAAAACATGTCACCGTGGCGGGTGCCCGCCACGATCTGCCGCCTTTGTTCCATGTGCTGGCGACGCAGAACCCGCTGGAGCAGGAAGGCACGTATCCCCTGCCGGAAGCCCAGCTCGACCGTTTCCTTTTGCAGATTGATGTCGGCTATCCCGACCTGGAATCCGAACGGCGCATGCTGACCGCCACAACCATCGGCGAAGAAAAGCGCGCCAGCAAAGTCTGCGGCCCGGAAGATTTGATGGAAGCACAGGCGCTGATACGGCGCATGCCGGTGGGCGAGAGCGTGATGGACGCCATCCTGCGGCTGGTGCGGGCGGCAAGGCCGGATTCCGAACATGCCGAAGCGCGTGGCCAGATCGCCTGGGGGCCCGGTCCCCGCGCCGGACAGGCTTTTATGCTGGCGGTACGGGCACGCGCGTTGATGGATGGCAGGCTGGCGCCGTCGAGCGACGATATCGCCGCCCTGGCCGGCCCGGTGCTGCGCCATCGCATGGCGCTGAACTTCGCCGCCCGCGCCGAAGGCGTCACCACGGCCAGCGTGATCGAAAAGCTCTGCCGCACGCTCTTATAATGGTCGCGCGGCCTACGGAGTTGCCTAGCGACAGCGTAGTGGCAACCGCGGGCCACGTTCGATACGCTGACGCTATCGAACTCCGGGCCGACGCTCCACGGGTGTCTGAATGACTGGTTTTTCACCGCTACAGCATGAAGCGGACGGCCTGGGCGCCGGGCTGCCGCCGCTGATGGTGGCGGCGGACCGGCTGGCCGCTTCCATCAGCCTGGGCGTGCATGGCCGCAGGCGCGCTGGCATCGGTGAGAATTTCTGGCAGTTCCGGCGCTATCAGAATGAAGACGCGGCGCGGATTGATTGGCGCCAGTCCGCCAAGTCGCAACATCTGTATGTGCGCGAGCGCGAATGGGAATCGGCGCAGACCGTGTGGCTGTGGCGCGATGGCGGCGCGGGGATGGAGTTTGCCTCGGGCGATGTCAGCAAACGCGAACGCGCCGAATTGCTGCTGCTGGGGCTGGCCTCGCTGCTGGTGCGCGGCGGCGAACGGGTGGGCTTTCTGGGCGGCGGCGAACGGCCCACCGCTTCGCGGCTGGCACTGACCCGCATTGCCCATAGCCTGCTGGATAAGAAGAAAGTGGGCCAAGCGATGCCGCCCAGCGCCGCCGTCACGCGCGGCGCCGCCCTGGTCTGGCTGGGTGATTTTCTGGACGAAGGCGCAATTGAATCTTTGCGCGGCATGGCGCGGGCCGGCATCCGCGGTCATCTGGTCCGCATTGTTGATCCGGCGGAAGAGGATTTTCCCTATCACGGCCGGGCGCGCTTTGAATCGGTGCGCGGCAATGACACGGCTTTGTTCGGCCGGGCGGAAAGCGTGGGCGACGCTTATCGCGCCCGTTTTCGTGCCCATGGCGAAATCTTGTCGGATACGGCGATGCGGCTGGGCTGGACCTGCACCACCCATCGCACCGATCATGCCCCGCTGCGCGCCCTGATCGCGCTGCATGCCGCGATCGGCATGGCCTGACTTGTTTTCGCTTTTCTCACAATTGAGTTTCGGCGCGCCCTGGATCGCGGCGGGGCTGGCCGTGCTGCCGGTGTTGTGGTGGCTGCTGAAAGTCACGCCGCCGCAACCACGCCGCATTGCTTTTCCGCCGCTGCGCCTGTTGCTCGGATTGCGCAATGAAGAACAGACGCCGGCGCATACGCCCTGGTGGCTGCTGCTGTTGCGCTTGCTGGCGGCGGCGCTGCTGATCCTGGCCTTGGCCGATCCACTGCTGGGGCGCGCGCCGCAAGTGTCGGGCGACGGGCCGCTGGTGTTGGTGATTGACAATGGCTGGACCGCCGCCAAGGGCTGGGAAGAACGCCAGGGCGTGATCGCCGATCTTTTGCGCGGCGCGGGCACAAGACCGGTGGCGATTGTGCAGACCGCCCAGTCACAAGCCAATGCGAATGCGCCGGTTACTTTGCTGGATGCGGGTGCCGCCGGACGGCAGGCACACGAAGTGGAGCCGATGTCCTGGCCTGGCGATCGCATGGCGGCGGCGGCCAGCCTGGCGCGCACCCATTTCGCAGCACGGCCGCAGATTTTCTGGCTGAGCGACGGCATTGATGACGGCCACGCTGCGAAATTCCGCGATGCGCTGGCGCAGATCGGCAGTGTCCGGATTTTTGCGCCGCAGACCAGCGCGCTGGGATTGCTGCCGCCGGTGCGCGACGGCACCGGTTTTCAGCTGACGGCAATTCGGGCAGCGGGTGGAGCGCGGCGCGAAGTCATGGCCGCCGCCATCGGCCGCAATGGCGAAACATTGGGCGATGCGCCGCTGGTCTTCCCGATCGGCCAGACACGCGGCAAAGGCCATGTCGCCATGCCGCTGGAAATTCGCAACCAGACAGCGCGGCTGGAAATTCGCGGCGAGGACAGCGCGGGGGCGGTGCAATTGCTGGATTCGGGCGGGGTGGAGCGCAGGGCGGGCATCGTCTCGGCCTCGACCGCTGAGAATGAGCAGCCGCTTCTATCTGATGTCTATTATCTGCAGCGGGCGCTGGCGCCTTTTGCGGAAGCGCAGACCGGCACGATATCCGAACTGATTGCGCGCCATGCTTCGGTGCTGCTGCTGGCGGATGTCGGCAAGATCGGCGGCAGCGATGCCGATGCGGTGAACAAATTTGTCGCCAATGGCGGCGTGCTGGTGCGCTTCGCCGGGCCGCGTATGGCCGGCGGCACCGATGCCCTGGTGCCTGTGCCGCTGCGCACCGGCGGACGTTTGCTGGGCAGCGCCATGTCCTGGGACAAGCCGCAAAAGCTGGCGCCCTTCCCTGCCGCCAGCCCCTTCAACGGTCTGGTCGTGCCGGATGAAGTGACGGTGTCGCAGCAGATTCTGGCCGAGCCCAGCGCCGCCTTGTCGGATCGCAGCTGGGCGCGGTTGTCCGACGGCACGCCGCTGGTGACGGCGCGGCAGCAGGGCCAAGGCTGGATAGTGCTGTTTCATGTCAGCGCCAGTCCAGCCTGGTCGTCGCTGCCGCTGTCGGGACTTTATGTGGACATGCTCAAGCGGGTGCTTGCGCTGTCGGCGGGCACGCCCGCGGGCGAGCTGGCACAGCTTTCCAGCCTGGCGCCGGAGAGCGTGCTGGACGGCATGGGCCGCACCATTCCGGCGCCCGCCGAATTGCTGCCGATTGCCGCCAAGGATTTTGCCGGTCTGGAAGTTTCCGCCAAGCACCCGCCGGGACTGTATGGCGCCAAGGCGGTGGAGAATGCGCTGAACACCTTGACCGCGCATGACACATTGCTGCCGCTGGATTTGTCCGGCCTGTTCAATTACGGCGAAGTGCACACCTTGGCTTTGCAGCCCTGGCTGCTGGCGCTGGGCGCGGCGCTGCTGTGCCTGGACGCTTTCATCGCCTTGTGGCTGCGCGGCTATATTCCCACTTTGCGCCCGATTGGCGCGGTGCTGCTGGTGATGCTGCTGGCGGGCCCACGCGGCGCCCATGCCGATGAAGCAACGAACATGCAGGCGGCGCTGGACACGCGGCTGGCCTATGTCGTTACCGGCCTTTCCGATGTGGACGCCATGAGCAAGGCGGGTTTGATCGGGCTGGGTTACGCCCTCAAGCAGCGCACCTCCTATGAGCCGGTCGATCCGGTGGGCGTGGATCCCGCGCGCGACGATCTTTCCTTTTATCCGCTGCTGTATTGGCCGATGGACCCGCGCGAGAAAAATCTTTCGCCGGCGGCGCTGTCGAAAGTGGCCGATTATATGCGGCTGGGCGGCACCATCCTGTTCGACACGCGCGATCTGACCTTGGGCGCGGTGCGCGGCGACAACAATCCCGGGCAGGTGACCTTGCGCCGGCTGACCGCCGGGCTCGACATGCCGCGGCTGGAGCCGGTGCCCGGCGATCACGTGCTGACGAAATCCTTTTACATCCTGCGCGATTTTCCCGGCCGCTGGGATGGCGGGCAATTGTGGATCGAAGCATTGGCGCCCGAAGCCAAAAGTGGCGAAAACGGCCCGGCGCGCGGCGGCGACGGTGTGTCGCCGGTTCTGATCGGCGGCAATGACTGGGCCGCTGCCTGGGCAGTGGATGGCAATGGCCGGCCGCTGACCGAGCCGGTGCCCGGCGGCGACAACCAGCGCGAAATGGCGCTGCGCTTCGGCGTCAATCTGGTGATGTATGCCCTGACTGGCAATTACAAGACCGACCAGGTGCATGCGCCGGCATTGCTGGAGAGGCTGGGCCACAAGTGAACCGCCAAACACTATGACAAGATTGGCTTTCGATCCGCATGTGCCGCTGGCCTTGATTGCCGTGCTGGCTTTGGTCGCGCTGGGTCTGACGGCTTATGGCTTTTATGCGGGGGCGCGGGGCGCCTGGGCGCGCGGGCTGGCTTTTGCCATCCTGCTGTTCGCGCTGGCGGGACCGATGCTGGTGCATGAAAATCATGTGCCGCTGCCCGATGTGGTGGCGGTGATCTTGGACCGCTCCCAGAGCATGGGCATCGGTGATCGTTTGCCCCAGGCGGAAAAAGCGCTGGCGCAAATCCGCAAGGCGTTGGCGGGTCAGCCCGACCTGATCGTCCGGCAGGCCGAAGTCACCACCACCACCAGCGGCGAGAATAACGGCACCCAGGCTTTCGCGGCGTTGAACACGGCGCTGGCCGATGTGCCGCCGGCACGTATTGCCGGCGCCATCCTGATCACAGACGGCCAGGTGCATGACGCGCCGCCGCCGGCGCAGATGGGCCTGAAAGCGCCGCTGCAGGTGTTGATCGCAGGACAGCGCGGCGAGCGCGACCGCAAGCTCAGCATCGTCAATGCGGCGCGCTTCGCCATTGTCGGCCAGGCGGCGCAGATGATGGTACGGGTGGATGATTTTGGCGGCCCAAATAGCGGCGATACGAACAGCAGTGGTGTGGCGGACGTTACACTCTCGGTAGATGGCAAGCCGCTGGGCAACCGCTCCATCCCCATCGGCAAGGACACCGCCATTTCCGTGCCGGTGACGCATGAAGGCGAAAACATTGTGGAACTGGCGGCGACGCCCGGCCCCGCAGAGCTGACCTTGCAGAACAACCGCGCTGTGGTGACGGTTTCGGGGGTGCGCGACCGGCTGCGCGTGCTGCTGATTTCCGGCCAGCCGCATGCCGGAGAACGGGTGTGGCGCAATCTGCTCAAGGCCGATCCGTCGGTGGATCTGGTGCATTTCACGATTTTGCGCCCGCCCGAAAAACAGGATGGCACACCGATTGACGAACTTTCGCTGATCGCCTTTCCCACCCGCGAATTGTTCAGCGACAAGCTGAGCGGTTTCGATCTGGTGATCTTTGACCGTTATGGCGAGCAGGGCATCCTGCCCATGATCTATTTCGAGAATATCGCCCAATATGTTGAAAATGGCGGCGCGCTGCTGCTGTCGTCCGGCCCGGAATTCGCCGGACCCACCAGCACGTATCGTACGCCGCTGGCGGAAGTGTTGCCGGCCCAGCCCACCGGCGAAATCGTCAGTCAGGGCTTCAAGCCGCAAGTGACCGCCCTGGGCCAGGCGCATCCGGTGACGCGCGACCTGCCGCAAAGCAATGGCGACAATGTGCCGGCCAGCTGGGGCCGCTGGTATCGCCTGATCGGCGCGACGCCGGTATCGGGGCAGACCGTGATGAGCGGGCCCGCTGGAAAACCGCTGCTGGTGCTGGACAATGTGAAAAAAGGCCGGGTGGCGGAATTGCTGTCGGATCAGGCCTGGCTGTGGGCGCGCGGGTATGAAGGCGGCGGGCCGCAGGCGGAATTGCTGCGCCGCTTGGCGCATTGGCTGATGAAAGAGCCGGAACTGGAAGCCGAAAACCTGTCGGCGGTGGTGACGGATGGCGAAATCATTATCACCCGCCGCAGCATGGCGCAGACGGTGGCGCCGGTGAATTTGACCATGCCGTCGGGCAAGAGTGTGAGCCTGACTTTGGAGAAGGCCGGACCCGGCATCTGGCGCGCCGCGACCAAGATCAGCGAGCTAGGACTATATCGCGTGGGTGACGGCAAACTTTCCACCGTCACGGCGGCGGGGCCGCTGAACCCCAAGGAAGTGGCGGACATGCGCGCCACCGAGGAGATTTTGAAACCGGGTGCGCAGGCGTATGGCGGCGGCGTGCATTGGCTGGCCGATGGCGTGCCCGGCATACGCCGCGTGGTGCCGGGACAAAGCGCCAGCGGGTCAGACTGGATCGGCCTGCGCCGCAACGGCGCCTATCGCGTGACGTCGCTGACGCAGCAGCCTTTGCTGCCGGCCTGGGTGGCGCTGTTGTTGATTGTGGGATCGCTATTGCTGGCTTGGCGGATGGAGGGGCGCTAGCCTGGCACGCCAGTAGGCGTGTGAGCAGGTCCAGTGGACCTGCGAAAAGGCTAGCGCGCGGCGAGCACCAGCGAGCCGCCGGGCGAAAACACAGGCCGTTTCTTTTTTGGGCAACTGGATTCCCGCTTTCGCGGGAATGACAAAAGGGGATTACCCCAACCCAGCGCCGTCGGCACACACCGGCTCATCAATATGCGCGCGCCGGATCTGTCCCGATAGATTCAGCAGCCCACCCGCTTTCAGTGACAACCCCAAAATCCGGTTCTGATCCACCGGTCCCGGAAATTTCACGCGGCCCGGCGGCAGGCGTGAGAAACCCACTTTGGCGTAATAAGGCTCATCGCCCACCAGCAGGATGGCGCCCCAAGGGCCCTGATGCGCCGCTTCGATGCCCGCCTGCATCAGGGCGAAGCCGACGCCGCGGCCGCGCTGGGATGCTTCCACTGCCAACGGACCCAGCAGCAGGGCTTCGTGGCCGCCGACCCGGATCGGCCAGAACCGCACGGAACCGCGCAGCACGCCGTCTTCTATCGCGACAAAGGAGAGGCCGGGGGCCGGTGCCACGCCTTCGCGCAGGCGCCAGGCCGATTTGGCGAAACGGCCCGGGCCGAACGCGCTGCCGTTGAGGGCGTCCACGCTGGCGGCATCGTCCGGGATTTCGGACCGGACCTGCCAGCTTTGGACGGAGGACGCCTCGCTCATGAATTGCCCGTAGCGGGAGCGGGCGTCAAAAACAAGGCGTTTGGCGTGGTTCCACGCGCTTCCGGGATGTTTCCCATGGCCATTTGTAACGGAATGCTAACCATCAATGTGTAACCTGGGGTAGCAAATTTTATTTTGCGCGGGCTGTCGCGCGACCAGGAATTTCCGTGGGCCGGGTTCGCCGGCACAGTGTTTTGAGGGCGTATGTCTGGGTCGGCGCTGGAGCATCTGAAGGTTCTGATTGTCGAAGACAATCAGCATATGCGCTCCTTGCTACGCTCGCTGCTCAATTCCGCCGGCATCCGCGACATTATCGAAGCCAACAATGGCACCACGGCGCTGACGGCGCTGCGCGAGAAAAAATGCGACCTGGTGCTGAGCGACCTGGCGATGAAACCGATGGACGGGCTGACATTCAGCCACGCCGTGCGCACCGCCGAAAACAGCCCCAACCCCTTCATCCCGATCATCATGATCACCGGCCATACCGAAAAGCACCAGGTGGAGGCGGCGCGCGATGCCGGCGTCACCGAATTCCTGGTAAAGCCGATCACGGCCTCCAGCCTGTTTTCCCGCATCGCCGAGATCGTCGAGCGGCCGCGCGCCTTTGTGCGCTGCGAGCAATATTTCGGCCCGGATCGCCGGCGCCGCACCATTGAAAGCTATGCCGGGCCCTGGCGGCGCCATGACGATTTCCAGGACCTGCAGGTGCAATAGGGATGACCATGAAAACCAAGATCAAAGCCCAAGTCATTCCGCCCGATGCCTATCCCCAGATGGTCACCAAGGCCCAGGCGGCAGGGATAACGCGCGTGCTGCGCAGCAATGTCACCGCCGTCACCGCCAGCCGCGTGATCGAGGAAAGCGGCGACAGTTTGCGCGAAGCCGTGCGGGCCTATGTCGGTGAACTGGAAGGCGCGGGCCTGGATTTCGAGCTGCTGTCGGAGAAGGCCCATGAAATTCGCGGCTTTGCCGAAACCGCCGGCATGATGGCCACCGGCCGCATCGCTGACGGGCTCTGCCGCTATTTCGATGACGCCTGTCAGGCGGGTGTGCGGCCCGACAATGCCGTGGTCGCGCTGCATGTCAGCGCCATCGGCCGGACGGCCCGCGATACCAATGCGCTGAGCCAGATGAACGATGTCGTGGCGCGGGAACTGGCCCTGCTGGCCGGGCGCAAGCTGGCCGAGAGCCGCCGCAAAACCTCATAAAGCGTTAACCGGCCGCGACCGCGGGACGCGGGGCAATTCACGCGTCCTTAAGCCCTGCCGTTAATAATGAACGCGTGCGGGTTCCTTGTTCGAGATGCCCGCCTCAGGAAATTTTCGGGGCGTTTGCTTTCATGCTTCAGATCGGCGGCGTTATCTTTCTGTTCGTCTGCGTGTTCGTGCCGTTCCTGTTGACGGGCGGCTCACTCAGCGTGGTGCTCGAGGCGGCCCCGCATGAAATGGCCACGATTTTCGGCTCTGCCATCGCCGCCATGCTGATTGCCGGCTCGATGTTCAACATGAAGAAAATCTTCGGCTCGCTGGGCAAGGTGATTTCCGGTCCCGGCTGGAAGCCCAAGGACTACCAGGATCTTCTGTGCCTGTTGTTCCTGCTGACCAAGACCATGAAATCCAAGGGCCTGATCGCGCTGGAAGCGCATATCGAAAAGCCCGAAGAGTCTTCGATCTTCAAGCGCTATCCCAAGGTCACCAAGGACCATTTCGCGCTCGACTTCATCTGCGACACGCTCCGGATGATGACCATGAGCCTGGAAGACCCGCACCAGGTCGAGCAGAACATGGATAAGCAGCTGGAAAAGCATCACCACGAAGCGCTGGCGGGCGCCAACGCCCTGCAATCCATGGCAGACGGCCTGCCCGCGCTGGGCATCGTGGCCGCCGTGCTTGGCGTCATCAAGACCATGGGCGCGATCAGCGAACCGCCCGAAGTGCTGGGCGGCATGATTGGTTCGGCGCTGGTCGGCACCTTCCTGGGCGTGTTTTTGGCCTATGGCGTTGTCGGCCCGATGGGGACGCGCCTCAAGGCCGTGGTGGACGAGGACTCGCTTTTCTATGCCGTGATTCGCGACATTCTGGTGGCGCATCTGCACGGCAATGCGGCGCAGGTTTCGGTCGAGATTGGCCGCAGCAGCGTGCCCAGCGAATATCAGCCGAGTTTCCAGGAACTGGAAGCCGCGCTTGGGGCGATACCGCCCGACGGCGCCTGATCGAACCGAGCTTCAGTCTTCCATGAGAACTTGTTTCGCTTCCGACAGCGAAACAAAGAAGGTGGCCAGCGCGCCGGCAAAAATGCCCAGCAGCATGGCGTAGGTGAGATCCATATCCGTGCCGAACGTCACGATGGCGGTGACAAAAATCCCCGTCAGTTTCGCGACGCTTTTCGGCATTTGGAAGAACCTGCTCATCTGTCCCAAAATAGGACAGGGCCAGACATCCGCAAGCTGCCTTTGTTCTGTTGGTTAATCTCCACAGGAGATCAAACCAGCGGGAAGCCGCCTTCACTGAGTTTCTGGCGGATGGCGGCGCCGTGTCCGGCGTCACGCGCTTCGATCACCAGCGCCAGGGTGGCCGACTTGGCGGAAATGCCCGTCATCATGCGGTTGTGCGAGACTTCCAGGATATTGCCGCCCGCCTCGCCCAGCAGCCCGGCCACCTGCGCCAGGGCGCCGGGGCGGTCTTCGATCGCCACTTCCAACGTCATGATGCGGCCTTCGCGCGTTAGTTCGCGCAGGATGACATTGGAGAGCAGGCGCATGTCGATATTGCCGCCCGACATGATGATGCCGGTCTTGTGGCCCCGGAAGAGCGCGGGATTGGCCAGCACGGCGGCGAAGCCCGCCGCGGCGGCGCCTTCGATCACGGTCTTTTCGATTTCCAGGATCATCGCCAGCGCGTGTTCGATCTGCGGCTCGCTGACCAGCAATACGTCCTTGACTAGCGCCTTGGCGATGACGGTGGTAAGCGCGCCAGGCTGCTTGACGGCGATGCCTTCGGCAATGGTTTGGGCGGACGGCGTTGTGGGCAGCTTCACGCCGTGCAGCGTGTCGGCCATGGCGGGGTAAAGATCGGTCTGGACGCCGAAGATTTCGATGCCGGGCTTGATCGCCTTGGCGGCGATGGCGACACCTGAGATCAGGCCGCCGCCGCCCACCGGCACCACCAAGGCATCGAGCTGGGGAGCGTCTTCCAGCATTTCCAGCGCGATGGTGCCCTGGCCGGCGATCACCTTGCTGTCGTCATAGGGGTGAATGAAAGTGAGATTGCGCGCGGTGGCGATGGTGCGCGCCATCGCATTGGCCTGCGCCAGATCCGCGCCCTCGAGAATGACTTCCGCGCCGAAATCGCGCGTGTGCTTGACCTTGTTGAAGGGCGTCGAAAGCGGCATCACGATAACGGCAGGAATGCCCAGGCGCCCGGCATGATAGGCGACGCCCTGGGCATGATTGCCGGCGCTCATCGCCACGACGCCGCGCTTGCGGGCCGCGTCATCCAGCGACAGCAGAAAATTCAGGGCGCCGCGTTCCTTGAAGGAGGCGGTGAATTGGCGGTTCTCGAATTTGAGCCAGATTTCGCAGCCCGCGATATCGGACAGAGTGCGCGAATGGCGGGGGGCGTGCGGACCACGGCGCCGACAATCGCGGTGGCGGCGGCCTGGATGTCTGCGAGAGTGACAGGAAGCGCGGTCATGGGAGTTCTATAGCACGCTGCTTCCGCCTGACGCGCGGCCCCGAAGACGCTGTCGCGCGGGGCCGCTTGTCATTCGATTCCAATCGCCCGGCGATTGGAATCGAATGGTAGCACCGGACGGATTTGAACCGCCGACCAAGGGATTATGATTCCCCTGCTCTACCGCTGAGCTACGGTGCCATAGGGCCTGTTGACCCGGGCGGGGGATGTAGGGTTCGGGCGGCTAGCCTGTCAAGTTAGGCAGGAATTCCGCCTATTCCGCGGCGATCCGGGCGGGCTCCGAACGGGCGATCCAGCCGCCGCCCAGCACCCTTTTGCCTTGATAAAAGACGCAGGCCTGGCCTGGGGCGACAGAGTCCTCGGCGGCCAGCAGGTCCACCCGCGCGCCGCCGCCGGGAAGCGGCGTCACCCGCGCTGCCACGGGCGGGCGCATGGAGCGGACCTTGACGGCGCATTCGAAGGGCTGATCGGCCGCCCCCAGCCAGTTCACATCTTTCAGCGTGATGGCCGAGGCGCTGAGGGCGCTGCGCGGTCCCACCACAACGCGCGCCTTGGCGGCGTCAAGGCTGAGGACAAAAAGCGGCTCTTCGTTACCAGATAAGCCCAACCCTTTGCGCTGGCCGATGGTGAAATGGATGATGCCGTCATGCTGGCCCAGCACCTGGCCCATCTGGTCCACCACCTCGCCGGGGCGGGTGGCATCGGGGCGCAGCTTCTTGACGATGTCGGTGTAGCGGCCTTCGGGGACAAAACAGATGTCCTGGCTGTCGGGCTTGGCGGCGTTGACCAGGCCGAGTTCGGCGGCGATGGCGCGCACAGCGGGTTTTTCCATTTCACCCAGCGGAAAGCGCAGATAATCGAGCTGGCTTTGCGTGGTGGCGAAAAGAAAATAGCTCTGGTCGCGGGCGGTGTCAGCGGCGGCGTGCAATTGCGCGCCGTGCGGGCCTTCCACGCGGCGGACATAATGGCCGGTGGCGAGCGCGCTGGCGCCGAGTTCGCGGGCGGTATCCATCAGGTCGGCGAATTTCACTTTTTCGTTGCAGCGGACGCAGGGGATCGGGGTTTCGCCGCGGGCGTAGGAATCCGCGAAATCCTGGATCACGTTTTTGCGGAAGCGGCTTTCGTAATCCAGGACGTAATGCGGGATGCCGATCGCCTCAGCGACGCGCTTGGCGTCATAGATGTCCTGGCCGGCGCAGCAGGCGCCTTTTTTCTTGGCCACATCGCCGGGATAAAGCTGCAAGGTCACGCCCACCACGTCATGGCCCTGGCGCTTCAGCAGCGCCGCGGTGACGGAGGAATCCACGCCGCCGGACATCGCAACCACGATGCGGGCGCCTTTGGGAGTAGCGGTGTTCATGGCCGCCCCTATAGGCGCGAGGCCGGCAAATCGCAAGAAAAAGGCGTCAGCCGCCCGCGCCGACAGGGCTAAGATAATTTAGCAATGTCAAATGGTTAAGGTGACCTGCATGGCTCTTTTTGTACCAAGCGAATTGATAGAAATTGGCTTGGAAAGGAGCTTGAACATGGCGAAGAAGAGACCGACGCCGGAGCAGATAGTGACGCTGCTTCGGCAGATTGAGGTGA
>Ga0316219_1000147_pt1 | contig 106900 bp, 97 predicted proteins | sample TBH18003PmetaG_FD_203635 | JGI IMG/M metagenome (GOLD analysis project Ga0316219, IMG submission 203635) | Freshwater microbial communities from Trout Bog Lake, Wisconsin, USA - TBH18003P | ecosystem: Environmental > Aquatic > Freshwater > Lake > Hypolimnion/Profundal zone | place: USA...
CCCATAGCAGCCCGGTCGCGCCGCCCCCTGCCGCTCCGGGCAAGTTCAAGATCGTAAATCGGGTTGCGCACCATCGCGTCGACCCACGCCGGCGCTCGCGTTCCGCGAACCCGATTTACTGATTATTCCGATGGCTTCGGACCGATCCAGGAAAAAGCCAGACGCGGAGATCGCGGAGATCTCCGCGTTAAGTCTATTTCTTCAAGTGGCCGAAATGCCCCTTTGTGCCGGCCCCCGGAGGCCGGACCCGGCAGGTCTGTCCCAACAAAGGCTTCGCCAGTGTGGGTCGAGGTCTTCCCTCAAATCCGTGAAAAACCGATTTTTCTCGGATAGCCTCGCCAATTCAGAATGACGCATCCATGCCTCAATGCCTCGTTTTGACTACGCCCTGACCTTCTCCAGATCCCCCAGCATCTGCCCCAGCACGTTGGCCGTCACCACGTTGCGGTAATGGGCGGTGGCGCGGATGTCGTCGATGGGGGTGATGTCCGCCAGGATGGCCTGGCGGGCGGCGGCGATGGGCAGGGCGCCGAGGCGGGCGCCGGTGACGGCGGCTTCGGCGTGGGGGGCGCGGGCGGGCACGGGGGCGACGGAGCCCAGGCCGACGCGGAACTCAGCGACCGCGCCGTCCTCGATCCGGGCGAAGGCGGCCAGGCAGACCTTGGAGATGGCCTGGGCCTGGCGGGTGCCGACCTTGCGGTAGAAGTGGAAGGTCAGGCCCTGGGGCTTGGGCAGGCGGACCCGGGCGACCAGCTCGTCGGGGGCCAGGTCCATCTTCTTGTAGCCCTGGTGGAAGGCGGCGTAGGAGATCCAGCGGCTGCCGCGCACGGAGACCAGCTCCAGCTCGGCGCCATAGGCCAGCAGGCTGGGGGGGGTGTCGGCGGCGGGGCTGGCGTTGACGATGTTGCCGCCCAGGGTGCCGCGGTTCTGGATGGCCAGGGCGCCGGTGGCGCGGGCGCTGGCGGCCAGGTTGGGGAAGAACTGGTGCACGGCCCGCTGCTCCAGCAGCTCGGTGTAGGTGGTGAGCGCGCCCAGGGTCAGCCGGGACGGCTCGTCCTGCACGCCGCGCAGCTCGTACACCCGGGACAGGTCCAGGAACCGCCGGCCCTGGAGCTTGCCGGCGTTGAAAAGCACCATCAGGTCGGTGCCGCCGGCCAGGGGGGTCCATGCGCCGGGTTCGGCCGAGAGGGTGGCCAGGGCCTCGGCCAGGCTCCCCGGGGCCTTGAGTTCGTAGTCGGGCAGGTAGGACCTCACGGCTGCCCCCCTTCCCCGCGGGCCACGGCCTGCACCGCGTCCAGGATCTTGGAGTAGCCGGTGCACCGGCAGAGGTTCCCGGCCAGGCCGGCGCGCACCTGCTCCCGGTCCGGGTTCGGGCTGCGGCGCAGCAGATCCTCGGCCGCCATCAGCATCCCTGGGGTGCAGAAGCCGCACTGGGCGGCGTTGTGGGTGAGGAACGCGGCCTGCATGGGGGACAGCCGGTCGCCGTCGGCCAGCCCTTCGACGGTCACGACCACCGCGTCCCGGGCCTGCAGGGCCGGGATCAGGCAGCTGTTCACCAGCCGGCCGTCGAGCAGGACCGTGCAGGCGCCGCATTCGCCCTCGCCGCAGCCCTCCTTGGTGCCGGTCAGGCCCATGTCCTCCCGGAGCACGTCCAGGAGCCGGGCCATGGGGTGGGTGTCGACGGTCCGGAGGACGCCGTTGACCGTCAGGGTCAGCGTGATGGTCTCAGCCATTCTGGGCCTCCTCCCAGCGGTTCAGGATGCGGTCGGGGGTCATGGGCACCTCGTCCAGGCGCAGGTCGCCCAGGGCGTCCCGCAGGGCGTTGAGCAGGGCCGGGGCCGGGCCGTCCATGGGCAGTTCGCCGATGCCCTTGGCGCCGCCGGGGCCACCCTGGGCGGCGTTCTCCAGGAAGGCCACGCGGATGAACGGCAGGTCCGCCGAAGTCGGAATGATGTAGTTGGTGAGCTGGTTGTTGGCCATCCGGCCGGCCTTGAAGGTGACCTCCTCCCACAGGCCCCAGCCGATGCCCTGGGCGACCCCGCCCTGGATCTGGCCGGTGGCCAGGGTCGGGTTGACGACCCGGCCGACCTCCTGGACCGCTGCGAAATCCTCGACCTTCACCTCGAAGGTCGCCAAGTCCACCGAGACCGCGGCGGCGTAGCAGGCCCAGGAGAAGTTGGGATAGGCGTCGCCCCGGTAGTGGACGTCGTCCCAGCTGGCCTCGGGGTTGGGCCGGAACTGGCCGTAGCAGCGGAGCGCGCCCAGCCGGGCCCGGCCCGCCGCCACGGCGGCGCGGAATTCCCCGGGGGTGTACGGCTCGCGCAGGAGGCCGTTCTGGACCAGGACCTGGCGCAGGCCCCGGGCCGCGTCCTCCAGGATCCGGCCGACCATCATGGTGCTGCGGGAGGCCACGGTGGGCCCGCTGTTGGGCACCTGGTCGGTGTCCACCGCCGCCATCTCCACCTGCTCCACCGGGACCCCCAGGGCCTCGGCGACGATCTGGCAGAACACGGTGTTCTTGCCCTGGCCCATCTCGGTGGAGGCCGCCAGGATCGCCACGGTGCCGTCGGCCAGGGCCTCGACCCCGGCCACCGAGGCCATGTGCGCCTCGCCGCCGCCGGTGAAGCCGCAGCCGTGCATGAACACCGCCAGCCCCACACCGCGCCTGATCCGGTCGCAGCCGGCGTTGCGGACGGCGTAGGCCCGCTGCAGGGCCCGGTAGTCGAGCTCGGCCATGGCCCGGTCCATGAGGCCGCCCAGGTCCAGGTCCTCGCGGATCAGCTGGCCGGTGGCGGTGGTGTCGCCCATGCGCAGGAGGTTGCGCCGGCGCAGCTCGACCGGATCCATCCCCAGGGCCCGGGCGCAGACGTCCATGTGGCGCTCGATGGCGAACAGGCTCTGGGGCGCGCCGAAGCCCCGGAAGGCCCCGCAGGGCGGCGTGCTGGTGGCCACGGCCCGGGCCAGTATCCGCACGTCGGGGCAGCGGTAGGGGCCGGCGGCGTGGATGGCGCCGCGGCTCAGCACCACCGGCGAGAGGGTGGTGTAGGCGCCGCCGTCCAGCACGAAGTCGATGTCCAAGGCCAGCAGCAGGCCCGCGTCGTCGAAGCCGGCGCGGATCCGGGTGCGCGAGGGGTGGCGCTTGGTGGTGGCGGCCATGTCCTCCTCGCGGTCGTAGATGAGCTTCACCGGGCGGCCGCTCTTGAGGGCCAGGAGCGCGGCGTGGCCGGCGTTGAGGGAGGGGTAGTCCTCCTTGCCGCCGAAGGCCCCGCCCATCTCCATGGCCACCACCCGCACCCGCTCGCCGGGCAGCGCGAACAGCTGCTTCAGGGCCTCGTGCACGTAGTAGGGGCACTGCAGGGAACCGGCGACGGCGACCCGCAGGTCCGGGCCGTCCCAGGCCACGGAGGCGGTCATGGCGTTGGGCTCCAGGTAGAGCTGCTCCTGGGCGCCGGTGCGGTACTCGCCTTCGATGACGTGGGCGGCGCCGGCCAGGGCCCGGTCCGCATCGCCCTTGTCGATGTGGATCTCCTTGAGGACGTTGCGGGTGCCGTGGATCACCAGGGCGCAGTCCAGGGAGGCCTGGATGTCGAGCACCGCCGGCAGCTCCTCCACGTCCAGCGCGACCAGGGCTCGGGCCTTCTCGGCCACGCAGCGGTCGGGGTGGGCCAGCAGCAGCACCGGCTGCTCCGGGTGGGCGATGGTCCCGCCCACGGGCACCAGGAACGGCTGGTCGTCGACGATCGAAGCCACGGCGTTGCGGCCGGGGATGTCGGCGGCGGTCACGACGGTGATCTCGTCCCAGGGCACCCCGGGCAGGAAGCGGAAGCCCTTGAGGACGCCGCGGGCGCAGCGGGCGCGCACGGTCATCCCGTGCAGGACGCCATCCAGGGCCAGGTCGTCGGTGTACTGGGCCGTGCCCATCACCTTGCCCCGGCCTTCCTTGCGTATGGTAGAAGCCCCGATCACCTCGGCCTCCTTGGGCGCGCGCGCCGATCGCGGCGCCTGAACATCATAATCCAACCGGGGCGGTAGGCGGGCGCCCTGGCAAAAAACCGGCGGGCGCTTGCGCACCCGCCGGCGTCCTGATGCGAGCAGACTACTTCTTGGGATAGGCGGAATCGACGCCCTTGACGTAGTAGTCCATGGAGTTCAGGTCCTTGTCGGAGATGTTGGTGCCGGCGGCGACGCGGACCGTGCCGGCCTGGTCAACAACCGGACCAGCGAACGGGTGCAGCTTGCCGGACATGATCTCCTTCTTGTCCTTCTCGACCAGCTTGACGACCGGCTCGGGGATCGCCTTGTTGAGCGGAGCGAGCTTGATCATGCCGTCCTTGAAGCCGCCCCAGACGTTGGTGCCCTTCCAGGTGCCGGCCAGGACTTCCTTGACGGTCTTGGTGTAGAACTCGCCCCAGTGGTGGGTGGTGCCGGTGAGCTGGGCGGTGGGGCCGTACTTGGCCATGTCGGAGTGGTAGGAGAAGGCGTAGACGTTCTTGTTCTCCTTGTGCTTCTCTTCGGCGGCCTGGACCACGGCGGTGGAATCGGTGTGGTGGGTGACCATGTCGGCGCCCGAGGCGATCAGGGTGAGGGCGGCTTCGCGCTCCTTGCCGGGATCGAACCAGGAGTTGGTCCAGATCACCTTGACCTTGGCCTGGGGATCGACGCTGAGCATGCCGCGGGTGAAGGCGTTGATGCCCATGACCACTTCCGGGATGGGCACGGCGGCGACATAGCCGGCCACGTGGGACTTGGTCATCTTGCCGGCGATGACGCCGCAGAGGTAGCGGCCCTCGTAGAAGCGGGCGTTGTAGATGCCCATGTTCTTGGCGGTCTTGTAGCCGGTGGCGTGGAAGAAGAACCGGTCGGGGAACTGGCCGGCCATCTTCTCGGTCGGGTTCATGTAGCCGAAGGAGGTGGTGAACACGATCTTGGCGCCGCCGGTGACCATGGTGCGGATCACGCGCTCGGCGTCCGCGCCTTCCGGCACGTTCTCGACGAAGCTGGTGACCACCTGGCCGTTCAGGTTCTTCTCCATCTCCTTCCGGCCGAGGTCGTGCTGGTAGGTCCAGCCGGCGTCCCCGACGGGGCTGACGTAGACGAAGCCGACCTTGACCGGATCGGCGCCGAAGAGGACCGTGGAGGCGACGAGCGCGCCTGCCAGGGTGGTGAGAGCGGAGTTCCTGACGTTCATGAAGAATCCTCCTGGAATATGGGGTGGGAGCCGCGGCTGCGGCGGGGTTATCAGGCTTCCGGACTGAAGGACTGCCCCAGCGAGGCAGGGGAATTGAGCCGGATGGTGGCGCGGTTGCGGGAGATGATTACCAATACAATGATGGTGGCCGCATATGGCAGCGCAGACAAGAACTGGGGCGGGATATTCAGGCTGACGCCGGAGCCCTGCACGAACATCTGGGCGATCATCGCCCCGCCGAACAGGTAGGCGCCGACCATCACCCGCAACGGCCGCCAGGTGGCGAACACCACCAGGGCCAGGGAGATCCAGCCACGCCCGGCGACCATGCCCTCCACCCACAGCGGGGTGTAGAAGACCGACAGGAAGGCCCCGCCGATGCCCGCCATCGCGCCGCCGAACAACACCGCCAGGTATCGGATCCGGACCACGTTGTAGCCGACCGAATGGGCCGCCACCGGGGCCTCGCCGACCGCCCGCAGGACCAGGCCCAGGCGGCTCCGGTAGAGGAACCAGGCCACGCCGGCCAGCAGGAACCAGGAGAAGTAGACCAGTCCCTGATGGTCGAACAGGGCGTGGCCGAGCACCGGGATCCGGCTCAGCCCGGGGATGGTCCAGGCCGGCGAGCTGGTCAGCGCCACCGATTCGTAGGGCTTGCCGATGAAGGCCGCCAGGCCCACCCCGAAGATGGAAAGGGCCAGGCCCGAGGCCACCTGGTTGGCCATGAAGGTCAGGGCCGCCACCGCGAAGATGAAGCCCATGGCCATGCCGGCGCCCATGCCGGCCAGGATGCCGAGGAACGGGCTGCCGGTATGCACCGTCACCGCGAAGGCGGCCACGGCGCCCATGGACATGATGCCCTCGGCCCCCAGGTTCAGGACCCCCGATTTCTCGGTGATCAGCTCGCCCAGGGCGGTGATGATCAGCGGCGTGCCGGCCACCAGGGTGGCGAAGAGGATGGAAGAAAGGAGACTGTGTTCCATGACCTTCTCCTATTTCTTCCAGCGAAGGCGGTGGGTGATGAACACGTCGGAGCAGAGCAGGAAGAACAGCAGCAGCCCCTGGAAGACCTTCGAGATCGAGTAGGGCAGGCCCATGTACTGCTGGGCCTGCTCGCCGCCCAGGTAGAGCAGGGCCATGAGCAGCCCGGAGATGAAGATCCCCGCCGGCTCCAGCCGACCCACGAAGGCCACGATCATGGCCGCGAAGCCATAGCCCGGGGAGATGTGCTCGGTGATCTGGCCGACCGGGCCCGCGACTTCCGCCACGCCGGCGATGCCGGCCATGGCGCCGCCCGCCAGCATGCCGATCCAGACCGTGCGCCGGGCCGAGAAGCCCGCGTAGCGGCCGGCGTTCTCGGCCTGGCCCGCCACCTTCATCTGGTAGCCGGCGAAACTGCGGTTCATGAAGATCCAGCCCACCACCAGGGCGCCGATGGCGATCAGCAGCGCGGCGTTCACCCGGGTGCCCTGGATCAGGATCGGCATGGTCGCCTGGGCATGGAACAGCCGGGTCTGGGGGAAGTTGAACCCGTCGGGGTCCATCCAGGGGCCGTGCACCAGCCAGGACACCACCAGCTCGGCGATGTAGACCAGCATGAGGCTGGTGAGGATCTCGTTGGCGTTGAAGCGGGTCCGCAGGAAGGCCGGGATGGCCGCCCAGGCCATGCCGCCCAGGGCGCCCAGGGCGATCATGGCGGGCAGCAGCAGGTGGCTCGTGCTCTCGTGGTAGTGCAGGCCCAGGCCGCCGCCGACGACCGCGCCGATCAGCAGCTGGCCCTCGGCGCCGATGTTCCAGATGTTGCCCCGGAAGCCCACCGACAGCCCGACCGCGCAGAGGATCAGCGGCGTGGCCTTGAGGAACAGCTCGGATACGCCGTACTTGTCCTGGATCGGGTTCCAGAAGAAGATCTTGAGCCCCTCCACCATCGGCTTGCCGAGGACATGGAACAGCACCATCCCCGAGAGGACCATCAGCACCACCGCCAGCAGGGGCGACAGGTAGCGCATGGTCTGGGACGGTTCGGGGCGCGCTTCCAGCTTGACGAACCGGATCAGGGCCCAGCCCGCCAGGGCGACGACTGCCAGCAGCACCAGTTTCGTGAACAGGGAGGTGGAATCAGGCGACATGGGGAGCCTCCACGGTCGCCTTGCCGGCGTCTGGCCACATTCCGCTCATCCACACGCCCACTTCCTCGACACCGGTGTCGGAGGTGGCCTTGGACGGCGACAGCCGGCCCTTGGCGATCACCACCAGGCGGTCGCAGATCTCGAACAGCTCCTCCAGTTCCTCGGAGATCACCAGCACCGCGGTGCCGGATGCCCGCAGGTCCAGCACCTGCCTGCGGATGAAGGAGGCCGCGCCGACGTCCACGCCCCAGGTGGGCTGGGCCAGCACCAGCACCTTGGGCTCCTGGAGGATCTCCCGGCCCACGATGAACTTCTGCAGATTGCCCCCGGACAGGGACTTGGCTTCGGAGTTGGGCCCGCCGCACTTGACGTCGAACAGGCGGATGCAATCGGCGGCGAAGGCCTTGGCCGCCTTGCGCCGGATCATGCCGAACAACAGCATGTTCTTGCGGAAGGCCGTGAGCAGGATGTTGTCGGTCAGGCTCAGGCGCGGGACCGCGCCGCGGCCCAGGCGCTCCTCGGGCACGAAGCACATGCCGAGGGCCCGGCGCTTGGAGGCGTTCATGCGCCCCGCGGGCACGCCGCACACCTGGATCCAGCGCTTGTCCTCCACCGGCTCCTCGCCGGAAATGGCCCGCAGCAGCTCCTGCTGGCCGTTGCCCGAGACCCCGGCGATGCCGACGATCTCGCCGCTGTGCACGTCCAGGCGGATGTTCTCGAGGTTCACGCCGAAGGGATCCTCGGAGCGCACGGTGAGGCCGTCGATGCGCAGCCGCACTTCGCGCCCCTCCTCGGGCTCGCCGTGGTGGAAGGTCGGCAGGTCCTCGCCGATCATCATGCGGGCCATGGTCTTGGGCGTCTCGTTGGCGGGCGTGCAGTGGCCGGTGACCCGGCCGTTGCGCAGCACCGTCGCGGTGTGGCAGAGTTCCTGGATCTCGTCCAGCTTGTGGCTGATGTAGAGGATGCTCACCCCTTCCGAGGCCAGCTGGCGCAGCGTCTCGAACAGCTTGCGGACCGCCTGGGGGGTCAGCACGGAGGTCGGCTCGTCCAGGATCAGGAGGCGCGGGTTCTGCAGCAGGCAGCGGATGATCTCCACCCGCTGGCGCTCGCCCACGCTCAGGGCGTGCACCAGCCGGCGGGGGTCCACCGGCAGGCCGTAGCGCTCGGAGATCTCCACGATCCGCTTCGAGAGGCCCGCCAGGTCGAGCCGGCCGGGGATGGCCAGGGCCACGTTCTGGGCCACGGTGAGCGTCTCGAACAGGGAGAAGTGCTGGAACACCATGCCGATGCCCAGGGAACGCGCGTGGGCCGGGTTCTCCACCCGCACCGGCCGGCCCTCCCAGAGGATCTCGCCCTTGTCGGGATGGGTGACGCCGTAGATGATCTTCATGAGCGTCGACTTGCCGGCCCCGTTCTCGCCCAGGACCGCCCGGATCTCGCCGGGCATGATGACCAGGTCCACGTCATCGTTGGCCACGACGGAAGGGTAGACCTTGCGCACCCCTTTGATGGCCAGCCGGGGTGTCTCGGGGTTCGGATTGGACATGGCGATTCCCACACAGGCGTTCGTGGTATCCGGCGGTCGGCGGGCATGCCAGGAAGCCGCCCGGCCCGATGGGCCCGCGCCGAATATTTGGTTCATTCAACTTCGCAACAGCTGGAACTCTTGATTATGACCTGTTGGTCTTTTCAAGGCAGCAGGGCATTGGGAGAAAGAGACACTGGACGTGGTGATCTTTTGAGGATAAAAAAAAATGACCACGATGTCAAAAATTTTTCACTCCGCCGGCCCGGCAACCGTCCAAGACCGCCTTCCTTCCCTTTTAAGTTTAGCAATTCCAGCAGTATTATCTCCCCTGGGGCCGCAATCTTGATCCCGGTCACACCCTCCCAAGGAGCCGCCATGCCCACCGAACCCATTCTGGTATGCCGCAGCCGCTTCCTCCTGCCCCTGGCCGGGCCGGACCGGACCCGGAGGATCCAGGACGGCTACGTCCTGGCCAAGGGCGCGACGATCCTGGAAGCGGGCCCCTACAGCCCGGAGGTCGGCCAGCGCCTGGCCGCCGCCTGGGGCAACCGCCTCCAGGTCCTGCACACCCGGCGCGAGCTGCCGGGCGACGACCCGATCCCCATGCAGGACATGGTCCTGCTGCCCGCCTTCGTGAAGGCCCATGGCCACGACCACGAGCAGCCCCTCATCGGCATCGCCCGGGACGAGCCGCTGACGGCATGGCTCGACCATGCCGTGAACCCCTTCACCGGGTTCCTGAACGCCCGCAAGGATGAACTGAAGGCCCGGCTGGGCTGCACCCCCCAGGCCCTCACCTACCGCATGGCCCGGCTGTGCGACCTCCACTACGGCATCACCGCCTCCATGGTCCACCACTGCAACTGGAACAAGCACCACCTGGAGGACATCGCCGCGGCCAACGAGGCCGCCGGCACGACCATGATCGTGGCCATCGGCGGCCAGGACAGGTTCTACGCCCCCGAGCTGCTGGACCGCCCGGGCGAGGCCGTGGCCCGGCTGGAGCGTGGCCTGGCCATCCAGGCGAACTGCGCCCGCACGAAATTCGTGCCCGGCCCCGACCAGTGCTTCTCCAACAGCCGGGCCTCGCTGGTGCCCCAGAAGGCCTGGGCCCGCCAGCACGGCACCCTGTTCCACATCCACAGTTCGGAAGAGCCGAAGACCACCCAGTGGTTCACGGAATCCATCGAGCCCGGCCTGACGCCAGTCGAGTACTTCCAGGAGATCGGCATCCTGGACTCGGGCACGGTCCTGGCCCACCAGGTGAACTGCGGCCCCCGGGACATCGAGCTGATCGCCCGCAGCGGCGCCAACGTGGTCCACAACCCGCTGGCCAACACCATCCTCGGCTCGGGCATGCCGCCCCTGATCGAGATGCTGGCGGCCGGGATCCCGGTGGCCATCGCCACCGACGGCTCGGGCTCGGCCGACAACCAGAACATCCTGGCCGCCGCGCGCCTGGCCTCGCAGTACCAGAAGGCCCTGCACCAGGACGCCACCCTGCTGCCCTCCCAGCAGCTGCTGGAGATGATCACGGTCGCCCCCAACCGGATCCTGCGCCTCAACCAGGGCGAACTGGCCCCCGGGCGCCAGGCCGACTGGGTCCTGATCGACCTGGCCCGCCCGAACCTGTGCCCCACCCGCCTGGACAACGTCACCGAGAACCTGCTCTGGGCCGCCGACGGCTCCGAGGTGGACACGGTGGTGGCCAGCGGGGTGGTGCTCAAGCACGACGGCAGGCTGCTGCCCTTCCGGGACGGCACGAAGCCGGAGGAGATCATGGCCCAGGTCCAGGCCCTGTCCGAATGGTATGCCGATTACCACGCCAGCGCCCCGGAAGTCCGCGGCACCGGGGCCCACGCCTAGGCTAGGCCAGCCCGGCCCTCACCGCGATCGCCGCCAGGGCGGTGGCCTTGTGGACCTCCAGCTTGATCATCATGTGGGCCACGTGGGTGTCGACGGTCTTGGGGCTGATCCCCAGGAGCCTCCCGATCTCCACCGAAGGCAAGCCCTGGCCGATCCGGGCCAGCACCTCCTGCTCCCGGGGGGTGAGCCTGGCCATTCCGGCCGGCTCGGGCAAGGCCGCCGCGACCGGATCCCCGAGCCGCCGGCGCTGGGCGCAGCTCAGCAGGGCGAACTCCAGCCGCTCGCTGTGGATGGGCTTCAGCACATAGTGGGCCACACCGGCCGCAACCGAGCGGGACAGGAACTCGGTCCGCTCGAACGCGGTGGTGACGATGACCAGGATCGAGGGATCGATCGCCCGGATCTCAGTGGCCATGGCCAGTCCGTCCATGTTCGGCATCAGGATGTCGGTGACCACGATCGGGGCCCGGCTGGCCCGGAAGGCTGCAAGGCCCTCGGCGCCGTCGGCGGCGGTCACCAGCGTGCCGACCCGGCGACGCAGGAACTGGGCCGTGAGCTCCCGGGTGTCGGGGTCGTCCTCGACGTAGAGCAGGGTCGATGTCCTCAGCCACGCTAGGTCCTGGGGGCCTTCAAGCATCCTTCGTCTCCCATGCTATTCAACGAAATCCAGATCCCGGCCGTGGGTCTCCTGCAGTCCGGCGAGGGCGGCCCCGGCCAGGGCGAAGCATACCGCCCCCACCACCCAGGCGCTGCCCACGAAGCCCAGGCGGTCCTTGAAGTGGACGAAGCCGAAGGTGATCAGGGGCACGGCGCCGCGGACGAAATTGGGCACGGTGGTGGCCACGGTGGACCTGAGGTTGGTGCCGAACTGCTCGGCGGCGATGGTCACGAACACCGCCCAGTAGCCCGCGGACAGGCCCAGCCAGAGGGTGAGGGCATAGAACATGGCCGGGCTCAGGCCGCGGGCGCGGAGGTAGGTCGCCACGCCCGCGGCGGCCATGCCCAGGAACAGGGCCACGACCTTGCGCCGGCTGCCCCAGCCCTGGCTCAGCAGGCCCGAGCCCAGGCTGCCCAGGGTGATGCCGCTGTAGCAGAACGCCACGGCGGTGCCGGCGGCGACCGGCCCGGTCACGCCCAGCCGGGGGGCGAATTCCGGCGCCAGGTTGACCAGGATCGCCACCACGAACCAGGTGGGCAGGCCGATCAGGATGCAGCGCAGGTACCGGCCCAGCCGCCCGGCCGAGGTGAACAGGCTGAGGAAATCGCCGCGGGCCACGCCGGACCGGTGCACCTCCGTGAACATCCCGCTCTCGCGGATGCCGATCCGCATGGCCAGGAGGAGCAGCCCGAGGCCGCCGCCGACCAGGTAGCCCGCGCGCCAGGGCAGGAAGCGCCCCACCAGGCTGGCCGTGACCGTCCCGAAGATCCCCACCGCGGCGACGATGGTGGTGCCGTAGGCACGCAGGTCCCGCGGCAGGATCTCGCTCACCAGGGTCACCGCCGCCCCCAGTTCCCCGGCCAGCCCGAATCCGGCCAGGAACCGCCAGACCAGGTACGACTGGGTGGAGTGGACGAAGGCGTTGGCGATGTTGGCGACCGAGTAGAGCGCGATGCTGCCGAACAGGGTGGACAGCCGGCCCCGGCGATCGCCCAGCACGCCCCAGAAGATGCCCCCGAGCAGCATGCCGACCATCTGCGCGTTCAGCAGGTTCTTGTAGACCTCGAGCTGGGCCCCGCCCAGGATTCCGAGGGAAGCCAGGCTGGGCTGGCGCAGGATCGGGAACAGCAGCAGGTCGAACATGTCGACGAAGTAACCCAGCGACGCCACCAGGACGGTCAGGCTCATGACTTGTCGGAGCTTTGCAGGTTCGGACATCTTATTAAGGTTATTCTACAAAATATCATTTTCGATATTGAGGTTTTGGAATACTCATTCTAAATTTGGATTCGAGGTTCCGAGATGAACTTACGACGCCAGAAGGAACGCCAGCAGCGACGCGAACTGCTCCTGGAGGCCGCGGGCCGGGTGTTCAGCCGCAAGCCCTTCGACGAGGCCACCATGCAGGAGGTGGCGGCGGAGGCCGAGATCGGCATGCAGGGCCTCTACGAACACTTCCCCTCCAAGCAGGACCTGTACGAACAGGTCGTGCTCAAGCGGGCCGAGGCGTTCCATTCCCGGGCCGATGCCTACCTGGCCAAGCGGGGGGGCTCCCCCCTCGACCGGATCGAGGCCCTGGCCGAAGTGTATGCGGAATCCTTCCGCCGCCAGCCCTTCTCCCTCCCCACCTTCGTGCGCGACCGAGCCCAGTTCGACTGGGGCTTCGACTCCCGGTTCCACAGCCGGCTGGGCGAGATCTACCAGGCCGAGCGCGGCCGCCTGAAATTCCTGGTGCAGGAGGCCCTGGAACTGGGCCTGCTGCGGCCCATGGACCCGGAGTTCGTCACCCAGCTGGCCATGGACGTGATCCAGGCATCCCTTCACTACGCCCACCACCAGGAACCCCGGGAGGAGACCGCGCCCTGCGTGGCCCGCGCCATGGACTGCCTCCTCCGGGGGATCGGGGGGCGCTGAATAGGCCCCGGGTTTTCCCGGAATTTTTCATTAATAAATTTTTTATCATTTATCTCCCGGATGCCTATCTTGAAGATCAGGCGATCCGGGAGGTAATTTTTGTTAAAACATTCAATATTACCTTTTATATTTACATATTCCCTCCTGTCCGGGACTTCACCCGTCCCGCCAAGCCATGAATCAATTCAGGTGCCTCTGGAACCGCGGGTCACCCTCTCCGGCAATGTCCCCCCCCGGCTGCGCGGCCTCACGCCCCTGGGCCCGGTCGATCCGGCCCAGCCCATGGCCCGCATGATCCTGGCCCTGCGGATGAGTCCCGAGGCCCGCCAGCGGCTGGACCAGCTGCGCGAGGCCCAGCATGATCCCGACTCCCCCCTGTTCCATGCCTGGCTCCAGCCCGAACAGTTCGCGGCGGCCTTCGGCCCCGGCCCCGCCGAGCTGGCCCGGGTGGAAGGCTGGCTCGCCGCCCAGGGCTTCTCGGTGGAGGGCGTGGCCCGGGGCGGGCTGAGCCTGGTCTTCAGCGGCACCGCGGGGTCCGTGCAGCGGGCCTTCCAGGTGCCGCTCCGGCGGTTCGCCGTGGACGGCCGGGAGCACCTGGGCAACGCCATGGACCCCAGCATCCCCGCGGACCTGGCCGGGATCGTGCAGGGCGTGGTGTCGCTCCACGACCTGCCCCGGCGGCCCGCCCACAGCCGCGCCTTCGCACCGGCGCCCCGGTTCACCTCCGGCGGGGCCCACTACCTGGCTCCGGCCGATTTCGCCACCATCTACGACCTGGCGCCCCTCCACGCCACCGGCACCGACGGCAGCGGCGTGGCCATCGCCATCATCGGCCGCACCGATCCCGGCCTGGACGACGTGAACAGCTTCCGGGCCCAGTTCGGCGTGGCCCCGGGAACCACCTCCCTCATCCTCAACGGCCCGGATCCGGGCTCGGTGAGCCCCGACGAGGACGTGGAAGCGAACCTGGACATGCAGTGGAGCGGAGCCGTGGCGCCGGGTGCGGCCATCCGGTTCGTCTGTTCGGCCTCCACCAGCGCCTCCGACGGGGTCGACCTCTCCGCCCAGTACGCCGTCAACCAGAACCTGGCGCCGGTGGTCAGCCTCAGCTTCGGCCAGTGCGAGGCCGACCTGGGCCAGGCGGAACTGGACTTCTATGCCACCCTCTGGGCCCAGGCCGATGCCCAGGGCATCACCGTCTGCGTGGCCTCGGGCGACTCCGGCGCCGCCGGCTGCGACGGCGGCGGCGCCAGCATGGGCACCGGGGTGGCGGTGTCGGGCCTGGCCTCGACGCCCAGCAACGTCTGCGTCGGCGGCACCATGTTCGAGGACGGGACCGGCAGCTGGTGGACCGGCGCCAATGGCGGCACCGGCGGATCCGCCCTGGGCTACATCCCCGAAGCCGCCTGGAACGAGAGCGCCAGCGTCCCGGGCGGCTCGGGCCTCTGGGCCGGAGGCGGCGGCCCCTCCTTGATCTATGCCAAGCCCTCCTGGCAGGCCGGCCCGGGCGTGCCCGCCGATGGCCGCCGGGACACGCCCGACTTGGCCCTCAGCGCCAGCGGCCACGACGGCTACCTGATCCGCACCGGCGGCGCCCTGATGGCCGTGGGCGGCACCTCCGCGGCGGCCCCCAGCTTCGCCGGCATGGTCGCCCTCCTGGTCCAGGCGAGCCGGCAGTGGCAGGGCAACACCGGCCCCCTGCTCTACCCGCTGGCGGCCGCCCAGTTCGCGGGCACCGGCCCGGCGGTCTTCCACGACATCACGGCCGGGACCAATACCGTGCCCGGCGCGCCGGGGTTCCGGGCCGCGCCCGGCTACGACATGGCCACCGGCCTGGGAAGCCTGGACGGGGCCGCCCTGGTGACGGGCGTCCCGGGCGGCCTGGCCCTCAGCCCCGCCCAGGTCGACCTCACCGTGCCGGTCGGCGCCGCGTTCAGCCAGGCCTTCGCCGCCAGCGGCGGCAACGGCCCCTACACCTATGCCCCGCAGGTGATCCCGCTGCCGCCCGGGCTGAGCCTCTCGGCGGCCGGGGTCCTTTCGGGCACCCTCGCGACCGAGGGGGCCTTCGCCTTCGCCATCCAGGCCGTGGACGCCCAGGGCCGGATCGGCCTGGCCCGGGGCTCCCTCCAGGTCGGCCCGGTCGCCGTGAGCACCTCCCTGGCCGAAGCCGGCCAATTGCCGGCCACGCAGGCCAGCTACGCCGCGACCGTCACCGGGGCCCTGGACGGCTCGGTCCAGTGGAGCGCCTCGGGCGGCACCCTGGTCGCCGATGGCGCCGGCGGCGCCACCTTCCAGGCGGCCGCCCCCGGCGTCTACACCCTGACCGCGGCCGCCACCGCCAGCCCCAGGCGCACCGCCACGATCACGGTCACGGTGCACGACGCCGATTTCGAGAACGGCCACGCCGGCAAGCCCATCACCGGCCTGGACGCCCTGGCCCTGGCCGGCGCCTTCGGCGCCCACGTCCCCGACGAGGACTGCAACGGCGACGGCGTGGTGGACGCCCTGGACCTGGACCTGATCCTCAAGCAGTTGGGGTGGTGATATGAAGACGACCCTCCGAACCCTTCTTGCGCCGGCGCTGCTGGCGGCCCTCGCCGGCTGCGGCGGGGCCCACCACGGACCGGCCACGACCCTGGTCTACACAGCGCCGGCCGATGCCGGGCAGTGGCGGCTGGTCCCGAACCCCGCCAGTACGCCCCGGCACCTGGTGCTGGACCTGCTCGCCCCCGCGGGCGCGTCCGGCATGGGCGTGACCATGGAGCTCGGGGTTGACGCCAGCCGCGCCCGGTGGGCCGCCGTCGCCGGCGCCACCCTCGTGCAACCCGGCGCCTACGTGGCGCCCCTGGCCCAGAGCGCCAGCCTGCTGGGCCCGGACCTCCGGATCCTGCTCAGCCAGGAGGCTCCCACCGCCCCGGTGGCCTACACGGCCGCCCCGGTCCTGACCGTGGCGCTCGATCTGGTCTCCGGGGCGGCGCCCGGCCAGGTGGCTGTCACGGTCGCCAATGCCGGCCACCTGGCCGCCAGCGGAACCCTGCCGGTGCCTCTCAGCCTCGCCATCGGCTCCGTAAAAGCCCAATAAGTTCAGGGGGCCTGGGGTTTTTGAGCTGTTGCGAAGGTTGCGGATAAAGGTATCCTGAATCAAAGGTGCCCATGGTCCGCCGTGTCCTCCATCTCATCGCCCTGGTGTTGCTGGTCCTGTCGGGACCCGCCCAGGGGATGGTGATGGCCGGCGTTCCCCATCCGGGCTGCTGCTGCGGGGAAGCGGAGGGCGCGGGCGGGGATCTGGGTCCGTGCGGCATGCCCAAGGCCCCCTGTCCTCCCCAATGCCCCCGTTCCGGCGCGTCCCAGGGCCTCCAGGCCCCGATGGTCCGCACCGCGCGTGTCCAGGTGGCCGACGCCCGGGAGACGGCGCCCCGCAGGGAACCGGCACCCTGGCCCGCCGTGGTCGCCGCGGCCGGCTGCCCCGAGGTCCCGGCGGTGGCGCTGGGCTCCCCCAGCCCGCCCCGCGGGCGACTTGGAGACCTCCAGGCAGGGCTCTGCCAGTTCCGGATCTGATCCAGGCGCGTTCGCAAGGAACCCGCCTTCCCTTCATTTCCGGAGCAGACTCATGCGCATCGCACCGCTAGTGGTGCTGGTCGCCCTTCCCGCAGCGGGATGGGCCCAGGCCCCGTCGAACGACCCCCCCCAGCTTTCCGCCCTGATCCGCGAGGCCCTGGAACGGAATCCGGATGTGGCCCGGGACCGCGCCCTCACCCTGGCGGAACGGGAGCGGATCCCCCAGGCCGGCGCCCTGCCGGATCCGTCCCTGTCCCTGGGCATCCAGAACGACGGGTTCAAGAAGATCCAGGTGGGCCAGATGGAAACCAGCTTCTACCAGGTGATGGTCACCCAGCCGCTGCCGTGGCCCGGCAAGCGGGCCCTCCGCACCGACATCGCCCGGATCGGATCCCAGGCGGCGGAGGCGGCCCTGGACCGCACCCGCCTGACCCTGGAGGCCGATGTGAGGCGGGGCTTCATTTCCCTCCTGCTGGTCCGGAGCCAGCTCCGGCTCCTGGAGGAGCAGGCGATGTTCCTCAAGCAGGCCGAGGCCACGGCCCGGTCCAGGTATGAAGTCGGGCAGGGGGCCCAGGCCGACCTGCTCCGCGCCCAGCTGGAACGCACCCGCCTGGACCAGACCCGGCTGGGCCTCCAGGGCGCGGAGCGGTCCGCCAGGGCCTTCCTCAACCGCCTCCGGGCCCTGGCGCCCGATGCCCCGCTGGCGACTCCGGAGTCCCTGGAGCAGGTCCCGGAACCCCAGGCCATCCAGGTCGCGGAGGCCCTGAAGGACGCCACGGACCGCAGTCCGGAATTGAAGGCCGCCCAGATCGGCGCCCACCAGGCCGAAAAAAGCCTGGCCCTCGCCAATCTGGACCGGCGGCCGGATTTCGGGGTGAGCGCCGGCCTCATGCCCCGGGGCGGCCTCGACCCCATGTGGACGGCCAGCGTGTCGATCACCCTGCCGATCTGGCAGAAACACAAGCAGTCCCGGGCCGTGGCCGAACAGGAGCAGCGGCGCCGGGCCTCCGGTTCGGAGGTGGAGAGCCTGGCCAACCTCCTGGCCGAGCGCGTGCAGGAACGGGCCGCCGCCCTGGACGCCGCCCTGGGCACCATCGGCCTCTACCGGGGTGGCCTCCTGGTCCAGAGCGAGGGGACCTTCCGGGCCACCCTGGCCCAGTTCGAGGTGGGCCGGCTGCCCTTCCTGTCGGTGCTCGAGGCCCTCAACGGCTGGATCGCGGATCAGAGCGGCCTGCTCCAGGCCCAGGCCAGCGCCCAGGCCATCCGGATCGCCCAGGGGGAACTCGGCCTGGGCGCGACCCCGGCCATCGGCGCCACCACCCTCGGCAGCACCGCCATGGGCAGCCCGGGCGGCTCCGCCGCCTCGGCAGCCGGGGCCGGCAAAGCCGGCTCGGCGGCGGGCTCCGAGGGCGAATCGTCATCCATGAAGACCATGTAGAGAGTCCACCATGAACCCCGAACCCCGCGCGGCTTCCCGATTCCGCACCCCCCTGCTCATGCTCCTCGCCCTGGCCGCCGGAGCCGGCGGCGCCCTGCTCCTGCGGCCCGCGCCGAAGGCCGCGGCCGCGGACCCGTCGGCCCACAAGCAGATGTACCAGTGCCCCATGCATCCCCAGGTCATCCTCGATCATCCCGGGGACTGCCCCATCTGCGGGATGAAGCTGGTGGCCATGAAGGCCGACGAGGCCCAGCCCGCCAGGAAGGAGGAGGCCCCGGCCCTGTCCGGCCTGGCCACCGTCCGGATCGACGCCGAGCGCCAGCAGCTCATCGGCCTGACCACCCAGGCCGTCAAGGAGGCCCAGGTGGGCGGCGAGATCCGCACCACCGCCCGGCTCGCGCCCGACGAGACGCGGATCCGGCACATCCACGTCAAGGTGGACGGCTACGTGGAGAAGCTCTACGTGGATTTCGTGGGCATGGCGGTCCAGAAGGGCCAGCCGCTCCTCACCTTCTTCAGTCCCGATTTCGTCAGCGCGCAGCAGGACTACCTGCTCGCCCTGAAGACCCGCAAGGCCCTGGCCGGAGGCACCCTCCAGGGCAGCGGCCAGGACCTCCTGGATGCCGCCCGCAACCGGATGGCCCTGTGGGACATTCCCCAGACCGACCTGGACTACCTGGAAAAGACCGGGGAGGTCAAGAAATCGCTGATGCTGCGCTCCCCCATCTCCGGCGTGGTGACCACCAAGACCGCCGTGGAGGGCAACCGCCTCACCCCGGCCGATACGCCATACGAGATCACCGACCTCGGCCGCCTCTGGGCGATCGCCGACGTCTACGAACCCGAGCTGCCCCGGCTGAAAATGGGCATGCCCGCCGACCTCACCCTCGGGGCCTTCCCCGGGAAGACCTTCACCGGCCGGGTGGCCTTCATCGACCCCCAGGTGGATCCCAAGACCCGCACCACCAAGGCGCGGGTGGAGCTGGCCAACCCGGGCGGGATCCTCAAGCCCGAGATGTACGGGGAGATGGTGATCCGGTCCCAGTCCCGCAAGGGGCTGGTCGTGCCCATCGACGCGGTGCTGGACTCCGGCACCCGCAAGGTGGTCTTCGTGGCGCTCGGGGAAGGCCGGTTCGAGCCCAGGGAGGTGCAGACCGGATCCTCGCTCGGTGAATCCATCGAGATCCTCTCGGGCGTCAAGGCCGGGGAGATCGTGGTCACCCGGGCCAATTTCCTGGTGGATTCCGAATCCCGCCTGAAGGCGGCCCTTGCCCAGATGGCGCCCAAATGATCAAGGGGATCATCCGCTTTTCCGCCGAGAACAAGTACCTGGTGCTGGCCGGGGGCATCCTCGCGCTCTTCATCTCCTTCTGGGCCATGCGCACCATCCCCCTGGACGCCCTGCCGGACCTGAGCGACACCCAGGTCATCGTCTACTCCAAATGGGACCGGAGCCCGGACCAGGTGGAGGACCAGGTCACCTACCCGATCGTCACCAGCCTCCTGGGCGCGCCCAGGGTCAAGGCCGTGCGGGGCCTTTCGGATTTCGGGTTCAGCTACGTCTACGTGATCTTCGAGGACGGCACCGACATCTACTGGGCCCGCAGCCGCGTCCTGGAATACCTCAGCAAGATCACCGCCGGCCTGCCCCAGGGCGTGAAGACCGAGCTGGGCCCGGACGCCACCGCGGTGGGCTGGGTCTACCAGTACGCCCTGGTGGACCGGAGCAACCGGCACAGCACCGACGAGCTGCGGTCCACCCAGGACTGGTTCGTGAAGTACGCGCTGCAGAGCGTGCCCGGCGTGGCCGAGGTGGCCACGGTGGGCGGCCAGGCCCGGCAGTTCCAGGTCAGCCTCAACCCGAACAAGATGGCCACCTACAAGATCACCATCGACCGGGTGATCGCCGCGGTGAAGGCCGCCAACAACGAGGGCGGGGGCCGGCTGGTGGAGTACAGCGGCCGCGAGTACATGGTCCGTGGCCGGGGCTACGTCAAGACCACCCATGACCTGGAAAGCGCCGTCCTGAAGTCCGAGAACGGCACCCCCATCCGCCTCGCCGACGTGGCCACCGTGAGCCTGGGCCCGGACATGCGCCGCGGACTCGCGGACCTCGACGGCCAGGGGGACGTCGTGGGCGGCATCGTGGTGATGCGCCAGGGCGAGAACGCCATGGACGTCATCGCCCGGGTGAAGGACAAGCTCGGGGACCTGAAGGCCTCGCTGCCGGCGGGAGTGGAAGTGGTCCCGGTCTACGACCGGTCGACCCTCATCCAGAAGGCCATCACCACCGTCAAGGACAAGCTGGTCGAGGAGATGATCGTCGTCTCCATCGTGATCCTGATATTCCTCTGGCACATCCCCTCGGCCATCGTGCCGATCATCACCATTCCGATGGCCGTGGCCCTGGCCTTCATCCCCATGCTCCTCCTCGGCCAGAACGCCAACCTCATGTCCCTGGCCGGCATCGCCATCTCGATCGGCGTGCTGGTGGACGGGGCGATCGTCGAGGTGGAGAACGCCTACAAGAAGCTGGAGCACTGGGTCAGCAACGGCCGGATCGGGGATTTCCACAAAGTCCGCCTGGAGGCCCTGCTGGAAGTCGGGCCCAGCGTCTTCTTCTCCCTGCTGGTCATCGCCATCGCCTTCCTGCCCGTGTTCACCCTGGTGGACCAGGAAGGCCGGCTGTTCCGGCCCCTGGCGTACTCCAAGAACTTCGCCATGGCCATCGCGGCCATTCTCGCCCTGACGGTGGATCCGGCCATGCGCATGCTGTTCGCCCGCATGGATCCCTTCACCTTCAAACCCCGATGGCTGGCCTGGACCGCCACGCAGGCGCTGGTGGGCACCTACTATCCCGAGGAAAAGCATCCGGTCAGCCGCCTGCTCCACCGGATCTACGAACCCCCCTGCCGGTTCGTGATCCGGCACGCCAAGGCCACCCTCGCCGTGGCCGTGCTCATGGTCGTGGCCACCATCCCGGTCTTCCTCCACCTGGGCTCGGAGTTCATGCCGCGGCTGGGCGAGGGCACCCTCCTGTACATGCCCTCGACCCTCCCCGGCCTCAGCGAGACCGAGGCCCAGCGCATCCTCCAGGTCCAGGACCGGCTCATCCTCACGGTCCCGGAAGTGTCCCGGGTGTTCGGCAAGGCCGGCCGCGCCGACACCGCCACGGATCCGGCGCCCTTCTCCATGATGGAGACCGTGATCGAGCTCAAGCCTGAGGAGCAGTGGCGGGAGCACCCCCGCTGGTACTCGTCCTGGGCCCCGGGCTGGCTCAAGGGCGCGCTCCGTTCCTTCTGGCGGGACCGGATCACCGAGGAGGACATCGTCGACGACCTCGACCGGGCCGTGCGCCTCCCGGCCATCCCGAACGCCTGGACGATGCCCATCAAGGCCCGCATCGACATGCTCTCCACGGGCATCCGCACGCCGGTCGGCCTCAAGATCCTGGGGGCCGACCTGAAGGTCATCCAGCAGATCGCGGTCGAGGCCGAAAGCCTCCTCCAGAAGGTCCCCGGCACCCGCAGCGCCCTCGCCGAACGCACGGCGGAAGGCTACTTCCTGGACTTCGACCTGAAGCGGGACCAGTTGGCCCGCTACGGCGTGAGCGTGGAGGAGGCCAACATGATGGTCATGACCGCCATCGGCGGCGACAACCAGACCACGGTCTTCGACGGCCGGGCCCGCTACCCGGTCAACGTGCGCTACGCCCGGGACTACCGGGAGAGCGTCAATTCCCTGAACCGGGTGCTGGTGCCCCTGCCCAACGGCAACACCGTGCCCATGGAGGAGCTGGCCGACCTCAGGCTGGTCGCGGGCCCGGGCATGATCCGCGACGAGAACGCCCTGCTCAGCGGCTACGTCCTGGTGGATTTCGACACTTCGAAGACCGATGTCGGCACCTACGTCCGCAACGCCAAGGCCGTGATCGAGAAGGACCTCAAGCTCCCCAGCGGCTACAGCCTGACCTGGAGCGGCCAGTTCGAGAACATGATCCGGGTGAAGGAGCGCCTCAAGGTGATCGTGCCCATCACCCTGCTGCTCATCTTCGGCCTGCTCTACGCCAACACCCGGAGCACCTTCAAGGCCGGACTGGTCATGCTGGCCGTGCCCTTCTCGGCCATCGGCGCCTTCTGGCTCATGTGGCTCCTGGGCTACAACACCTCCATCGCCGTGTGGGTCGGGCTCATCGCCCTCCTCGGCCTGGACGCCGAGACCGGGGTCTTCATGCTGCTGTTCCTCGACCTGTCCCATGAGGAGGCCCGGAAGGCCGGGCTGCTCAACACCACCGGGGACCTGGTCGAGGCCATCATCCACGGCGCCGTGAAGCGGGTGCGGCCCAAGGCCATGACCGTCTGCGCGGCCTTCATCGGCCTGCTCCCGATAATGTGGTCCACCGGCACCGGCGCGGACGTGATGAAACGGATCGCCGCGCCCATGGTGGGGGGCCTGGCCACCAGCTTCATCTTGGAACTGCTGGTCTACCCGGCGGTGTACTACCTCTGGAAGCGCCATGAAGTGGCCGAAGGACCGATTACCGATTCACCCCAGACCGCTTGACCCACGTTCCGGAGGGCCGGGCCGCGGCGAGGTCCTCCGGTTTCCCCCCTGGCCGCCCTGCTGAAGGAAAATACCATGCTCAACCTCATCTTCGCCCTCGCCCTCGCCGTCCTCTCGGCGCCCGGCGCCCCCAAACCCGCCACCAACGCGCTCTGCCCCGTCCTCGGCGGCGCGGTCGACGCCAAGAGCCCCAAGGTGGTGGTCGGCGGACAGGAATACCGGATCTGCTGCAAAGGCTGTGACGCCAAACTGATTGCAAACCCTGGAACCTATCTCAATCCGGATGGAACCCCGAAGAATGCAAAGAAATAAGGCCGCACAAGGGCATTTTTCTTTTCTCCGCGACCCTCCGCGAGATCTCCGACTCGACGCAGTGCGTCTCGTCCGCGTCTAATTAGTTCTCGCATGAGTCGATGCGTTGCTTAGGAGACGGTCGGGGCCAAAGCAGTGCCCATTCGAATGCGGCATGCTCCGATACGATCGGGAATAAGCCATACCTATCCAAGCTTTGAAAACACGCCCTTGTACCCACGGCCGTACGGGGGTTTGGGAACTCAGACTTCCACCGGCACCGGTTCCGGCAGGCGGGTGATGGCGGCCAGGGTGCGCAGGCGCTCCAGGTGGATCTGGGCCAGCCGGGTTCCGGCGGGCAGGACCAGGGCCCCGTCCGGGGTGCAGAGATCCTCCACCAGCCGCATCCCGGGCGCCAGGTCGCGCAGGGGCAGGGTCCGGCGCCCGGCCTGGAGGCTGGGGTCCAGGGGCGAATGGGCCAGGACCTGGGCCAGTGCGGCCAGCACATCCGGATCGTATTTGCCTTCGGCGAGCCTGAGCTGCTCCAGGACCACCGGCCTGGACCGGCGGGTCTGGAGCGCCTCCAGGAAGTCCTCCAGGACCCTCAGGATCCGTGATTCCAGAGGGATCTCCGCGCCGCGCACCTCGTCCAGGGGATAGCCCTCGCCATTGAAATCCTTGCCCGAATACAGGATGATCCGCGCCACCGGCTGGAGCCTGGGGATGTTGCCCACCAGGCGCGCACCGTGCTCGGGAATCCGCCGGCAGACCTCCTGCTCTTCCGGCGTGAGCCGCTCGCCCCAGTTGAGCTTGCCCTGGATGGCCAGGGGCACGGCCATCCGCCCCACCGGCGCCAGCAGCGCCGCCAGGCCCAGGTCCCATGGCGCCGGAACGCCCATCCGCCCGGCGATCTGCAGGGCGAACTCGCGCATGCGCTGGGCCTGGCCGAAGGCCTTGGGATCGAACACCGACAGCAGGTCCACCAGCATCTGGACACTGCCGGCCAGGGTCTGCTCCAGCAGCACCCGGGAGGAGGTGAGCAGGTCGTACTGCCGGACGCCGGCCTCCACCATCGCCGCCAGCGCCTCCAGGTCGAAGGGCTTGTTCAGGAAGCGGAAGACGTTGCCGCTGTTGACGGCCTCCACCGCGGTCAGCCGGTCCTCCTCGCTGGTGAGCATGATCCGGACCGTGTCCGGCGCCAGCTCGCGCGCCTCCTGCAGCAGCTCCACCCCGTCCATTCCCGGCATGTGCAGGTCGGTGACCAGCACCGCGAACGGGGGGGATGTGCGGATCCGCTCCAGCGCCTTGGCGCCGGAGGCGGCCAGTTCCACCTCGTAGACCTGCCCGAACCGCCGCTGCAGCACCCTCAGCAGCAGGGGATCGTCATCCGTGAACAGGATCCTGGCCGACACGATTGCACCTCTGCCCTCAAGGGTACCCCCCTGCGGCCCGGAATCCATACAGGGGATTGCTTACACCAGCTGGGCCTTGATGGCCATCCGGGTCAGGGCGGTGGCATTGTGGACGTCCAGCTTGCGCATGAGGTTGGTGCGATGCACGTCCACCGTCCTCGGGCTGATCCCGAGCACGGCGGCGATCTCCTTGGAGACCAGGCCCCGGCCGATCTCGGCCAGGACCTCCGTCTCCCGTTCGGTGAGCAGGCGGCGCAGCTGCTCGCGGGTATCCCGGTCCTCCGGGCTCATGGCCGGAACCAGCTCCCGGCGCCGGAGCCGGCCGGCGATGGCCGCCAGGAGCTCGGCGGGAGTGAACGGCTTGGTGACGTAGTCGTCCGCCCCGGCGGTCATCCCGGCGCGCACGCTGTCCCGGTCGTCCATGGCCGACATGAAGATCACCGTGGTGTCCGCCAGTTCCGGCTCGGCCCGGACCCGGGCCAGCAGGGCCATGCCGTCCATCCCCGGCATGATGATGTCCGACACCAGCACGTCGTAGGGCCGGAGCCGCAGCTGCTCCAGCGCATCAAGGCCGGAACGGGCCAGGACCACCTCCCAATCCGGCTCCTCCAGCTGGAAGGAGCGCTGGAGAGCCAGAAGGAGCAGGGAGTCGTCGTCGACGATGAGGATGCGCATGGGCAGGCCGATGGGCCTCCATGATAGCCGGGAAGTGGACGGAACTGCCTACAGCTCCAGGGTGATTCCCTGGGCCAGTTCGACCTTGCCGCTGAAGTTGATCGCGCTGGTCTGGCGTCGCATGTAGGCCTTCCAGGCATCGGAACCGCTTTCGCGGCCGCCCCCGGTCTCCTTCTCCCCGCCGAAGGCGCCGCCGATCTCGGCGCCGCTGGTGCCGGTGTTGACGTTGGCGATGCCGCAGTCGCTGCCGGCGGCCGACAGGAACAGCTCGGTCTCCACCATGTCGTTGCTGATGATGGCGCTGGACAGGCCCTGGGGCACATCGTTCTGGATCCGGATGGCCTCCTCGATGGTGCGGTAGGGGGTCAGGTAGAGCACCGGGGCGAAGGTCTCCTCGCGGGTCATGGGCAGGCCGGCGGGCACCTCGGCCAGGGCCGGGGTCACGTAGCAGCCGCCGGGCAGAGGCAGGCGCTCGCCGCCCATGAGGATCCGGCCGCCCTGGGCCTTGATGGTCTCCAGGGCCTCGAGCAGGGTGGCGACGGCGGCCGGGTCCACCAGGGGGCCCATCAGGTTGGCGCCATCGCGGGGGTCGCCGATCCGGGTCTTGCGGTACATCTCCTGCAGGCGGGCCACGAAGGTGCCGTAGATGGACTCGTGGATGATCACCCGGCGGGTGGAGGTGCAGCGCTGGCCGGAGGTGCCGATGGCGCCGAAGTAGACGGACGCCAGGGCCGTCTCCAGGTCCCCCTTCTGGCTCACGATCACGGCACCGTTGCCGCCCAGTTCCAGGATGTGCCGGCCGAACCGCTGCTGCACCAGGCTGCCCACGTGGCGGCCGCCGGGAACCGAACCCGTGTACGAGACCAGGGCCACCCGCGGATCGGTGTTGATCAGGTCGCCGATGTCGCTGCCCCTGCCGATCGCCAGGCTGCAGATGGCCGGATCGAAGCCGAACTTGCGAAGGACCCGCTCGGCGATCCGGGTGCAGGCGATGGCGGTGAGCGGAGTCTTGCTGGAGGGCTTCCAGAGCACGGTGTCGCCGCAGACGAGGGCGATGGCGGTGTTCCAGCTCCAGACCGCGACCGGGAAGTTGAAGGCGGTGATCACCCCCACCACCCCCAGCGGGTGCCACTGCTCCTGCAGGCGGTGCTGGCGGCGCTCGCTGGGCATGGTCAGGCCGTAGAGCTGGCGCGAGAGGCCCACCGCCAGGTCGCAGATATCGATCATCTCCTGGACTTCGCCCATCCCCTCGCGGAGCGTCTTGCCCATCTCCAGGGTCACCAGCTCGGCCAGGGCCTCCTTGTTGCGGCGCAGCTCGTCGCCCAGTTCCTTGACCACCTCGCCGCGCTTGGGCGCGGGCACCAGCCGCCAGGACTCGAAGGCCTTGTGGCAGCGGCCCAGGACCGCCTCGAACTCGTCCCGGGTGATGTTGGTGACCGCCGCCAGCTTCACGCCGTCCACCGGCGACACCACGTCCTGGCTGCGGCCGCTGCCGAGCCACGCCCCGTTGAACCCGCCGGGATTCTGCTCCAGGACGCCCAGCCGGCCCAGGACCTGCTCCATCACATTCGCCATGATCATTGCCTCCGTCTTGAGTTGTACCTTTGATGCAACTGATACTCAAAATCTTTCCGTTCACGCCAAGTATGCGTAAAATTCATGACCATGGCCAATCAACTTGATTTATACCAATTGCGCGCCTTCCACACCCTGGGCACCACCGGCGGCTTCACCCGCGCCGCCCAGCGCCTGAACCTCACCCAGTCGGCGATCAGCCACGCCATCGCCAAGCTGGAGGCCTCGGCCGGGGTCGGGCTGGTCGACCGGCGGGCCCGGGAACTGCGCCTGACCGAGGAGGGCCGCCGGCTGTTCCAGGCCTGCGAGCAGGTGTTCGCCACCCTGGAGGCGGCCGCGGAGGATCTGGGCCGTTCCCCCGCCATCGGCCGGTTGCGCCTGGGCGCCACGGTGGAATTCGGCAGCAGCATCCTCATGCGCCACATCCGGCCCTTCCTGGCCGCCCACCCGGGCCTGGAAATCGATTTCACCCTCGCCCACGACCTCCTGACCCCCCTGCTGCGGGACGACCTGGACCTGGCCATCGACTGCCGGGAGCACCGGCAGCCCGAGCTGGAGGCGATCCCCCTGTTCCGGGAGACCTACGTCGTGGCGGTGGCAACCGGATGGAAGGAGGGCCGCGGGATCACGGATCCGAAGGCCCTCGGCGCCCTGCCCATCCTCTCCCTGGACAAGGCCGGGGCCTGGTGGCACCGGTTCCTGCACGCCCTGGCCGAACCGGAGCGCCCCGATTTCCACCGGGTGATCGAGGTCAACCACGTCCGGGCGATGATCAATGCCGCGGTGGAGGGCCTGGGCGTGCTCCTGGCGCCGACCTACAGCGTGCTGGAGGAACTGGAGCGGGGCGACCTGACCGCCATCCTGCCCGCCGTGCAGCCCCGGGAGGACCGGTTCTTCATCTACCAGAAGCAGCGCAAGGCTGGGCTGGCCCGGCACCGGCTGCTGACAGACTATCTGCAAGGGCTCAGCCCGGCGGAATTCGGAGCCTGGGATTCTCAGAAATCATAAATATGCTTGGCCGCCAGACACTTCAACTTCTTTTACCAAACCACGGCCGCCGCCGCCCATGGCTATAATCGAGACATGTCCAAGCTCCGAAATCCAGCCGCCAGGCGGGGCGGTACTGCAGCCCGCCGTCCGGTGCACCTGGACGCCCTCAGGGAACTGATCGAGCCCACCGCGCCGGATCCCACCCTGCTCTTCGAACGCGGCCTCAAGCTGCTGGTGAACCAGCTCCTGGTCGACCGGGCGGTGATCGTCCGGATCACCGACCTCGGCTACGAGACCCTCTGGTGGGCGACGATGGACGGCTCCGACCTGGACCTGGGCTCGTACGAGCCCACCCAGAACTTCTGCCCCCAGGTCGTCGAGCAGGCCCCCCGGGCGCTGGTGATCCGCGACACCAAGCGCGACCACACCCTCCAGGGCCATCCGGCGGTGGAGGCCAGCAGCGTGCGCGCCTACATCGGCATCCCGCTGCGCCGGGACGATACCGTGGTCGGCGTCCTCAGCGTGCAGAGCTCCCTGCCCAGGAAATTCACCCAGGGCGATATCGTCCTGGTGAGCATGGTGGCCAGCCTCCTGGGCAGCGCCATGGAGATCGAGATGCTCAAGCAGGAGCTGCACCAGACCCGGGAGGCCCTGGATCTGACCATGTCGGTGGTCGAGGACAGCGCCCTGGAAGCCCACGACACCCGCCTGCCCAGTCGCCGCTACCTGGACATCTGGCTCAAGGCCTACCTGTTCATGGCCCGCCGCCGCACCGAGCCGCTGGCCCTGGTGCTGTGGAAGGTCCCCCTGACCCGGGATTCCCGCAAGGCCCTGCGCGAGATTTCCGATATGGCCCGGGGCGAGGACCTGCTGGTCGACATGGGCAAGGAGACGTTCCTGATGCTGCTGCCCCGGACCTCCCTGGAAGGCGCCGCGGTCGTCGTGGACCGGATGCGCTCCCGGCTGGGGCCGATCCCCATGGGCACGGCCCTGTGGGACCCGACGGTGCTCGAGGACCACGACGATCTGGCCATCCGCCTGGCCCTGCGCCGGGCCCACACGGCCCTGGCCAGCTCCCACGGCACGCTGGGGACCGCCCCGGAGGCGTGAAGTCCCCTGTCACAGGTCCGGCCCCGGCCGCACCCCAATCCATGGAGGCCGAAATCTTTCTGAAACCCTGGACAGCGGATGAATGAGCCCGTGCCCCTCGAGGAGGAGCTCGTCCAGCGGGCCGCCCAAGGCGATTCGGACGCTTTCGGAGCCCTCGTGACCCCGCATCTGGCCCTATTCCACAACGGCATCCAGCGCATCCTGGGCAACGCCGCGGACAGCCAGGACGCGCTCCAGGACGCCCTGGTGGGGATGTTCAGGGACCTCCCGCGGTTCGAGGGCCGCAGCCGGTTCTCCAGCTGGGCATATAAAATCTGCATCAACTGCGCGCTCATGCACCGGCGCAGCCGGCCCCGGACCGTCGAGCTCCCCGATCTCCCCGGGCTGGGCCCCTTCGACGCCGACGGCCACCATCTGGAGACCCCCGGCCCGGAATGGCACGTGGCCGCCGAGGCCCACGGCCTGGCCGAACGGCACGAGATGCGGGCCTGCCTCATGACCGCCCTGGACGAGCTGCCCGAGGGCCACCGCGCCGTGTTCGTGCTCAAGGACCTGGAGGACTGGGACACCGGCGACATCGCCCGCCATCTGCAACTGGCCCCCGCCGCCGTCCGCCAGCGGCTGCACCGGGCCCGGGTCCTGCTCCAGGCCCGCCTCCGCGACCTTGTGCTGGGGGGGCGACCATGAGACTGATCCCGTCCTGCAAGGAGGTCCAGACCCTGGCCACCGAGTACCGGGAAGGCGCCCTGCCCTTCTCCCAGCGCCTGCGCATCCGCATCCACCTGCTTTTCTGCTGGGCCTGCCGGGCGTTCCTGCGTGGCCTGGCGGCGCTGCCGAGGATCGCCAAGCTGGCCTCCCGTCCCCAGCCCGGAACCCCGGAGGCGGCCAAGGACGCCCTGGCGGCGGCGCTGGCGGCGATCCGGAAGGGCTAGCCGGGAGGCGCGCTCACCGGCCCTGGAACACCAGGTCCTGGATCGGCTTCCGCGCCAGGGTCCCATGGCTCTTCCGCACCGCCCGGATGTACAGGCCCAGGAGAGGATGGCCGCCGCTCCCGGCCTCTTCGGGATCCGGGTCGGAGGCCAGACCGACCAACCGGTCCCAGTTGACCCGGATCTCCTTGTGGGTCCGGCAGTAGTCGAGCAGCAGACGCAGGCATTGATCCTCGCCGTACCGGGCAGCCGCTTCGAGACCGACGATGATCGCGGGGATGAAGACATCGCCCGCCATGAGGAGCTTCTCGAGGGCTTCGTGATTGCTGAACTGGATGAGGTCCTTCATCGCATCCTTCAGGATCACGTCGCGCATCTCCCGGGAGGCATCCAGCCTGGGCATGGGGGGTTTGAACATTTCCTTGAAGGCCGGGCCCGCAGGGCCTTCGACGATTTTCAGCTTGCGGATTTCAAGATCGACCATGGATGGGTCCTGCATGGCTGATCGGAGGTAGCAGGCTGTGACCAGATGGCCACCGAAACCTGACCTGGGATCCGTACCATCGCCGGCTGCCTGGACCGCCGCCCCGGTCGCGGGAATTCCATGCGCCAGGATGGTCTGCACACCCTTGTCATCCCCGGCCAGGGCGGCATAGTTCAGCACCCGGGCGGCTGCGGGCCCCGCCGGCTTCTGGCTTTCGAGAAGGGAAGCCAGCTGAGCCGCATCGTTTCGATCAATGGCTGCGAAAAACCGGGGGTCCACGGCTTGGGCCGCACCCGCGGAAAGGAGCAGGAGCAGGAAGGTGGCCAGTGAACGCATGCGAGTCTCCAGCGTGAGGCAAAGCAACCCCCCGTGCGTCCGGGACGGCCGGGCCATCCCTTCGGTACGGACCCGGTGGGTCGCGCCAAAACCGTTGAAAACAACACGCTTCCAGCGGCGGCTTCCCCATTCATTTATAAATGTTTTCGCGGGAAGTCAAGCCCCTGGAGATCAGTAGGCCTGGTCATGCACCCCGGCCACGGCGCGGCCGGAGGGGTCGGCCCGGCCCTGGAAGCTGGGGTCCCAGGCCAGGGCGGCGGCGGTGCTGCAGGCGACGCTGGCCTCGTAGGGCACGCAGTTCACGGCCGTGGCCATGGGGAAATGCGATTCGAACAGCTGCCGGTAGAGGTAGGCCTCCTTGGTGAGCGGGGTCTTGACCGGGAAGCGTTCGGAGGCGCCGCGCATCATGCCGTCGCTGACCTCGGCTTCGGCGTGGGCCTTCAGGGAATTGATCCAGTTGTAGCCCACCCCGTCGGAGAACTGCTCCTTCTGCCGCCAGAGCACCTCCTCCGGGATCAGGCCGCGGAAGGCGTCGCGCAGGAGGTACTTCTCGATGGGCCGCGGGGCGTTGCGGGGGATCTTCAGGGCCGGGTCGATGTTCATGGCGACATCCAGGAATTCCCGGTCCAGGAACGGCACCCGCGCTTCGATGCTCCAGGCGGCGGCCGACTTGTTGGCCCGCAGGCAGTCGTAGAGGTGCAGCTTGGAGAGCTTGCTGACGGTCTCCTCATGCAGCGCCGGGCCCGAGGGCGCCTTGTGGAAGTAGAGGTAGCCGCCGAAGATCTCGTCCGCGCCCTCGCCGCTCAGCACCATCTTGATGCCCATGGCGCGGATCTTCCGCATCATCAGGAACATCGGTGTCGAGGCCCGGATCGTGGTGACATCGAAGGTCTCCAGGTGGTAGACCACGTCCGACAGGGCGTCCAGCCCCTCCTGGACGGTGAAGTGGATCTCGTGGTGGATGGCGCCGATGTGCTCGGCCACGCGGCGCGCCGGGGCCAGGTCCGGGGCGCCCTTCAGGCCGACCGCGAAGGAGTGGATCTGCGGCCACCAGGCCGGGCCCCGGTCGTCCTCCTCGACCCGGTTCTGCCGGTAGCGCGCGGCGATGGCGGCGATGAGCGAGGAGTCCACCCCGCCCGAGATCAGCAGGCCGTACGGCACGTCGCACATGAGCTGGCGGTGGACAGCGTCTTCCAGGGCCTTGGCCAGCACCGCGGGCTCGTAGGGGCGCTCTGGGACGAAGCCCGGCTCGGCCCAGTTCGGCTCGTAGTAGCGCTGGAAGCCCTTGTCCGGAGCGTGGCCCTGGTAGAAGCACCCCGGAGGGAACTCCTGGATGCGCTCGCAATGGCCCACCAGGGCCTTGAGCTCGGAGGCGACGTAGAGGTGCTCCTGGCGGTCCCAGCCCAAGTACATGGGCACCACGCCGATCGGGTCCCGGGCGATGAGGTAGGTGCCGTTGCGCGGGTCGTGCAGGACGAAGGCGAAGATGCCGTTCATCTGGTTCAGCCAGGTCCGGGGCGCCGCCTCGTCGTAGAGGTAGAGGATCACCTCGCAGTCCGACAGCGTCTGGAAATCGTGGGGCTGCTCCAGGCCCTGGCGCAGCTGCTTGTGGTTGTAGATCTCGCCGTTGACCGAAAGGACGGTGCCCTTGAGGGTGTCCACCAGCGGCTGGGCGCCGTGCTCCACGTCGACGATGGAAAGCCGCTCATGGGCGAGGATGGCGTGCTCGTCGCTGTGGATGCCGCTCCAGTCCGGGCCCCGGTGGCGCAGCTTGCGGGCCATGGCCAGGGCCTGCCGGCGCAGTTCGCCGGCGTTCGATTTGCCGGGATCGATATCGAGAATGGCGAGGATGCCGCACATGGGAGGTCCTTTCAGGATAAAAAAAGCCCCACGTCGTTGCGTGGGGCGGAAACAGGTGCGATCTCGTCAGATCACCACATCCACCCCGGGGGCAGATTATTATTGGCGAAGTTGACGGACGCGAAAGTCATGGCTCGAGTATTCATCCATCCGGCCCCCGGGTCAAGGGAGGAGAAAGCTGTAGGCGGGATTGGCTTTCTCATCCGTCCAGGGATAGCCCAGGCCGTCCAGGAAGGCCTCGAATTCCGGCCCGTCCGCCAGCGGCACTTCCATCCCCACCAGCACCCGGCCCACGTCGGCGCCGTGGTTGCGGTAGTGGAAGAGGGTGATGTTCCAGCCCCGGCTCATGTGGGTCAGGAAGCGCATCAGCGCGCCCGGCCGCTCCGGGAACTCGAACCGGTAGACCCGCTCCAGGTCGACCCGCGGCGTGGCCCCCCAGGCCAGGTGACGCAGGTGCAGCTTGGCCATCTCGTTGTCGCTGAAGTCCACGGCCTCCAGCCCCTCTTCGCGCAGGCGGGCCAGCAGCGCGTCGGTCTCCGCCCGGTTGGCCACCTGGATGCCGACGAAGATCCGCGCCGCCACCGGATCGGAGTAGCGGTAGTTGAACTCGGTGATGGGCCGGGGCCCGATGAGCTCGCAGAAAGCCTTGAAGCTGCCCGGACGCTCGGGGATGGTCACGCCGAACAGCGCCTCCCGGTGCTCGCCGAGCCCGCTGCGCTCGGCCACGAACCGCAGCCGCTCGAAGTTCAGGTTGGCGCCGCTGAGGATCGCCGCCAGGTTCAGGCCCTCGTTGGCCCCGGACCAGGCCTTGAGCCCGGCCACCGACAGGGCGCCGCTGGGCTCGAGCACCGTGCGGGTCTCGGCGAACACGTCCCGGATCGCCGCGCAGATCTCGTCGGTCGAGACCCGCACCACCTCGTCCACCGTTTCCCGGCACAGCCGGAAAGGCAGCTCGCCGACCTGGCGCACCGCCACCCCGTCCGCGAAGATCCCCACGTGGTCGAGCTTGACCGGGGCGCCCGCCGCCAGGCTCTGGGCCAGGCTGTCGGAATCCGCCGGCTCCACCCCGATCACCTTGATGGAAGGCTGCAGCCGCTTGAGGTAGGTGGCGACGCCGGCGATCAGCCCGCCCCCGCCCACCGGCACGAACACCGCGTCCAGCCCCCGCGGCATCTGCCGCAGCAGCTCCATGCCGATGGTGCCCTGCCCCGCGATCACGTCCGGATCGTCGTACGGGTGGATGAAGACCAGCCCTTCCGCCCGTTCCAGTTCCCGGGTGAAGGCCGCGGCCTCGTCGAAGGTGTCGCCGTGCAGCCGCACCTCGGCCCCCAGCCGGCGGACCGCCTCGACCTTGATGGCCGGGGTGGTGACCGGCATGACGATCACCGCCCGGCAACCGAGCCGCTTGGCGGACAGGGCCACCCCCTGGGCATGGTTCCCGGCCGAGGCCGCCACCACCCCGCGGCCCAGCTCCTCCGCCGTCAGCCGCGCCATCTTGTTGTAGGCACCCCGCAGCTTGAACGAGAACACCGACTGCAGGTCCTCGCGCTTGAACCACACCTTGCGCCCCAGCGCCGCCGACAGCAGCGGCGCCGCCTCCAGCGGGGTCTCCACCGCCACGTCGTAGACCAGGGCGGTCAGGATGCCCTGGAAGATGTCCATGGATTCCGTCATAGAACGAGCGTCCGCCGGGGGGCCGGGGAGGTCAAGGAAACCAGGGCCACTATACGGGATTCGAATAGGACTATCCTGGAGGCCACGTGGTTTATCCTTGCCAATTGAAAGACTGTCTTTCAATATACTAGGATGATTGAACGTCACGCCAAGGCGAAACTCCTTCAATCCCTCAATGAATTCCCAGTTGTAGGGCTGGTGGGTCCCCGCCAGGTCGGGAAGACAACCCTGGCCCGGGAGGTGGCTGAGGCCTTCCCCGGGGCAGTCCTCCTGGATCTGGAACGTCCTTCCGATCTGGCCAAGCTTCATGCCCCCGAACAATACCTTGAACAGCATGCCGGCCGGCTGGTCATCGTGGACGAGGTCCAGAACCTGCCGGGACTGTTCCCGCTGCTCCGGGCCCTCGTGGATGCGGATCGCCGGCCTGGCCGGTTCCTGCTCTTGGGTTCCGCCTCCCCCGCTGTCGTGCAAGGGGGTGCGGAAAGCCTTGCCGGGAGAATCGAGTTCCAGGAACTCGGTCCCTTCCGGGCCGATGAACTGCCTTTGCAGGACCACGCCGCCCTGTGGATCCGGGGAGGATTCCCCAACAGTTTCCTGGCGCCGTCCGAACGGGCTTCCTTCCGTTGGCGCGAAGCCTTCATCCAAACCTATCTGGAGCGCGATCTGCCGGCCCTGGGCGTGCGGGTCCCGCCCGCCCAGCTGCGGCGCTTCTGGGAAATGCTCGCGCATGTCCATGGCGGTCTCTGGAACGGGAACACCCTGGCCATGGCCCTGGGCGTATCCGGACCCACCGTCCGGCATTACCTGGACATCCTCCAGGACTCCTTCATCGTCCGCCAGCTTCAACCGATCCACGCCAACCTGGGCAAGCGGCTGATCAAGAGCCCGAAGGTCTACCTGCGCGACAGCGGACTTGTGCACGCCCTGCTGCGCCTGGATGGCCTGGAGGCGGTACTGGGACACCCCATCGCGGGCCATTCCTGGGAGGGGTGGGTCATCGAGCAGGTGCTGGGGCTGCTCCCCACCACTTGGCGCGCGGGTTTCTTCCGGACCACGGCTGGGGCGGAACTCGACCTTGTGCTGGAGCGCCCAAATGCCGCACCCATCGCCCTCGAAATCAAGCGGAGCAGCGCGCCCACCGCTTCCAAGGGCTTCTGGTCCGGCCTGAAGGACCTGGGCGCCCGAGGCTATCTGTTGTGCCCCTCCCAGGAACGCTACCCCCTTGGAGACAATGCCGAGGTATTGCCGGTGACCCGATTGGGTGAGCTGTTCCAGACCCCCTGAAAAGGGGATCCTGGCTCAGCCGGGGTAGCCGGCGGCCACCTTCAGGGCCGTGGTCTCCGGCAGGCCCAGGGCCAGGTTCATGCACTGCACGGCCTGGGCGGCCATGCCCTTGCCCAGGTTGTCGATGGCCGTCAGCACCGCGCCCTGGCGGCCGTGGGCGGCCACGGAGACGTCTGCGAAGGCGCTGCCGGCGACCGCGCCGACCCGGGGCGAATCGGCGACCATCCGGACCAGCGGTGCGTCCTTGAACACCTCGGCGGCGCGGGCCTTGAGGGCTTCCCCGGTGAGCCCCTCGGGCAGCCGGAACTGCAGGGAGATGAAGATCCCCCGCACCATCGGCGCGCTGGTCGGGACGAACGACAGGTCGCCCAGGATGCCCAGGGCCGCCATGCCCGCCCGGACTTCGGCCAGGTGCTGGTGGACCAAGGGTTTGTAGGCGCGGAAATCCTGGGCGCGGAGCGGGTGGTGGGTGCCCTCGGAGGGGCTGGCGCCGCTGCCGCTGGAGCCGGTGGCCCCGGTCGCGGCCAGGAAGCCGATATCGAGGCCGTGCAGGGGGATCAGGGCCAACTGCAGGGCGGTGGCGAAGCAGCCGGCACAGGCCACCCGGCGGGCGCCGGGCAGGGCCGCGCGGTTCCATTCGGGCAGGCCGTAGACCCACCGGGGCCGGTGCTCGACGCCGCGGAAATCGGTGGCGAGATCCAGCAGCAGGACCCGGTCCTGGATCCCGGCCCTGGTCCAGGCCGCCTCCAGGCCCGGCATCATTGCGGTCAGCTCCCCGTGCGGAAGGGCGGAGAACACCACCGGCTGTTCGCTGCCGGCGAAGCCGCTCCAGTCGATCTCCTCCTCCAGAATCCCGGGCACGATGCCGCGCAGGTTGGGATGGACGTCCCCGAAGGCCCGGCCGGCATGGCGGGAGGTGCCGCGCAGGGTGGCGGTGCCCGGGTGGCCCGAGAGCCAGCGGAGCAGTTCGCCGCCGCCGTAGCCGGAGGCCCCGAGGATGGCGATATCGAGCTTGGGCGGCATCATGACCTCGCGGGCAGGGACGGCCGGACCTTGTCCAGCACCAGCTCGCCCAGTTCCTTGCCCTGGGTGCGGGCGTTGCGGGCGGTGAGGCCCAGGGACTCGGCGAACCGGGCCCCCACCCGGTTGTCGGTGGCCGGCCCCGCCACCACGTCCACCTCGATGCCGTAGGTGTGCTTCAGGTCGCGCACGCCGCCCTCCACGCCCACCGGGTCGTTGGCGCACAGCACGAAGGCCGCGCCCCAGGCCCGCAGCTCCGGGTCGGCCAGGATCGCCTGGACGCCGTATTCGCCCATGATCCCGTCGCCGGTCTCGGCCACGATCAGGTCCACACCCCGGTCCGCCAGCTCGGTGAAGATGGCCTTGGCCCCCGGCGCCGCGGTGGTGGGGCCGGTGCAGGTGCTGCCGGCGTCGGTGAAGTCGAGGATGGCCTCGGCGCCGTAGTCCTGCATCGCCAGGATGTCGCGCATGAGGCTGACTCCGGTCAGCTTGGCGCCTCCCACCCGGTAGCCGGCCTGGGTGAAGGCCCGGACCAGCACGCAGGCGGCGAGGGTCTTGCCGGCGTTCATGCAAGTGCCGGCCACGAACACCACCGGCACCGGTTTGGCGTTCGGCTTGCCCGGCACCGCGGCCGACTGGATGAAGGCCGGGACCCCGGTGCGGCTGCCGAATTCCGGGAAGGCCAGCACCTGGCCCAGCACCTCGAGCTCGAACGGGGCGCCGACCCCGATGTTGCTGGATACGCACTGGCCGATCACCCCGCCCAGGTTGAGCAGGTGCAGGCGGTCGCCGGGGGCCACCTGGGTCGGCATGACCCCCTCGTAGCCCTGCAGGGCGTTCCGGTGGCCGAGCGCCCCGACCACGATGTCGCCATCGTGGAGGGCGCTCATGCGCCCGTGCACGTCCTCCAGGTCCTTGTAGACGGTCTTCTCGCCGATGACCCGGCCGGCGATGACCGAGCCCTCGCGGGCCTCGATCTCGTCGCCCAGGGTGACCCAGCGGCCCAGGTTCAGGTTCCGGGTGACGGAGGCGATCTTGTCCAGGTGGATGCGCATCTCAGCCCTTGGCCCGCAGGGCGATCATCTGCGGCACCCCGAAGATGTGGGCGAAGCCCGCGGCCTCGGCCCCGGTCCACAGGCGCGTGCTCTCGCCGTAGTTGGCCATTTCCGGCCGGACCAGGCTGCGCGGGGAGCGCACGCCCTGCACGGCAAAGCCGTTCGGGTGGAGCTTGACCCGCACCTCGCCGGTGACGGCCTCCTGGGTGGAATCCAGGAAGGCCTCCAGGTCTCGGCCCAGGGGATCGAAGAAGTGCCCCTCGTGCAGCAGGCTGCCGTACAGGTTGCCCAGGGATTCCTTCCAGAACAGCTGCTTGCCGGTGAGCACCAGCTTCTCCAGCTCCCGGTGGGCGGCGATGACCAGGTGGGCGCCGGGGGCCTCGAAGGCGACCCGGCCCTTGATGCCCAGGATGGTGTCGCCCAGGTGGATGCCGCGGCCGATGCCGTACGAGCTGCCCAGGGCGTTCAGGGCCTGGATCAGCGCCACCGGGCCCAGCCGCTCGCCGTCGAGGACGGCGGGCACGCCGCGCTCGAAGCCCAGGACGATCTCCCGGGCCGGAGTGAGCGGGTCCACGACGCCGCCCGGATAGGCGGCCTCGGGCAGGTTCTGCCAGGGGTCCAGGGTCTCCTTGCCGCCCACGCTGGTGCCCCACATGCCTTCATTGACGCTGTACGACTCGACCTTCTCGGGGAACGGGAAGCCCCGCTCGGCCAGGAACGCGCGCTCCTCGGCCCGGCTCGGGGCCAGTTCGCGGATCGGCGCCATCAGCTCCAGGTCCGGGGCCAGGGCCCGGAAGGCCACGTCGAAGCGCACCTGGTCGTTGCCGGCGCCGGTGGAGCCGTGGGCCAGGGCGGTGGCGCCCACCGCGCGGGCATGCCCCACCACCCGCCGGGCCTGGCAGACCCGCTCGGCGCTCACCGACAGCGGATAGAGGCCGCCGCGCAGGACGTTGCCCGCCACCAGATGGCGCAGGTAGTCCTGGAACAGCTCCTCGCGGGCGTCGATGGCCGTGTGCGAAGTGGATCCCAGGCGCAGGGCCAGGTCCTGGATCCGGGCCAGCTCGGCCGGGGGGAAGCCGCCGGTGTCGACCGTGACGGTGTGGACCTCGTGGCCCCGTTCGCGGAGCAGGAGGACGCAGTAGGAGGTGTCGAGGCCGCCGGAGAAGGCGAGGAGGACTTTATGGCTCATTTTGTTCCCCAGGAAAAGAGTTCGTCGTAGGTGGCGGCCAGGCCCGCCCGCCGCGCCCGCAGCCAGGCGCCGGAGGCGTCCAGGGCCGCGCCGGTCCGGTCCAGCTCCAGCGGCACCGGCACCCCGGCTTCGGGCACGAAGGTGCCGTCCTGGATATCGTGGGCCACCTGCAGGTAGGCGTCCCGGAAGGGCAGCCCCTCGGCGGCCAGCTTGCAGGCCCGGGCCGCGGCGTGCAGCTCCTGGGTGCAGGCGGCCTCGCAGGCCTCGACCTGCACTTCCAGGCCGGGCAGGAGCCGGGCGGTGATGCGGAACAGCTCCTCGCCCTTGGCCAGGAGTTCCACCGTGGGCGCCTTGAGGAACTGGTGATCGCGGTGGTAGCTGGAAGGCAGCCCCCCGGCCAGGTGGGCCAGGGTGCCGGCCAGGCCGCGCAGCTCCCGGCACCGGGCCCGGGCCAGTTCCAGGGCGTCGGGGTTGCGCTTCTGAGGCATGAGGCTGCTGCCGGTGGTGAAGGCGTCGGGCAGCTTCACGAAGCCGAACGCCTCGGTGCTGTAGAGGTTCAGGTCCCAGAGGGCCTTCTCCAGGGTGCCGGTGGCCGAGAGCAGCCAGCTGGCCATGGCCTGCTCGTAGCGGCCGCGGCTGTTCATCACATCCATGGGGCTGTGCTGGACCCGGCTGAAGCCCAGCAGGGCCGCGCTGCGGGCCCGGTCCAGGGCGATCGGCGCGCCGAAGCCGGCCGCGGCCCCCAGGGGGCAGCGGTCCAGCCGGTCCCACAGCGCCGTCAGCGCCTCCAGCTCTTCCAGGAGGCCCTCGGCGAAGGCCGCGCCCCACATGCCCCAGGTCGCGGGCATGGCCTTGCGCAGATGGGTGAAGCCCGGCAGGGCCGTGGCCTCGTGCCGGCGGGCCAGGGCCAGGAACGCGCCGGCCACGGCGTGGACCGCCTCGCCCAGGTCGAGGGCCCGTTCCCGCAGATAGATCCGCAGGGCGGTGGCGACCTGGTCGTTGCGCGACCGGGCCAGATGGATGCGCCGGCCGGTGGCGCCCAGCTGGCGCTCCAGGGCGTGTTCCAGGGCGGTGTGGCCGTCCTCCTCCTCGGGCAGGATCACCAGCTCGCCCCGCTCGGCCTGGCCGCGCAGGCCGGCAAGGGCCCCGACCAGGGCCCGGGCCTCGGCCTCGGGCAGGAACCCGCACTCGCCCAGCATGCGGGCATGGGCGGCGCTGCCGGCGGCGTCGCTGGCCAGGATATGAAGGTCGGTCCGGGGGTCGTCGCCGACCGTGAACCGGTGGATCTCCTCGTCCAGGGGAAGGTCCTTGGCCCAGAGCGGCTTAGACATCGGCCACCGCCTGCGCGTAGCCGCGCACCAGGGCGGCGTAGAAATCCGCCCCGGCCTTGAGCTCGGCCAGGGTCATCCATTCATCCGGGCGGTGGCTGCGGTGGGTGTCGCCCGGGCCGGCCTTGACCGCCGGCAGGTGGCCCAGGAAGGCCCAGTCCGAGGCGGTGTTGGAGCCGCAGGGGGCCTTGCGGCCCGAGGCCGCGAGCGCCGCCCGCACCACCGCTTCGCCGGCGGCGGTGGCCACGGCCAGGTAGCGGTTGGAGAACAGCGCGACCTCACTCTCCAGGGCACCGGCCACCCGTTCGGTGAGCTGGGCCGGGTCGAGGTTGGGCGTGGTGCGGAAATCCACGTAGAACTCGCAGGTGTCGGGCACCTGGTTGCGGGCCCGGCCGCCGTGCACCATGGTCACCTGGGCCTTGGTCTCGCCCAGGGCCGGATGGGGCTCGAAGGTCATCTCCACCAGCCGCTGGATGTCCCTGGCGGCCTTGTGGATGGCGTTCTCGGCCAGATGGGCGTGGGCCACGTGGGCGGCGCTGCCCCTGGCGGTGCACTGCAGCACCAGCATGCCCCGCTGGGCGGTGCAGATCTCCAGCCCCGTGGGCTCGCCCACCACGGCCGCGTCCAGCGGCCCCAGGTCCGGCAGGAGCTCCTGGATGCCCTTGCCGCCGACCTCCTCCCCGGAGACGAAGGCGAACACGGCGCGCGCACCGCCCAGGCCGGTCGCCAGTTCCCGGGCCGCCAGCACCAGGGCGGCCACGCAGCCCTTGGCGTCGTTGGCGCCCAGGCCGGTGAGGCGGTCGCCGCTCCAGCGCGGGATGAAGGGGTCGCCGCCCCAGCCGTCGCAGGGCGGCACGGTGTCCAGGTGGCTGACCAGGAGGATCCGCGGGCCGGCCGCGCCCAGTTCGAACCAGACGTTGTTGCCGACCCGGCGCGGGGCGAAGCCCTCGGCCTCGAGCAGGGTCATCATGTGGGCGGCGAGCCCGGCCTCGGCGCCGGACACGCTGGGGATGGCCACCAGGCCCTCCAGGAGGGCGGCGGGCCCGATCATGGCCGGACCTCGTCGCAGCTGGCCACCAGCATCGTCCCGCTGCCCTCGTTGGTGAAGACCTCGGCCAGGATGGCGTCGGTGCGGGTGCCCGAGACCAGGTGCACGCTGGTGACCCCGGCCTTCAGGGCCCGGCGCGCGGCGGCCAGCTTGGGCAGCATGCCGCCCTTGATGGCGTCGCCCAGTTCGTCCAGCATCTGCAGATCGGCCAGCGGGATCAGGCTGCTGGGCTGGTGCACGTCGCGCAGCAGGCCCGGCACCTTGAGGATGAAGAACAGCTTCTCCACCCCCAGGGCCGAGGCGATCTCCGCGGCCACGGTGTCGGCGTTGGTGTTGAGCACCTGGCCGTCGGCGTCGGCGCTGAACGGCGCCACCACCGGCACGAAGCCGCCGGCCAGCAGGTGCTGGAGCAGGGCCGGGTCGACCGCGTCGACGTCGCCCACCAGGCCGTAGTCCACGGCGGCCACGGGCCGCTTGTGGGCCTTGATCAGGCCGGCGTCCTGGCCGGAGAGGCCCACGGCGGGCAGTCCCGCGGCGTTCAGGTCGGCGAGCAGGTCCATCTGGATCCGGCCCTTGAAGGCCATCTTGGCGGCATCCAGCACCTCCGGGGTGGTCACCCGCCGGCCGTCGACCTTGGTGGTGGCCAGGCCCAGCGACTGGCACAGCGTGTCCAGGCCGGCGCCGCCGCCATGGACCAGCACCAGGGGGATGGAGAAGCTCCAGAGCAGCGCGAGCTGGGCGCAGACCGAACGGCGCAGGCCCGGGTCGTCCAGGATCTCGCCGCCCAGCTTGATGACGAAGGGCCGGTTGCGGAATCGCCTGACGTACTTGGCGGCGCTGTGCAGGGCGTCGAAGGGGTGGGCGGAGCGGACCATGCTAGTTCTCCAGCAGCCACTGGACCAGGGACCGCTGGACGTGGAAGCGGTTCTCGGCCTCGTCCACGACCCGGCTCCAGGGCCCGTCCAGCACGCCGTCGGCCACTTCCACGTTGCGCCGCACCGGCAGGCAGTGCATGAAGATGGCGTCGGCCGCGGCCTTGCCCATCAGCTCGGGCGAGGCGATCCAGTCCGGGTGGGCCTTGACGGCCTCGGCGCCGAGCCCGGAGCTCGTGGCCGGTCCCCAGGCCTTGGCGTAGATAACCTTGCTGCCGGCCGCGGCCGCGGCCTGGTCGGTGGTGGTGCTCACGCTGCCGCCCGCGGCCTTGGCCAGCGCCTCGGCCTGGGCCATCACTTCGGGGTGCAGCTCGAAGCCCTCGGGCCGCGCCACCCGGACCTCGCAGCCGGCGGCGGCGGCGGTGAGCAGGAAGCTGTTGGGCACGGCCTTGGGCAGGGGCTTGATGTGCGGGGCCCAGGTGAGGGTGACCGGCAGGCCCTTGGTGGCGCCGAAGGTCTCCCGGGCGGTCATCACGTCGGCCAGGCCCTGGCAGGGGTGCTCGCGGGCGCTCTCCATGCTGAGGGTGGGCACGGTGGCGAACTGCCGGAAGCCGTTCATGACCGGATCGGCGTTGTCCTCGGCGTCGCCGCCGCCGCTGGCGAAGGTGCGCACGGCCAGCAGGTCCAGGTAGCGGGAGAGGACCGGCGCGGCCTCCTTGATGTGCTCGGCCCGGTCGCCGTCCATGGTGGCGCCGATCCGGTCCTCCAGCTTCCAGACCCCGCTGCCGACCTCCAGGACGATGGCCGTGCCGCCGCCCCGGGCCATGACCGCCTCGAAGGAGGCCCGGGTGCGCAGGGACGGGTTGAAGAACACCATGCCCAGGATCCGGTCGGTCAGGTGCCTCGGGTGGCTGTTGCTGCGCTTCCAGGTGATCGCGCGGTTGAGGATGGCCTCGAGGTCGTCGATGCTGAAGTCGCTGATGCCAGTGGCATGCCTCATTGCACGTCTCCTTGGGTGAAGCGGGTGACGGCCGCAGCCAGGGCTTCCACCGCGGCCCGGCTCAGGTTCAGGGGGGGCATCAGGCGCAGCACGTCGGGATCGGAGCTGCCGCCGACCAGGATGCGCTGGTCCTGCAGGTAGGCCTTCAGGGCCTTGGCCCGGCCGGGCACCACCAGGCCCAGCAGCAGCCCCGAGCCCTTGACCTGGGTGACGCAGGTGCCCTCCAGGGCCGCGCGGATCTCCCGCTCGCGGACCCGGGCGTTCTCCATCAGGCCCTCCTGGCGGATCACCTGCAGCGTGGCCAGCAGGGCGGCGCAGGCCAGCGGCCCGCCGCCGAAGGTGCTGCCCAGGTCGCCCTGGCGGATCGCCGCGGCCGCCGTGGCCGAGAGCATCAGCGCCCCCATGGGCACTCCCGAGGCGATGCCCTTGGCGGAGGTGATCATGTCGGGCCGGACCTCGTGCAGGCCGGCGGCGAAGGGGTGGCCCAGCCGGCCCATGCCGGTCTGGACCTCGTCGTAGATCAGGAAGGTGCCGGCGGCCGTGGCCTTCTCGCGCAGCTTCTGCAGGAACGGGCCCTCGGCAGGCCGGATGCCGGACATGCTCTGGATCGGCTCCAGGATCACCCCGGCGATGTCGCCGAAATCGGCCTGCTCGAGCGCCTCCAGATCGTTCCAGGGCAGCCGCAGGCAGGGCGCCAGCAAGCCGGCGTAGGGGTCGCTGATGGCCGGGTCGTCGGTGACCGAAAGAGCCAGGGTGGTGCGGCCGTGCCAGCCGCCCTGGAAGGCCGCGAAGCGCTTGCGGCCGGTGATCCGGACCGCCATCTTCAAGGCGTTCTCGTTGGCCTCGGCGCCGCTGTTGCAGAAGAACACCGCCGCCATCCCGGCGTCCCGGCCGGAGCCGGCGAAGGCCAGCAGGGCCTCGGCGGCCCGGGAGCGGATCGGCAGTTCGGCCGCGGTGCTGTAGAAGATCAGCTCCCGGGCCTGGGCGGCGATGGCCTCGGCCACCCGCGGGTGGGCATGGCCGGTGCTGGCCACGCAGTGGCCGCCATAGAAATCGAAGTAGCGCTTGCCCATGGCGTCCTGCACCATGTCGCCGTCGCCGCGGAGGATCGGGAACGGATAGGGGGCGTAGGTGGGGAGGAGGGCGGGCCGTGGGGTTTTGGCGGTCATGGGATGCAAATACACGGGAATACCGAGCACGTAATGCAAATTGTGCACGCCCCGGAGGTCCCGGTCAAGCGCGATCTGACCATTTATTTTCTATATTTGTGTAACTTCCAAGAAACAAAAAGGGGCTTGCAAATTTTTGCAAATCAGTGCAAATTTGCATCATGAACCTGGACGAGGCCATTCTCAGCCACCTCTCCCGCTCGGCCTTCGCCGAGCAGGCGGAGCTGCTGGCCCTCCTCCAGAGCGAGGGCTTCGACCTGACCCTGTCGACCCTGTCCCGGCACATGAAGAAGCTCAACATCCGCAAGGAGGAGGGCCGCTACCGCCGGGCCCGCACGGCCGCCAGCCTGACCCACCCCTATACCTTGCAGAAGGTCCCCCCCCAGCTCCTCATCCTCAAGACCACCCCCGGCTTCGCCCAGGCCATGGCCCTCGCCCTGGACGGCGCCGGACTGCCGTCCCTGGCCGGCACCATCGCCGGGGACGACACCATCTTCATGGCGCCCAATGACACACGGCTGCTCGACCGGCTGGAGGTGGAGGTCCGGGAGCGGTTGGCCTTGGGGATTTAGCCCTTCCACTTCTCCAGGAAGGCGGTCATCTTGGCGGCGCTGTAGCCCTTGCCTTCCTCCAGTTCGGAGGTGTCCTGGGACTGAACCACCTTGCCGGCGGCATCCAGGATGAACAGGTGGGGGTAGCCCTTGATCTTCGGGAACCCGCCGAGGAAGGCCTCGTTCTTCCTCTCCTTGCTGTAGCTCACCATGAGGAAAACGTAATCCTTGTCGCGGAGGGATTTGACCTCCGGATTATTGACCCAGAAGCCGTGCAGGAGATGGCACCAGGGGCACCAGTTGCCGCCCACGTCCATGAGGATCCGCCGGCCGGTGGCCTTGGCTTCGGCCTTGGCGGCCTCCAGGTCCTTGAAGGAATCCCGGGACAGGTCGAAGGGGCCGGCCGTGGTGGCGTGGGCCTCGGCGACGGGGGCCTGGGCGGCCAGGGGGGCGGCGGCGATGGCGAAGAGGAGGGACAGGGTCAATGCGCGCATGAACAATCTCCGGACACCAGTATAACTACTCAAACGATTAGACAAACTCTGATCTAGGCCTCGAGCTTGGCGCGCACGCTGGCGACCTTGTCGGCCATCCGCTGCTCCCGGTCCGAGCGGGTGCCCAGCTTGATGTCGGTATGGATGCGCGGCACGCCCATGGCGTGGAGGCGTTCGTGGCAGGTGCGGATGGCGGCCATCACGGCGTCCCATTCGCCCTCGACGTTGGTGCCGTTGGCGTGCAGCACGTGGTGCAGGCCGGCTTCGGCCAGCACCCGCTCCACCTCGGCCACGTACGGGGAGAGGGAGATGCCGGCGCCCACGGGAACGACGGTGAAATCGACGATGACATGCATAAGCGACCCCCGTCCTTCAGGATGGCACCGCCTGCAAGCTCAGCGGAAGGTCCGGATGAACCGGAAGCCGAGCAGGAGCATCAGGAAAATCAGATAGAAGCGCAGCCCGTAGAGGGCGAACCGGGTCGTGGGGGTCAGTTTTACGCGGGGCATGGTTCTTCCTCAGGACTTGGTGGTGCTCTTCATGACGTCGTTGTACTGGACGACGCCCCGGATCCGGTCCTCGGGGTCCACCACCGGCACCATGTGGAAATGGTACTTGTGGAAGATCGCGGTCAGGTCCTCGCGCAGGTCCTCGGTCTCGGCCGACACCACCGGGCTGATCATGAGGTCCTCCAGGATTTCGCGGTCGCCGGAGATGAGCAGCTGGCGGGCATCCACCACGCCCTTGAGGACGCCGTCGGCTTCGGTGATGTAGAGGTAGGAGATGCCGTGGTAGTCCAGGCCGGAGGCCAGGATCCGGGCCTTGGCCTCGGCGGCGGTGGCGCCGGCGGGCAGGGTGAGGAACTCCGCGTTCATGAAGTCGGTGGCGGTGGCCTCCTTTTCCGACATCAGGTTGCGCAGCTTGGCCTGGCGGTCCTCGGGCAGGAGGGCCAGCATCTCCTGGACGTCCTCGTAGGGCAGCACGGTGAACAGGTCCAGCAGCTGCGGGGTCGAGAGGCTGGCCAGGATCGAGGCGGCGCGCTCCTTGCGCAGGTTGGCGATGAGCTGGCGCTGGGCGCGCGGCTCGGCCTCGGTGAGGGTCTCGGCGGCCTTCTCGGGCTCCAGGGCGTCGAACAATGCGGTCTGCTCCTCGCCGGAGAGCTCCTCCAGGGCGTCGGCCAGGTCCTCCTTGGGCAGGTCGTGGAGCTGGGAGTGGGCCACGGACAGCTTCAGGGTGTCCGAGCCGACCGCGTCCTCGAGGGACAGGGGCTGGACGAACTTCCAGGGGATCAGGTCCTCCCGGACCAGCGACGCGAACCAGTCCAGCCGCCACTTGCGCAGCCAGCCGTTGAAGCTGGTGTCGACCGCCGTGAGCTCCCAGTTCCCGCCCACGAGCTGCAGCAGCACGTCGTTGACCACCTCGATCTTGCGGTCGTCGATGTCCAGCACCGTGCGGCCCATGAGGTGGCGGGCCGCCAGGATCCAGCCCGGCTGGTCCTGGAAGGGCGGGTAGTGCCCGCCCTGCTCCGGGGGCCGGACCACGATGCCGGCGGCGAACATGTCGATGACCCTTTCCCAGGGCACGAACTCGTCGGGCTTGCCCCAGCCGTGGTCCAGGTAGATGCCCACCGCCCGGGGCGGGCCGTCGCCCAGGGCGAAGGCGATGTCGTCGACCAGGCCCAGCTTGGCCCCGCCGCCCGAGACGTGCACGTCCTTCTTGTAGACCTTGGAGAAGTAGAAGATCCGGCTGCTGGTTTCGGGAGTCGTCATACCGGCCTCTTGAACAGGTTCTCGAGGAACCCGGGGAACATGGTGGAGATCGCGAACATCGAGGACATGATCGTGACGAAGATGACGATGGCCCAGTTGGCGGTGTTCTGCCAAAGGGTGCTGGTGTGCTCACCCATGAACTGCTCGTCATTGAGGATCAGGATCAGGAAGATCAGCGCCGAGGGCAGCAGGGTCACCGCCACCACCTGCACGAACATGGTGATCTGCACCAGGGGCGCGCCCGGGATCAGCACCACCGCCCCGCTGGTAAGCAGCATGCCCAGGTAGATCACGTAGAACCAGGGCGCGTCCTTGACGCTCTTGTTGAGGCTGTGGGCCCAGCCGAACACCTCGCCCACCGCCCAGCTGCTGGAGAGGGAGATGCACAGGGCGCCCAGGAACCCGGCGTCGAACAGGCCGATGGCGAACAGCTTGCGGGCCAGCTCGCCCTGGCCGTGGGGCAGCAGGGGCACCAGCGCCTCGGCGGTCTTGGCGGCGTCGTCGACCATGATCGGCGGGTTGTGGTGGTGCAGGGCGGCGCCGGTGGCGATGATGATGAAGGCGGCCACCACGCAGGTCATCACCGAGCCCACCAGGGTCTCGATCTGCCCGTACTTGATGTCCTTGATGTCCAGGCCCTTGTCGACCACCGCGCTCTGCTGGAAGAAGATCATCCAGGGGGCGATGGTGGTGCCGATGTTGGCCAGCAGGATCATCAGGATCTCGCCGGAGAGCCCCCCGGGCAGGTTCGGGATCAGGGTGCCCCTGCCCACCTCCAGCCAGGTCGGCGCGGTGGGCGTCTTCATCGCCCAGAAGGCCGCCGGGATGTAGACCAGGTTGAACAGGCAGAAGAACAGGGTCATCTTCTCGAAGGTCCAGTACTTGCCCGTGACGACCACCAGGAAGAGGATCAGCGTCACCCCGAAGAAGGTCACCACCGGCGGGATCCCGAACATCTGGCAGGCGGTGATCATGCCGATGTACTCGGTGATCAGGGTCAGCCAGTTGACGATGGCCAGGTCGGCCAGGGAGAACCAGCCCCAGAAGGGCCCGAAGCCCTCGAAGATGGCCTCGGCGTGGCCGCGCTTGGTGACCGCCCCCAGGCGCACGGTCATCTCCTGCACGTAGTAGGCCATCGGGATCAGGATGATGAAGATCCAAAGCAGCTTGAAGCCGTACTTGGAGCCGGTGTAGGCGTAGGTGGAGATGCCGCCGGCGTCGTTGTCGGCCACCATGACGATGATGCCGGGCCCGAGCACGGCGAAGAACACCAGGAGCATCCGCCGCCAGTGGTCGAGTTTGTGGATCGCTTTGCTGATGAAATACATGGGTGCTGCTCCCAGGCGCGGGCGGAGGTTCGGGCTGGAGGGATGGATCCGATTATGGGGCCGGGGCCTCAGAATTGGGCGTGAATGCGCAGGGCGTACAGGCTGACCGGACCCCGGTCCTGGTTGTAGCCAGGGTGTCCGATCCGCTGGAAGTCGGCGGAAAGAGCCAGGTGCCGGCCCAGGGCCGCCGAATAGTAGGCCTCCCAGACCTGCTCGTGGGCGTAGTCGAGCCGGCCGTCGCCAAGCAGGAAGCCGTAGCCGCCCGCCGCCAGGTAGTCCCGGTGCTCGGCGCTGAGACCGTTGATCACCAGGGCCGAACCCAGGCGGTCCGCGGGCCGGCCCCAGGCGGCGCCCTGGAGGGTGGCGCCCAGGACCAGGGTCCGGTCGATCTCCGTGAAGGCCCAGCTCTCGGTCTGGCCATCGTTCCAGCCGGCCCGGGCGAACACCCCGAGCGCAGGGGTCAGGGCCTGTTCCAGGCTGGTGGAGGCGCCGTACTTGGTCCGGCCGGGCTGCTCGGTGGCGATCACGCTGGGCGCGGCGGGATCCTCCGTCAGGGCCTGGGCGTAGCTGCCCATCCGGGCGTGGTTGGCGAACACCATCACGCTGGCCCGGCCGGCCAGGCCGGCGATCTGGTGATCGTGCTCGAGCTCCAGCACATCCCCGTGGGCCCGGGAGACCTGGGGGTCGAAGGCCATCTGGTTGGCGTGCCGCGGCTCCATGTAGCTGCCCAGGCGGGCGCTCCAGGCGTCCCAGGCCAGCTCCAGGGTGATCCCCCAGCTGTAGCCCCGGGTGTCGGCCGGGTAGTCCCAGGAGCCGGTGTCCATGATGGCCCAGTTCATGAACCCGGTCCGGGGATCGCCCGCGCCGCCGTTGAGGTCGTAGAGGTCGTTCATGGCCAGCTTGCCGGCGGTGACCGTGAACCGGTGGCTGCTTCGGCTGCCGGCGAGGGCCATGGGCCCGTCCTCGACCTTCTGGGCCTCGCCGCCGGGCAGGTCCCAGGTCTGGCGCAGGAACACCCGGGACAGGCTGGGCCGGACCTCGGGGTTGTTGACCCGGTAGATCTCGCCGTTGGGCGCCCCCGCCAGGCCCAGGACATGGCTGACGCCCTTGCCGCCCAGCAGCTCGGGGGTGACGAAGAGCTCGCCTCCGGACCAGGGCCGCCAGCCCAGGTAGAGCGTGGCGCTGAAGGAGCCCTCGACCTCGCGGCGCGACTGCAGGCTGTTGGCCCCTTCATAGGGCGACGGGAACGCCCCCAGCCCCTGGAGGATGTAGGTGGTCTGGCCATGCACCAGCCAGTCCTCGGCGGCCGGGGCCTGCGCGGACAGCGCGCCGGCGGCGAGGGCCGGAACCAGCCAGAGGCGAGCGAAGGTTTTCGGGAATACGGCCATGGAGCACCAGCAGGGCGGGACCCGGCCCCCGTCCAGGGCCGGGTTCATTTGGGGATCGTAAGGAACGCGAAGGGGCGACCGGTCAGGACCGGACGATCCACGACGGAGGCTCCGCGACGGTCTGGGCGCACGCGTCCGTCATACTCATCGCAACCTCCTTTCCAAGGGCCAAAAGGATCTCCCAGCCGGGTTTATGGCCACACGGACAGGGAGCCCCTCGGGTCCCCGGCCCATGCAGGCTCATTCCCATCCTGAACGACCGGGATGGGCCTGTCCAGTCACTTTTCGGTAACGTTCGGCTCCCACGCGGCGAGCGTCCGGTCCAGGGTGCCCAGGGCCGCGTCCACCCCCGCCGCGTCACCGGCCTCCCGGGCCCGTTTGAGTTCCAGCACGGCGGCCTTGAGCCCGTGGATGTCGGTCCGGAGCACCTCCAGGCCGCCGCGCAGGCTCTGGCTCAGCTCGAACAGCTGGTCGCCGGGCACGACCCCGGTGTGCACGTAGATCCGGTGGAGCGCCAGCTCCTCCAGGGCGGCCCGCACCCGCAGCAGGGGCCGCGCGATCCGGTGGCTGAGCCGGACCACGTAGCTGGCCGCCAGGACCGTGGCCACGGCGACATTGAACAGCGCCATCACCAGCACGATGGGCATGAGCATCTGGGCGGTGGAGCGGTAGGCGGCGTGCGCCGAGGCCAGGCCCGCGCGCAGCTCGCTGCCCAGGAACACGTACAGCAAAGCCGCGAACAGGCCGGACAGGACCGCCTGCAGGAGGACGAACTCGAGCACCAGGCGCAGCTGGAAGCGAGGTTCGATCAGGACGATCCGCTTGGGTTGTTGGTTGCTCATCGGAACCTCAGTGGCAGGCCAGGCAGAGCTGCCCTTGGTCGTTGCGGGTGGACAGGAAGTAGGTCTTGTAGGAGGCCTCGCGCCGGAAGGTCCGGTCGTAGAGGCTGGCGGCCTTCCAGCGGACGCTGTCGTAGCGGGGCCGGGACAGATCATGGCAGGTGAAGCAGGCGGTCTTCAGGTCGGCGGTGAGGGGGTAGACCCCCGCGGGCTTGCGCTTGAGTGCGGTGCCCACCGGGTGGTGCTGCTCCATTTCCGCCTTCCTGTGGCAGGTGAGGCAGTACGGCGTGCAGGGCCGGGCCCGGTGCTCCCAGCGGGCGGCGTGGTCGGCGGCGTGGCAGGGGGCGCAGCTGGAAGCGCCGGCCGCCGTCAGGCACCCGGCGCTGCGGGCGTCCTCCAGCGCCAGGGCCGCCAGGAGGGGCACCAGCAGGAACAGGATGGCGACCGCCCAGCGCCCCATCAGAACACCACCACGCACTGGGCCAGCCACAGGTTGGCCGTGTAGGCCGGGCCGGACCGGGTGGCGCCCGAGGCGGCCAGGTAGTGCTGGCCCTCCAGCTTGAGCTGGAAGACCCCCTTCAGGGTGGCGCTGAGGCCTCCGGCGAGCCGTTCGTCGTGGCCGGCGCCGGCGGCCGGATCGGGGCCTTCCACCCACATGCGCTCGTAGCGCAGGAACGCGGTGGCGGGCCAGGGCAGCGTGGCTTCCTGGGTGAAATGCCAGCCGCGCTGGAAGGTGCCCGGGCCCGGGAGCGCCTCCGGCCGGGTCTGGCGCAGCAGGTATTCGGCGCGGGCGTAGCAGGGGCCCAGCCGGCCCTCGGCGTCGGCGGCCGCGCCCGCGCCCTGCTTTCGCCAGTCCGAGGTCGCGTCGTAGAACCAGGACAGGCCGAATTCCGCCGGCTTGGGCGCGCGGGTGCCCTTGAGCGAGAACGGGTCGCTGAAGGGGGTGAATCCCAGCCGGCCCCCCACCAGCCGCCCCGGCTCGAAGCCGCGCAGCAGGTAGGCGTTGAAATTGAAGGTCCCGTTGTTGCCCAGGACGCGCGCCCCGGCGTCGTTGTAGGCGCCCATGATGGCCGTGGTGGTCACCGGCCGGGAGATGGAGGTGCTGTCCTTGCTGGCGTAGAACTGCCAGTCGTCGCCGAAGGGCACGTCGAAGCGGCCCACCTGCACGTGGAACCCCTTCTCCACCGAGAGCCGGCCCCGGGGCGCGAGGGGCTCGCCGAAGGGATGCCAGTCCAGGAAGGCCACCGGCATCTGGGTGGCGTCATGGCTGTGCACGCCCGCCGCGGCCATCTGCAGGTTCTCGCCCAGGTCCCGGGTGAGGTCGAGCTCGACGGCGTGGAAATCCACCCGCCGCCGGCCCTGGCCGTCCTCGTCGCTGAGCACGTCGCCGAACGCCGAAAGCTGGACCCCGCCCAGGGCCGCGTCGAGCCGGTCCCGGTCGCGGTCGATGGCGGCCCGCCAGGTGGAGGCCGGCGCGGGCGTCTCCTGGGCCGGGGCTGGGCAGGCCACGGCCCAGAGGAGCAGTGCGGAGAGGCGCGCGCCCCGGTTCACGACCGGCTCAGTTCCCGCCGCCGGAGCGCGTGTTCAGCATGGCGAGCAGGTCGGTATGCCGCTGCTGGAGATCCTCGATCCGGGCCAGGGCGTCCAGGATCATGTCGTCCTGGTGCACCAGGTGCTCCATGATCACCTTGATCTCCTCCTCGGCCTTGGAATCGATCTGGTAGTCGTTCAGGGCGGTCAGGCGGTCCTTCTCGGACTGCCGGTTCTGGCTCATCATCACCACCGGCCCGGTGTACGCGGCCTGGAAGCTCAGGACCAGGTTGAGCAGGATGAAGGGATACGGATCCCAGGCGCGGAGAAAGCCCGGATGGGTGTGCTCCATGACCATCAGGTAGACGTTCACGCCCATCCAGATCATCAGCAGGATGCTCTGGACGATGATGAAGGGCCAGCCGCCCACCACCACCGCCACCCGGTCCGCCACCCGCTGGCCCAGGGTCTGCTTTTCGGCGATCACCTCGACGACGTTGCGCACCTTCGGGTGGTCATGGCGATACTTGGCTGCGGGGCCGGGAGTCCGGGCGGATGCGGGCATGGGGGTCCTCGGGGGCAGGGTTGGAGGGTGGGAGCTTGGGCATTATTCCATGATCCGGGAATATTCCGGCCAACCGCCGCGGAATGGCTTTGAGCCATAGATAAAGGCAGACCGGATACCACTTGCCTTGGTATTCCCGCCCCCGATGCGCCACGGGACGGCGGTCCGGGGAGGCGAGCGGGACGTCCGGGTGCCGCGGATCCAGGAACGGCGGCCGGCCAACTGTCTTTTTGAAGAAAATAATCATTCCCATTGTTTTTATGACAACACCAGGGGAAGTACGCCATGATGATTCCAGGGAATCCGCACGTCGTGGTATTCCCTACGCTGGGCCGGCCACTGTCTCGACTTGACCATGCGCTTTCTTTCGAGACAAAAATCAGGAAATCTCCATGGCTCAAGGTACTGTCAAGTGGTTCAACGCGGAAAAGGGCTTCGGCTTCATCACCCCCGATGGTGGCGGCGCGGATCTTTTCGTTCATCACTCCGCCATCCAGGGTTCGGGCTTCAAGACGCTGGATGAAAACCAGCGGGTGAGCTTCGAGAGCGGACAGGGCCAGAAGGGCCCCCAGGCGATCAACGTCACCAAGCTCTAAATCCTTCCAAGGATCTACTTCCGGCCCGCCCCCTGATTCAGGCGGCGGGCCGTTCTCATTGGGAGCCCGCACGTGGCACGAGTGAACTACCAGCGCGAGAAGCGGCTCAAGGATCTGGACCGCCAGAAAAAGCAGGAAGAGAAACGCACCCGGAAGCTCCAGAAGGATCTGGATCCCGCGACGGCTCCGGAAACCGATACCCAGGACGCGGGCGCCTCGGACGTTCCGGTCGAAACCGCCAACCCGGAGTAAGTCAGGGATTCGCAACGGGCTCGCGGAAGTCGTAGAGCACCTGCCCCTCCCCCGTGACATCCAGGAACACCCCCGGCCCTGGGCCACCCAGCCGGGCCAGCACCTCCCGGGCCAGGCGGGGCAGGACTTCGCCGTTCAGGACGCGGTCCAGGCCCCGGGCCCCGGCGTCCTGTTCCAGGCAACGCTCGGCCAGCCAGGCTTCCAGGGCCGGGGTGTGCTCCAGGACCATGCCCCGGCTGGCCGCCAGGGCCTCGCGGATCCGGCCCAGCTTCTGGGCGGCGATCCGGCGCAGGGCGCAGCCGTCCAGGGGCCGGAAGGCCACGACGGTCATGCGTGCCAGCAGCGAGGGCGGGAAGGCCCGGGCCAGGGCCGGCCGGATCGCCGCGACCGGGTCCTCCTCCGGCCCCAGTTCCTGCAGGATCCCGGCGCCCAGGTTGCTGGTCAGCACCACGAGGGCGTCGCGGAAGGAGACTTCCTGGCCCTCCCCGTCGGTGAGGAGGCCCCGGTCGAACACCTGGTGGAACAGGTTGAGCACATCCCGGTGGCCCTTTTCCGCCTCGTCCAGCAGGACCACCGAACAGGGCCGCTGGCGCACGGCCTCGGTGAGCCGGCCGCCCTCCCCGTAGCCGACATAGCCCGGCGGCGAGCCCACCAGCCGGCTCACCGAATGGGCCTCCTGGAATTCGCCCAGGTTGAGGGTCACCAGAGGCTGCCCGCTGCCGAACAGCAGCTCGGCCAGGGCCTGGGCGGTGGCGGTCTTGCCGGTGCCGCTGGGGCCGGCCAGGAGGTAGACCCCCAGCGGCTGCTCCGGATCGCGCAGCCCGGCCTTGGCGGCCTGCAAGCCCGCCGCCAGGACCGCCATGCCCGGATCCTGGCCCTGGATCCGGGCGCGCAGCCGCGTTTCCAGGTCGAGGAGGCCGGCGGCCTCGTCCCGCAGCAGGCGCCCCAGAGGGATGCCGGTCCAGTCCGAGACCACCTGGGCCACCACGTCCGGATCGACCTCGTGGTGCACCAGTCCGGCCCCACCCTGCAGGTCGGCCAGCCGGGCGCGGGCACCGTGCAGATCCGCGGCGCCTTCCGGCCGGCCGCGCAGCGCCTGGATCCGGTCCACCGCCTCGCGTTCCCGGCCCCACCGGCGCTCCAGGTCGGCCGCCGCAGCCTGGGCCACGGCCAGATCCGCGGCCAGGACCTCCAGCCGACCGGGGTCCACGGGCGCGCCCAGGGCCCGGTCCCGCTCCAGCGCCTCCCGCTCGCGGGCCAGGCCGCCGATCCGGGCGGCCAGATCCTCCACCTCTGCCGGCCGGGCCGTGAGGTTCACCTTGACCCGCGCGCAACTGGTGTCCAAAAGGTCGATGGCCTTGTCGGGCAGGAAGCGCCCGGTCAGGTGCCGGCCGGCCAGTTCGGCCGCCGCTGCCAGGGCGTCGTCGCGGATCACCACCTGATGGGCCCGCTCGTAGTGGGGCCGCAGCCCGCGCAGGATCTGGACGGTGGCCGGCACGGACGGCGCCGAGAGGCGCACCAGCTGGAAGCGCCGGGCCAGGGCCGGGTCCTTCTCGAAATATTTCTTGTACTCGGACCAGGTGGTGGCGGCGATGGTGCGCAGTTCGCCCCGGGCCAGGGCCGGCTTGAGCAGGTTGGCCGCATCGCTTCCGCCCGCCAGGCCGCCGGCGCCGATCAGGGTGTGGGCCTCGTCCACGAACAGGATGACCCGCCCCGGGGCCGCCCCGATCGCCTCGATCACGCCCTTCAACCGGCGCTCGAACTCGCCCTTCAGCCCCGCCCCCGCCTCCACCCGGCCCAGGTCCAGGCCCAGCAGGGTCACGCCCTGCAGGAAACCGGGCACCTCGCCCCGGACGATGCGCAGGGCCAGGCCCTCCACCAGGGCGGTCTTGCCCACGCCCGGGTCGCCCACGCAGATGGGGTTGTTCTTCCGGCGCCTGGCCAGGATGTCGATGATCTGGCGGAGTTCCGGATCCCGGCCGAACACCGGATCGATCCGGCCCTCCCGGGCGCTGCGGGTGAAGTCCGTGCAGAACTGCTCCAGGAAACCCTCCGGGGCCCCGGCGAGGGCCTCCGGGGAACCGGTGGTCAGGCTCGCGAAATCCCGCAGCAGCGCGGCCCGGTCCAACGCCCAGAGCGGCTCCAGCGGGCCGCCGGCGGGGCTGCGCCCGAGCCGCTCCAGGAGCGCCGCCAGCACCGCGCCGGAGCGCACCTGGGGCTCGCCGAGCTCGACCGAGGCCACCAGCCAGGCGTCCTGCAAGAGCTCCAGGAGCGCGGTGGCGAACACCGGCCGGGCCTGAGGGCCTGGCGGGATCTGCTCCAGGAACCGGTCCAGGTCCCGCGCCAGGGCTGACAGAATCCGGTTGTGCGCGGCCAGGATCGGCCCCCAGTCGCCCGGTTCCTCGCCCACCAATTCCCGCAGAAAATGCTCGGGGACCACCTCCCCATGGCCAAGGGCCACACAGCGCCCGGCCGCCCCGTGCAGGGCCCGGGTGCAGTGGGGGTTCAGCTTCTGCAGCAGTCCTTTGATGTCCACGCGCATCATTGCGGATCTCCACCGTTAACGTGCATTTTCCTGCGGTTCCGGAGGTTTGGCCGGACAACGGACCGGGGCGGCCCCGGAGACTGGATGGCCGCAGCCGGCAGAAAATTTCAGGATTTTTTTCTTCAGCCCGGCCGGGAATCCAATGGCCGGAATCAGGCACCCAAGCTCCCAGGGGAACGCCTCCATGTCCTGCCCAACCTACCTCCTCCGGATCTGCCTGCTGCTGGCCCTGCTGGCCGGCCAGCCCGCGTCCGCCAAGGATCCGCCTCCGTCCATGGTGATCCGGGCGACCGCCGCGGCCAGCCTCAACCCCGACCCGGCCGGCCACCCCCTTTCGGTGCAGGTGCAGGTCTATCAGCTCAAGGAACCGGGCGAGTTCGCCCGGCTCGGCTTCGGGGAGGCCGCCGGCGGCCGGCCCGGCTCTGAACTCCTGGGTGCGGATTTCCTGGCCCGGCGCGAGTTCACCCTGGATCCCGGGGCCGGCCTGGAGGCCACCGAACCGCTCCTGGCCGAGACCCGCTGGGTCGGCGTGGTCGCCCTGTTCCGCCAGCCCGACCCGCACCACTGGCGCGGCCTGGTCCGGCTGGCGCCGCCCGCGCCGGCCCCGGCGCCCAAGCCCCGCGGCTGGCTCAAGCGCAAGCTCACCCGCAAGCCCCCGCCGCCTCCGCCGCCCCCGGCCCCCGAACTGGCCTTCGCGCTCCAGGACTGCTGGCTGCGGGTGCTGAGCCCCGCGCCCGAGCCGATCCCCGGCCAGCCCGAGCCGTTCCGCCCCCAGTGCGGCGGAGGCCCGCCATGAGCCGCACCCACCGGATCCTCTGGGGCGAGGGCGTGTTCCTCCACCCCCATCACTTCCAGCAGCAGGAGCGGTTCCTGGAGGCCGGCATCGCCCGTGCGCTGGCCTTCGCCCAGAACCATCCCTGGGGCGCGGACGTGGTGGAACTGGACCGGGATGCCCTGGCCGGGGGGGTGCTGGCCCTGAACCGGCTCGAGCTCACGTTCCAGGACGGCACCTGGTTCTCGGCCCCGGACCAGGAGCCCCTGCCCCTGGCCCGGCAACTCGACGACCTGCCCGGCCTGGGTCTGGCCACCCTGGTCCACGCCGGCCTGCCGCTGGTGGACGGCTTCGGCGGCAATGCCCCGGCGGAGCCCTCCGGGCGCCCGGCCCGCTTCAAGGTGGAGCGGGTGCCGGTGCCCGATCTGTTCACCGACGCCCTGGAGACCGAGCTGACCGTCCTGCGGACCCAGGCGCGCCTGCTGCTGGAGCCGGAGAGCCGGGACGGCCATCTGGCCCTGCCCATCGCCCGGCTGGTCCGGGACGCGACCGGCGCCTGGGCCATCGACGACGGCTTCCTGCCGCCCCTGGCCACCCTCGCCGGGGCGCCGCCGCTGCTGGCCATGCTCAAGCGCCTCCAGGACATCCTCCAGGTCAAGAGCCGGACCCTGGCCGAGGGCCACCGGGAGCGGGCCCACGGGGTGCTCGAATACGGCCCCTCCGACCTGGGCACCTTCTGGCTGCTGCACACGGTGAACCGGGCCTGGCCCCTGGTGGGGCACTTCCTGGCCTGCCCCCGCAGCCACCCGGAGGAGGTCTACAAGGCCCTGGCACAGCTGGCCGGGGAGCTCCTGACCTTCTCCTCGGCCCGGATCCTGGCCGACATCCCCCCGTACCGGCACCTGGACCTGGCCGGCAGCTTCCAATCCCTCGACCGGCTCCTCCGGGAACTGCTGGACACGGTCATCTCCAGCCGCTATGCCCTGATCCCGCTGACCCAGGCGCGCCCTTCGTTCCACACCGCCCGCCTGGACGGGGAGCGGGACTGTGATTTCTACCTGTCCGTGGCCGGCGCCCGCCCCGCGGCGGAGATCCTCGAAACGGTGCCGCTCAAGTTCAAGGTGGGCTCCCCGGACGACGTCGACCGGATGCTCAATTCGGCCCTGCCCGGGGTGGGCCTCAGCCACGTGGCCCGGACCCCGGCGGCGGTGCCGGTGCGGGTGGGCAACCACTACTTCGCCCTCGAACCGGCCGGCCCGGTCTTCCAGCGGATGCTCCAGGCCCGCAGCATCTGCATCTACGTGCCCGAATCCGGGCCGCCCCTGAAACTCGAGCTGATCGCCGTCTTCCGATAGGAGCCTGCCATGGCCGCCGAACCCACCCTCAAGACCCTCCTGGAGACCTGCCTGGGCCTCCTGGCCATGCTCAGGAACGGCGCCTGGCCCGACCCGCCGGAGCCCTTCCCCGAGCGCCTGGAGTCGCTCCTGGACGGGTTCGCCCAGCGCGCCCTGGCCCTGGGCAAGCCGCTCGAGGCGGTGGACCAGGCCAGCTACGCGGTCTGCGCCCTGGCCGACGAGATCCTCCTGGCCTCCGGCTCGCCCCTGCGGGAAACCTGGAGCCGGGCCCCGCTGCAGCTCCGGAGATTCGGCGAGCACCTGGCCGGGGAGGGCTTCTTCCGCCGCCTGGATCAGTTGCGCCAGGACCCGGCCCGGCACTGGGAGGCCCTGGAGGTCTACCAGGCCTGCCTGCTGCTGGGCTTCCGGGGGCGCTACCTGCTCGAGGGGACCGAGCATCTCCCGGGCCTGGTGGAGCGGACCGGGCGCGACCTGGTCCGGGCCCGGGGCGAAGGCCCCCGGTTCGCCCCGGTGGCCTGTCCAGCCCCGCTCCCGCCGGAATCCCGGCGGGCGCTGCCCGACCTGCCGCCCTGGGGCTGGGCGGCCCTCCTGGCCGGAGCGGGCCTGGCGCTGTTCCTGGGGTTCCAGCTGAGCCTGGGCCTGCAGGCCGGGCGGGTGGCCCGATCCGCCGAAGCGCCGGCCGGAGCGCGGCCATGATGCTGGCCTCGGTCCTGGACCGGCTGCTGGACGACGCCCCCCAGGCCGCCCAGGAGTCCCCGTTCGGCGCCCGGTTCGACCTGGCCCGGCACAAGCAGGCGGTGGCCAGGGACCTGGAGGCCCTGCTCAACACCCGCAGCACCCTCCTTGAGCCCGCCCTGGCCGCGCGCCACCCCCTGGCCAGCCGTTCCCTGCTGGCCTACGGGATCCCCGACCTGAGCAGCCTGAGCCTGCTCAACCCCGACCACCGGCGCCGGCTGCGGGACCAGATCCACGAGGCCGTGGTCCGGTTCGAACCGCGGCTCTGCCAGGTCCGGGTGGACCTGGAGCCGCCCGGCGCGGGCAACCGGCTGCTGCGGTTCCGGGTGGAGGCGGTCCTGCGGGGCCATCCCGGCCGCCCGGCGGTGGTGTTCGCCGCGGTCCTCAAGCTGTCCTCCAATGCCTGCCAGGTGCGCGGCTGATGCTCGAGGAACTGCTCCCCTACTACGAGCGCGAGCTGGCCGCCCTGCGCGGGCTGGCGGGCGAATTCGCCGAGCGTTTCCCCAAGGTGGCCCGGCGCCTCCAGCTCGACCCCGACCACTGCGAGGATCCCCACGTGGAGCGCCTGCTGGAGGCCTTCGCGTTCCTGGCCGCGCGCATCCACCGCAAGCTCGACGACGACTTCCCGGAGATCGCCGAGGCCTTCCTGCAGGTGCTCTACCCGCATTTCCTGCGGCCGATGCCGGCCGCCACCATCCTGCAGCTGCGGGCCGGGGAGGGCCTGTCCGGGCGGGCCCGGGTGCCCCGGCACACGCCCGTGCTCTCGCCCCGGATCCATGGCCAGGCGTGCCAGTTCCGCACCTGCCACGACGTGGACCTGTGGCCCCTGGCCGTGGCCTCGGCCCGCCTGGAACGGACCCAGGCCTCCGGCCACGACGCCGAGCTCACCCTGGAACTGGCCGCCCAGGCCGGCACGGCCCTGCCCGCCCTGGGCCTGGACCGGCTGCGCTTCTTCCTGGACGGCGATCCGGCCCTGATGCACCTGCTCTACGAACTGCTGTGCTTCCGGCTCCTGGAGGTGCGCGCCGGGGACGGCCGGGCGGAGCCCGGGCGGATCGCGGTGCTGCCCGCGACCTGCCTGCGCCCCTGCGGGTTCGAGCCGGACGAGGCCATGACCGAGGGCGACCCCCGCACCTTCCCGGGCTTCCGCCTTCTGGCCGAGCACTTCGCCTTCCCGGAGAAGTTCATGTTCGTCGAGCTGGCGGGCCTGGACGCCCCGGAACTGGCGGCCTGCGGGGATCGTCTGCGGCTGCGGTTCCTGCTGTCCTCGTGGGGCCCGGGCGAACGCCACCTGCGGCTCCTGCAGACCCTGTCCCCCGGCAACTTCAAGCTGGGCTGCGTGCCCGCGGTGAACCTGTTCCGGCACCCGGGCGCCCCGATCCGGATCGACCATGCCCGGGTCGGCTACCGGGTGGCCGCCGACAACCGGGATGCGGGCACCTGCGAGGTCCACAGCATCGACGCGGTGACCCGGGTGGTGGCCGGCAGGGCCGAGGAGGTCCCCCCGTTCCACTCGATCCGCCACGGGGACGGGCGGCCCAGCCCGTTCTACTGGTACGCGACCCGGGAGCCCTCCCGGCGGCCCCACGATCCCGGCACCGAAGTGGAACTGACCCTCTGCGACCTGGACTTCCGCCCGGCCCGTCCGGAGGCGGAGATCCTCAGCCTCCAGCTCACCTGCAGCAACCGCGACCTGCCCGAACTGATCCCCTTCGACGGCGGCGAATTCCAGGTGCCCGGACAGCCCTCGGTGGCCTCGGCCCGGGCCCTGCGCAAACCCACCCCGGCCCTGCGGGCGCCGGCCAAGCCGGGCCTGCAGTGGCGGCTGGTCTCCCACCTGGCCCTGGACCACCTGACCATGGCCACCTTGGGGCCCCAGGCCCTGCGGGAGACCCTGGAGGTCTACAATTTCACCGGCTCCAAGGCCGTGGCCCGGATGATCCAGGGCATCCTCGGCCTCACCGCCCGGCCGGCCACCACCCGCCTGCCCGGGCGGGCCTTCGCGGCCTTCGTGCGCGGCGCCGACGTGACCCTCACCCTGGACGAGAACGGCTTCGTGGGCAGCAACCTGTTCCTGTTCGCCACCGTCCTCGAGCGGTTCCTGGCCCTGGCCTGCCCGCCCAACAGCTTCGTGCAGATGCGCCTGCGCACCCTGCAGCAGGAAGGCGAGGTGGCCCTTTGGCCCCCCCGAGCCGGCGAAACCCCCTTGACCTGATCGCCGCCCTGGAGGCGGAGCCGCACCGGTTCCCGTTCTTCCAGGCGGTGCGGCTGCTGGCGCTGGCCGCCCCCGACGCCGGCGACCCGCTGTTCCTGCCCGCCGACGTGCGCTTCCGCACTCCCGCCTCGCTGGCCTTCCCCGCCAGCGACCTGGTCGCAGCCCGGCGCCGCGACGGCCTGCTGGAGCTGGACGTGGCCTTCCTCGGACTGACCGGCCCGGCCGGAGCCCTCCCCCATGCCTACACGGAGGCCCTGCTCGAGCGCCGCCACCGGCACCGGGACGGCACCCTGCACGCCTTCCTGGACCTGTTCAGCCACCGGGCCTGCGGCCTGTTCTTCGCCGCCTGGCGGAAATACCGGTTCCCCATCGCCTTCGAGCAGGGCCTGGGGGACCGGTTCAGCGGAAGGCTGATGGATCTCCTGCCGGTGCGCCCCGCCCCGGCCGGCACGGCCCATTTCGCCGGCCTCCTGGGGCGGCGGCCGCGGCCGGCCTGCGCCCTGACCGCCTTCCTCGCGGCCTATTTCCAGGTTCCCGTGCGCCTGGACAGCTTCAAGGGCCATTGGACCCCGGTCCCGCCCCTGGACCGGACCCGGCTGGGCTCCGCAGCTTCGCTCGGCGCCGGCGCCTTCCTGGGCGGACGCCTCTGGGACCCCCAGACCCGGGTCCGGGTCCGGCTGGGCCCGCTGGATGGGCCCCGGTTCCGCGATTTCCTGCCCGGCCAGGCCGGGGCCCGGGCCATGGCGGAGTTCCTGGCCATGCACCTGGGCCCGTGGCTGGCCTGCGACCTGGAGCTGGCCCCGGCCCCCGGGGCCCTGCCGGCTCCCGTGCTGGGGCGGGGACCGCGCCTGGGCCTGGATTCCCGCCTCCCCGCCGCCAGCCCCGCGCCCCCGGCGGCCTTCCGCCTGCTCTGAGGACCCCATGCCCAGCCTGCCCCCCGATTCGTTCTGGATCCCCATCGCCCCCGACTGCCCGGGCGGTCCCGATCTGGCCCTGGCGCCCGAGCTGGATGAGCTGCGCGCCGCCCGCAAGGGCGAGGACCCCGGACTGGCCCAGGGCGACTGGGTCCGGGAATGCCACCCGCCCCAGTGGCCCCGGGTGCGGGAGCTCTGCGAGACCATCCTGGCGGCCCGCAGCAAGGACCTGCAGGTGGCCTGCTGGTATGCGGAGGCCCTGGCCCGGCTCGAGGGCTTCCCCGGCCTGGCCCGCGGCCTGGCCGCGGTGGATGGGCTCCTGGACCGGTTCTGGGACAGCTGCCACCCGGCCCTGGACGGCCTCTCCCTTGATGCCCGGATCGGCCGCCTGGAGTGGGCCGACCGCAACCTCGCCCTGGCCGTCCGGCAGATCCCCCTCACCGCCGCCGAGACCGGCGGCCACTCCTGGCTCCAGTGGGAGGAGGCCCGGGCGGTCGACAACCGGGCCCTTCGCGATCCCCAGGCCCGGGACGAGGCCCTCCGCGACGGCAAGCTCCCCGGCGAGGCCATCCAGAAGGCGGTGCTCGGCTCGGGCGGGCCGTTCCTGGCGGCCCTCCAGGACGGGATCGGGGAGGCCCGCGCCGCCTGCCGCGGACTCCAGGGCACCCTCGAGCGCCTTTTCGGGCCCGAGAATCCAGGCCTGGAGGCCCTGGCCGAGGCGCTGGAGGCTTGTGCGGAGTTCATCTCCCAGGCCCGCCAGCGGTTCCTTCCGACCGCCCCCGGGGAAAAGGCCCCCGCGCTGGGCCCCGCGCCGCGGCCCTCCGGGCCCCAAACCACCCGGACTGAAGCGATCCTCACCCTGCGCGCCACCGCCGAATTCTTCCGCAGCACCGAACCGCACAGCCCGGTGGCCCTGCTGGTGGAGCGCGCCGCCCACTGGGCCGAGCTCTCCCTGGACGGATGGCTGGCCGAAGTCATCAAGGACCCTCCGACCCTGGCGCAGGTGCGGGAACTCCTCAATCTGGAACGAGAAGTAAAGCATGGTTAACAAGATAAAAAATCATCTTAATTTACATTAATACGTGAAACATAATTCATTCCCGAACCATATCCCTCATGGACCCGAACAAGCCTGGACCCATCAGCCCATATCAACATGGCCGAATGGGTCTGCGAACTGCCATGAAACGATTTAAATGGTTAATTTAATGGATAAAATGCAAATCAATAACGAAAGGCATTCCTCCCTGATCCTCCTGGGCGTCCTCGCCAGCGGGCTGATCACGGCCGCCCTCATCCCATCTCGCAGGCGGCCCTCCGCGCCGCCGGCCGACTATGCCCGCAGGATCGCCGCCCGGCTCGACCCCGAGCCCCTCGCCCCGGCCCCGCCGACCCTGGATGTGGCCGGCAACCCGGTCGACCGGGACTGGACCCGGCTCGCCCCCGGTTTCGGCCCCGTCCTGCTAAAGCTGTTCGCCCGCATGGCCGCCCTGGGCTACGACCTGGTCCTGCTGGAAGGCTACCGGAGCCCGGAGCGCCAGACCCGTCTGGCCGAGGCCGGCCGGAGCCCGGCGACGGCGATGCGGAGCCTGCACCAGCACGGGCTGGCCGCCGACCTGGGCTTCCTCCGGGACGGCAGGCCGGCCGGCGATGCGACCGATCCCTGGGTCCAGGAGGCCTACCAGGCCCTGGGGCGGGAGGCCGAGCAGCTCGGCCTGGTCTGGGGCGGGCGCTGGACCCCCGCCGATTCCGGCCATGTCCAGGCCGCCCTGGCCTGTCCCGGGTGCCTGTGGAAGACCCCACCCGATCCCTCCCCGGAGTTCCCATGAGTCGCCCCTGGCTGCGCCATCCCCTCACCCTGGCCTTGGCCCTGGGCCTGCTCATCGCCGCCCTGGCCCTCCTGGGCCCCCGGCTGGGCCTGGCCAGCCCCGCCAGCCGGGTGGCGGCGGTCCTGCTGCTCCTGCTGCTGGCCGCAAGCGCCTCCCTGGTGCGGCTCCAGCTCAGCCTGCGGCCCGCCCCGGCCCCCGCCGGGGAACGGGTCGGGATCGCCGACCAGGTGCGCCGGGCCGTCCAGACGCTGCGGGGCACCCACCTGGGCGCCACCCGGGGCCGGGCCGCCCTTTACCAGCTGCCCTGGGTGCTGGTGCTGGGCCCGCCCGGAGCCGGCAAGACCAGCCTGATCCGCAACTCTGGGCTCAGCTTCCCGCTGGCCCCGGCCGGCGATCCCGAGCTCCCGCCGGGCTGCCGCTGGAACTTCTCCTCCCAGGGGGTCCTCCTGGACGTGCCGGGCCGCCATGCCTGCCCGGGAGGCGAACCGGCCGAGTGGCTGGAATTCCTCCGCCAGCTGCGCCGGCAACGGCCGGCCGGCCCCCTCGACGGCGTCCTGCTGACCCTGCCCCTGCCCGAGCTCCAGGGGCCCGAAGGCGCCGCCCGGGCCGGCCAGCTCCGCCGCCGGGTCTCCGAGCTGGAGGGGATCCTGGGCCGGAAGGTCCCGGTCTACCTCCTGATCACCAAGCTGGACCTGCTCCCCGGGTTCGGCTCCTTCTTCGAGGACCTGACCGTGGCCGAGCGCGGCCAGGCCTGGGGGGCCGCCCTCGCCTACCCGCAGGGCCCGGCCTTCGATCCGGTCCGGGCCGTGGCCGGGCACTTCGCCCAGCTGCACCAGGGCCTGGCCGAACGGGGCGCCAGCCAGCTGGCCCAGCACCCGACCAACCAGGAACGGCCCGCCCTGGCCACCTTCCCCCTGGCCTTCGCCCAGCTGGGCCCCGCCCTGGCCACCTTCATCGAGCATCTGGCCGGCCAGGATCCCTATCACGCCCGGCCGTTCCTGCGCGGCTTCTACTTCGCCAGCGCCCTGCAGGAGCCGCCCGCCCCGGCGGACCTGCTGCCCGGCTTCGCCCTGGGAGCGCCGGCCGGCGCCCGGGTCCCCCGCCCCGGCAGCCACCCCTGCTTCCTGGCCCAGCTGTTCAGCCAGGTGATCTTCCCGGATCGGCCCCTGGCCAGGCTGTTGGGCGCCCGGCACCAGGCGGCGGTCCGGATGGCCTGGCTGGGCGGGGGGCTCGCCCTCCTGGCCCTGCTCGCGGCCGGCTGGACCCGGTCCTACCTGGGCAACCGGCTCGGCCTGGCCGCGGCCCGGGCCGACCTCGACCAGGCCCGGCCGCTGCTGGCGAGCCCGCGCCTGGCGGAACGGCTCCAGGGCCTGGACCTCCTGCGCAACCGGCTCGAGGTGATCCGCCGGCCCGGGCTCCCCGGCTGGGGGCTCCACCAGGGCCGCCGGCTGGAGCGGATCCTGCGCCAGCGCTATTTCGCCGGGCTCTCCGAGGTGATGCTGGCCCCGGTCCGGGACCACCTGGAGCTGACCCTGGCCCAGGCCGTCCGGCCCGCCCCGGCCGCGCGGCCCCGCCCCCCGCGGCCCCGGGCGCTGCCTTCAAACCGGGTGTTCCGGGTGGCCCACACCGTCGTCCCGGTCCCCCGCGCCGACCGCCACGGCGCCGAGCAGCTCTACAACGCCCTGAAGACCTACCTCATGCTCAGCGACCGGAGCCGGATGGAGGCCGCCCACCTCGCCGACCAGCTGCCCCGCTGCTGGCGCCCGTTCCTGGAGGCCGGCCGGGGCCGCGGCGGCGACCGGCGGGTGCTGGAACTGGCCGGCCGGGCCGTGAACTTCTATGTCTCGCAGATCGGGGCGCCGGACCTGCCGGTGATCGGCAACCGTCCGGAACTGGTGGCGGAAGCCCGCCGGGCCCTGCGCGGCCAGGCCCGCCACCTGTCCCCCGCCGAGCAGGTCTATCAGCGCCTGAAAGCCCGGGCCAACACCGAATTCGAGCCCATGACCGTGGCCCGCCTGCTCCAGGACCGGGACCTGGACCTGATCGCCGGCAGCCGCGCCGTGCCCGCCAGCTTCACCCGCGAAGCCTACCTGAAGTATTTCCGGTCCGCCCTGCAGAGCGGCGGCCCGGACGGCCCCGGCCCCGACTGGGTGCTGGCCGCGCCGGGCCCCGCAGGGGCCGGGGAGCTCCGGAGCGGGCTGGAGACGCTCTACCGGGCCGAATACCGCAGGGAGTGGGACGCCTTTCTCCAGGGCCTGATGATCGCCGGCCTGGGCGACCCCGCCGGCGCCGCGGCCGCCCTGGGCCGGCTGGGGGACCCCCAGGCCTCCCCGCTCAAGACCCTCCTGGCCCGGGCCGCCGAGGAGACCTCCTGGGACAACCCCGGGGCCCTGGAGAAATCCCTGGCCGGCCTCAAGCAGAATGCCCTGGGACGCACCAGCCGGCTGCTGGGCGCCAGGCCCGCACCCGCCCCCGGCGGACTCGGCCCGGTCGGCGCCCATTTCGCCGCCCTGGGCACCCTGGCCGGCCCCGGCGGCGGGGCCGCCGCGCCCCTGGACGGCTACCTCCAGCTGCTGCAGAAGGCCCGCACCCGGTTGAGCGGCATCGCCCAGTCCGGAGACCCCTACGCCGGCGCCCGGGAACTCCTCCAGTGCACCCTGCTCGGGGCCGGCTCGGAGCTGGCCGAGGCCCACCAATACCTCGAGACCACCCTGCTGGCCCGGGTCGACGGGCACGGCCGGGACCTGCTCCGCCCCCTCCTGCTCCGGCCCCTGGTCCAGGCCTTCGCCGCCCTGGTCCCGGCCGCCCAGCAGGACATCAACCGGGCCTGGGCCCAGCAGGTCTGGGCCCCCTGGTCGGCCCTGGCCGGCAAGTACCCCTTCGCCGACTCCGCCAACGAAGCCTCCCTGGCGGACATCCGCACCTTCCTCAAGCCCGGGGAGGGCACCCTGGCGCGGTTCATGGCCCAGCACCTGGGCCCGCTGCTGGACCGCCAGGGGGACCGCCTGGCCCCCCGCCACTGGGGCGGTCGCGGCGTGGCGTTCCGGGAGGATTTCCTGGCCTCGGTGGGCCGCCTGGCGCAGGCCGGGACCAGCCTCCAGGAGGCCCCGCCCGCGCGATTCGAGCTGCAGCCCGTGCCCACCCCCGGCCTGCGCGAGATCCTGCTGGAGATCGACGGCCAGAAGCTGCACTACCGCAACGGCCCGCAGGCCTGGACGGGGTTCTCCTGGCCGGGCCAGGCCAGCCATCAGGGCGCGCGCCTGCAGGTGGTGGCCGCCTCCGGGGCCCCGGCCCAGGTGCACAACGCCCCGGGCCGCCTGGGCCTCATGCGGCTCCTGGAGGGCGCCCGGGTGGACGCGCCGGAACCCGCCGCGGCCAGCCTGGAGTGGCCCTCCCCCGCCGCCGGCCCCGGCCGGATCCGCTTCAACTACCGCCTGGTCGGCGGGGCCGACCCGCTGGCCCTGGCGGCTTTGCGCCACCACACCCTGCCCCCCCGGGCCACCCACTGAGGAGCCGCGACCATGGCCAAGGAAAGCACCCAGAAGAAGATCTCCCGGGACCGTCCGCCCCGGGTGCAGATCATGTACGACGTGGAGGTCGGCGACGCCATCGAAGCCAAGGAGCTGCCCTTCGTCCTGGGCGTCCTGGGCGACTACAGCGGCCACCCCAGGGAACCCCTGCCCCGGCTCAAGGACCGGAAGTTCGTCCAGATCGACAACGAGACCTTCGACGACGTGCTCAGCGGCATGGCCCCCCGGCTGGCCCTGCGGGTGGAGAACCAGCTCAACGACGAACGGGGTCAGCTCAACGTCGAGCTCGAGTTCAACCGGCTCGAGGATTTCGAGCCGCTGCGGATCGTCCACCAGGTCGAGCCCCTGCGCCAGCTGCTGGAGCTGCGCAGCCGGCTGGCGGACCTCAAGAACAAGATGGCCGGCAACGAGAAGCTGGAAGAGCTCCTGGACGGCATGGTCCGGGACACCGAGCAGCTCCAGCAGCTCGCGCCGGGCCAGGAACCCGGAGCGTGAGCCCATGACCCCCAGCGAAACCCAGACCCCCGCCCCCGCCGCCGAGGCGGCCCCCCCCTCGCGGTCCAGCCTGCTGGACGCCATCGTCGAGCGGAGCCGGGTCGCCGCCAGCGAGGCCGAGAAGTCCCACGCCCGCGATCTCATCGGCGAGTTCGTCGACCAGATACTCGCCGGCCACGTGGTGGTCGGCAAGGACCTGGCCACCAGCATCGATCTGCGCGTCGCCCAGCTGGACCAGCTCATCTCCCGCCAGCTCAACACCATCCTCCACCACCCTGAGTTCCAGCGGCTGGAGGGCTCCTGGCGCGGCCTCAAGCACCTCGTCGCCGGCACCGAGTGCTCGCCGATGCTCCAGATCAAGGTGCTGAACGCCCCCAAGGGCGAACTGGCCAAGGACTTCAAGATCGCCCCCGACTACGACCAGAGCGCCCTGTTCAAGAAGGTCTACGAGGAGGAGTTCGGGACCTTCGGCGGCGCCCCCTACGGCGCGCTCATCGGCGACTACGAGTTCTCCCGCACCCCCGAGGACTTCCGCCTGCTGGAGGAGCTCAGCCACGTGGCCGCCGCGGCCCACGCCCCGTTCCTGGCCGCCGCCGCCCCGCGGCTGTTCGGCCTCGAGAGCTTCGCCGAGATCGGCCGGCCCAGGAGCCTGGGCAAGCTGTTCGAGACCATGGAATATGCCAAGTGGAAGGCGTTCCGGGAATCCGACGACGCCCGCTACGTGGGCCTGGTGCTGCCGCACATCCTGGGCCGGCTGCCCTACGGGCCCGATACCAACCCGGTGGAGGAGTTCGATTTCCGGGAGGACGTGGACGGCTCGGACCACGGCCGCTACCTGTGGTCCAACGCCGCCTACGCCCTGGGCGCCCGGCTCACCAGCGCCTTCGCCAACTTCGGCTGGCTGGCGGCGATCCGCGGCGTGGAGGGCGGCGGCCTCGTGGACGGCCTCCCCACCCACATCTTCAAGACCGACGAGGGCGAGGTGGCCACCAAGTGCCCGACCGAGGTGGCCATCACCGACCGCAACGAGAAACTGCTCTCGGACCTGGGCTTCATCGCCCTGGTCCACTGCAAGAACACGGACTACGCCGCCTTCTTCAGCGGCCAATCGGTGCAGCGGGCCAGGAACTACAGCACCGAGGCCGCCAACGCCAACGCCCGGCTCTCCACCCAGCTCCCGTACATCTTCGCGGTCTCCCGCATCGCCCACTACATGAAGGCGATCATGCGGGACAAGATCGGCAGCTTCGCCTCCCGCCAGGGCGTGCAGGACCATCTCAACAACTGGCTCGCCCAGTACGTGCTGCTGGACGACTCCGCGTCCCAGGAGGCGAAATCCAAGTTCCCCCTCCGGGAAGCCCGCGTCGAAGTGGTCGAGATCCCCGGGAAGCCGGGCTGCTACCGGGCCGCCGCGTTCCTCCGTCCTCATTTCCAGCTGGATGAGCTGACGGTGTCGCTGCGGCTGGTGGCGGACCTGCCCGAACCCTCCCGCTGATCCCGCCCCTTTCGGCATTTCCCCCAACTTCCTTTTTCAAGGAGCAGCCATGGCATTCGATGCCTTCCTCAAGATCGACGGGATCCCCGGCGAGTCGACCGACGACAAGCACGCCGACTGGATCGAGATTCTCCAGTTCAACCACCGGATGGAGCAGCCCGCCTCGGTCACCGCCAGCTCCACCGGCGGCGCCACCGCCGAGCGGGTCAACCACGGCACCTTCGACATCGTCCACCTGATGGACAAGGCCAGTCCCAAGATCTACGACGCCTGCTGCACCGGCAGGCACATCAAGGAGGTGACGGTCGAACTCTGCCGCGCCGGCGGCGACAAGGTGAAATACATGGAGATCAAGCTCGAACAGGTGCTGGTCTCGAAGGTCGAGGCCATCGGCACCGCCAACGACGAGGGCTTCCCCTCCGAAAAGGTCAATTTCAGCTACGGCAAGATCAAGTGGGTCTACACCCAACAGAAACGCACCGACGGCCTGGGCGGCGGCAACGTCAACTCCGGCTGGGATCTCACGGCCAACAAGGCGATCGCCTAGATCCATCGGCCCGCAAAACCGCCGGCCGCCCTACTCGGGCGGCCGGCCCAGTTCGTCGTACTTCAGGGCGTTGCCCCGGGCCAGATGCTCGGGGTACTTGCCCTCGTTCACCGCCAGCTTGGCCCAGGCCGCGGCCTCCAGGTCCACGCCCAGCACGTCCGCCAGCCGCACCAGGTACAGGTGGACGTCGGCCAGTTCCTCCCGGACCCGGGCGGCCCGGGTCTCCGAGGCCATGATGGCCCCGGCCTCGGCCTCGGTCAGCCACTGGAACAGCTCGGCCAGCTCCCCGGCCTCGCCGCAGAGGGCCATGACCAGGTTCTTGGGCGTGTGGTATCGATCCCAGTCCCGGCGGCGGGCGAATTCCCGAAGGGCCGACTGCAGGGGGGTGGGTTCCATGGGCTTCTCCGGACGGGACGGCTGGTTCAAGGATGGCCCAGCATCCGCCCTTCTCAAAGGGCCAGGTAGCGGAATTCCCCAGGGGTCGTGAAGAACCAGAGGTAGACCAGGATCAGCAGCACGCCATAGCAGAGGGCCGTAAGGACCTGGGCCGCCGCCGGCGGCAGCCATCGGCGGAGGAGCGCATAGAGATTCATGGCTGCCCCCGGCCGAGCAGGGTCGCATAGACCGCCAGGGCGCCCCGCAGGTCCGGTTCCTTGGTGATGGCGAAGCTGAGGATGACGAAGTTCAGCGTGAGCAGGACGGCCAGGGCGGTCACGGCACGGCCGACCCGTGGCCCACCCGGCATGATCCAGTCCCCCTTCAGCCGCCGCCAGCCGTGCCAGAGGGCGATCCCGCCGCCATGGTAGAGGGCCCAGACGAGGTAGCGCGGGGAGAGTTCATGCCACAGGCCCAGGGTGAGCATGGCCGCCAGGATCGCGAACACGGGCTGCCGGCTCACGGCCAGGACCGGCATGTAGACGTAGTCCCGGCACCAGCTGGTCAGGGAGATGTGCCAGCGGTTCCAGAATTCGTTGATGTTCCGGGCCAGGAACGGGTAGTCGAAGTTCTCGCCGACCCGGATCCCGACCAGCAGGGCGAACCCGATAGCCACATCGGAATACCCGGAGAACTGGCCGTAGAGGTTCAGGCCGTAGCGCAGGCAATCGAGCCAGGCCCGGAGCGGGCTGGCCGTGGGCATGTGCGCGAGGACCACCACGAACCGGGTCGAGACCAGGTAATTGGCCAGGACGACGATCTTCACGTAGCCGTAAAGGATCCGCTCGCAGCCCAGGGAGAACGCCATGGGATCCCAGCGGCGCCGCCGGCTGCTCTGCTGGAATTCCGGGAAACGGTTGATGGGGCCGGCCATGAGGGTCGGCAGGAACATCTGGTAGCGGAGGTAGTCCAGGAATCCGTGGTCCGGCAGGGCGCCCCTCCAGCCCTCGAGGCAGTAGTGGACGGTCCGCAGCGCGAAATAGGAGAGGCCCAGGGGCACCGCGGCCCGCCCCGGCCCGGCGCCGGGCCGGCCCGCGAACTTGAAGGCCAGGAGCAGCAGGAGCACCATGGCCACCGCCGCGGACGGGGCCGCGGGCCAGCGGCGCCGGTGCCGCACCACGCCATGGCTCACGACCGCCATGAGGAGCAGGAGGCCCAGCGCCAGGGGCGCCTGGAGTGCCAGGAACAGCCCGGTCAGCAGGGCCACGACCGAGCCCTGGGTCCGGCGCGGCGCCAGCCAGCTGGCCGCGACCACCGCGCCGATCCAGAGCAGCATGGGGATCGAGTTCAGGACCACGGCCGCCCCGCGAACCCGGCCAGTTCCGCCGCCAGCCAGGCCGAATAGCCCGCCGCGCTGGAGGCGGTCAGATGGGAGTAGTCCGAGAAGCACGTCAGCGGCAGCCGGTCGGGATAGACCAGGATCCGGGCGCCGCATTCCCGCGCCAGCTGGGCCTTGGTCAGCCCGGCCTGCGCCCGGTGCCGGGCCGGGATCCTCGCTTCGGCCGGCCCGAAGCGCGGGAGTTCGAGCAGGACCAGCTGGATGCCCCGGGACCTGGCCTGCCGGAGGCGCGCCAGGATCGGATCGCCCAGGGGCAGGACCCCGCGCGGCTCGCGCTGCTCCAGGTAGGTGCCGTAGGCCCTGAACTGCTCGGGTCCGTGGTCCGGGTCCGGACCGGGCGCCTTCGGGGCCGGATCGTGCGGGATGGCGGCCCGGCGCCGGTTCGCCTTCAGGCCCATCAGGAAATCCTCGGCGGCCCTGGCCGGGAAGGAGGACGGCGAGCTCCAGGTCGGACGGTAATAGAGCATGTCCGCATCCACCAGCAGCAGCTCCGGGCGGGCCGCGATGATCCGGTCCAGGTCCGGCAGGAACCCCTCCATCGTGCCGTTGGGCACGGACAGGCTCAGCCAGGCCAGGCCGGGTCCGCCGGCCCGCCGGGACAGGTCCCCCATCCGCGCCTCGTCCAGGAGATCGGATCCCAGGGGGGAACTGCCGATGGCGATCACCCGCGCGCCCGGGACGGCCGCGAACGCCTCGATCCGCGCAACCCGGGCCTGGATCCTGGAGGCGCGCATCCCGGCCTCCCGGTGCAGCAGCACCAGCAGGAAGCCCAGGAACCCCAGGACCGCGGCCGCCCACACCCGCAGGGGCGGGGCCTGTGGGGACGGGCTAGGCATCCAGGCGCTCCCGGACCACGCCGACGGCATCCGCCAGGGTGGCGATGCGCAGAATGTCGCCGGCGGTGAGCCGGATCCCGAAGGCCTCCTCCAGGCTGACGACCAGGGCCAGATGGGCCATGGAATCCCACCCCGGGGTCGCCGCGTGGCCGGTATCGAACGACAGGGCGCCGCCCGGCACCCGGAACGCCTCGGCCGCCAGGCCCCGGATGCGCTCCGGGAGGTCCATCCCGGCCTGCGGCTCCGCCCCGGCCGGGACCGCCGTCACCTGGGCCCGCACCTGGTCCAGGATCACCTTGCCCGAGGGCCCCTTGGGCAAGGCCTCCAGGAAATGGATCCGGCTCGGCACCTTGAAGGAGGTCAGGCGCGCCCGCAGATGGGCGATCAGGGCCGCTTCCTCCGGCACGGGCGGCGCCGCCACCACTGCGGCGACCACCCGCTCCCCCCAGAGCTCGTCGGGAACGCCGAAGGTCACCGCTTCCAGCACGTGTGGATGGCCCTTGAGGCACTCGGAAACCTCCTCCGGGTGCAGGTTGAGGCCCCCCGCGATGATCACGGTCTTCTTGCGGCCCAGGATGCGGTAGAACCCCTCGCCGTCCCGGGACGCCAGATCGCCCGTGCGCAGCCAGCCCTCGGCCAGCACCGCCGCCGTCGCGGCCGGGTCATCGCAGTAGCCCGACATGAGGTGGGGGCCGGACAGCAGGAGCTCGCCGGTCCCGGGGCCGGAAAGCTCGCGCCCCTCCGGATCGACGAGCCTGGCCAGGCAGTCCACCGGTTTGCCGATGGTGCCGGGCCGGTGGCTGTCCTCCCCGGGCCCGCTGAACAGGCTGCCCGCGACGGTCTCCGTGAGCCCGTAGACGTTGGCCACCCGGGTCCGGAACCGGGCTTCGAAGCCCTCCCACAGCGCCTGTTCCAGGTACGCCGCCGTGCAGACGACGCAGCGGAACTCCGGCGAGCCGAACGCGTCCTCCCCCTCCGCGGCCATTCGCAGCAGCATCGCCAGGATCGTCGGGACCGCGACGAAATGGGTGATCCGCTCGGCGTAGACGCAGTCCAGCAGGGCCGGCAGCGCCTGGACGCTGAAGGCCGCCGGCCGGTGCAGGGTGGCCCCGTTGGCGAAGGCGGCGTAGACCCCCTGCACCAGCCCGTCGGCATGGTGCAGGGACAGCACGTTGAGGATGCGCGACTGGGCCGAATATCCGAATTGCCGGGAGAGCGTGCCCAGGTGGGCGGCGAGGGCCCCGTGGCTGATGCGGACGCCCCGGGGGCGCGCGGTGGTCCCGGAGGTGAACACGATGTAGGCATCGGCGTCCGGGTCGGGCGCACCGGCGGCGGCCTGCGGCTCGTGGCGCGCCAGCAGCCCCGGATAGGCTTCCGGATCCGCCGGTTCCCGCTTCAGCAACCGCGCGAAGACCGAACCGGGGGCCGCGGGCCGGATCAGGACGGTGCGTCCCGTCCCGGCCGGCTGCCAGGCCTCGTGCAGGTCCGCATCGATGAACAGGGCGCAGGGGGCCGCCAGGGCCAGGAGGCCGTCGGCCTCCGCCCTGGGCGCCTGGGGATCGATCAGCACCGCCGTCAGGCCCGCGCACAGCAGCGCCAGGTGCAGGACCACCGCCGCGCCGTCGTCCCGGGTGGCGACCGCCACCCGGCCCCGTTCCAGGCCGCAGGTCCGGAAGAACGTCCCCAGCCGGGCGATCCGGTCCAGCAGCACGCCATAGGTGATCGGCTCGGGACCGGCCAGGAAGACCTTGCGCGGATCCATCGCGGAGGCCCGCAGGAGGCAGCCGGCCAGGTCGCAGGACCGGGCGTCAACGGATTCCATGGATGTCCCCCCTCAGTTCGCGCCTCAGCAGTTTCGCATTCGTGCCCCGTGGCAGGGCCTCCGTCCACCGGAAATCCGCCGGGGTCCGGAAACCGCCGAGCCGCTCGGCCGCGAAGACCCGCAACTCGCCTTCCAGCTCGGCCCCGGCCGCCGCCGGGTCCCGGGGCACGATGAACGCGGTGAGGCGGTCCCCGCCGTCCGCGCCGGCCCGCAGGCAGACCCCGGCTTCGGCCACCGCGGGGTGGCCCTCCAGCACCTGCTCGATCTCGGCCGGATGGATGAACTCCCCTCGGGCATCCTTGAAGGCCTCGGAACGACGATCGATGAGGATGAGGGTGTCGTCCGGCGCCTGCCTCACCAGGTCCCCGGTGCGGAACCAGCCGTCCCGGAGGACCTGGGCGGTCCGCTCCGGATCCCGCCAGTAGCCGGTCATCAGCTGCCCGCTGGCGATCAGCAGCTCGCCGGCGCCGCCCGCCGCCACCGGCCGTCCCTGCTCATCCTGGATGGCGACCCGGCACCCCAGGGGCACGCCGATGGCGCCGGAATGCCGCCCACTCCCGCCCGGGACGGCCCCCGCGCAGAGCCCCCCGGTCTCCGTCAGGCCGTAGTAGTTCAGCACGGGCACCTTGAAACGCCCCTCGAACCGTTCGGCCCAGGCGTCCGGGAGGCGGCTGCCCGTGCAGAGCACCATGCGCAGGGTGCCCAGCGCCCCGGGGGTGATCCGCGCGCCGGCACGTTCGAACTGCAGCAGCATGGCCGGAACGCAGGCCAGCAGGGTGGCCCGCTGGCGCTGGATGCACGCGCCCACCAGGGGTGCGCTGGACCGGACCGCCAGGCTGGCCGCGACCAGGGAGCACCCGGCCTGGAGCACCGCCAGGCACGGGTTGCGAAGGCCGCTCATGGTGTGCAGCTCCCCCAGGTTCAGGAGCACATCCGCAGGCGCCCAGCCGTAGCTGGCGGCCATCAGGGCGCCGCTGCGGCACAGGGCGGACTGGGAGAGCACGACGCCCCGCGCGGCGCCGCTGGTGCCCGAGGTGAACAGGATCGCGGCCGGATCGCCCGGCCCCGCCCCGGACCCGGGCTCGGCGCCCGGGAGGTCCTCCCACAGCCACGCCGCCAGGGACGGCGGCCCCGGGCCGTCCTCGAGCGGGACCACCGGCAGCCCCGTTGCCGCCACGGTACCGGCCTGCCCGCGGCCGCAGAACACCAGGGCCGGCTCCACCCGCGCGCAGAGCGCCACGAGCGCACCCTCGTCCAGGCTGGGGTCGAGCGGCACCACCACCGCGCCCAGACACCAGGACGCCCAGCAGACCAGGGCCGAGGCCGGATGGAACGGCGCCACGAGGACGATCCGGTCGCCCTTGGCGATGCCGGCGGCGGCGAGGCGGCGCTCCAGCGCGGCGACCACCTCGCCCGCCTCCGCGTAGCTGAGGGTGGAGCCGTCCTCGTCCGCGCGCAGGAGCGGCCTGCCCGCGTGGCGCCGGACCGCGTCCCGCCACAGTTCCGCGATCGTGAGGAGCTCACCCGCCGCCACGGCCGTCCTCGTAGAAGAGCTCCGTGCAGTCGGCGCAGAACGTGTTGTCCCCGAAGCAACCGGTCCGGTGCTGCCGGCGGAAGTCCTCGTAGATTTCGCTGTTCCAGATCTCCCGCAGGGTCCGGGTGGCGACATTGCCCATGACGTTGACCGCGTTGTAGTCCCGGCAGCAGGGGACCACCGTGCCGTCCCACTGGATGACCAGGTACTGCCAGGGGAAGGGACAGGGCATGAACGGGGGGTATTTCCGGACCTCCCCGAGCCCCGTCAGGTCCTTTTCGGTCCAGGGGAAGAAGGGCCGGAGCTCGACCCTGAGGCCGTGGCCCTCCCATTCCTCCTGGAACCGGGCCAGGTGCTCGGCATTGCGATGCATCCTGATCATCCGGATGCAGACCTCGGTCGGGGTCGGATGTTCCTTCACCCGCCTGGCCAGTTGATGCAGGTTGGCGAAAGCCTTGGCGAAGTCCGCCCGGTTCCCCCGGATCTGCCGATAGCTCAGCGCATCGTAGCCATCCAGGGAGACGATCAGCTTGGCCGGCCCGCTCGACAGCATCCGCTCCGCGACCGCCGGCAGCAGCTCCGGTGCGTTCACCGACAGCACCGTCCGCAACCCCCGCCCGGACGCATAGGCCACCATCCGGTCCAGGCGGGGATGCAGCAGGGATTCCCCGAAGTGGAACAACTCGATCTCCCTGGACCGGACCGGAGCCCCGAAGGTCGCGACCTCGTCGATGATCTTCTCGTAGAGCTCCAGGTCCATGAACCCCAGCGACCGGGTCATGTGCTTGGTGCGGGGACACATCTCACAGGTATACGGGCAGTGGTTGGTCGGTTCGATCTGGTGGACGTGGGGTTCCCCGGGGCGCTGCAACTCCAGGAAGTCGGCCCAGCCATCCCGACTGGACAGGGCAGCTGGGAAGCGTTTCAGGGTCATGGGGCCTCAGCGGGACAGGGAGGATCACTCCTGGTCGAAAACCTGCAGGGAAGGCGAGCCCCAGCATAGAACGGGACCGCCGGGAGAGCTACGGAGCATTCGAGGGCCCCTGCCCTTACGGGCCCGTGCCGCCGCCTGGGTGTGCTTTCGGGAAAACGGAACCGGACGCGACCCATGCAATCACAATTTGCAAACAATAATTAAATTTGTACATTATAAACTTAAATGATATGTTTAAATGAGTTGACTTATGTTTTGATTATTTTTATTGACGGCGAAGGCCAGGAAGCAATACCATGGAATCAACATCTCCTATGCGCCTGGGCGACCCACTTCAGCACTATTATTAAATAAGGGATCACCACGATCCCCTGTTTCAGCATGATCATGACCATATATCATTTACAAATAATAGGATTATCACAATTCATACTCATGATGGAGCAGGGTTGACTTGATGACCATACGTTATCAACTTTAAAATTTATCGGAAGTATGTCCTTGACGCAATGTGATTGACAGAGACTAAGGTTAGAGTAAAACCGTTACCTGATTATCCGGTTGCTTTTGCCTTCGCCCTTCAATCGGCCAATGTATCTCCGCGCACGAAATAGCCCCAAAGGCACTCTGGTCAATGTGCCTTGGCTTACGAAATAGGGAGCCGTTCCCCCAGGTGTGGTTGAACGAAGTGTTCAGAAATAAGGCAAATAGCCTTGGGTTCCTAGAGTCAATGGACGGCAAAACCATTGACGGGATGGCCAATGTGTCTCCGCGCACGAAATAGCAGCTTCACGTTCTGTGCGGTTTCGACAAAGCCTTCAGAAATAAGGAAATATTTGGCCTGTCCTTACACTTTCAGGGCAGGTGAAACGTGGAGTCACCAGCCAATGTGTCTTGGCGCACGTAATTCATACGTGTTTAATTAACTTGGTTTACCTTCGTCCGCTCGTCTTTCGCGAGGCAAGCAGAAGGAGTTGCATCTGGCGACCACTGGTTTCGGAGGACTCTAACCGCGTAGGCCGGAGGGAGGCCCCACCAGGACGCATCTATTCTGTCGAGTTTCGATCACCCAACCCTCCGGCGAGGGATAGACCCTACGGACTGGGGCCTTGGCAGCGATTTGGCCAAGCGGTTGCCCATCCGGGGTGAACCAACGTACGCGACTGTCAGACCACAGGACCAAATGATCTGGGTAGGCGAAGATCGTGGGCTTTCCGAGGGTCGGAATACGTCCAAGAACGGCCCCGTCAGCGAGTATCAGAAGGTAGTCCTCCATGTTCACGTATAGCTTGCCGTAGGCCTCCTGCATCCCATAGGGGAAGATGTTCAGCGCATAGGCCCGGATGACTTCTCCTCGCTCCCCGATCTCGAAGATGGAGCCAGAGCAGGAGGCAGCGTAGGCTTTGCAGCCGTCCCCAGAGAGGCAAACATAGGCCAGCCAGTCGGCGGCGTATGCCTCCCCCACCGAAAGGGAAGTCTCAAAGGAAATACCGATCTGGTGCCCACCTGCCTCCACCGTGAACTCCTCCTTGTGGTAGGAGTCGCGATCCACAAAGCGCGTTCGCGTTGGTGTCTCCTGAAGGTCATCCGGGTCCATACCTGTAAGAACCCGGTATGCCTCGTTGATCTCTTGCGCCTTCTGGTTGGCCTCTTCTTGCTTGGCGGCAACGTCCGGATGCCACTGCCAAAGGAGAGCCTTTCGCGCAGCCTTGACCGCCTCGATGGTGGCCGGAAGCGTGAGGCCAAGGACGCCCAAGGCGCTCTTGGCGTGCTCGGAGATGCCCGCGCCTCCTGGGATCTCCATTCGCATCCAGTTCTTCTTGAAGGGCATCTGGAGGCCCCATACGGGGTCTCCCCCAGGGGTGAGCAGCCAGACCTGATCCATGGCCCCTACCAGGGCCAAGGAGCCATCGCCAGAGACCATCGCACCCTTGATCCATCGGAACGGATCATGAGACCCCAACTTCATCCCTCTAGCTCTGGTTTGCACCACAGGCAGGGTGGTCGTGTCCATGGCCCATAGGGGGCGCACCTCCCGATCAAACACCGTCAGCTTTGACTGGAAGGACAGATCCGAGAACACGGTGCCACTCGGATGGGCCGCAACCCTGAAAAGTTCCTGATCGAGGCGTCGCTGCACCTGGAGTTTCCCCGCCCCGTCAAGAACATCAACGGTTGACCCGTGCTGTCCTGGTTCTGGTTTCTTGTCGAAGCGCTTGGCGTAGAGGAAGCCATCCCGGAGGGCGAAGGCCATGTTGTAGTCCGGGTCTGGCCCAGTGCCTTTGGGGAAGCGTTCCTCGTGAACGATTGACCACCCTGGAACGTCGGTCAAGAAGGTGGTCCCCTTGGGGAATTCCACGATGGGCGGCTGTGACACCGGCTCTCTGGGGATCAAAAAACAGGGCACCCGCGAGGGGTCGATAAGCTGAAGTCCCTTCCTCGCCTTGGGGACAGCAGGGACTACTGCTTCCGAGGGTTTTCCCCTGAACCCGAACAGCTTCGCCAAGAAGGACATGTTGGACTCCTGGCCCCTCAGGGGTGCATGGTCTGTGGCTGGTCTGTCTTGGTTAGCATGAAAGGATTGTAATCGAAACAAGCCCTGGCTGCCTGGAATCCGTCCATCCCGTCAGTTCGACGGGACGGACCCAATAGGCTCTCGATACATCAGGCGCTTGCCGATCGAGGACTGGATGGCTGACACCAAACGGTCGCCGTCATTCAGTAGCCGGACGTTATACCGCCATGCAAATTCACTGGCGTAGCGGTGCAAGTGCTTGGGCGAGACATTGTGGAAAATGCCGACGATGCCCCTTTTGAGCAGGGAGAAAAAGCCCTCGATAGTATTCGTATGGAGATTCGCCCCCCGTGCGGCTTTCGGGGCATCCGGCCAGGGACGACTGTACTGTTTCGCGCTGTGATTGACGCTGTGGTGACCACCCTCAAACTCAGCGCCAATGCCTTTGTAAGAGGGTAGGTCATCGGTGAGGATGGTGGCCGTTGGATGCACCATCTCACGAATGGCACCCTTCAACGTAGCCCCGCTAACCGAGGCCACAACCCGGACCCGAACGGGGCCACCCCGCTGAACGCAAGCAAAGACTGGGATTTTCTTGGTTCCCCGGCCCCGCTTGGAGACGCCCTTCTTGCGGGGTTTGCCTCCGACATAGGTCTCATCCGCTTCGCATACTTCACGCAGCAACGTCGCGTTGTTCTCCACATGGGCCATGCCCCAGCGCACCCTTTGCAGCATGAATAGGGCGGCACGGTAGGTGATCTGGCAGTGTCGCTTGATCTCCAGAGCCGCGACCCCCTTCTTGCTGGAGGAGGAGCGCCAGAAGGCATAGCACCAATGCCTTAGGGCCAGATGGGACGACTCGAAGATGGTGCCAACCCGGACAGTGAACTGCTTCTTGCAGGAACGACACCGCCAAAGAAAACGCTGGTTCCTCTGGCCGGTGGCGGCATCGGTCATCTGGTACACGTCCAGGGACTCGCAGTGGGCGCATTTGGGCTCGCCACCCCAGCGCTGCTTTTCCAGGAACGCAACGGCGGCAGCTTCATTGGCCAGAGAAAGAGGAAGCTCTCGGATCAATTCCGAGGCTTTCAGTTCGGGATGCTCCCGTTTCTGCTTCCGCGCCATGAACCAAGTTTGCATTGCCTTCTCGTCTGGAATCTGCCAGTTACGCTAAGCGATAAAGCCGTTTTTGAGCACAAGGCACTCTTGGGCAGCGAAATCGCCACCTAAAACGGCTGTCCCTCTTGCTTTTCCCGTGACCCAGCCCAAACTTGAGGCAGGTCGTTGAAGTAACCGTGTCTGCGGTGGGAGTCGAACCCACAAAACCCTTGCCGGGGCCACCCGTTTCCCAAACGGGCGCGTCTACCGCTTCCGCCACGCAGACCAGCGATTTACCAAGGGGGGCCTACCCAAGGCCTCCCTGCTCTTGTAATTGGGACTTTCGCTTGGCTAAACCATGGCCACCTCCGCTTCCGCTGGACCAGCGTAGAGGTAATGGGCCGTGCGGGTCTTGCGGGCATAGCCATGCTCCACAAGGCGCTTCAGGGTCGAACCGGCCAGGACATTCCGCCCAGGTTCCCCCAGGCCCTTGGCCAAGTTATCGGGTGTGATCTCCTCGCCCGGATGATCGCGAAGGAAGGCCAGGGCCTTCGCCATGAAGCCACTGCCGCCAAAGGCGCGGCCCTTCTTGGGCTCGGGCACGAGGGTCGCCACCAGCACGTTCTGCGGCTCGGGTTGGAACGCACGGGCAAGTTCCTCAATTTGACCCTTAGCATCGTCCAGTTCCATGTTCAGCGCGGTGAGGCGCTCCTGAAGGCGCAGTTCCTCCGCTTCCATAGTAATGATGCGCCGAGACACAGCCATGATTTGGTCCACCACGTTTGCCATTCGGGCCTCCTGAATGACAAAGTAGGACCTGTTCGGCGGTGCGCCAGTGCGGCAAGTAGCTAAGAAAGGCTAACTTGTTGATTCTTGGTGAAATTTATTTCACGAAGTCGTTTTACGAAAATATCGGTGGTCAAAGCAACTTAGTCTGCCACTTCATAAATTTTGCCTTGCTATCGTAAAACTCTACCAGTTCCTAAAATTCAATTCGTGTTGTTGGTCTTGACAGATCCGACAATTATGACTGGAGGTCCCCCATGACCAAGACACCGAAGCCCTGGAGCGAGACACACCCACTCGACGAGAAGGCAATCAATGAAGCTGCCGCACGCTTCAACGAACTGGAGTCGTGGAAGGATGAGATAATTCCCAACTCGGCGTCTGATGTGAGTCTTGAAACTGCGCGAACCACCCGTGGTCAAGCCATGGCGCAACAAAACACTCTGCTAGATGTGGCCAAAGCCTTCAAGTATGCACTCACTCTCTCCCCCGAAACGTCACCCCTGGACGAGTTTTGCTCAGACGAGTTCCTGGATCTCATGCTTATCGGTGGTCGCTTCAAGTCGATTGCGGCTTTGACGCCAGATGACGGGGGGATCATTACAAGGGGTCTCGATCGTTTTGAAGATGTGATAAACCGTCTTCCTGAAAAGGAAAGAACCCCGTTCCTGATCTCCTTTGAATTGGCCAAGATTCACCTTCCTGGCATTGATGAGCTTTATGCGGCACGGATGAATGCAAAGGATATCACCGCGTCGAATAATGATCTGGTTGGTCCAATTGTCGGGATGGGAACAACCGAATGGTGTCAAGACCAGAACGGCATTGGCAAGGTTCGTGCTCACTTTGGACAAGACCGTGACGGTTATCATGTGGCTCTGGAAATCGGTTCCGAAAAAAGTGGCGGAGTCGCCCGCCACGAATGGAGCCAAGCGGTTCGAACCATGGACGAGGCACAGGAAGTTGCTGACTCGCTCATCAGGGAAAGGATCACCTACTTCAACAAGGTCTCGCCAATCCTTTGGATGAATAACGGGTGAAGGACTGCCACTCCTCACCGGCATTGCTTTGACCTGAACGCGGCGCGGTGCGTCGCGTTTTCTGTTTCGCTAAGCGCAAGAGAAAATTTCCCGGTTCTGGTGTCCCCGAGAATGAAGGCAGACGGCAATGGTGGCCGTTTACACGAACCAGTCTTGGAGGTAGATGGATGTCCGAAGGACTCAAACTGACGTTGGGACTTGCCATCCTGATCCTGGGCACCCTTTTGTGCGGTGTCGCGTTCTACATGGATCAAAGAAAGTTACTCCGGGTCTTCTTGATGGGGCTCGGGGTAGCAGGGTTCTGGGTGGGGAGGATGATCCTCAAACAACTCACCTAGCCGCCATTCCCTTTTCGTAACCCGAGATGTCCGGTCTCAGCACCGGCACCCACCCAAGGAACCACCATGTCCGACACCAGGGAAATAGAAGTCGGTGGAGCGACCTACCGGGTCGATCCCGATCTGATCGCCCCCATCGAAAGCCTCCAGCATCGGGTCAAGGTTCTGGAAGGTGCGCTGGACAGGCTGATTCTGGCTTGCCCTTCCTCTCACACCACCGCGTTCCTGCTGGCATTCCAGAACGCCCAACGCCTTCTCAAAAACAAGTAGATTCTGTCCGTAATCGACCAGGAGGAACCATGGCCACAGCCATCCTGATTTACTTCTACACGGCCATCACCATTTTGGCGCTCGCCTGGGGGTGGGAAGGGATCAGGCTGATCCGCCTCCACATCCAGAAGCGCAAAGGCTGAAGCATTCAACCCCGAGATTGTCCGGTACAGGACACCCAACCACCCGAGGACACGACATGGACCAGAGAACCCAATACCGCTACCTGATGGGCAAGTTGACCGTCAACAAGGAAGCCCAGGACAAGGCGCACCGGGAACTCGAATCACTGGCGAGGGAAGAATCCATCCTGAAGGGATGGAGCGAAGAACTCAAAGCTGCCATCTGCCCCGAATGTGACGGGCACGGCAAGGTCAGGGTCTTCGAGGACCAGAGCCGGTCCTACAACGAAACATGCGAGCGGTGCAAAGGGACTGGATTGCGCCCTCAGCTTCACCCAATAGCAGCCGATCCTGAACGCATCCTCCAAGCCTGTTTCCAGCGGGGCTGCACTGGCGTCCCCCTTCCTCCGTTCAAGGACTACACCGCCGAAGTCCTCGCTTCCCTCAATCAGTAGATTTTGTCCGTTCCCGGCGCACCGGGACATCCCAAGGAGAACCAAAATGCGAACCACCCCTGTCGAGTGGATCGACGCCAAGAAGGAACTGCCCAGCACGGATGAATTCGGTCCCTACCCGAACGCAATCGTCGCCATGGCTTGCAAGGGCAACCCCGAGTGGGGGTTCAACATCCGGCAAGCCCACCTTCGGTTCTTCGGCGGCGACACCTCGCGCCCCTACTGGGCAGGAAACAAGGACGAGGGCTACCGTCCCATCGAAAACGACTCCTGGTATGTCGCCTTCTGGGCGGCTCCCCTCACTCAGCCTACCGCGTAGGCAATGTCCGTTCCCGGACTCCAACCACACGAGGAATCCATGACCGATACCCGCGACCCCAACGAAATGGTCTCTGTTCAGATTTGGGCTACCGAACGAGTCCGCTACGGCAAGACGGTCGAGATGACCCGCGCCGAGTTTGAGCGCCATGAAGCCGCCCTTGATGACGCCGGGGTCGATGAAGCACCCGCCGAGAACATCATGGATAAGTTCATCGACCGAACCGAGGACTGGGTGGACGACTCCAGCTACGAGGTCCACTCCTTCGAGATCGTTGAACCCGTCCAGGCGAAAGCCTAACCCCATAACCCCGAGATTGTCCGTTCTGTGCCAAGGAGGCACTCCATGAGGAAAGGCAAACTACATCGAGTCGGAGAGGGGCACGGCAAGCTCTACCGCTTCTGGTGCGGATTCTGGTTCGGACATGATCGGGAGTCCGTCCACACCTTCCAGGACCATTGTTCGCGTTGCGGTGCGCCCCTCGATTGGAACCTTGATTTAGATTTCTAATGTCCGTCCTGCGCTCCAGACGGCCCCATCGCCCAGGAGGGCACAACTTGAGCCACCCCATCCTTCATGCCGCCAAGGTCGGTTCCGTCCCCAAGACGGTGATCGTTGATGGGCGTTGCCGCATTCTACCGGGACGTGTCGTGAGGTTCCGTTGCTACCCGGAAGATTCCCCGAATCGGTGGAAGGAAGGACGCATTACCGAAATTCAAGACGATGGACGCCTTTTCATTGATCCCGTGAGGTAACCCATGCTGACCTGCCCGACCTGCAAATCCCCCCTCATCGCCGTCCATCACCATGACGCCAAGGGTGGAGTGACGATCATCTGCGGCGACCGCTTCACGTCCTGCCCTGACATCACCGGGCGCTGCAAGGATGAGAAGACCGCCATCACCACCGCCAAGGGCATCCTCAAGTAACTCAACCCGAGATTGTCCGTTCCCGGCGCACCGGGAGAAAGCGAACCCCCGATGACCGATGAACGAGAACTGGAAATCCACCGGCACGATTGCCCGACCTTCCGAAAGTTCTGGGAGCGTCACGCAATGCTCTCCAAGGTCTGCCCGTCCTGCCTGTTGTGCGGTCAGCAATCCGACCCTGCGAATGCGGCGATCACCCATGCCGAACTGCCCAACATCTTCATCTGCCAACCCTGTGCCGCCAAGGCGCGGCGCTAGTGTCCGTTATCGCCTGGAGGCGACCAGGGTTACGCCTGGACCTCAGAGGAGGCACTGTGTTTGACCCATTGACCACATGCGAGCGGTGCGGACGCCCCGGTGCCGTGGTGATTGACATCATGTGGTTTCCTGACAGCCCCCAGGCATTTCGATTCACGTTCCGCCTTTGCCGGTGGCATCGCGCCGCAGCCACTCGCACGGGAGAAATCCATTGCGGCAAATTCATCGGCCCACTCGCTCCCGGCGAGATGCGCTGATGTACAACTGCACGACCCATCCCACGAAAGGGGAACCCATGACCAAAATCCGCGTGAGCGTCTGCCAGGAACCTGGATGCATCGAAGATTGTGAGTGTCTCGCCTGTCTGGAACAGTTTCACCGCGAGGGCGAAACCTCGTCCCTACTCCGCGCAGAACGATCCGAAGCCAGGGTCACGGAACTGGAGCGCGAGGTGACTGCATGGGCTGCCGTTCCAGGAAACGTCCCTCCCTTTCCAAAACTTAAATAGCTTATGTCCAAGATCACCTGGGGCGGCGGGGCCACGAGCGCAGCAGTGGCGGCGCAAATCGACATTCCCAACGACGGCGGCGACTGGTAAAGCCAGATTCAGGTTATGCCTCGGCGGGTTCCTCCTGAGGCAATTTGGCTTGGCCAAGAGCAAGGATTACTTGGTGTTCGAAGTCCGTGATCCTTTCTTCGATCTCAACGGGGTGGTCAAACAGACTCACGGCTGATTCGTGGGATTCAGGGGAAACGTAATTCGCTTTCAGTTCTTCGACTGAGAGCCCAAGATTTGTGATTCTCTGGCCGATCGTTGGATGCGAATCGATGGGATGCGGAATGGTGCTGTTGATGCCGCTGAATAAGACCTCGGCATCCAGGCTGTCTATCGCCGTTTCAGCGTATAAGGAACTAGCGTTGATGATTGCCTTCCCTTGGTTCAAGGCGTTGATCATGGATTTCTTGACGCTGGGCCAATACGAACTGAATGCTCCGAGTTTCAGAAGGGAAGTCACAAGGGACTGAGATGAAGCAACCTCGGCCCCAGCCTTGTCTGCCTGGAGTTCTCGGTAACGGCTGATCTTGTTCTCGGCGATGGCAAAGCGTTCCATGAAGAACATGAGCATGACGAAGGCCGGAAGTCCCGCTGCTCCCTTGCCTCCCGTATCCTGCTGTGCGGAAGCCAGGGCCTTGATGGCGTTGGAGGTGCCGACGTAGATTGGGTAAAACTTCAGGCTGAACCGAGTGTCATCGCCTCTGAAGTGACCAAGTTCGTGGCCCACCACGGCCTTCAATTCGTTGATTGAAAAAATCCGAATGAAAGGCAAGGACAGGTACAGGGTCTCGTCTGAGAACTTGGTCCCCTCCGGGTAAACGGTGACTTCAGCATTCGTCGCGAAGAAATTAGGCTCCAATCCAACGACTATGTTCTTGGGGATCGTGGACCTGAGCGTGTTCGCAATTCCTTCTACGAATTCCCACAGACGCGGCTCATCCGTCCTTGTGACCCGAATAGCTGAGAGCCTGATCGAGGCCTTCTTGGAAATCGAGAAGCCAGCGACAATCATAGAAATCGCCACTACCGCAGAACCAAGGCCAATGCTGCCAATTAATATGGGATGAAAGTGGCCACTAAGGGATGTCTCTAGAATGAATAGGCCGTAGGTTGCGATCGTCCCCTGGGACAGGATGAGTGCGAACAAGACAAGCAACACAACCTTGAGCCCTGGAGCGAAGAGAACCAATAGAAGCCTGCGGTTTAACGATGCCAACCACCCCGCGACCAGGATGAGGAATGGCAGGGCAATCCCAGCAAGGATGGTGATGGCGCTCGTCTTGCGAAGCAGTCGAACATAGTTATAGTTCTGGACGAAATCGTCATTGGCGAGTTCTGTTTTCTCCGATATCGACTCAAGTGTGATTTTGCCATTGGTCGCGGCTTGGCCCATCACCTCGCCGTAGGTTTGCTTCACCCAGGCGATGTATTTCTGCTCTGCTCGATACTTCGCGAAACTGCCAACAATGAGTCCGAAGGCGGGGATAGCCATCACGATGAGAAGAAGCACACCGAAGCGTTTCATGGCTATCTCCAATAGCTTGAACACAGATATTGACGATTTAGAGTGCAATGAGCCATTGTTCCACGATGGAAAGGGCCATGCACTGAATTCCGTCCTTCAGCGCTTCCGAGTTAGAGGTACACGCTTGCCTTCGATGAGTTCATCTCTGCATGCCCCCCAAACGCTTCGCTCATCTGTTACTCCGATCGGAAGTCACGGCCTGACCTTGCCGATCGATGGAATGGTCCCAGGTGGTCCGGGGATTGGCCAATGGGCAAAATCATGCCCAAACCGCCCTGTCGTTGCAATTCCTTAGCGAGAGTCACTCACATTGCGGCAAGGACATACTTCCGAAATTTATTGAATTAATGGAGTATCTATGAATAACATCTGCACCTTGATCGCAGACGAGGACCTTGACCGCATCACCGGCGGCACCGGCGTCGAGCTCAGTGGCAGCTTCTCGGTCAAACCGCCCATGGGCACCCTGGTATTCACCCATGTGACCCCGGAACGTCGCCTGGACACATCCTTCTCCACCGATGGCCGGGACTGGGAGACCAAGGTGCAGTTCACACGGGAATCCCGGAACACCAGCCTGAGCCTGGGGGGCTGGATCGGCGCCAAGGACCGGGACCTCCAAGGCGGGATCGAATTCCGTATGAAATGGTGATCGAGGGGGAAGGGCCGCCGGACGGGAGCGGCTCTGCGCCAATAGTTGAATTTTTAATTAAATAGGCCTTGAGTCCCGGGGCCCCCTGGCCGATATTGAAGGCAAGGTATCCGGAGCTTTGCCTGGCCGGACCTACTTGGCCCCCTTGGATCGCCTGGGCCTTCAGTTGGCGCTCCGTCCCCTCCTTCCCCTCAAGGAGAGTCCATGGCCATCCAGCCCCATCGGCTCGGCACCATGCTCGTGATCCTGGCGGCGACGCTGCTCCAAGCGGAAGCCCCGGTGGACCGGGTGGTCCTGCACGGGGACACCCCCCGGGCCACCCGCCTGGCCGATCCCGTGGGCCGACCCGATCCCGCCACGCCCATGGACCGGATGATCCTGACCCTCAAGATCGCCCCCGAGGCCCAGGCCCGCCTGGACACCCTCCTGGCCCGGCAGCAGGACCCCGCCTCCTCCAGCTACCACCAGTGGCTGACCCCCGAGGCCTTCGGCCAGCAGTTCGGGCCTTCCCCCGAGGCCCTGGCGGCCGTGCTGGACTGGCTGCGGGCCAGCGGGTTCTCGGTCGAGGAAGTCGGGGCCGGCCGGACCACCATCCTCTTCAACGGCGATGTCCGGCGGGTCGAGCAGGCCTTCCAGACCACCCTCCTCGACTACCGGCTGGACGGCCGCGCCTTCCACGCCAACGCCAGCGAACCGTCCATCCCGGCGGCCCTCCAGGCTGCGGTCCAGGGCGTGGTGTCCCTCCACAACCTGCCCCGGATGGCCATGAACCGCGGCTTCCGGATTCCCGAATTCGCCGCCGGCAATGGTGCCAACTACATGGCGCCCGCGGACTTCGCAACCATCTACAACGTCGGGCCGCTGTATGCCGCCGGCACCACCGGCAGCGGCGTCAATCTCGCCATCGTCGGCCGCACCCACATCGGCCTGGCCGATGTCGCCACCTTCCGCAGCCAGTTCGGGCTGCCCGCCAACCCCCCGTCGGTGGTCGTCAACGGCCCCGACCCCGGCGACCTGGGCGGCGGCGAGGACGGCGAAGCCTACCTGGACGTGGAATGGTCCGGCGCCGTGGCCCGGAACGCCACCATCACCTTCGTCTGCTCCGCCTCCACCGCCAGCACCGACGGGGTGGACCTGTCGGCCCAGTACATCGTCAACCAGAACCTCGCGGCGGTCATGAGCCTCAGCTTCGGCCAGGGCGAGGCCGCCATGGGCACCTCGGAGAACGCCTTCTACAAGAACCTGTGGGCCCAGGCGGCCGCCCAGGGCATCACCGTCCTGGTCGCCGCCGGCGACAGCGGCGCCGCCGGTTCCGACAGCAGCTCGAGCGCTTCCGGCACCGGCGGGGCCTCGGTCTCCGGGCTGGCCTCCACGCCAAGCAACATCTGCGTGGGCGGCACCGAGTTCAACGACGCCGGAGGGGCCTACTGGTCCGCCAGCAATGGCGCCGCCTACGCTTCCGCCCTGGGCTACATCCCCGAGGCCGCCTGGAACGAGAGCGGCGCGGTGGCCGGCGGATCGGGCCTCTGGGCCGGCGGCGGCGGCGCCTCCACCCTGTACGCCAAGCCTTCCTGGCAGGTCGCCCCGGGCGTGCCGGCCGACGGCAGGCGCGACGTGCCCGACGTGTCCCTGACCGCCGCCAGCCATGACGGCTACCTCATCCAGAGCGGCGGCGCGCTCCAGGCCGCCGGCGGCACCTCCTGCGCCACCCCCGCCTTCGCCGGCCTCATGGCCCTGGTGGTCCAGGCCACCGGCCAGCGCCAGGGCAATGCCAACGCCGTCCTCTACCGGCTGGCCAACGCCCAGTACCAGTCCGGCGGGGCGGCGGTCTTCCATGACATCCTCTCCGGCAGCAACAGCGTGCCCGGCGTCGCCGGTTTCCTGGCCGGACCCGGATACGACCAGGCCACCGGCCTGGGCAGCGTCGACGCCAGCGCCCTGGTCGCCAACTGGTCCACGGCCCCGGCCAACAAGGTCACCGCCGCCATCGCCACCCCGGCCGCCAGCGTCACCCTCGCCAGCGGCGCCGCCCTGACCTTCACCGGCACCGGGACCGACAGCTCGGCCACGGCCACCCTCTCCTATGCCTGGACCTTCGGCGACGGCGGCAGCGCCGCCGGCGCCTCGGTCAGCCACGCCTTCACCAACACCGGCAGCGCCAACGCGGTCAACACGGTCACCCTCACCGTCAAGGACAGCACCGGCATCACCGCCACCGCCACCCGCACGGTCACGGTCACCCCCGCCCCGCGCAACACCGTCACCGCCACCATCACCGCCCCGTCCGCCAGCGTCACCCTGGCCAGCGGCGCCACCCAGGCCTTCACCGGCACCGGCAAGGACAGCTCGACCGCGGCCACCCTGACCTACGCCTGGACCTTCGGCGACGGCGCCACCGCGACCGGCGCCTCGGCCAGCCATGCCTTCACCAACTCCGGCACGGCCAACGCGGTCAACACCGTCACCCTCACCGTCAAGGACAGCACCGGCATCACCGCCACCGCCACCCGCACCGTCACCGTCACCCCCGCCCCGCGCAACACGGTCACCGCCGCCATCTCCGCCCCGGCCGCCAGCGTCACCCTGGCCAGCGGCGCCACCCAGGCCTTCACCGGCACCGGCAAGGACAGCTCGACCGCGGCCACCCTGACCTACGCCTGGACCTTCGGCGACGGGTCCACCGCGACCGGCGCCTCGGCCAGCCACACCTTCACCAACACCGGCACCGCCAACGCGGTCAACACCGTCACCCTCACCGTCAAGGACAGCACCGGCATCACCGCCACCGCCACCCGCACCGTCACCGTCACCCCGGCCCCGCGCAACACCGTCACCGCGGCCATCTCCGCCCCCGCCGCGAAAGTCACCCTGGCCAGCGGCGCCACCCAGGCCTTCACCGGCACCGGCAAGGACAGCTCGGCCTCCGCCACCCTGGCCTACACCTGGACCTTCGGCGACGGCGCCACCGCGACCGGCGCATCGGTCAGCCACACCTTCACCAACACCGGCACCGCCAACGCCGTCAACACGGTGACCCTCACCGTCAAGGACAGCACCGGCATCTCCGCCACCGCCACCGTGACCGTGACGGTCACCCCGGCCCCGCCCAAGCTGACCGCCACCATCCTCACCCCGGCCGCGAACGTCACCGTGGCCAGCGGCACCACGGTCACCCTCACCGGCCAGGCCGTCGACACCAACGCCGGCGCGACCCTCTCCTACAGCTGGACCTCGAGCATCGCCAGCGCCGCAAAGCTCACCCCCCTGGGCAGCCAGACCACCCTGTCCTCCACCTGCGCCGTAACCGTCCAGAACACCAGCGGCAAGGCCGCCGTGGTCACCGTCACCTTCAAGGTCACCGACAGCGCCGGCGCCACCGCCACCGCCACCCGGCTCGTCACGGTCAACCCCAGCTAGGCTAGAGGCCCTCCACCCGCACCAGCCGCTCCGCCTCATCCCGGCCCATGTCGGCCAGGGCGTCCAGGGCATCCAGGAAGGCCACCTGGAAGCTCCCGGGCCCCTTGGCGGCGGCCGCGGCCATCTGGCCGGCGACGCCGGTCAGGGCCATCGCCCCGGCGGCGGCCATGAGCGGATCGGGGTCGACCGCGGCGAAGGCGCCGGTCAGGGCGCTGGCGGTGCAGCCCATGCCGGTGACCCGGGCCATCATGGGGTGGCCGTTATGCACCCGGACCACCCGGTCGCCCTGCACCACCAGGTCGACCGGCCCGCTCACCGAGACCACGCAGCCCCAGCGCCGGTTCAGGAGCCGGGCGGCGTCCAGGGCGTCCTCCACGGGATGGGCCGCGTCCACGCCCTTGGTCCCGGCTTCCAGCAGGGCCAGGGCCCGGATCTCGGACGCATTGCCGCGCACGATCCGGGGCTCCGTCTCCTCCAGCAGCCGCAGCGCCGTGCCGGTGCGCAGGATGGTGGCCCCGGCGCCGACCGGGTCGAGGATCGTGGGGATGCCCCGCTCCCGGGCCACCCGCCCGGCGATCAGCATGGCCTCCACCCAGGGGCCGCTGAGGGTGCCGATGTTGAGCACCAGCGCCGAGGCGATCCCGGCCATCTCGGCCATCTCCTCCTGGGCGTGCGCCATCACGGGCGAGGCGCCGGCCGCCAGCAGGGCGTTGGCCGTGGTGTTCATCACCACGAAGTTGGTGATGTTGTGGATGAGCGGCGCGTTCGCGCGGATCCGCTGCAGGTCGTTCCAGAACATGGCGAAGCCCTTCAAGGCCCGGGTCCGGGCGGGTGGCAAAGCGGAATTGTAGCAGGGGGGATCAGCAGCAGCGGGCGGGAGGGGCGCCCGGCTTGAGGACCGGCGGGCCGAAGGCCTCCTCCGGCACCGGTTCGCCGTGGAGGGTCTTCCAGCAGCGCCGGGCGGCGTCGAAGACCACCAGGACCACCCCGACGATGAACAGGCTCATCAGGACGCTGTCCAGGTAGCCGGTGAACGCCTTGCCCGGCACCAGGGTCATGGGCCAGAAGATGTTCCGGATCGACATCACCCCGGCCGACAGGGTGATGGTGCCCACGAACAGCAGCGGCACCGCCGTGACCCAGGCGTAGCGGGCCTTGCCCATGTTCACCAGGAAGGTGGTGCAGATCGCCAGGGCGATGGTCGCCAGCAGCTGGTTGCCGGTGCCGAACAGCGGCCAGAGGGTGGAGATGTTGCCGGTGTAGATCAGGTAGCCCCAGCCCCCGACCACCAGGGCGGTGCACAGCAGGTTGCCCGGGAGCCAGTGGGTGTCGGCGAACTTCGGGTGCACGGCCTTGCCCAGCATCTCCTGCATCACGTAGCGGGCCACGCGGGTGCCGGTGTCGATGGTGGTGAGGATGAACAGGGCCTCGAACATGATGGCGTAGTGGTACCAGTAGCCCATCAGCGACCGCATCCCGGGCAGGCCCCGGAAGATCTGGGCCATGCCCACCGCCAGCGAGACCGCGCCGCCGCTGCGTCCGGCCAGCTGCTCACCCACCTCGGCCGAGAACATGTCCAGGTTGGTGGTGTGCAGGCCCAGCTTGGCGAACACCGCCGGGGCGGTGTTGATGGCGAAGTAGTCGCCCTGGCTCAGGGAGCAGGCGGCGATCAGGGCGAGGATGGCCACCAGGCTTTCGGCCACCATGGCGCCGTAGCCGATGAAGCGGGCGTCGGTCTCCTTGTTGATCATCTTGGGGGTGGTGCCCGACGAGACCAGGGAATGGAAGCCCGAGATCGAGCCGCAGGCGATGGTCACGAACAGGAACGGGAACAGCTTGCCCTTGATGATGGGGCCGCCGCCGTGGACATACTGGGTGAAGGCCGGGAACTGGATCTGCGGATGGACGACCAGCACCCCGATCACCAGGAAGAAGATGGTGCCGAGCTTCACGTACGTGGAAAGGTAGTCCCGGGGCTCGAGGAGCAGCCAGACCGGCAGCACCGAGGCCACGAACCCGTAGATGGCCATCAGGTAGGTGATCTGGTGGGCGTTGAAGGTCAGCGCGTGGGCGTAGCTGGTGCCGGCGAACCAGTGGCCGCCGATGACGGCCGCGATCAGCAGCACCACGCCCACCGCGCTCGGCATGACGATGTTGATCTGGCCGGGGGTGGTCTTGAACATGGCCACGCCCATGAACAGGGCGATCGGGACCGTGCAGCCGATGGTGAACACGCCCCAGGGGCTGGCCGAGAGGGCGTTGACCACCACGACCCCCAGCCCGGCCAGGGTCACCAGCAGGATCAGCAGGACCGCGCCCATGGTCACGAAGCCCGCGAACGGCGAGATCTCGGTGCGGGCCACTTCGGCCAGGGACTTGCCCTTGTGGCGCATGGAGGCAACCAGGACGATGAAATCGTGGACGCAGCCGGACAGCACCGCCCCGAACACGATCCAGAAGAAGCCCGGGGCGAAGCCGAACTGGGCGGCCAGGGTCGGCCCCACCAGGGGCCCGGCGCCGGCGATGGCGGCGAAATGGTGGCCGAACAGCACCCACTTGGGGGAGGGCACGTAGTTGTGGCCGTCCTCGTAGAGGTGGGCGGGGGTCGTGCGGGCGTCGTCCAGCACCAGCGCCTTGGCGGCGATCCAGGCGCTGTAGTAGCGATAGCCGATGGCATAGATGCAGAGTGCGGCCAGAAGAACGGGGAAGGTGTTCATCAACAAGCCTCCAGGGAAGGATGTATGCATCTCTGGGAGAGCATGTTAGACCCAACGGCCGGAGTCGTAAGTATTTATTTATGCCGTGCGCTCAAAGATCGTGGTGGAGGTACCGCCCCTCCCGCGGCAGCCGGAAGCTCACCAGGAACACCACCACCATCATGAGGGTCACGTACCAGTAGAACCACGGCTCCATGCCGACCGACTTCAGCCGCAGCGCCACGAATTCCGCCGATCCGCCGAAGATGGCGTTGGCCACCGCGTAGGCCAGCCCGACCCCCAGCGCGCGGATTTCCGGCGGGAACATCTCGGCCTTCACGATGCCGCTGACCGAGGTGTAGAAGCTCACCAGCGCCAGCGCCAGGGTGATCAGCGCGAAGGCCGCCCAGGGATTGGTCGCGTGGCGCAGGGCGGTCAGGATCGGCACCGTCGCCGCCGCCCCCAGCGCGCCGAACAGGAGCATGTTGTTGCGCCGGCCGATCCGGTCGGAGAGCGCCCCGAACAGCGGCTGCATGATCATGAACAGGAACAGGCTGAAGGTCATGATGTGGCTGGCGGTGCGGATCGGCAGGCCGGTCGTGTTGACCAGGTACTTCTGCATGTAGGTCGTGAACGTGTAGAAGATCAGCGAGGCCCCGGCGGTGTAGCCGAGCACCGTGGCGAAGGCCGCCTTGTGGTGCCGGAACAGCTCGGCCATGGTGCCGGCCCCCTTGCGCTGCCGGGTCTCGGCGCTGGTGGTCTCCTGCAGGGTGCGCCGCAGCAGCATGGCCACCACGGCCGTGATGGCCCCGATCACGAAGGGGATGCGCCAGCCCCAGGCCTTCACCTGGGCCTCCGTGAGGACCGCCTGGACCAGCACGACCACCAGCACCGCCAGCAGCTGTCCGCCGATCAGGGTGACGTACTGGAACGAGGAGTAGAAGCCGCGCCGGCCCTTGAGGGCCACCTCGCTCATGTAGGTGGCGGTGGTGCCGTACTCCCCGCCCACGCTGAGCCCCTGGAACAGCCGGGCCAGGAGCAGGAGCAGGGGCGCCCAGGCGCCGATCCGGGCGTAGGTCGGCAGGCAGGCGATGACCAGCGAACCTGCGCACATCATGGATACCGACGTGACCATCGAGGTCTTCCGGCCCTGGCGGTCGGCGATCCGTCCGAACAGCCAGCCGCCGATCGGCCGCATCAGGAACCCGGCCGCGAACACCCCGGCCGTGTTCATCAATTGCACGGTCGGGGCCGAGCGGGGGAAGAACACCGGCGCGAAGTAGATGGCGCAGAACGCATAGACATAGAAATCGAACCATTCCACCAAGTTGCCGCTGGACGCGGCGACGATGGCGAGGATCCTCCGGCGTTTCTCGGCGGGGCTGTAAAGGTCCTCCAGCGGCAGTTCCGGGAATCCGGTGAGGACGAGTTCAGTCATGGCGGGGCGCCTCCTTGGGCCGTGAAGGTTGAAGAAGTCTACAGGTGATCCGGCCAGCGGGCGATTCCATCCGTCCTCGCCCGGTCCATTCCCGGCCACAATGGCCTGCGGGCGCCCACGGCCCGGGGAGGAACATGCCGCGCATCCAGGTTCGCCGGGAACTTCTCATCGGGCTGGCGGCCGCCCTGGCAGCCTCGCTGCTGGCCCTGGCCTACCTCCTGGGCCGGGAGTCCGGCCGGCCGCAGCCTGCCCCCGCGAGCGCCGGTCCGACCGCGGCGCCAGCCCCCGCCGAGCCCGTGCCCGAACCCGCGCCGCGGGCGCCCCTGCCGGCTCCCGCCCTGGCCGGGGCACCCGCTCCGGCACCCCCGGCACCCGCCCGGGCGATGCCCGCCAGCCCGGCCGCAGGCGTGGACCCGGTCCGGGCGGCCGTGGCCGCCTACCTGGAGGCCGTCGACCGGATCCAGCCCGGCCAGCTCGCCGGCGATCCCGAGGCCCTGGCCCGGGGCATCCTGGAAGGCCTCGCCAAGGGCGACACCCGCGGCCTGGACGACCTGGTCCGGCAATCCGGGACCGCCCGGGCCGGCCTCGCCGCGCTGACCCCGCCAGCGCCCTGCATGGACCTCCACCGGGAGAGCCTGGCCTCGCTGGACGAGAGCCTGGAGGTCATCCGCGCCATCCGGACCAGCGTGGCCGGCGGCGCCGCCCAGCCCCTCGATATCACGGCCCAGGCCGAGCGGCTCCGGGCCCGGGCGGAGCGGCTCCAGGCCGAGGAGAAAGCGCTGCGCCAGCGCTACGGCCTGCCCCGTTGAGCGGCCCGGAGGGCCGCGCGTTCCGGTTATACTTGGCCATGACCGCCCCGGAACCCGGCCCATGAAGGAAAGCCAGGACGACCCGACATCTTCAAACCCGAGCTGGGGCACACAGACCGTGGCCTGGACCGCCTTCGGCCCGGGGCCCCTGGGCCACACCGCCCGGGTGCCCTCCAGCCACGACGGCGGCTCGGACCCGGGCCGCTCCCCGACCCTGCCGGAATGGGAGACCCTGGCCCGGGACCAGCCCCAGAGCCGGTTCGGCCCGTTCGTCCTGGGCCGGCTCCTGGGCGAGGGCGGCATGGGCATGGTCTACCAGGCCTTCGATCCCCAGCTGGGACACGTGGTGGCCCTCAAGCTGATGCGCCGGCAGGACCCGGCCCTCCTGGCCCGGTTCCAGAGGGAGGCCCGGGCCCAGGCCAAGGTCGAGCATCCCAACATCTGCAAGGTCTTCGAAGTGGGGCAGATCGACTCGCTGCCCTTCATCGCCATGCAGTTCATCGAGGGCGGGGACCTGGCCGCCCTGGGCGCGAGCCTCCGCCTGGACGAGAAGGTCCGGATCATGACCCTGGCCGCCGAGGCCCTCGAAGCCGCCCACCAGGCCGGGCTGATCCACCGGGACATCAAGCCGTCCAACATCATGCTGGAGCACCGGAAGGACGGCTGGGCCCCGTTCCTGCTGGATTTCGGGCTGGCCAAGGACCAGGAGGGGGCCGGCCTCACCCTCGACGACCGGCTGCTGGGGACGCCGGCCTACATGTCCCCGGAGCAGGCCATGGACCGCGCCGGCCGGATCGATGTCCGCGCCGACGTCTACGCCCTGGGCGCGACCCTCTATTTCCTCCTGGCCAACCGCCCGCCCTTCAAGGAACCGAACGCCGCCCAGACCCTGGTCGCCCTGTCCGAGACGGAGGCCCCGGACCTCCGCCAGCTGGTGCCCCGGATGCCGGTGGACCTGGCCATCATCGTCCATAAATGCCTGGAGAAGGAACCGGACCGGCGCTATGCCAGCGCCCGGCTCCTGGCCGAGGACCTCCGCCGGTTCGCCCAGGGCGAGCCGATCCTGGCCCGGCCGGCCTCCCTGGGCTACCACCTGGGCAAGAAGATCCGGAAGAACCCCGCGGCCAGCCTGGCCCTCGCGACCGCCTTCGTGCTGGCCATGGCCGCCACCGCCTGGAACGTGCGCGCCTCCATCCGGACCCGGGCCCAGGGCGAGATGGCCCGCCGGTTCGGCGAACAGGTCAAGGATCTCGAATGGTCCCTTCGGGTTGCCCATCTCCTGCCGTGCCACGACCTGAGCGGTGAACGGGAACGGACGAGGGCGGCCATGGCGGCCATCCGCGCCCAGATGGAGGCCCACCCGGGCGTGGCGGACGCCCCGGGCTCCTATGCCCTGGGCCGCGGCCATCTGGTGCTCGGCGAATTCTCCGAGGCCCAGGGCCACCTGCTTCGGGCCTGGACCCTGGGCGCCCGCAGCCCGGAGGTGGCCGAGGCCCTGGGGCTGGCCCTGGGCGAACGCTACCGGGCCCGGCTGGCCGAGGCCGCCCACGAACTCACCCGGGATGCCCAGGCGGCGTCCCGCGCCGAAGCCGAACGGCAATTCCGGGAACCGGCCCTGAACTACATCCGGCTGGCCGGGGACAGCCCCTACCTGAAGGGGCTGGTCGCCTTCTACGAAGGGCGCAACGCCGACGCGGGGCAGCTGGCCGGGCTCGCCCTGGCCGCCGACCCCGCCTTCTTCGAGGCGCTCAAGCTCCATGGCGACGCCGCCCTGGCCGAGGCCGAAGCGGCCACCAACCGCGGCGAGACCGGCGAGGCCAAGGCGGCGGTGGACCGCGCCGGCAAGGCCTACGGCCAGGCCCTGGACATCGCCCGCAGCGAGCCGGACCTCTACCGGGCCGAGGCCGGCCGCTGCCTGCTGGGCCTGAAGGATTCCCGGCTCCGGTCCGGGGGCCCCGCCCCCGAACTCCTGCGCAGGGCCCTCGAGCTTCTGGACCGGGCCCTGGTCTGTGAACCCGCCTCGGCCGCCACCCAGCTGGCCATCGCCAAGACCTGGAGCGCCTGGGCGGAGGAGCTGCGCCGGACCGGCCAGTCGCCCCTGGAAGCCAACCGGAAGGCCCTGGAGGCCGCCCGCAAGGCCTCCCGCACCGACCCCGGCACCGGGCCGCTGGTGGCCATCGCCAGCCTGTTGCGCTCCAACGCCGAATACGTCCGCTACCACGGGGGGGACCCGGATACCTGGATGAGCGAGGCGGCCGCCATGTTCCGCCGGGCGGTGGCCCAGGAGCCGGGCAGCACCTCCGCCCTGCGCGGGCTGCTCCTGCTCTGCTTCGTGGCGGCCGACGACGCCCGCCGCCGGGGCCGGGATCCCCAGCTGCTCGCGGACGAGGGCATGGCCCTGAGCAGCCGGCTGATCGTCCTGCAGCCCGCGCTTGCCAGCAATTTCAACTGGATGGCCGGCCTGGCCGGGGCCCAGGCCGAGTATCTGATGGACCATGGCCGCGATCCCGAAAGCTGGTTCCAGCGCTCCCTGGCCGCCTTCGGCCAGGGCCTGGCGGTCAACCCCAGGGATGCCTCCCTGCTGAACAATGCCAGCTACTACTCCGCCCGGTACGCCGAGTGGCAGCTGCACAACGGCCGTCCGGATGGCCCGACGCTCAACCGGGCCCTGGATTTCGCCCGCCGCACCCTCCTGGAGAATCCCCGCTCCTCCCTGGGTTATGGGACCTTCGCCATGGCCGCGCGGATCCGGGCCGAGGCCTATTTCCGGGAGGGCCGGGATCCGTTGCCCCTGATCCAGGAGGGCCTCGCCGCCTGCCGGAAGGGCGGGGCCCTGGACCCCGACTTCTATGACAACCCACTCCAGGCGGGCCAGCTGGAACTGCTGAAAGCGCGTTGCCTGGCCGCGAAGCACCAGGACTCAGGGCCGAGCCTGGCGCTGGCGGTGGCCGATCTGGCCCGGGCCCGCCGCCTGAACCGGCTGCCCAGCTGGGAAACCGAACTGGCCATGGCCCAGGCCCTTCTCATCCAGGCCGGCCTGTCCCGGGACCGGGGCCCGGCCCTGCGCGCTTCCGCACGGCAGCTGCTGAACGGCGTGGCCCGCCTGGATCCCGGGCTGGGCCCCCTCCGCAAGCTCCAGACCGAAGCCGGGTCCTGATCCTAATTTGCGATTTCGGCCAGGAGGGCCTTCACCTGGCGCCTGCCCACGCCGCGGAGCGCGGCGAAGGCCTCCAGCTGCCTGGCCCGCGGCCGGGATTTTTCCGCCTCCCAGTTGTAGACGGTCTGGGCCGAGACCTTCAGCAGGGCGCCCAGGTCCGCGGCCGTCAACCCCAACCGGCGCCGGAGGTTGGCCAGGATCCTGGCGCTGAACCGGATCTTGGCCGGCGCGGCCGCGGCCCTGCTCCGGGTCCCCGGACCGGCCCCGCGGGCCAGCCGGGACGTCGCCTTTTCCAGTTCCGCCACCCGCCGCTTGAGGGCGACGATCTCCGCCCTGGCCTGCGCCGCAGCCTTCCGCAGCCCCTCGATCTCGGTACGGATCTCCCTCCGGGCCAATCGGGCGATTTCTTCCTTGAGGGAGGATGCGAAGTTCGGCATGGCGGATTCCTTAACGGACCTACGCTGCCAATGGTAGTTCATTCGCTGTGCAAACCCCAAACTCCGGTGGAGTTGCATTTCAAATTGGAGGCGAAGAAACGGAGTCGAACCGAATGATCGCAGGGTTGCAACCTGCTGCCTTACCGCTTGGCCACTTCGCCAGGAACATAATTTATGATTCCTGATTTTTGCGCGTCCCCGGAGGATGTCAAGCCGATAACCTTCGATTCCGGAATCTGATGCCATCATCAACCCGATGCCCGACCCGACCCTTCCCCCCCTCGAACTCGGAGCCCGCCGCCTGACCCTCGAAGGGGTGACTGCGGTCGCCCGGGAGGGGCGCCCCGTCGCCCTCTCGGACGATCCCGCCTTCCGGGCCCGGGTGCGGGCCAGCTGCGCCTTCCTGCAGCGGCTGCTGGACGAGGGCGCGGAGGTCTACGGGGTGAACACCGGCTACGGGGATTCCTGCACCGTGTCCATCCCGCCGGACCAGCTCCGCGACCTTCCGCGCAACCTCACCCGCTACCATGGCTGCGGCCTGGGCCGGGTGCTGGAACCCGACGAGACCCTGGCGGTGCTGGTGGCCCGGCTCAACGGCCTGGCCCAGGGTCATTCCGCGGTGCGCCTGGAGCTTCTCGAGTTCCTGGCCGCCCTCATCAACCTGAGGATCCTGCCGCGGATTCCGGCCGAGGGCTCGGTGGGCGCCAGCGGCGACCTGACCCCGCTGTCCTACCTTGCGGCCGTGGTGATGGGCGAACGGGAGGTGTGGCACGGCGCCGGCGCCCGCCCGGCCCGGGAGGCCCTGGCCGAGGCGGGCCTGGCCCCCCTGGAACTGGCGCCCAAGGAAGGGCTGGCCCTCATGAACGGCACGGCGGTGATGACCGGCCTGGCCTGCCTGGCCTTCCAGCGCGCGGACGACCTGAGCCGGCTGGCCTGCCGGCTTACGGCCCTGGCCGTGGCCGGCCTCCAGGGCAACCGCGGGCATTTCCACCCCCGCCTGTCGGAACTCAAGCCCCACGCCGGCCAGGGCGAAGCGGCGGCCTGGATCTACGGGGACCTGGCGGGGGACGGTGGGGAACGGCCCGAACTGCGGCTGCAGGACCGCTACTCCATCCGCTGCGCGCCCCATGTCATCGGCGTGCTGCGCGACGCCCTGCCCTGGATCCGGCGCGACCTGGAGAACGAGCTCAACAGCGCCAACGACAACCCCCTGTTCGATGGCGAGGCCGGCCTGCTGCTCCACGGCGGCCATTTCTACGGCGGCCATGTGGCCTTCGCCATGGACGGCCTGAAGGCCGCCGTGGCCGGCCTGGCCGACCTCATGGACCGCCAGTTCGCGCTGCTGGTGGACGCCCGGTTCAACCAGGGCCTGCCCCAGGGCCTGTCCGGCGCCGGCGCCCTGCACCACGGCCTGAAGGCCGTGCAGATCGGCGCCAGCGCCTGGGCCGCCGAGGCCCTCAAGGGCGCCATCCCGGCCGCGCTGTTCTCAAGGTCCACCGAGTGCCACAACCAGGACAAGGTCAGCCTGGGCACCATCGCCGCCCGGGACGCCCTGCGGGTGCTGCAGCTCACCGAGCAGGTCGCGGCCGCCCTGGCCCTGGCCACGGCCCAGGCCCTGGAACTGCGCGGCCCCGAGGCCACGGACCGGCTGTCCGGCCCGGCCCGGGCCTTCTTCCGGGAGCTCCAGGCCGTCGCCCCCTTCGTCACGGAGGACCGCCGGCTGGACGGGGACCTCCTGGCCCTGACCACGGATATCCAGGGGCGACGCTGGCGCCTCTACCCATGACCGGACCAGGGGCCAGGCCCATGCGCCCCTCGCCGCGCCGGAAGCCGGGCCAGCCCGGGTCCCGTTCGACCCGGATGGCCGCCCTGGCGATCATGGTGGTGGTCATCAACGTCCTCGTCCTCGCCATGGCCGGCGGGACCCTCTACCAGAGCTGGCTCCTATGCCACCAGAGGGCGTCGGCGGCCGCGCAGAACCTCGCCCTGGCCCTGGAACGGGAGATCGAGGGCGAGGTCGGGCAGATCGACACCACCCTCCTCTGGACCAAGGAGGCCATCGAAGCCCAGGCCATCGGCAAGCCGGGCCTCGATGCCTTCATCGCCCGCCAGGCGGCGCGGGTCCCCTACCTCGATGGCATCCAGGTGGTGGACGCCGACGGTGTCTTCACCCACGGGATCGGGGTGGTCCGGGGAAGGGTCGTCTCCATCAAGGACCGGGACTATTTCCAGAAGCTCCGGGACGACACCACCGGGCCGCTCGTGGTCTCCAGGCCCCTCCTGGGACGCTTGACCCAGGAATGGGCCGTCATCATGGGCAGGCGGCTGGTTGGGCCCGGGGGCGCCTTCGCCGGGGTCGTCCTGGCCAACGTGAACCTGACCCGGTTCACCCATACCTTGTCCTCCCTGAACGTGGACGCCAACGGGATCGTCGTCCTGCGCGGCGGGGACCTTTCAAGCATCGCCCGCTTCCCCTCCCTTCCCGGCAGTGCCTTCAATCAGACCGCCAGGACCGCGTCGCCCGAACTGGAGGCGGAAGTGCGCGCCGGCCGGACCGAGGGCATTTATTTTTCAACTCTGAACAACCAGCGGATCCCCCGGATGACCGCGTTCCGCAAGGTCCCCGGCTACCCCTTCTACGTGGTCGTCGGGCTGGCCGCCAAGGATTACCTTGCGGTCTGGCGGAAGGAGGCCCTGCAGGCCGCGGGGTTTTCGGCGGCCTTCCTGCTCCTGACGGTGATGTCCGCCCGGCACCTCCGGGCCACCTGGGAGCGGGACCAGAAGATCCAGACCCGGTTCCTCCTGGAGCGGGAGAGGCGGCGGAACGAGCGGGCCATGCGTGACCTGGAGGCCCAGTTCCAGCAGGCCCAGAAAATGGAAAGCCTGGGGGTCCTGGCGGGAGGGGTCGCCCACGACATGAACAACGTGCTGGGCGCCATCCTGGCGGTGGCCTCGACCCACATCGGCAGCCAGCCCCCCGGCAGCCCCCTCCACCATGCCCTCGAGACCATCTGCAAGGCCACCGAACGCGGCGGCAGGATGGTGAAGGGCCTGCTGGGCTTCGCCCGTCAGACCCCGACCGAGGAACGGGTCCTCGACATGAACGCCCTGCTCGGGGACCAGGTCGCGCTCCTGGAACGGACGACCCTGGCCAAGGTCCACCTGCAGCTGGATCTGGAAGCCGGTCTGAGCCCCATCCGCGGGGATGGGGGCGCCCTGGCCCACGCGATCATGAACCTCTGCGTCAACGCCGTGGACGCCATGCCGGAGAACGGCACGCTCACCCTGCGCACCCGCAACCTGGACGGCGACCGGATCGAGGTCGCCGTGGAGGACACGGGTGCCGGCATGCCCCGGGAGGTCCTGGAAAAGGCCCTGGATCCCTTCTTCACGACCAAGGCGGTCGGCAAGGGCACCGGGCTGGGCCTGGCGATGGTCTACAGCACCGTGAAGGCGCACCGGGGCCAGATGACGCTCCAGAGCGAGCCCGGCCGGGGCACCCGGGTGAAGCTGGTGTTCCCGGCATGCGAACCCGAGATCGCGACGCCGGAAGCCGGCCCCGGGAGCCCGGCCGGAACCTCCGGAGGGGCGCTGGACGTGCTCCTGGTGGACGACGACGAGCTGATCCAGAGTTCCATCCAGGCCGTCCTGGAAATCCTGGGCCACCGCGTCGATCCGGCCTGGAGCGGCGAGGAGGCCCTGGCGAAGCTCGAAGCAGGGTCGCGACCCGATCTCATCATCCTGGACGTGAACATGCCGGGACTGGGCGGAGCCGGAACCCTGCCGCGCCTCCGGGCGATGCGCCCGGCCGTGCCCGTCCTGCTCGCCACCGGCCGGATCGACCAGACCGCGCTGACCCTGGTCTCGGACCATCCCGGGGTCACCCTCCTGGCCAAGCCCTTCGGGCTGAGGGAACTGCAGAAACACCTCGATGACCTGCGCCGGGTCGAAGGCGAAAAGACCTGAAGAAGGGACTGGAAATGTCCGGGCACCACGGCCACCCTTTTCCAAGGTGACGGACACCTACCTTCGTGGAGGGGCATCATGGGCGACAAGGGCGGCAAGAAGGACAAGGAAAAGGGCCAGAAGCAGAAGGCCGTGAAGCAGGTGGAGAAGGTGAAGGTCAAGCAGGAGAAGGACCCCAAGAAGAAGGTCTGATCCGCGTTTGATCCATCCGTGGCGATCGGGGACCTCCATTTCTTGGGTCCCGCAGGGTGCCTGCGCCGCCAGATTGTGGGCAGTCAACGTTCCCAGGAGCTTTCCATCTGGAAGCCCATGGAATCAGAATCGGGTGCGTAACCATCAGCTCACCTCAGACCGCACCAGCATTGGCACGAGGTCCTTCAACGCCTTTGTCGGGCATCACGCAACCCTCCCCCTCGAGGCATTGGGCATGACACCGGGCGCACATCTACTCGCAAGTTGGCTGATTGGCGAGGCCCTGCACCTTCCCCAGCGGGAGCGCCGGTTGGTGACCCTTGCGGGCGTAATCCCCGACCTCGATGGCATTGGCATCTTTGCCGACTTCGTAAATTCGACGAGAGGCCGCCCCACCTTCTACTACGACGATTTTCACCACACCGTTGGCCACAACCTCGCTTTTGGCCTATTGGTCGCGGCCTGCATATACCTACTGGCGCGGCACCACAGGCTGCTGGCAATGGGTGCTGGCCTCCTGGCCTACCAGTTGCATCTCCTTTTCGACTTGGCAGGTTCACTGGGCCCAGATGGCGATCATTGGGCGATCGTGTATCTATATCCGTTTTCCAGGCACCTCACCCTCACCTGGTCTGGCCAATGGGCGCTCAACGGTTGGCAAAACTTGTCTATCTTCGGCCTGCTGTTCATGGGGACTTTCTGGGTCAGTATTAGGAAGCGATACTCCTTTGTAGAATTCTTTTCCCCCAAACTCGACAAGGCATTCTTCGCCCTCCTCAACCGTTGGTGGCCAAACAAGCAGGTTCCATCGGCCAGTGCACCGCAATCCCAGTAGGCAATTATCGTCCGCCTTCCTATCTCCGAATTTACTCCGGACCCCAATGTGCCTTCATCCCACCGCCATTGCTCCGACCACCTTTCACTTGCTCCGCCAACCGCGCCGCCACTTTGGGGCCTGTCATATAAAGCGTTAGGCAACCCGATGCAACTCGGCTCAAAAAACCAAGCCCTAGAATTCAACATCCAGCTTTCAGGATTTCCGCTATTTCTGAGGCGGGCTCTTTGGTTTTTTGCTTGCATGACGGTATTGCTAAACATCATCAACTCTCTTCGGGAAAGAGATGCGCTTATCCTACTGAATGGTCTTATTGATGGTGTTTTTCTTTGGGCGATGGGACGGTTTGCAATCCGTTCATTCCCAAGAAAGGTCAGCATTGAAGGTGACGAAGTCATCTTCCACAGAGTCCCAACTACATTTATTTTTATTAGTGGAGTTCTTATTCCATTTGGGGTAACCGATAGAGTCTCCCGTCAGAAGTCAGAAGTGGTTCTTGAATGGATTGGAAGAACTCTCACCCTTAATGATATGAAATTCGGGAAATCAATACGGCTGGCTTCGGGTGCGCACGCGAAACAACTGGCCCAGTGGTTCCAACAATCTGGCATTCAAACTCCTATTGGTGGCTGAGATCCCGGCCTCAGGACCTTGCACTCAACATGGATCGCATATAAATTTGTGAGACCAAGGATAGACACTCTCGCCCGGCGTTACGGAGTGTCAGGTGTTATCTACCCTTGGCCCATGGGGTTATAGGCCATTGTGGCCCGTGCTGCACACCCCCTTGATGTGGAGACCGCCGGATTCCATCTGGAGATGTTCGAGAAGCGGCGGTGCCAAGGCGGCGGCCTTCGCCGTCATAACCCGGCCGTTACCTGTGCAAGGCCGACCGACTTGGACCTTCCAGTCCTCCAGCCTTGAAGCTGGCTCCCATCGTTGGGCAGACTCGTGGGTTGGCCGAACCAGAATGAAGCAAGCCCCCTTTTTCAGGGACTTGCATTCGTTTCTGGCGGAGAGAGAGGGATTCGAACCCCCGGAAGGATCGCTCCTTCGTCTGATTTCGAGTCAGGTGCCTTCAACCACTCGGCCATCTCTCCAGACTGGCCATTGTACCAGATCCTCCCGGGCTTTCCAGGGCGATCCCCGGGGCAGTGCCTTGGGCACCGGGCCCCAACCGGGCCATGATGGAGCCAGGCATCCCCTGGGAGGTTCCATGCGCACGGTCCGAGGCATTGCGGCGGTGGCCGTGCTTGCGGCGCCCCTGGGCGCCCAGGAGCTTCGGCTCACGGAGGCTTCGGCGTCGCGGTTCGCGAACCAGGTGTTGAATTCGGTGGACCGGGAGTACCCGAACAAGCTGGACCACACCATGGGTTCGGCGGCCGAGGTGCTGGGGCCGCGGGCGCTGCATCCGGCCTTCTACGGGTGCTTCGACTGGCATTCCTCGGTGCACGGGCACTGGATGCTGGTGCGGCTGCTGCGGAGCTTTCCGGAGCTGCCGGAGGCGGCGGCGATCCGGCGGGTCCTGGAGGCGCATCTGGTGCCGGCGGCCATCGCGGCGGAGGCGGCCTATTTCTCGGCGCCGGGACACAAGGGGTTCGAGCGGACCTATGGCTGGGCCTGGGAGCTCAAGCTGGCGGCGGAGCTGAGGGAATGGGACGCACCCGAGGGGCGGCGCTGGGCGGCCCAGCTGCAGCCGCTGACCGACGCGGTGGTGGCGCAGTTCCTGGATTTCCTGCCGCGGCTGACCTACCCCAACCGGGTCGGGGTGCATCCCAACACGGCCTTCAGCCTGGCCCTGGCGCTGGACTACGCCCGGGCCGCGGGCGACGCCCGCCTGGAGGGGCTGGTGAAGGCGCGGGCGATGGACTATTTCGGCCGGGACCGGAACGGGCCGCTGGCCTGGGAGCCGGGCGGGGAGGACTTCATCTCGCCCTGCCTGGAGGAGGCCGCGCTCATGGCCAAGGTCCTGCCGGCCAAGGCGTTCCGGCGCTGGGCGGAAGGCTTCCTGCCGGCCCTGCTGCGCACCGGCGCCCTGACCCCGGCCACCGTATCGGACCGGAGCGATCCGCGCATCGTCCACCTGGACGGCCTCAATCTCAGCCGGGCGCGCTGCCTGCATCTCCTGGCGGCGGGCCTGGGCCCGCGGGACCGCCGGGGCGCCGCCCTGGAGCGCGCCGCCCGGTGCCATGCCGAGGCCGCCCTGCCCCATGTGGCCTCCGGGAACTACGAGGGGGACCACTGGCTGGCCACCTTCGCGGTGCGCCTGCTGGCGGATCTATAGGATGACGCAGGGCAGCCGG
>Ga0316219_1000160_pt1 | contig 102882 bp, 72 predicted proteins | sample TBH18003PmetaG_FD_203635 | JGI IMG/M metagenome (GOLD analysis project Ga0316219, IMG submission 203635) | Freshwater microbial communities from Trout Bog Lake, Wisconsin, USA - TBH18003P | ecosystem: Environmental > Aquatic > Freshwater > Lake > Hypolimnion/Profundal zone | place: USA...
CCCTGGACCATGGATTCCCGGCCGGCAGTATAGTGTTTGCAGGAGTGGGAAAAACGGATGATGAATTACGGCTCGCACTGGGAAGCGGGATACAAAGCATTAACGTGGAATCCATACAGGAAATGGAAGTCATTCATGAGCTGGCTTCAGCCATGGATGTGAAAGCCCGTATTTCTCTGCGTATAATCCCCAATGTGGATGCACATACCCACAGGCATATCACTACAGGCCTGGAGGAAAACAAATTCGGGATCCTGCCCTGGCAATTCGATGCAGTGCTTGACAGGCTTCGGACTTTAGACAGGCTTGAACTGCAGGGCCTGCATTTTCACATAGGTTCCCAGATCACCGACCTGGATGTTTTCAAAAGCCTTTGCGACCGTGTAAATGAGATCAATTCATGGTTCAGGGAGCAGGGAATCATGGCTGATATTATTAATGTCGGGGGCGGACTGGGGGTTGATTATGGCGAACCTGATAAATGTTGCATACCCGATTTTGAATCCTACTTCAGGATCTTCAGCGATCTTGTTGAACTTCAGGGAAGGCAGCAACTGCATTTTGAACCAGGAAGGGCTATCGTTGCTCAATGCGGAAGCCTCATCAGTACTGTTCTCTTTATCAAGGAAGCGGTAAACACCAGTTTTGCCATCATTGACGCCGGCATGAACGACCTGATCAGGCCAGCCCTGTACCAGAGTTACCATAAGATACAGAACCTGACATCCACAGGCAAAAAAAGAAAATATGATGTGGTTGGGCCGGTATGTGAATCCTCCGATTGTTTCGGGAAATCAGTAATACTTAGTGAAACAAAACGGGGAGATCTTATAGCAATCCGTTCAACGGGAGCTTACGGGCAGACCATGGCTTCGCGTTACAACCTAAGGGATCTCGCAGCCGAAGTGTATTCCATCGGCATCTGAAATCCTGAATGAGGTTTCATCCCGATTTCAAATATCAGGATTGGGAATCAATGGCCTTTACACCGGTCAGGCCCCGGCCCCGGATTCTGCAGCAAATTGCAGGTAATTTACCGGGATTCACTAAAGCAATTGCCTGTCCTACTTCCCGAACCTGAATGCAATATACAGCCCTGCGCCGGTTGAGGCAAGTTTGAATTGGAGTATTTGTAATTTATTTGTATATTCTGATGGTTTTGAATATGTCTCCGTCTGGAAGGCGTAAAAAACCGAAGGATTGATCTCAGCCCCGAATACCAGGTGTTCCTTTATGACGTAATTCACCCCGAATATAAATGAAATTGATGGTGTATACGATTTTATCTTATGGTCGTCTGTTGTGACACCGTTTGTTTCCAGGGTAAAATGACCATAATCGCAGCTAAGGCCGGCTTCAGCGCCCAACAGGAGGCAGAAAGCCGGGAACAACTTCACCTTACTATCAAAACCAAGGCGGAAACCTCCTCCTATTTCGGATTGTTTAAAAGATCCCCCTGAATTTTGACCACTGGTTTGTTTATTTGATACCATATCCATTGCCAGTAAACTTACACGCAAACTGGTAGTTTCACCTCCGTGTTTATAACGTAAGCCGAAGTTATTCAGGTCCGAGAAAATGATCCCGAATTCATTGTACCTGGAAGGGGGTTTGTCCTGTGCCATTAAAGAGGCTGTAAAACATCCTGCGAGCAGGAGCGCAATCATTAGTTTTTTCATTTAATAAGTATTTATAGTTTGGGTTAGCACCAGATGATCAATGTCCGTCTATCGGAAACACCGGCATATCCATTACTTTTAACTTCCACTTATACCCCAGTTTCATCCTTTCCCTTGAACAGGAAATGCTGATAATGCCCGCACCCAGGAATGGTAAGGTAAGGTATGCCATGTCGGGTGTAAAAACCTGCTCGTTATTGAGTAAGTGATTGACAGAGATTACACAAAACGTCACCCCCGAGAATATGCAGCAATAGATTCCGAATTTCATGGGAAACTTATAGTCCTTATAAACGTATTTAATGTTTTCATATTGTATTGTAATCGGAATATATGTTTGCAGAACCATTTTTTTCTCCCCGATATCCCAGATATGCCCCGACAGGAAAGTATCGGGCTTGACCGTCCTGAGCATGAATTTATCTTCGGTATGAAAAAAGAATTTTCTTCGGGTCCCTAATTTCTCAAGCATGAGGGTGTTCTGTGCAAGGCAGTCCGAAGTCAGAAGTGATATAAGGATACACAGGATAAGCCCGATAGCCGGAGCCCCTGCCGGTGAAATCCTTTGAAACATTTCAGTTCCCGAATTTGTAACTAAAGCCCAGGTTAAGTATCGACAAGGTTCCTATTCCGAACTCTCCCATGAAGGCAGCGCTGCGGCCAACCCTGAAACCCAGCAGGGTGAGCTGGCCTGCAGGCAGCAGCGACTGTGAGCTTTTAGTCTTGCCGCTTGTGGCTGTTTCATTGTAATAATCCATGGTTACCCCTATGGCAATACCTGAATACATTGCGAAAGAAGGCCGGTTCATGTATTGAAATTTCACCCTTGCCAAAGCCTGTATATAATTATAATTCATGGTTTGAGCCCCTGATGAAGTAATGTTGGCTGAAGCTGTAATCGGGGTATAACATAGCATGAAACCCACACCGATCACCCTGTTTAGCGAACGGGTATATCCGAAAATAAAACTTCCGGGGCTGGTGTATGAATAATTGCTGTTCTGCCCCTGGTCTATGTAAAAATAAACAGACCCATAGCCGTATTCTACATAAAAATCATTCAGTACATCATACTGGTTTTTGTGGGTTACGGTCGAGCCGGTCGCCTGGCCGAATGAGTTACCTGCCATAATAAGAAGGCAAAAGATTAAAATCAGGAAATTTTTCATAAGAATATATAATTTAAGACAGATTGAGCTTAAAGGAAATATCCAAATCATGTGGCCTTACAACAAATTTACATAAAATTTGTTTAAATTTGACTGGCAGGTAATAAAAAATTCTTTTCACTTTAAACCAACAACGGCCCATGCGTAAAATAATTTTCCTTCTGCCTTTCATCCTACTGATCTCCGCTTCCTCCCTGGCACAGGGAGTGCCAATTAAGGTGATGACATTCAATATCCGTTACAATAATCCCACAGACAGCATCTATAACTGGGATCATCGAAAGGCTATGGTTTTGGGGATCTTTGGCAAATATAGTCCCGACCTTGCCGGGCTGCAGGAGGTTCTTTATTCCCAGTTGCTCAACCTCAGGGACAGCCTGAAAGAATATTCCTGGTTCGGGGCGGGAAGGGATGACGGTCTGAAAGCCGGTGAATTTGCCCCAATCTTCTTCAAAACCACGAGGTTCTCAAAGGTGGACGAATCTGATTTCTGGCTTTCCAAAACCCCTGATGTTCCCGGCTCAAAATCCTGGAATACAGCCTGTACGAGGATTGTCACATGGATGATGTTAAGGGACAGGCAAAGCGGGCAGCTTTTTTTCATTTTCAATACCCATTTTGACCATGCCAGCGCTGAGGCCAGGATAGAAAGCGCCAAACTGCTCAGGAAAAAAATTGACGAAATAAGTTTCGGCAGGCCTGTGATAATTACCGGTGATTTTAATTCCACTGCCTCCGACTCGGCTTATAAAATCCTTACTGCCAAATCTATCTCCGGCATAATTACAGATACCCGCTCAGCTGTTGCTGATTCCCTGAAAAAACCATCCTATTCTTTTGTGGGATTCCCATTCAAGCCCGAGGAAGGCAACCTGATCGATTTCATTTTCACAAAAAATGCCCCGGCATGGAAAGTCGGGACTTACGAGATCATTACCGATAACCGCAACGGTCTTTACCCTTCCGATCACCTGCCGGTTATAACCGAATTTATAGTAGGCAAGTTAAAATAGTCAGGGCTGAAAAAAAATAAAATGGGTTAAATCCAGGCAAGCCCCGGACCCGGGTTCCGCCCCAGGGGCGGGAATTTGACCCTGAGAGATTAGGCAAGGGAGAAAATATGAAACTAAGGATCTTTAAGCCGGATAAAAAGAAAATACCAGGACTGGATTAATCGGGTCCTGCAATTTCCTTATTTATTATTATGACCGTGGTGTCGGTAGTCAGATATGCAGGAAGCTCACTATTTACAGGTTTAAAGATCCCTATGCATCTGCCTTTTGCTTTCATGTCGCTATATTGTTCAGCCGTCGGAATAAAATTATATGCAGGTAAGCCTGTGTAAAACATGGCTTCTACATAATGGCGCCCTAAAACATTGAATAAAACAGCATTTCCGGGCAATTTCAGGGATTTGAAAACTTCCTTGTTGTGGATCAGCGCAGGAGTGTATGAATTTTCCTCTTTCCAGGTTGTGTGCCTTGCCTGCAGAAGCTCAACATCAAACCTGAGCAGCACGACGATAACGACCGAAACTATAAAAATGAGATTCCTGAATCTTGCATCCCTTACGAATTGCTCTATGCGCCTAAATAAATTGTCAAACAGTGATGCAAACGCAATCAATATTACCATTGCCGCCACTACAGGAAAAGATGAATCTTTACTCACCGCTAAAGAGAAAAACAGGTAGACCGCTGCAACCATGCTGAGCAGGGAAAAAAACATCAATTTATCCTTGCTGTCCTTATAGAAAAAGTAAAATGACGGAATTATCAGAAATGAGGCCAATGTACCATAAATAAAACTGAATCGGTCAAAATGATACCAGAAGGTCCCTCTTTGCCCGTCCACCGCAGTAGTAAAGTGCAGTGCATTAAGTTTAAAGGCCTGGATAGCTTCAGCAGGATACCAAACAAATGTTAATATCTGCCAGGGTAAAACAATCAGCAAAGTAATGAACAAAGCTATCAACAACTCTTTATTCTGTATTGGTTTAAATTTCCTTTGCTGGAACTTCAGCACTATCCAACCCAGATAGATTAACAAGCCAACTATCCATTTACATAAAATGGCCATACCCGAAAACACAGCGATTAAGTAAATCCAGTACTTCTTCTTTGAATAGTAGTATTCTATAAATGACCATATGCTGAAAGAAACGTAGGCAATGAACGAGAAATCATTGTGATCAACTTCCTGCCTGCCTGCTGCCAATTCCACCAGATAGAGTGTTGACATGGTTAGAATACCGGTTAAAAATCCGACTCTTTGATTTACAAGCAACTTGCCTGAGCGATAACTAACAAACACCAGAATCGTACCCAAAATAATATCAGGAATCCTGAGTGTAAACTCCGATACTCCGAATAATTTGAAACTTAAAGCTATCTGCCATAAAAACAGAGGTTGCTTGTGTAACCAAATGTGATACCTGTCCCATCGGTCATAAGCCATATTGACGACCGGGTTATCGTATAGGGTTGGCATCAACGGATGATGCATAAGGTTTTTGCCCACCAGGGCGTGAAACCGTTCATCCCAGACATTTAAAAACGGGTCTAACAGCGCTGCAAAGCAAAAAACCATGAATGCTGTGATGATCAGAAACCCTATTGTCAGGTTTTCCTTTTCTTTTACCTGGCAGTACAAACTACACAGGAATGTAAAAAACGCCAGCAGTAATAGAGTAACCTGGGTTTTTGAAAAGCATATAACAAAAAATGGCATTTGAGCAGGGTTTGAGGAATTCTGTAATAACTTTGAATATATGCAAATTCAGTATAGGTCTTCAAAAATACATAATAATCGCGTTATTTCTTAATTCCGGATAATCTATAAGGATTAATAACCCGATATGAGAAATTTCCGGATCTCTTTTTTTATCTTTGACTTTCCCAATCTCATATTTCTATGAAAAAAACTTTTAAAATTTCCTTCATCGGCCTGGGGGCTGTTTTATTGCTCCTGCTGATCATGTTACTGCTCCCTGTGGTATTCCAGCATAAATTCGCTGACATTATCAAGGCAACGGCAAACAAAAAACTTAAAACGGAACTGAATTTTTCTGGGATGGATGTTTCATTTTTTCATTATTTCCCTAACCTGACGATAACCCTGAGTGATTTCACGATGAAGTCATCGGCCCCGTTCACACAGGATACTCTCATTCAGGCAAAAGACATTTCTTTCGGGGTCAATCTTATGAGTGTAATCAGGGGCCCGCTTAAAATCACCAGGGTTTATCTTAACAAGGCCAGGGTTCTGCTGGAATACAATGAAAAAGGAGCATCAAACTTTGATGTTTATGCTTCCGCCGGCGACAGTCTTCAGAAAAAAGACACGGTCTCATCCGGCAACAATGTTCAGAAAACCGACACGGCCTCATCCGGCGAAGCCGAACTTAAAATAGAAAGTATTGCATTCATCAAGTCGGATTTTACTTATGCCGACCCTTCAATTCCTGTAAAAATAACGGCACACGGGATCAATTACAGGGGAAAGAGCAGCCTGAGCAAGGATATACTGAAACTCTCGTCCAACGTACTGATCGACTCCCTGGATGTAGAATACGACCATGTAAAATACCTTAAATCAAAACCTGTCAGGGCGAACCTGCTTACATCCATCAACATCAATTCCCTGAATATAAAATTTGAGAAGAATGACCTGATGCTTAAAAATATCCCCTTCCAGTTCAGGGGCGAATTCGGGTTCAGGAAGGAAGGTTATGACCTCTTTCTTTCACTCTTCTCTATGTATGGCAATGAATATATAAGCGGATCACTGCGGATGATCAGCACCAAAAAACTATGGATAGCCGCAAAGGCCGATGTTAACATGAACCTGCAGGAATGGGGCCTGGGACTTGGCATTAAGGATTTTGAACTGAAGGGTATGTACAGCCTGAAGCTTAATGCACAGGGCGATTATTATTCGGGCCCCGACCCTGCAGGAAAAAAACATGATACGGTGATCCTCAGCATTCCGGATTTCACTCTCACTTCCAAACTCAGGAACGGGTTTTTCAGGTACAAGCAATATCCTGAGGCCCTGAGCGGGATCTCAGCTGATCTGACTGCTTCCTGCAAGGATCATGATTACCGTTCAATAAAGGTAAGCCTTGATGAAATCAAAGCCGGCTTTATGAAAAATAAGATCGAAGGTTTTTTCAGGATCAACGGATTACTAGATCTTCCCATGGAAGGAAAGATCAATACCAGCCTGAACCTTGCTGAAATAAGAAAACTGGTGCCAATGGACAGCCTCGACCTCGGAGGTTTTATTGACCTTAACCTGGATGTGAAAGGGAAGTATGCCCCTGAGAAAAAGTTGTTTCCACTGACCATCCTCAACGTAAAACTTAGCGACGGGGATATCCAGACAAAATATTACCCCCACCCTGTCGACAGGATTAACATGCAGCTTATTGTGACCAACATTTCGGGTAGGCTCTCCGAAACGATTGTAAAACTTGATCCTTTGTCGTTCAGGTTCGAGGGCAAGCCCTTTGAAGTCAAGGCGACTCTTATGAACCCTGATAATATCAGCTATGATATTGTCTCGAAAGGCTCGCTTGACCTGGGCAAGATTTACAAGGTGTTTTCACGGAAAGGAATGGAGCTTGACGGTTACCTCGAAACTGACCTCAGGATGAAAGGGAATCAAAGCGATGCCCTGGCCGGGAAGGTGGATAAACTATATAATTCGGGCCGGCTTACACTTCGTAACATTGCTTTTACTTCTGAGTACCTCCCAAAACCTTTCGTAATCAGATCAGGCGTGTTCAGGTTTGAGCAGGACAAGGTGTGGTTTGAGAAATTTGACGGTCGTTATGGCGCTTCAGACATCATGATGGACGGGCATTTAAGCAATGTGGTCAATTATGTGCTTGCTGATAACCAGGTCCTGAAGGGAAACTTTAATTTCAAATCTGATTACTTGCTGGTGGATGAGTTTTTTCAGTCGGCAGTCAGCAGTCAGCAGTCGGCAGTCAGCAGTCAGCAGTCGGCAGGAGGCAGTCAGCAGTCGGGAGTGATAATAATACCACAGAATCTTGAGATCGGATTGAAAGCAAGCCTTAAGAAAGTATCGTTCAGCAAGCTTGAGATGCACGATCTGGATGCGGCGGTTGAGATCAAGCAGGGTATGCTTCTGCTGAAAGGAATGAAGTTCGAGCTGATTGGCTGCAAGGTAGCCATGGACGCGACTTACGGCAGCATCAGCCCTTCAAAGGCTTTCTTCGATTTTCATGTGGTTGCGAATGATTTCGATATCAAGAGAGCTTACAATGAAGTGGAGATGTTCAGGAACCTTTCGACCTCCGCAGGCAAATGCGAGGGGATCGTATCACTGGATTATTCCCTTAAAGGCAAGCTTGATGCAGGCATGAATCCTGTTTATCCCTCACTTGAAGGAGGAGGGATCCTCAGCCTGAAGAGGATCAAGGTAATGGGGCTCAAGCTGTTTACTGATATGAGCAAGAACCTTGAAAAAGAAAAGATTAAGAGCCCTGACCTTGCAAAAGTTGATTTGAAGACATCCATTAAAAACAATGTCATCAGCCTTGAAAAGACCAAAATGAAGATCTCAGGTTTTCGGCTGAGGATGGCAGGTGAATCCAATTTTAACGGCAGCATCAACCTTAAAGCCAGGCTTGGCCTCCCTCCCCTGGGCATTATCGGGATCAACATGAGGGTGCTTGGCACCATGGATAACCCGAAGTTCAAATACGGGAAAGGAAGCGGTGACGATACTGTTGAAGAAACCGAGTACACCGATGAACTCCCGAAAGACATGCTTGATAAGATCAAGCATGCCAAAGACGAGGAGCTGAAGGACGAACCACCTCAATAATTACTACTGGGCCTTTGAAACACCTATGACACCGCATGCGATGCGGGGACCTGCATTTCCTGTAGGCTGGGTTTTCATATCGTCTTCTTTCGCGTGAACAATGACCGATCTTCCCATGATTGAATTCGGGCCTTCGAAGTTCATATGGGCATCAATGTACTCAACGTGGGCTTTACCGTCGGCGCCGGCTTCGATATTTCCCATATCGCCTGCATGCCTGCTCATATCCATTGGAGCTCCATGGGGTGATCCTGAAGGATTGAAATGCCCTCCGGCCGAAGTCCCGTCGGGGGAGCTGCAGTCACCGAATTCATGGATATGAAATCCATGCTTGCCGGGTGTGAGCCCGCTGAGGTCGGCCACCACTTTCACTCCTTCAGCAACTTTCGTAAAGGTCACTGTTCCGCTAACCGAATTACCCTGGGTGGCATAAAGCACACAGATTGCTTTCTGAGCCGGGGTTCCTGCTGATGCAGGCATGTTCATATGCTGGTGGTCCTGTGAAAAAGTTGTATTAAAGACCAGTGTCATCATTATTGCTATACTTGTTTTAATTGTTTTTGTTTTCATGATATTGAGATTTAGGCATCAAAGGTACTAAATACGATGCGCCCGGGGCAGATTGCCCCGGGCGCATCGTATAAAGAGTTTATATGCTCCTGTACTGAATGTAGTCTTTAGTATACCACCAGCTTTGTCCTGGACATACCTGAAGTACTGCTGTATGACAGCAGGTATATGCCTGCCGGGAGAGCCGAGATGTCGATAGTCGAAAGCCCGGAAGAAACAGCCCTTACATTGATATGCATGGCATTTCCCATCTCATTATAAATAATGAACTCCTTGCTCTGGCCTGCACTCTTCACCGTTACGCTTCCGTGTGCCGGGTTCGGGTAGATCATTAAGTCAGGCTGATCTCCTGTACGGGCGATTCCAACAGCAACATCGACAGTTTTGCAGCTTCCCTGCGATTCGCCTATATTGTAAACGGCAGATACGCAATATATATGCTGTCCGCTTGGAACACTCTGGTCTGTATAGGTAAGCCCGGTGATAAGGCTTGGGTTGAGCTTTATGCCATCCCTGCTGAGATTATATCCCTGTAAGGTCATCATATTCGGATCATATGAGGGAGCTGTCCAGGTAATGGTTACATCATGACTTACCGGGGTGGCCTGGACATTCTGAGGCAATGGCAAAGGCACCTGGAGCAGGCCTATAAACTTATAAGCTCCGTCTTCAGTGGCGTTTGTATTCTGGGCGCCGGCCCATCCACAATGATTGTTAACCCATCCCATCTGGTAATACATGGCGCCTGTAGTCCCGATAAAATCGGTCCAGTTATGCCCGCCGTCAAAAGAATAAGCGCAACCCAGGTTGACGCTGTAACCCGAGCGCACCCATGTGTTGCCGGTTCCCGGGATATAAGCAATGTCGCTGGAATATGCCGAACCTGTGTAATTGACCTGGGTCCAGGTATTACCTCCGTCGCTTGTTTCGCAAAGCAAACCCTGCCCGGAGCTTTCATCCTGCATAAGCCCGTGGCTTCCGTCGCGGAACACCGGTTTTACATATGCGGCATTCATGATCGTCGCTCCTGCCACAGTCCAGTTCATGCCTTTATCAACCGACCTGTAAACCCTTCCTTTGTTAGTGCCGAACCAGATGGTATCATGCACCGCACTATAGTATCCGACAACACCGAATTCACCGGTTTGCGGAGCAGGATTGCCTGCAGCAGGGATCATGGTCCACGTAGTCCCTCCATCGGTTGTTGTATAGATTTCGAATTTATTATTGATCGGGTCACCTATCGTTACCCCGTCGGTGGCATTGAAAAAATGCACCACATCAGGGAATGAACTGGCGTTGCTGTAAGAAGCGGTAGTCTGGCGGGCCCAGGTAGCTCCTCCATCCGAAGTCATATAAACACCCATGGGTTTATTGCCCGATACCTTGAACATGACCACATAGGCTTTACTTGAATCCATTGCAAAGATCATAGCCGATGCAAGTCCGGTGGTGTTGGTGATCGTACCGGGAATCCATTTGGTTCCCCCGTTTACTGTCCTGGTAAAATCGGAACAGGCGCCTGTCATATTATTCCCGTCTGAAGCAGTTGCCCATACGATGTTGCTGTCGACCGCCGAAATATAGCTGAGGGCGCGTGAAGCAGTGGGAAACCCGCTGGATTGCGATATCCACTCGGCAACGTTGACATGTATCTTATAATACACGGTATCGGTTGCGCTGTAAGCATAAGCCTGTACAAGATGCGATCCGAGATCGGCTGCAGAAGTGCTCCAGGTGTAAGCAATGGAGTCGCCGGCAGCCGAGAATTTCTCGACACTGTCGATGAAGATCTTCATCATGGTAGCTGAACCCCTGATAACACGGGCTTTAAGTTCAACAGGATAACCTACGCCAACCACCCCTTTGTCAACAGGATGTGTGATCCTGACGATGAGGTTTGGATTGTAAGGTTTGATATGCACAACAACAACATTGTTGAGGTTAAAAGTATATCCCCCGGGATTCAGGTTGCCTATTGCATAGTAGCCGTTTGAAGACCCTGACCATCCCCAGTTGAAATGGAACTTGCCGTCGCTCATGCGGTAACCGTCGCAGACCCATGCATGGCCTTCGGTTGCATTTGCACCACTGTAATAGATCACATGCGCCTGGTCAAGATCGGCCCTGAGGAGGTTTTTAAAATCTTCCAGGTTGGAATAATTGTCCTTGTATTTGATGTCGATGTCGGGACTGTAATTGAAATAATTGAGCAAAGCATCCGGTACATTTTCACTGAAAGCGCCTGAACCGCTGGTTCCGTATGACATATCTACAGAAACGCCTGCATGGTACATGATGGTGGCGATAGCTGAGTTAGGCCCCGATGCATTGTTTGGCATGCTTGCCCAATTGTAGGTTGTATTACCAAAATCTGCGGATTGGAGACCATAAGTCGGATCTGTATAAGAATGCTGGCCGACTCCCTGGGGAGGGTAATTATTATATTTCATGATCTGTGACATTGAGGTTGCAACGCAGCCGGTCCAGACATGACCGCACTGACCTCCTGAAGCTGCCGGGCACATGGCATTGTAATAGCACCCCTGGTCCCAGGTTGTTGTTAGCAGGGGGTTAACATCATTGTTGGAAACGGGGGAAAGAAGCTGACCGTTCTGAATGCTGTTCCACTGCTGCAGGGTTTCGGTATTGTCAATATTATTGCTGATGATATAACTGATCTCTTTGCTGTAATCATCGAGCCAGCCGTTGGTTGATGGGTTGTCGATCACTTCAGGCATGTCGCTGTCAAATGAATATCCCAGGATAGGGATACAGGCATCATCGGCAGGAACCAGTACAAAGCCTCCTGAAACAAAACGGAAAATATAAATGGAAGGAGCATTCCCCCACGACCTCACGGTCTGAGACAGGAGCTGAGGATCGGCAATGCCCATCGGATTATTTAGCCGGTAGAAAGCGACTGCAACTTTTGCAGCATCCTGCTGAGGGACATGTTTTGCCCAGACTGCCGGGATAATAAGCACCAGGCAGAAAATAGTAAAGAGTTTTTTCATGTGTTTTCGGATTGGAGGTCACGAAATTACGAAAAATTTACTCCTCCCTAACAGATGACCGGAATAACAGGGTGTAAAACCAGATGTTGTAAACAAGTGGGTAAAGGATCAGGTTGGCTGTCATGACCATCAGGAAACCCCAGCCGTAGATGAACATTATGCAAAAAAGCAGCAGGGCGGTGACCGTATATAAAGAATATATAAAAGCTTTTGTGCGCAAACCCCAGATCATATCGGATTCGTTCCTGAGTTTCGCAAAAGCAAGGAAAAACAGGCCGAGGATCAAAGTGATCCCGCAGATCTCTTCACTGATATTATTGGTGATTGTCCTGAACTCCGAGGTCTGGAGATAAGCGGCATATACAACAAAGACTTTGACCTCCAGGAATTCCGGTTTTAATCCGTAACCGAATCTGATCACCGTCATAATGATTCCGGCCAGCGTCAGCACTATACCAGGGTACCTGAACCAACGGGGAAATAGGATTTTAGGATTGCTCATAAACAAAATGGGATTGGGAAGTATATATTTCCAGGCGGCTAAAATACCCAAAATCAGCATTATTTCATATTTTAGCTTTGCGATAAATTTTCTCATGGGTTCAACTCCGAAAATAATTCATTTCCTGAGGGCGTTGATAGCCTTCCTGCTGGCCGTAATGATTGTTTTCGGAGCGGTCACATACCTGCTGCAGAGCAACTCGAGGAAGAACATAATCGAAGCTGCGCAGATCCTCCATGAGAAGGATCAGCCTCTTGAGATCCTCGATCTTTGCATACAGCAGATCTACAAAATCGATAATGATTTCAGGCTTTATACACTTTCGTTCAGCACTGAAAGCTTCAGCGAGTACAAAAGGCAGCTGAAAGTGATGGATTCCCTCACTTCCGCGTTGCAAGCCAGTCTTGTTTCCCGCGCTGAACAGGGGAATTCAGTTTATTCCCTGCAGATGGGGACCAAAGAAAAGGAGGCCATGCTTGCAAGTTTCGGACGGCTTCGCCGGATGGCCGATTCCCTGCTGAGCAATGCAACTTCCCTTCAATCGCTGGCCGAGATCGGTAACAGAGCCGATCCCGGTGAAATCAGGAAATACGACCCTGACCTGACTACCTTGTCGGTCGATACGATTGATCTGAGCTCTGAACAGACCAAAAAGAAAAAGGGATTCTTCAGCAAGATCAAGACTTTTTTCAAAGGTGAGAGCCAGACCACGAAAGTCAGGAAGCAGATCACCGTTAAAACGGGTGCACAAACCGGGGCTATCCGGGCTGACCGCCCTCTTACGATGGCTGATGTGGGCAAGGAAGTTGCAAGACAGACCAACAAGTTTTATGAGGACCAGCTGAAGCAACAGTACCAGATAAATGAACAGATAAAGGAAAAAGAGAAGGCGCTGATAGAGCTTAACTCAAGGCTGATGAGCAGCATCTCCAGCATTTTCAGGGTATTGAAGCATGATAACCTGGTACGGGAAGAAAAAATACATACCCTGGCTGTAGTCAACATCCTTAAAAACAGCTATGTCATCCAGGTGTGTGTACTCGGGAGCCTGGCCCTTGCGGCCCTGCTATCCCTCCTGATCGCCTGGAATATCAGGCAGATAATCAAGTACCAGAAAAAGATCATCGCAGCAAGGAAAAAAGCAGAAGATGAAGCCAGTGAAAAAAGCAAATTCCTGGCTTTCATGAGCCATGAACTTAGAACGCCGCTGACGTCCATCATCGGGTTTGCCGAACAGCTCCGCGAATCTGACCTTAACCCCGAACAGCAGAAATACATACAGGCCATGATAGGTTCATCGGATATCCTGCTGGCCACTGTCAACGACATCCTTGACCTGTCGAAACTTGATTCGGGCAAATTCCGCTTCATCAAATCCTCATTCCTTCCCAAACCGGTTTTCGTTCAGGTGCTGAACAGCCTTAAGCCATTAGCAGAGAAAAAAGGACTGAAGGTCGAATTTATCGATAATGTTCCTGAGAACATTTGTTTCATAGGTGATGAGATGCGCCTGAAACAGGTTCTTATAAACCTTGTGAACAATGCCATAAAATATTCCGACAAAGGGACAATCACGATAACAATATCTGCCGAAATCTCGAAAGGGAAGAACAAGTTGCAGGTCGATGTGGCAGATCAGGGCATAGGGATTGATAAAGACAAACTGAATGAAGTGTTCAGTGAATTCTCCCAGGTGCACGAGCAATCATCAACAAAATGGATCATAGGTACGGGCCTGGGGCTGCCGATCTGCAAAAAAATCGTCGAACAACAAGGCGGCAGGATATCTGTAAAAAGCACAAAAGACGAAGGCTCAACATTTTCGTTTACCATCCCCTACCAGACCCTTCTAGGCAAAACAGGGGAACCCGAACCCGCAGAAATTGTTTTCGATTTCAGTATTTTCAGGGATAAAAACATCCTGGTGGTTGATGATACGGCGATCAACCTGGTCCTGCTGGAATCTATCTTCAGAAAATGGGGAGTTATTGTTGACAAGGCCGTTAACGGGGCGGAGGCTTTTAAACTGTTCAAATCCAAAGAATACAACCTCGTGTTAAGTGACGTTTACATGCCCGAAATGGACGGCATTGAGCTTACCCGTCAGATCCGCCATTCCTTCCGCCCAGGAAGCAAGACTGTACCCGTGATCATCCTTTCGGCAAACCTGATCCAGGATGAGGTTGAAAAGTTCCAGCTGGCTGGCGTTACAGATTACATAATGAAACCCTTTATGGCAACCGACCTGTACAAAGTTGTAAGCAAGCATCTTAAGCAGCGGCTCCAGGACACGGACCTGCACCGCGGGTAAACACTTGACTTTTCCCTGGCATTTCATTATATTTACAGGTTAATCTTGAGGTTATGAAATCCCAGGAGGGAATTTTGAAAAGGGGCAGGGTATGCATAGCTGCCTTAATGCTGCTGACTTCAGGAATTGTATGTTCAAGCAGCGGAAAACTTTTTGCACAGACTTCGAAATACAAATTCCAGGAAACCATCAACCTCGTGAACCTCGTAAATGATGCAGCCTCGGAGATCTCCCGGGTGGGGGAAAAATCATTCAGGGAGTTTATGACTACCGGTACCCGCTGGAGGAACGGTGAGACTTACATTTTTGTCTGCGGCCTCAAAGGGGATATCTATGTACATGAAGACCCTTCTCTGGTCGGCAGGAATGATTATGACAGGAAGGATGTCAAGGGCAAACCCATAGTTCAGTGGTTCATACGAAAGGCTCTCGGCGTAGGGCAATGCGGCTGGACGCACTATGAATGGGTGAAACCGGGGAAGACCGCCCCCTCCTGGAAATCAACGTATGTGAAACTTGCAAAAGCTCCCTCAGGGTCAATCTATATTGTCGGTTCAGGTTTATACGACATGAAAATGGAAAAAGAGTTTGCAATAGATGCAGTGAATGATGCCCTTAGCCTGATCAGGACTATGGGAAAGGATGCCTTCCCCACCCTCAGGGATACTGCTTCGGAATTTGTATATAAGGACACTTATGTTTTTGTTCTTGACACTTTATATAACACCCTTGTCAATCCCGCTGACCCATCCCTGGAGGGAAAAAACCAGAAAGACATGAAGGATGCCTCAGGGAAATTGTTTATCCGGGACATTGTAAGGGTTGCGGTAGATAACGGGCAGGGCTGGTTCGATTACCTATGGCCGAAACCGGGTTCTTCCAGAGCAGTCCGCAAGTCTTCTTTTGTGAAGAAAATTACCATCAGGGGAGAGATCTTCGTGGTGGGAACGGGCGTGTACCTCGACTGATCGGTTAAAACAACGAAATCACCGATTTCTTTAGAATCAGTTTCCGCAATAAAGTATATTTGAATTCCAAATATCCTTTACTCATGAGAATTTCTTGTTTTTTAACCTGCCTTTACCTCTTCCTGTGCTTGCCGGGTTTACTTGCCTCGCAGGAGGTACTGCAATGGAGAGGCGCTGACCGCAGCGGTATTTATAACGGTACGAACCTGATGAAAAGCTGGCCCGAAAACGGCCCTAACCTGCTCTGGGAATTCGATGGCCTCGGCAACGGGTACGGCTCACCTGTAATTACCGAAAAGAACATTTTTATCAATGGAGAGATCGATACCGTTAATTATCTTTTCGCCCTGGACCTCTCAGGAAAATTTCTGTGGAAAACAAAGATCGGCAGGGAATGGACCCTCAACTACCCTGGAGACCGCTCAACCCCTACCATCGTTGGTGACCGCATATATGTCAGCACAGGATGGGGTATCCTGGCCTGCATCGATATGAAGACCGGGAACACCATATGGTCGGCCGATATGATCAATGAACTTCACGGGAGGATCAACACTTTTGGCCTTGCCGAATCCTTGCTGGTTGACGGGGACAAGGTGTTTTGCATGCCGGGTGGGGCCGATACCAATGTTGTTGCCCTGGACCGGTTCAGCGGAAAGATCGTATGGATCAGCAAAGGGCTGGGAGAGATCCCCGCTTATTGCTCCCCACTGCTTGTAAAATTATCCACCCGGAACATTATGATCACTTTTTCCAAACATGCCCTCCTGGGTATCGACACCAGGGATGGATCACTTTTATGGTCTCATAAACAGGATGGAGAAGGAGATGTTCATGTAAATACTCCTTTTTACGAAAACGGTTTTCTTTATTATATAACCGGTGACGGAAACGGATCGGTAAAACTGAAACTCAGCGGGGATGGCACAGTGATCACCGAGGTATGGAGGAACCTGGCTTGTGATAATACCATGGGAGGTTTCATCAAGCTCAATAACTACATCTATACGGCAAGTTACGGGAGCCGTTGCTGGTATTCTCAGGATGCAGAATCAGGGAAACTTTCCGATTCCCTGAAGTTCGACAAGGGCACAACCAATTATGCCGACGGGATGCTTTATATTTACAATGAGAAAGGCCAGCTTGGCCTGGTCAGGCCCGACGGGCACAAAATGGAACTCATAAGTTCATTCAGGATCACCAGGGGCACAAAAGCTCATTATGCCCATCCTGTTATCAACAAAGGGATACTATATGTAAGGCATGGAAAATCACTTCTTGCCTATGACATATTAAATAAAAAATAAACCTGCATAATCACCGAACAATGAAAAAGATATTTGTGTTGGCCGGCATGCTGTTCATTATGACATCCACAGTCATATCTCAGGAATTAACTGTGGATGACATCCTGCTTGGTTATTACAAGGCCGCTTCCCTCGACAAACTTCAGAAGGTCACTGCAATTGTCTCTTCGGGCACCATCGTAAAACAAGACCGCATGCCCATAAAAATCATCAGGATGCGACCTGAAAAATTTCTCCAGGTCTATGATGTCGCTGATATAACCTGCTATTCAGGATATGACGGGACGACAGCATGGATGAGGGTTCCCTACACGGGAAATCCTAAGCCACAGCTCATGCCGGATGATGCCGCAAAGGATGTAAGGATCAAGGCTGATTTTGATGGCTTGCTTTTTCAATGGAAATCCAAAGGGGAGCAAATTGAATTATCAGCTTCGGATACTATCGGAAATGATCTTGCCTACAAACTCAAGCTAACCCGCAAAGATGGCGGGATAGAATACTATTCGATTGCGAAAAAAAGTGGTTTGCTTCTGAAAAGGGAGTACACCCGGACAATCAGGGGCAAGGAAGTAAAAATGGAAGTGTTTTACAGGGATTATAAGGATGTTGAAGGAATACCTTTCGCTTTCACTGTTGAAAACCTGATGGGAGGCCAGCCAAATAACACCATAGTGTTTGAATCCATTGTCCTGAACGGGCAACTGGATTCCAAACAGTTTGAGATGCCGTCAAAATAAGGCGCTTATTTCTGAATTTACATTAAATTTGGCCGTTTTCCGGATCTTAGCTTTTTAAGCCTCATGAGATATTTGCTTAGGGCCTGGTTGTTATCATCATTCTTCATTATTTTTTTCTCTTTCTCATCTGCTGCGCAGGATGCCGCTCATTATACCTGCTACCGGACCTCAGCACCGGTGGTCATCGACGGCAGGCTAAATGAACCGGACTGGGAAAAGGCTGAATGGTCGAACAATTTTCAGGATATCACCGGGGATCCACTGCTGAAGCCTTCCCTGAAGACAAGGATCAAACTGCTCTGGGATGATAAATACATATACCTCGCAGCTGAAATCACCGATACGGAGATCTGGGCCAGGGTTCAACAGAAGGATGCTGTTATTTTCCATGACAATGATTTCGAGGTCTTTCTTGATCTGGACGGGAACGGCCTGAATTACTACGAGATAGAGGTCAATGCCCTCGGTACCATCTGGGACCTTATGCTGACGCGCCCATACAGCGAAGGCGGGAAACCATTATCGGAATGGGACCTGAGCGGGCTTAAAACAGGCGTTCATATCTCAGGATCCCTGAATGATCCTCTAACAAAAGACACTTCGTGGACTGTTGAAATGGCTCTTCCTGTTGATGAGCTGATGCAGGGGAAAAAACCTGAAAGCAGGCCTGCCGACGGGCTGCAGTGGAGGGTGAATTTTTCAAGGGTTGAATGGAAAACGAAAATCAGGGGTTCGGCATACATAAAACAAACTGACCCGCTAACAGGGAAACCATTACCGGAGGAAAACTGGGTATGGTCCCCCATGGGTGAAATTTCGATGCATATTCCGGGGCGATGGGGCAGGCTTGAATTCTCATCAGAAAACATTCAACCGGAACCTCTGAAGTTTAAGAATGAAGCACAGCATAAGGGATTCCATATATGGACCTGGATGGGAGGACACCCAGACTGGAAAGTGCAGCAGTGGGACTCTGTACTGGCAAGTCTTAAACTGGCAGGTATTTACGGAATCCTCACCCAGGCCGACTCACCTGCACTGAAAAGACTGCTTCCAATTGCAGGCAGATACGGGATAAGGGTTGAAAAGTGGTTCGTCGCTATGATGAACAATGAAAGCAAGCTTATCAGGGACCACCCGGATTGGTTTGTAGTAAGCCGCGAAGGCAAATCTTCAATCAGCGACCCGGCATACGTAGGCTATTACCGTTTTCTATGCCCATCTAATCCTGAAGTCATTCAATACCTTAAAAACAGGCTTGATGAATATCTGGACATCCCAGGGCTGGATGGCATCCACCTGGATTATATACGTTACCCTGATGTGATACTGCCGCCGGCTCTCTGGGCGAAATACGGTATCATCCAGGACAGGGAATACCCGCCTTATGATTACTGTTACTGCGGGGCTTGCAGGAAAAAATTCAGGGAGCTCTCAGGTTTGGATATTTTGACCCTGGATCAACCGGAAATGAATGTTCCATGGAGGCAGTTCAGGTATGGACAAATAGGCAAAGTTGTTAAGGATCTTGCTGAATACTGTCACCGAAAGGGAAAGCGCATCTCGGCTGCGGTCTTCCCCGGCCCTTCGCTGGCGAAGCAGCTTGTTAGGCAGGACTGGGAGCAGTGGCCTGTTGACGAATTCATGCCCATGTTGTACCAGAATTTCTACTTCGGAAGCCTTGACTGGATCAGGTCAGAGACTTGTGAAGGTGTTAAAGCTGCAGGCGGCGACAGATCTTTAATCAGCGGCTTGTTCATTCCTTCACTCAGTCCGCGTGAACTGCAGACCGCAATCCGGAAAAGCATAGAAGGAGGAGCAAGCGGCATATCCCTGTTCAATTATGAGAGCATGACACCCGGCCATTGGCAGGCGCTCAGGGATTGCCTGGGAACTTACAGGTGATTACAGGAATCATAAATCGTTTATTCTTATCTGTTCCTTGATTGTATTACGGGTGTCGGACACCATTAATAATTCCGATAAAATCCCCTTTTAACTTGACTTTCCGCTTAAAATGCATTATTTTTGGCTGATTCTCTTAAAGTGCGACGCTTCTGAAGTATGTTTTTCTTGCAGATCAGATTTTGATTATATATTATTTCTTTTAATTAATGATTAACAAATCACTAACTAAATAACTAATCAATTCATCATTAACCAAAACTCAGCTTATGAAACGATTGTTTACGCTTCTATCATTCCTGCTGATCTTAGCAGGTTTGAACGGTCCTCTGTCAGCACAACCCGCTTATTACAATTACAATACCGCGGGTTCCGGTTCTAATTCTTTCCCATGGAATATTTCCGGGGGCAAAGATGTTCAGTTACTGTATCTTGCGGGAGATTTCAACCAGCCTTCAGGAGCTCCTTCCGGGACGATTACAAGCATGTCATTTTTCATCAGTCCCTCCTACGCATTACCTTCTACCACATATACGGATTTAACCATTAAAATGGGACAATCTACCATTACCGGGTTCGATGGTGTTGCTTTTTATACAGGAGCATTGACAACGGTATATTACAGGGCATCGGTGACATTATCCGCCGCTGCAGGCACCTGGATGACCCTTACACTTGACACTCCTTTCGCTTACGATAATACCAAGAGCCTTATTCTTGATATCGGGCAATGCGGGGCTGCAGGAGCTTCGGGTTTCAGCTCTGCTTTTACAAACCTATCAGGCAACAGGAGAAACTGGTCGGTTGGAGGATGCCCGTTTGTCTTTTCTAGCTATAATACTTCAGTATATCATTTTGGCATAACCCTGACCACCAGCGGCCCACCGATTGTAACGACAACGGCTGCCGGTAGTGTAACCAGCACAACAGCTACTCTCAACGGCACAGTCAATGCCAATGGCGCATCAACTGCGGTAACTTTCAAATACGGGTTGACTACTGCCTATGGTTTAACGATTGCAGGGACACCAAGTCCTGTGACCGGTAATACAGTTACTCCTGTTTCGGCAGGCGTGACCGGTCTCCTGCCCGGAAATACTTATCATTACTGCGCAAGTGGCACCAACTCCCAGGGCTCCATCGACGGGAATGATATGACATTCACAACACCTCCCATTCTGCCGGTAGTTATCACAACGGCTGCCAATCCCGTATATGGCTCCATGGCTACTCTGAACGGTACGGTGAATGCTGGAGGAGCTGCAACTACCGTATCTTTCGAATATGGCCCCACAATTGCCTACGGACTAACCGCAAACGGGGTTCCGGCTTCGATTGCAGGGAACACGACGACCGGCTTTACCGCCGATCTTAACGGTTTAAGTTTAAGTACGCTATATCATTTCCGTGCCAAAGGGGTTAACAGCGTGGGAACTTCATATGGAAGCGATATGACCTTTACCACCCTAAACTGCAATTCACCGGGGAACCCGGGCACCATCACAGGTCCGGCAAGTGTATGCGCGAACGCTTCAGGTAAAATATACTCAGTACTGCCAATAACGAATGCCACAGGATACATATGGACAGTACCTCCGGGCGCATCGATCTCCAGTGGTGCCAACACAAACACTATTACAGTTACATTCGGGAGTGCTTCGGGTAATGTCGCCGTTAACGGAACCAGCAGTGCATGCGGAAACGGGCCTGTTTCAACCCTTGCAGTGACAGTTAATCCCATACCCGCACCTACCATTACAGGGCAAACAAGCCTTTGCGTAAATACGGGCTATTTTGATTATTATACTCAACCTAGTCAGTCAAATTACACCTGGGTCATCTCTTCCGGAGGGACTATCGCATATGGCGCCGGGACTTACCATGTCACTGTTAACTGGACTGGTTCAGGAGCCCAGACCATCAGTGTCAATTATTCAACGCCGGCAGGATGTTCAGCGGCCAATCCCACTGTCCTCAATGTGACGGTTAATCCCGTTCCTGCAGCTCCCGGAAATATCTCCGGATCGGCTTCGGCATGTGCAGGTGCAACAGGAGTAGCCTATTCCGTTACCGCTGTACCTTACGCCACCTCCTATGTTTGGACACTCCCGACCGGGGCAAGCATTGCTTCAGGTGCAGGAACAAATTCCGTTACCGTTAATTTCTCTTCAACAGCAGTTTCAGGGAACATTCTTGTTTCAGGAAATAATGTTTGCGGGAACGGGCCTAATTCTCCGCCTTTCCCTGTAACGATCAACCAGGTACCGGGAGCAGCAGGTGCAATCACCGGCCAGGCAGCCCTCTGCCAGGGTGATAACACCAGCTACTATATCACGGCAGTTCCAACAGCCACGGGTTATACATGGTCACTTCCCCCGGGAGCAACCATCGCTTCAGGAGATAATACCACGTTCATCGAAGTTGCATTCGGAAGTTCAGCTTCTTCAGGAAATATCAGTGTTGTTCCTTCCAATGCCTGTGGCAGCGGAACAGCCTCACCTAATTTCCCGGTAACAGTCGCTGTAACACCTCCTGCTCCGGTGGTCACCTTAACAGGAAGTGTTCTTTCAAGTAATGCTTCGACAGGGAACCAGTGGTATAAGAACCTTACCCTGATACCGGGTGCAACAAGTCAATCTATTACACCGGTTGAATACGGTCTTTATTCTGATAAGGTTACCCTGAACAGCTGCTCTTCGGATATGTCTAATATTATCTACTATTTCCCGACGGGTGTAGGTGAAAATAAGGCTACAGCATTAACAGCATATCCCAATCCATCCGACGGTGTATTTACTATTGAGATACCTTCAACCATCACCGGAAACTATGACATCCGGGTGTTTAATTCACTTGGATTAAAGACTATGGAACTGAAAAACCTCAGCGGGATTCTTCCGAAAACAATTGATATGCGTCCCGTTGCAGCAGGCGTTTATCTGATTGAACTTCAGAACAGTTCGACTCATATGGTAACACGTGTAGTCGTCAACTAGGTAGTTACACAGAATACTTAAACCAGGCTTCCGGGCCTGTGCCAAGGGGGGGGTCATGAAAATCGACCTCCCCTTTTTTTTTGTTTCTCTTGACAAGGTGGAGAAAAAATATTATTTTTGGGTCCTCTGGTCATAGATCACCGCCTCAACTGTACCTGCTTAATAATCCTTGTAGTTTGTCCTTGGAGGTTACTATGATACTAATTAAAGTTTTTCTAACCAATCAACTATTAATTAAATCAAGTACTATGAAAACAAATTTTACAAAACTCCTTGCCGGAAGATGGCAGATCCTTATCTGTTTACTTCTATTTACATCCTGGGCAACGGGACAAAATGTTCCTGAGTGGATGTATTTTAAATTTGATGCGGCCGGCAGCCAGACAAATTATGCAAGCGCCCCGGTCGGAACAAACCCTGCTCCTGTTACAGGCCTTACTATTGGCGGTACAGGACAATTTGGTACAGCCCTGGTAGGTAATTATGTAGCAAATAATTACATGAGTACAGGGTGGGTTACAAACCTTCCAAACACAGGGTGGACCATTTCGATGTGGGTTAATAATATCTCGAACGGGAATGGAAGCCCCAATTATTTATTTGGAGATATCAATGCAACATCTTTCAGGTGTTTCAGTGACGGTGCTGCAGGGGCGAATAATATTATAATCAGGGGAGGTGGTTTGAATGATTGTATAGTCACAGCCGGAGGCCCCGGCCCTAATGTTATAACTTTTGTATATACAGGAACATCCATAAAATGGTTCAAAAACGGAGTTCTGGGTGGGACAACGACTGAACCAACTGTAGCCATCACCGGTGCCGGCCCGTTCCTGATCGGCTCTTATTCAACAAGCGCAGGAATGCCCAGCGGAGGACTTATGGATGAATTCCGTTTATACAACCGTGCCCTGAGTGATGCAGAGATCGCTTCAACCTGGAACCAGCCTCTCCCGCTGGGAGGACCTCCTATTATGACTACCTCTGCCGCAACAGGAGTTACGACCACTACCGCCACTCTCAACGGCACAGCAAATGCCAACGGTTATTCGACCACTGTGATTTTTAAATACGGATTGACAACCGCTTATGGATCCACAATCGCCGGAATCCCCGGAACCGTAACCGGCAATACTGCCACAACCGTTACAGCAGCCGTCTCCGGCCTGCTACCGGGTAATACCTATCATTATTGTACAAGCGGTACCAATTCAGCCGGTTCCACCGACGGAAATGACATGACCTTTATAACACCTCCTATTTTGCCTGTTGTTATCACCGTTGCCGCATCACCTGTATTCGGGTCCACGGCCACGCTCAACGGCACTGTAAATGCAGGCGGAGCCTCCACTGCCGTGACTTTTGAATATGGTACAACCACTGCTTACGGATCAACTGTTGCCGGAGTTCCTGCCAGTGTAACGGGAAATACAACAACGCCGGTCACCGGAGCTGCCACCAGTCTGACTACAAATACACTTTACCATTTCAGGGCAAAGGGTGTCAACAGTGTAGGAACTGCCTACGGAGCCGATATGACTTTTACTACTCTTAACTGTAACTCGCCGGGCAATCCGGGGGCAATTACAGGACCTGCCAATGTTTGCTGCGGGAATACGGGGATCGTATATTCGGTTGCAGCCATAACCTATGCCACAGGGTACAATTGGACTCTCCCATCAGGGTGTACGATCACTTCCGGAAACAATACCAATTCCATTACAGTAAATTTTGGATGCACTTCCGGTAATGTGACCGTCACAGGGACAAATGCCACCTGCGGTGTCGGGCCAACATCAACCCTGGCCGTAACCGTAGGCCAGGTGCCTGTACCCACAATCACCGGACAGTCGAACCTCTGTGTCAATTCAGGATATTTTGATTATTCTACCCAGGCAGGACAGTCAAACTATATATGGACTATTTCTTCAGGAGGGACTATTTCTTCAGGAGCAGGTACAAACCATATCGTTGTAACATGGAATACTGCCGGAGCTCAAACCCTTAGTGTCAATTACACCAATACTTCGGGCTGTTCCGCTGCCAATCCTACGGTTCTGCAAGTGACAGTTAACCCGGTTCCGAATGCTGCCGGTGCAATTACAGGAACTTCTGCAGTCTGCACGGGGGCATCCGGAATAGCATATTCTGTTGGCTCCGTGCCCAACGCCACTTCCTACGTATGGACCCTCCCAACCGGAGCATCCATTGCATCCGGTGCCGGGACCAATTCCATCACCGTCAATTTCTCACCGACCGCCGTTTCTGGTAATATCCTCGTGGCAGGGAACAATGCCTGCGGTAACGGACCCAATTCCCCGGCCTTCCCGGTTACAGTCAGCCAGGTACCCGGTGCAGCCGGCACTATCACAGGTGTGGCTTCTGTATGCCAGGGTAATACCGCCAGTTACTATATTGCAGCAGTTCCCAATGCTACCGGCTATAACTGGTCTGTCCCACCAGGGGCTACCATCATTTCGGGAGACAACACCATCTTTATCGAGGTTGCTTTCAGCAGTTCAGCTTCTTCAGGAAATATCAGCGTAGTGCCTTCTAATGTCTGCGGAAATGGAACAGCTTCACCCAACTTCCCGGTAACCGTTAATTCAACACCCCCTGCTCCTGTGATTACCCTGGCAGGCAGTGTTATCTCAAGCAATGCAGCAAGCGGAAACCAGTGGTACAGGAACCTTACCCTGATCCCGGGTGCAACATATCAGCAAATTACACCAACTGAATACGGCGTCTATACCGACGAAGTAACCCTGAACGGCTGCGCTTCCGGCATGTCCAACTCGATCTATTATCTCCCCACAGGTATTGGCGACAACAAAGCGACAAACCTGACGGTATATCCTAACCCCAGTGATGGTTCGTTTACTGTTGAAATACCATCAACTTTAAGTGGTAATTATGATATCCGTGTCTTTAACGCAATAGGACTAAAGACCATGGAACTGAAAAACCTGAGCGGGACACTACCCAGGACTATTGATCTGCGGCCGGTCAAATCCGGTGTATATCTCATTGAACTGCAGAGCAGCTCGACCCATCTCGTAACAAGGATTGTCGTCAATTAAGCAGTTTCATAAGCGCTGTACTCGGGTTGACAGACCTGAGTCTTTGGGGTGGTCATGGATTCATGACCACCCTTTTTTTGATAGATAAAAATGAGAATATCCGGCCTTTAATGAACAACGGTTAATTTATTGCCTGAAACCACCAGGTGAATGTAGATCATTTGTTTACTTTACTCTCATCTTCTCATCGATCATATCTAAGATCTCATGATCAAGGCGGGTGTCAAATTTCCTGGCGAAATGCATACCGCTGTTCCTGATTTTTTCAAAATCATTCATGTTGAGGAACCTGGGATGGGAATTATCTTTGATCTCAGGCCATTCGATATACCTGAAATTGGTGTTCGTTACATGATCTTTGTAAGGTGAATTCATGATGATGGTCTGGAAGATCATTTCGTCGGGATAAAGAGTTTTCTTCATGAATCGGACGAATCTTTTATGAGTCTCAAGATAATGAAGAACAAATTGCAAGCACCCTCCGGAAAGTGTCCACCAGGCAGATCCTGCGTAAGGAGTAAGCCCTGACGGAAAACGACGTTTAAGTCGCAAAAAGTCGCAGGTAAAGGTCAACAGCCGCCCGGCCGACCTGATGGGTTTGCAATAGCAGCCGAAGTAATATCTTTCATACCTGACCATGGCTTTCTTCCATCCGGTGCTGCTCAGGGGAACGGTTCCGATCATTTCCTGTCCTTTCATTTTCTCAATTTCCCAGAGAAGACTTTTGGCAGAATGTAATGGATAATCCTGCCCGCTGATATAGGAAAGGTAATCAAGATCAGCATCCTGCTGGAAAATCTCAAGCAAAGAATTCCAAACTAGTTCCACTTGCCTGAAACTGCTCCAAATTACCTCTGTCCTGTTTTTGATAAAGCGGAACCGACCGGGGATCCTGTTTAAATCGATAGAACTTTTTTTATCGATGTGGACATAAATATTAATATTCGGATGCTGAAGAGCTTCGATCAGCCTGCCCAACTGGCTTGGGTTTTCATGGGCTGCAATGAGGATTACAAGTTTCATCGGTTAATGTCTTAACTCCCTGTTATTTGGACACTTTTATCAAAAAACCCGGACTTTTACTGATTTATAGGCAGGTGTTTCAGATTCACTGACCATGTTGTTTATTGAAAGAAGCCAGTTTGCTTCCGGGAAATAGGCTGCCACGCAGCCTTTGCTGATGGGATAAGGGATAACATAATAGCCTTCTAGTTGCCTTAACTTTTCATCGTAATGGCTTTGGACAGTAACCTGTTGTTCAGCTATGATGTTCCTCTCTTCCATATCACTGCGGTTCATAAACAGCACCCGTCTTTCATTGCTGACGCCACGATAACGGTCATTAAGTCCGAAAACAGAAGTATTGAACTGATCGTGACTTCTAATCGTCATCAGTAAAAATTCATTTGCCTCCGGAAGTACCATATCCAATAGACTTTCGCTGAATCGGGCTTTGCCGTCGGGGGTGTTGAAAATACGCTTTCGCAAGGGGTTTTCCAGATAAAATCCATGCATGGATAATTTGTGTTTCCCCAGCTCGCTGAATACCGGTATAGTTTCGGAAATGCTTGACCTGATGTGTTGATAATTATTCGCGAATTTTTGCCATTCAATCCCCGAATGATCGCCGAATGTCGCCTGTGCGATACCGCAGATAATGGAAACTTCGCTTTTCAGATCAGGCGAAATGGGCTGAAGGCATCCCCGGGAGAAACTGACTTTGCCCATTGAATCTTCAATGGTAACAAATTGTTTGATTCCGTGGACGATATCCTCTTCTGACCTTGACAGGCAGGGCAGGATCAGCGCCTTCTTCCCGCAGACCAGGTGGCTCCGGTTAAGTTTTGTCGAGATCATGACTGTAAGCCTGCATTCTTGCAAAGCCTGTTCAGTAAACGAAGTGTCGGGAACTGCAGAGGCAAGATTTCCTCCCAGGGAAATCAGAACTTTAATTTTACCCTCAGCCATTGATTTGATAGCTGGGATCACGCTCAATCCGGCTGTGCGTGGAATCCTGAGAGGAAAATGTTTTTCAAGGGATTCTAAAAAAGAAACGGGCATGTTTACGCCCACTCCGGAAGTGCGGATCCCCTGGATATTGCTATGGCCGCGTACCGGACAGACTCCGGCACCAGGCTTTCCTATATTTCCACGTAACAGCAGCAGATTGATTAATTCCCTGATTGTTTCCGTGGCATTCCGGTGGTGCACAATTCCGAGGCACCAGGATGCGATCACATTTTCAGAGGTAAAATATATCCCGGCAGCCTCAATTATCTGAATTTTTTCGACACCGCTTGCAGCAACCAGCGATTCCCAGGAGGTATGTAAAACCAACTGTTTGTATTGTTCAAATCCGCTGCAGTATTTCCGTATGAAACCGGTATCGAGGATCTTGCCGTGAAGACTCTCCTCTTCCAGGGTCGCTTTCACCATCCCCCTGACGAGAGCCATGTCGCCATTGATCCTTGGCTGAATGTACAGATGGGCAAGTCGGGTTTGTATCCCCATATAGGAGCCGGGGTCCTGGGGATCGGCAAAACCCATCAGGCTTGCTTCCGGCAGAGGGTTTATGGCGACGATCCTGCAACCTTTCCTGGCTGCCGATTGCAATGATTTCAACATCCGGGGATGATTTGATCCCGGATTGTGCCCGAAGAGGAAGATGGCATCAGCTTTAGGAAAATCATCAAGGATGACACTGCTTTTCCCGAAACCCAGGCTCATTGCAATGGCTTTCCCCGACGGCTCATGACAAAGATTGGCGCTGCTGGGCAGGTTATTGGTTCCCAGGGTTCTTGCTAACAACTGATAGAGGTATGCGGCTTCAATTGAAGATTTGCCTGAAGCATAAAAAACAGCTTCATCAGGATGGTTCAGTGCTTTTAGTTCATTTGCGATTAAATTGAAAGCATCGCCCCATGAAATGGGTTTATAATGCTGTTCGTTTGTTTTCCTTATCATTGGAGACGTAAGGCGTCCCTGCTGTTCCAGCCAATAACCCGGTGTTCGCTTCAGGTCCCTGATGGACCATTCTTTAAAAAACGCAGCTGTGATGGTTTTTGATGTTGCTTCGGAACTTACACTTTTGGCGCCGTTCTCACAGAATTCAAAATGTGAACGTCCCTTGTCGGGATTAGGCCAGGCGCAACCCGGGCACTCAAATCCTCCCACCTGGTTAAAGCTGGAAATGAGTTTCCTGCTTTGCCTGATCCCGACCTCCTTGTAGAGATAGCCCAGAGAGGATAGTACTGCATCCATTCCTCCTGCTATTGTTTTGGGCTCACTGTATTTCAATCCAACCAGTTTCGCCGCATCCTCTTCCAGGTTTGACGATTCAAGAGCACGAACAGACTTTATTATGGCCCTTCCCAGCGATTCCATTGCAGCAAGCCAGTTAATCCTTTCCTTGAACCTTGATGCTTCATCCGGGTTAAGTATATACTTGATCAAACCACTGGCAACCGCCAGGCTGACCAGTGCGGGAATCTGGAAATCAGGAAGTTCATCCTTCAGGATTGCATGCCTGATTTTACGGTGTAATTCTGCGACCACAGGCATGTCGGGCGAGAATAGCTCACTTTTCCATGGCCTCAGAATCAATTCCTTTTTTTTCCTGGTCAGCACTTTGCGGGATTGCAGAAAATCCGACACCATGCGGCGCAAGGTTGTCCCATGAGCCGCGACAAGCTCCAGGGCTTTTTCGAGTGGAATGGACTGTTCAAAAACCTGCATACAACGCAAGGTTTCATCCATTGCAGGATGCCCGGTTTCAAATGTTTTCAGGACAGTTATATTCTCCCAGTCATCATTAATCATACCTTTGAATGACGCATCGAACAGAAGAGCGCCGGCAAGGGTCAGGTGCATCACCTGATCAGGAACAGGAAATGGTTTACCGGTCACAGGGTCAACCGATAAAAGGAAAAATTGTTCAGAATAGGAAAACCTCATGTTAGTAAAAACCGCGTATCATTCTTCCGATTCAAAAGGCTAAAGCTTATTTTTTGCCCAAAGATACGATACAGGCATCAGAAATCATACCAGGAATGGGTGTGCATGTAATGAAAAGGACAATACAAAAGGGACTTGAACTGGGGGGAATTGTGCTTGCGGGGGGAGGGAGCCGCCGAATAGGAAAAGATAAAGCCACCCTGCTTTTCCGGGGTAAACCTCTCATCAAATATCCCCTGGACCTCCTTGAAATGTATTGTGACGAAATTGTGATCAGCTGTGAGAAAGATAAATATCCGAATTATAATTTCAGAAAGGTTCCTGACGAATTCCGTTGGATGGGTCCCCTGTCAGGTATTTATTCCTGCCTGAAAGCAAGTAAAAAACCACGTTTCCTTGTCCTGGCCTGCGATATGCCTTTTTTGTCGGAAAAGCTTATTGAACATCTGATCGCAAATTCAGGTGATCATGAGCTTGTTCTGCCCTTTCATGCCGGGCATTTCGAACCTTTGTGCGGAATTTATTCTGCTTCGCTTTTACCTGTAATTGAACAATTATTTACAGAAGGGACGAATTCCCCTTTATGCCTTATCCCTAAAGTGAATTTTAAGAAGCTGCCCTTAAATGGTTTGGATAGCTTTTATAATGATAAACTGTTTCATAATATCAATACCTTGCCAGATCAGGACATTCCGGAGTAAACCTTTTTCTACGAAACGTTTAATCGTATAATCAGGGCCTGGTGTTGCAAAATGCCAGGATTTACCAGCGAGCAAAGTAACAATAACAGGGAAATAGTTTAATCATAACAAATCTTTCTAAAACTAGTATGAAATACAAGATTGAAAAAATTTGACACATTGGTGACACAGACTAATAAATAAACCTCCATAAAATAAAGACTATTTCAATTATAGTCAATAACTTATGGAGGTTTCAATTTTTAAAATCTGTGACCCCGAAGGGACTCGAACCCCCAACCAACAGAACCGGAATCTGCCATTCTATCCAATTGAACTACGGGGCCGGAATGGCTGCAAAGATAGGAAAAATCGTAATCAGTGTTTGGCGAAGCCAAAATGAGCACGCGAATGAAATAAGCAATTGGTGCGAATAACCGTGAATCGTGAATCGATAGGCGGTTATTCAAACTTCGATCTTATAGCTTCTATCTCCCGTGCCAGGACTGTTTTCAGTTCGTCGGTCTTTTTATGGGCTGCCGTGATCTGGTCATCAAGTTTCTTTCCAGAATCAACCACTTTCTGCCCCAGCTCATTCACTTTTGAAGAAACAAGCGACTGCACATCCTCCAGCTTTTTAAGAAATTCCTTTCCGCCTTCTTCATGTTCCTTTTTAAGCCTGGCAAGCCCTTCTTTGATCTGCTGTTCAAGTCCTGCTGATCTCTCATTCAGAAGTGTCTGGATATTCCTGTCGACATGGGCAAGATTATCGGTCATGGTTGAAAGGCGTTCACCGGTTTCTTTCTTCAGGGCCTTGATTTCACCTTCGTATTTTTCAAGGACAGCCCTGAGCTCAGCAATGCGTTTTTCACGCTCCTCCCTCTGTGCACTCATTTTGGCCATCACCTCATCCATATGCTTCCTATGCATCCCCCGGTGCAGCCACCAGCGGATAGCTATCAAAATGAGAATGATGATCAGCAACAGGATAAATCCCTGGGTCCTAAGCATCAGGGCATGTTCAATTTCGGCGATGTTGGATTCCATTTTAAGAAGCCTGCCCGAATAAGTTCTCACCGTATCCTGGTTGGCCCTGGTCAGTGAATCATGTTTTGCAAGCTCAAGATGTTCTTTCATCTCGGCTTCATTCATTTTAGTGATGGTCTTCTGAACACCGCTTACCTGGCCTTTCAACCTGGTGTTTTCATTTTCAAGTTTAGATACCTTTTGACGGACCTGGTTAAGATCCTGCGCTTCTTTTGCAGTTTGGGCAAACAGGAATAAAGGAATTAGCAGCGCAATAATTCCTGCGAAAATCTTTCTCATGTTCAATAACATTTATTTAACTGATTTTCAAAGATATAAAAATAAACAGCATATGTCAAGTAAATATCCTTTTTTTTATCTCCCGGCTAAAGAATACTCCTTTTTTGTTATTTTTGGATTCGCAGCAGCCCTGATGAAAGGTGCTACTGCATCAGTAAACCATAAAATTCATTTATATGTCAGAAAAGATTTTCGATAAAGTAAAACCCGGTGTTGCCACCGGCGATGCAGTAAAGGAGATTTTCCGTATTGCCAAAGCAAACAATTTTGCCATTCCGGCAGTAAACGTAGTAGGGTCAGATTCGGTAAACGCGGTGCTGGAAGCAGCAAAGACCGTGAACTCTCCCGTAATCATTCAATTTTCGAACGGGGGCGGGGTCTTTTTTGCCGGGAAAGCCCTGAAGAACGAACATGAGGCTGTTGCCATCCGCGGATCCATTTCAGGCGCACAGCATATTCATACTATTGCCGACATGTATGGAATTCCTGTGATCATCCATACCGACCATGCAGCAAAGAAGTTGCTTCCATGGATTGACGGTCTCCTGGATGCGGGTGAAAAACATTTCAGGGAGCATGGCAAGCCCCTGTTCAGCTCACATATGCTTGATCTGTCGGAAGAGCCTTTGCATGAGAATATAGAGATCAGCAAACGTTATCTTGAAAGGATGAGCAAAATGGGGATGACCCTTGAGATCGAACTCGGGGTGACCGGAGGGGAGGAAGACGGGGTTGACAATACAGGCATCGATAGTTCAAGGCTATACACCCAGCCCGAGCACGTAGCTTATGCTTATGAGCAGTTGAAGAGCATTTCCGACAATTTTACCATAGCAGCTTCCTTCGGGAATGTTCATGGGGTTTATAAACCCGGCAATGTGAAACTGGAACCGGTAATTCTTCATAATTCTCAGAAATATATCCAGGAAAAGTTCAAAACAGGCCTTAATCCCGTAAATTTTGTTTTTCATGGCGGATCAGGTTCCGAACCCGAGAAAATCGCAGAAGCAATCTCCTACGGCGTCGTAAAGATGAATATTGACACCGATACGCAATGGGCATTTTGGGAAGGTGTGCTTAAATTCTACAAAAAGAATGAAGGTTACCTACAGGGGCAGATCGGAAACCCGGAAGGTGAAGACAAACCAAATAAGAAATTCTACGATCCCAGGGTCTGGCTCAGGAGCGCTCAGACTTCAATGGTCGAAAGGCTGAAAGTCGCATTTAAGGATTTGAACTGTATAGACAGATGCTGATATCAGATAGCGAGTTAGTGAGGTAGCGAGGCAGCGAAAATTTCGCTATTTCGCTACCTCGCTATTTTTTTTAGAATCCCAGTCCCGTATAAACATCTCTGGCATGGACACTCAGCACCGGAATAGGTGACTGGTTTACTATCTGTTGTGCGTAGGGCCCCAGCCATAACGTTGATGTGGAGGATTCCTGTTCCGTCATGATCGAGATCAGGTTTGCATCAATTTTCTTGCTATAATTGATAATGGTCTCCGGAACATTTTCAGTTTCTTCACCTATGGTGTTAAATTTAACTCCTTCCTGGAGAAAGAATCTTTCTACCTGGGAAGCATAAAGGTCGACGTTCTGCCTTATGGCTTTAGCCTTGGTGGAATAAAGTTTCAGGATATAGACTTCTGCATCATGCGGCTTTGCCAGCATGGCTGTAAAGGAAGATTTCTGGCGGGTTTCCTGGGTGCTGTCAATCGACAGGACTATTTTTTTCAGGGGCCGTTTGATGTTTATCCCTCCCCTGATGGTGATCACCGGGCAGGAACTGCCTGAAACAATCCTGTTTGCATTGCTGCCTATCCAGAATTTCTCAAAGCCTGAAGCTCCATGGGTTCCGCAAACCACCATATAAGCTTTAATTTCTTTTGCTTCTGCCGGCACTTCATGATAGACCTTCCCGGTCCTGATTTTAAAGGAGATCTTGTTTGAAGGCAGGTCAGGCTGATATTTATCTATCAGTTCCTGAAAGGCCTTTTGCACATCCTTTATCGGGTCCTTGTTGATGTCATTGAACTTATCGGCATGGGCGGCCTCTTTCTGAACCCATACCAGTACAAGATCGCTTTTAACGGTCTGGGCAATCGATAAGGAATGTAAAAATGCATTGATTGAACAATCCGAAAAATCAATTGCAACGACAATCTTACTCATAAGCTCATAGTTTAGGGTTCAACTTGAGGTAAATTGATCAGGTCTGATATTATAAAAGCGTTCGGAAAATCTGCAGATATCTCGTTAAGATACCTGATGGCATCAAGCTTGTTCCTGAAATCACCCACTTTGACTTTGTAATTCGGGGATTTAAATACCAGATAAGCTTTCATTTCAGGATGTTTTGCAAGGAATTCGTCCATTGCTGTCTGTGCCTTGGTCTTGGAATTATTCCCTGAATCGGAGAATATCTGTATCCTGTATCCATCCTGGCTGTTTCCCGATTCATTCAGTTTTACCTGTTTCTGAATAAGTTCATCAACAAGTTTATCCTGGTATATCGTCACTGATCCGCTGTCTTTCCTAACCTCCTGGGCAAAGCCGCTCCGTGATCCGGCAATAATTACCAATATTAATAATATAACGCTTTGTTTCCTCATTTTATTTCAGGCAAAAGTGCTCCTGGGGATGAATACTTAAAATCGGGATAGGCGACTGGTTGATCATTTGCTGTGCCTGGGCCCCAAGCAGGATGTTTACCGGGGTTTCCTGCTCAGTCATGATCGATATAAGGTCGGCTTTGACATTCACCGCATATTGCAGCAGGGCTTTGGTGACATCATTTGACACCATGCTGTCTTCAACACAGCGGATTTCCTGGGCCTGAAAATAGCTGACCGACATCTGCAAATATTTTTCAGCGATTCTCTGTATCGAACTCAGGTGGCTTGAATGAGTGGCAACAACATGTACTTCCGATTTAAACAAATGTGCCAGGTGTGCGACGAACGGAAGTTTCTGAATGGTTTCCGAGGATCCGTCGATAGGCACAACGATACGGTCAATGCTTTTTTTAATGTTGAAATCATGCCTTACCGTGATGACCGGCGCTGAAGCATAAGTAACGATCCGGAAAGCATTGCTGCCGATCCAGAATTCCTCAAACCCGCTCACACCGTGAGTTCCCGTGACAACAAGCAGGGCGCCAAGTGTTTTTGCAAGGGTGTCAACTTCATGGAATACTTTGCCTTTTCTAAGCTTATATTCCATTTTCAGTCCCTTGCCCATTTTTTTTCCGAATTGAAGGATTATCTCTTCAAAACGTTTTTTGGCTTCGTTCCTGTTTTGTGAGGAAGTGTCGGGATAAAGTGATTCATTTGAACTGATCTTATCGACCCATATCAGGATAATGTCACACTTGAGTTTGTTTGCAAGCGGTATTGCGTACTCAATCGCATGAACAGACGTGGTAGAGAAGTCAACCGCTACAACAATTGGTTGCATGGCAGGGGAATTAGGGATTAATAAAGTAAAAGTAATAAAAATATTCCTGAATTCACAGTACTGTTTTTTTTACTTTTGTGTGGATGAACGATAATCTTGACGCCAGCGGGCAAAGTCTCAGCCCGATAGAGAAGGAAATAGAATCGGTATTGCGCCCCTCGGGCTTTTTCGAGTTTGCAGGGCAGGAAGCTATTGTCGAGAACCTGAAAGTATTTGTTAAGGCCGCAAAACAAAGGAATGAGGCCCTGGATCATGTATTGCTGCACGGCCCCCCCGGCCTTGGGAAGACAACACTTGCACATATCATTGCCAACGAACTGGGAGTCAACATAAAAGTCACATCGGGACCTGTCATTGACAAACCCGGGGACCTTGCCGGGCTGCTTACAAACCTTGAGGAGCATGATGTTCTCTTTATTGATGAGATCCACCGGCTTTCGCATGTCGTTGAAGAATACCTGTATTCGGCTATGGAGGATTTCAAGATCGATATTCTTATTGAGACAGGCCCCAATGCACGTTCTGTACAGATAAACCTGAACCCGTTCACCCTTATAGGCGCCACAACCCGCTCGGGTTTGCTTTCAGCCCCCATGCGTTCGAGGTTTGGCATTCATTCACGCCTCTCCTATTACGATTCCTCTACCCTCGATCATATTGTGAAACGTTCGTCCGAGATATTAAAGGTTCCAATTGACAATGCAGCCTCGATTGAAATTGCACGCCGCAGCAGGGGGACGCCCAGGATCGCCAACCTCCTTCTCCGCCGGGTCCGGGATTTTGCGCAGATCAAAGGAGACGGAAAGATAGATCTTGCGATCAGCCAGTATGCATTAAAAGCATTGAATGTTGACAAGCACGGGCTTGACGAGATGGACAACAAGATACTCTCAACTATTATAGACAAGTTCAGGGGAGGCCCGGTAGGACTGACCACCATCGCAACGGCAGTTTCTGAGGATTCGGGGACCATTGAAGAAGTTTATGAGCCATTCCTGATCCAGGAAGGGTATATCATGAGGACACCCCGGGGGCGGGAAGCGACGGAGCTTGCTTACAAACACCTGGGGAAACTAAAGGCAGGGGGGCAAGACAGGCTGTTTTGAAAATTGAATAATTGAATAACGAATAACGAATTTTGAATGACGAATTTCGCTACTTCGCTATTTAATATATGAAAGAATCAATCCGTAAATATGCGATGAAGCTGGGTTTTTCTGCCTGCGGGTTTGCCGCGGCAGGACCCCTGGACCGCTTTGGCGATTTTTACCGGAGTTTTCTTGAAGAAGAGAGGCAGGCCACGATGGAGTATCTTCAGCGTTATGCCCCCCAGCGGCTGAACCCGGAATTGCTGTTGAAGGGTGTTAAAACCGTTATTGCAGTCCTCGTGAATTATTACCCCCCTGTTTTGCTGCCCGAAGAAGATAATTTCATTCTCTCAAAATATGCCCCTGGAAAACGTTATCCGCCGTATATAAAAAGAAAGATGGAACCCCTTCTAAATATGATATCAGGCCTGGGAGAGAATATTCATTCGAAAAGTTATGTAGACTCTGGGCCTGTGCTGGAGAAAGCCTGGGCCCAGAGATGCGGCGTAGGATGGCAGGGCAAACATACCATCCTGATCAATCGCCAGGGGGGCTCCTATTTTTATATTGGGATCATTCTTACAACTCTGGAACTTGAGCCGGACCTTCCCGAAACAGATCATTGCGGAAACTGCTCCAGGTGCATGGATGCATGCCCGACGGGAGCTATCGACAGGCCTTACCAGCTCGACATCCGCAGGTGCATAACCTATTGCACAAACGTGAAAAATGCCCCTATGCCCGAAGAGGTAAGGCAAAATCTTAAAGGAAGGATATACGGATGTGATATCTGCCAGGATGCCTGCCCGTATAACCGTTTTGCAAAACCTACCGATGACACTCATTTTCACAGCCATCCCGAGCTGCTGAACATGCGTAAAAAAGACTGGATCAATCTCAGCCGGGAGAGGTTTGATGAACTGTTTGCCGGGACTTCCGTTGAAGAAAGCGGGTACGAGCGGTTGATGAGGAATATCGGTTTTGCCGGGGAGGGGAAGTGATTGAATACTCGAATAATAGAATAACGAATAACGAATTTTGAATTAAATTCTGAATTCAGAATTCGAGTATTCGATTATTCGAGTATTCATTAAACCTTTGTTCCCCAGTGAAATCCGTCCACCTCCAGGCCTGCGAGGGTAAGCGCCCGGTCCACAACTGTCATCACAACTTCATTGATTGTGGCGGGTTTTGAATAAAAGGAAGGCGAAGCCGGACAGATGACAGCCCCTGCTTCGGTAAGAAGTTTCATATTGTTAAGGTGGATGAGGTTGTATGGTGCCTCCCGGGGAACAAGAATAAGCTTTCGTTTTTCTTTGAGGATGACATCCGCTGCACGTGTCATGAGGTCGTCGGAAACGCCGGAAGCAATGCGGCCGAGGGTTCCCATGGAGCAGGGGCAGATGATCATGGCAGTGTACCCGGCGGAACCCGAGGCCATGGGTGCAAAGAAATCATCGGGTTTATAGATAGTGAACGGGATCGATGCCACATCGATAGTGCCGAGTTCATACTCCCAAACCGCCCTGGCATTGTTTGAAAAAACAACAGAAACATCTTTAAGCTGCCCGCTTAAGCCAACCAGCTTTTCGAGCAGCAGCTTGCCGTAGATCGAGCCGGAGGCCCCTGTTATCCCTATGATGAGCTTAGTATTCAAATTTCCTGAAGTCCCATGAAAGGGTCAAAGATAAGACATTATTGTATTGCCCCTTCTCAAAGAGTATGTACCTGTAGGAGGATGGCGGAGTATCGGTTGGCTGACGTATTGAAAGCAGGGAATAATTGAAACGGAAACCAGCTTTCAGGTGTGGTGTAATATAACAGGCTATTCCAAGTATTCCCGACAAAGTTACCGGCCTGAACGGGACTGTGCTTGGAGAGACCAGGCCATTGCTTTCTTCCAGGGAACCCAGATACACATCAACCGCAGGTCCTATTTCGGCCTGTATACGTTTAGCAAAAGTGTATTGGTATAAAATCGGTATTTCCAGGTAATGTATCCTGATCAGGTAGGAATTATCCCCCGAACCGCTGTCGGGATTTGAAGCCTTGCGGCTGCCTTTTTGGAAATATTCCATTTCCATCTGGAACGAAGAATGCTTCGAAACCCTGAGGCTTACAAATGCCCCGGCCTGGAATCCAACTTTATGATATCCTTCCAGATCATCCCCGTCGACCTGGCTTACATTTCCCCCTGCCAGTATACCCCCATTGAACCTCTGGGAAAATCCCATCAGCGGTAATAAAAACAACAAACAAAAAGTAATCCTGCGCATGATGTTATTGTTTAACCCTGATTTAACGTGATTTTATTAAATTTGTTGGATCAAGGGAATTCCTTTATGGAAAATAAAGATACTATTATTCTGCTTGTTGATGACGAAGCCGATATACTCGAATTCCTGGGTTATAACCTGAGCAGGGAGGGGTTCCAGATCCTGAAAGCGAGGAACGGGCAGAAAGCGCTTGACCTGGCAGTCGTTCATAAACCCCAGCTGGTCATACTCGATATCATGATGCCCGGGCTTGACGGGATTGAAACCTGCAATCAGCTCCGTTTGATACCCGGGATGCAGAATTCCCTGATCATCTTCCTTACTGCGAGAGGTGAAGATTATTCACAGATCGCCGGTTTCGAAGCCGGGGCCGATGATTACATTACCAAACCCATAAAACCCAAGGTCCTGGTAAGCCGTATCCAGGCTCTTTTGAGAAGGTTCAGGTCAATCCCGGAAATTTCAGGAAAGATCATGACCAGTGAATTCCTGGTGGACCATGACCGTTACGTAGTGATAAAAGACGGTAAAGAGATCATCCTGGCCCGTAAAGAATTTGAGATTCTCCAGCTGCTTGTATCCCGGCCGAACAAGGTATTTACACGTGAAGAGATGTTCACCAGGATCTGGGGTGAGGATGTTATTGTGGGCGACCGTACCATCGATGTTCACATCCGCCGGATACGTGAGAAAGTCGGGACCGACAAAATTAAAACTATAAAAGGTGTTGGTTATAAATATGAAGAGGAATGAAATTCCATGATCCTCGTGCAATTGCCATCCTGAATGCTACCGCAATAACTGCCGCGTATATTATCCTTTTTCTTTTCTCATCATGCATACTGCATCCTGAATCCCTGGCAGGGTTTGCTTTTTATGGCATGCTTCTTACGACCGCCGGGCTGCTGTTCGCCGGGTCCTACTTCTTTTTCAGGTTTACCGTTAACAGGTTCATCTATTCCAAGATCCGCCTGATCTATAAGTCGATATACAGCATCAAGGCACAGAAAATGGATCGGCATAAGTTTACTTCCAATCGTAACATCCTGGAAAATGTGGAAAAGGAAGTGGCCCATTGGGGAGATGAAAAACAAAAGGAAATTGAAAGGTTGAAACAGCTTGAGGAATACCGTAAAGACTTTATAGGTAATGTTTCCCATGAGCTGAAAACCCCTCTGTTCAATGTTCAGGGCTATGTTTCCACTCTTCTTGAAGGCGGACTGGATGATCCCAGCATCAATAAGGAGTACCTGAGGAGGACTGAAGTCAGCGTGGAAAGGCTGATAAAAATTGTTGAAGACCTCAGTGAAATTGCACAACTTGAATCCGGGCATCTTACCCTGAATAAAGTGAGGTTTGATATCATGGCACTGACTCGTGAAGTCGTGGAAATGCTTGAGATGAAAGCCCATGAAAAAGAAGTCCAGATGACCATCAACCAGCCCGATAAGCCTTTATGGGTTCATGCAGACCGGGAAAAGATAAGGCAGGTGCTTACCAATATCATTGATAATTCGATCCGGTACAGTCTTGAGCAAGGCGGCCGCACCAAGATCAGTTTCTTCGATATGGATGAGAACATCCTTGTTGAAGTCACAGATAACGGGATTGGTATCGACCAGGACGACCTTCCCAGGGTTTTTGAGCGTTTTTACCGCACTTCCCGGGGCCGCGAAACCAGCAGCAAAGGCAAAGGCCTTGGCCTGGCAATTGTCAAACACATTATAGAAGCTCACCAGCAAACGATCAACGTCCGCAGTACCGTCGGGGTGGGGACTACGTTCGGGTTCACATTAAGAAAGGTGTGATGGGCGTTTCGCACCGATGCAGGATGCAGGATAGCGGGTCTATCACCCTTCCAGGGGAAAGCTCACCTCAATCTTTGTTCCGGCCGGTTTTCCATCATCACTGAGCAGATCGGTGATTTTTACCGAATATTCTCCGGCCCTGCCATTTTCGTTCAGTAATCTCAGGCGGGTATTGGTGATCTCCATACCTTTTGAAGTATGGACCTTTACTTCTGATTTCTTAAACTCTTCAGCCCTGGCTCGTCCTATTCCATTGTCTTCAACGATAAAACTATACTGGTTGTCATTGATCTTGTTTACAGAGAGTTTTAAGGTGCCGACATCATCGAGTCTTAAAAGCCCATGTTTGATCGCATTTTCGATAAAAGGCTGAATGATCATGGGCGGAATCATGGTAGTTTCAAGGGGAAGCTCAGGATCAATCTCAAGTTCAATTTTGAACTGCCCTTCAAATCTCATCTTTTCAAGCTCGATATAATAATTCAGGTATTCCAGCTCTTCGCCCAGGGGAATAAACTCTTTTGAAGCATTTTCCAGGGTTTTCCGTACCAGTCTGGAAAATAGAGACAGGTAATACAGGGCCTTGTCAACATTACTGCTTAAAATAAAACTCTGGATGGCATTTATAGCGTTGAATATAAAGTGGGGATTCATCTGAGCTTTCAGCGCTTTCAATTCAATATTATTGAGTTCAAGCCGTACATCTGCTTTTTGCTTTTCTTCCTTCCTGACCTGGAGCAGCCTCAGGTGGATTATAAATGCGGTAATACCAATAACAAGGATCAATGAAACCAGGATAAACCACCAGGTAAAGTAAACAGGGGGCCTGATAGTAAAACAATAGGTTGTGCGGCTAAGCTGGCTTTGATCAAGCGGATTTACAGCCTCGATCTCAAGCTGGTACTGGTTTGGCCTCAAGGTTGTAAAGACGGCTTTATGCTCCGTTGAATACACACTCCATCCTTTAATAACCGGCAGCAACCTGTACCTGAATGTCTGGTGCTCGGCATCGAGATAATTCAGGGCATCGAAATAAAATACAAGGTTGTTTTGAGAATGCGACAGGGTGAGTGATTTATCAGGGAATCCGAACCATTTATCGGTTGAGTAATCGTCAAGTTTCTCAACCGGGATGTTGTTTATGTCCAGTCCGGTGATGGTCATTTTTATTTTATGGGCAGGATGCTGCTGAAGACTTTCAAAATTTACCCGGCAGAGGTTACGGTCTGTTGCCACCCAGATGTCGCCTGCAGGGTCAACAACAGCCCTTTTCCCATTCAGGTTGGTAAAACCTGCCTCCTTTGAATAAAATCTCACCCTGGCTTTTCCTGCAGAATCCAGTTCATTAAGGTTTATCAGGTTGAGTCCCATATTTGTACCGATGAAGAGGTTCCTGTGCTTATCTGTCACCAGCCATCGGATACTTCTGCCGAGAATGCCGTCCTTCGCGCCCAGTCGGAATAATATTTTAAGCCGTTCACCATCTACTCTCGCAATTATAATTTCCCCGTTGTTTGCCCCTGCAATAATGTTAAGCGGACCATCAAAACAGATATCATTGAAGCTTTTTGGAAGTGTTGAATCCTGTTTGCAAAAGGCATAACTCTTTCCGTTCTCGGTAAGATTTATTCCGCTAAAGCGGCTGGCACACCACACCTCATTGCCTCGCACAATCATTCTTACAGGGCTTTCCGGGGCATTATCTTTTTCTGGGGTATAGAATGAATTATCGGGGTACATAACCCCGGGATTCATCGCGATATGTGACAGGCCTTTATCCCAATAGGATGACCAGTACAGGGAATCACGGAGGTCGAAACCCATTACCCATAGATTTCCTGTGACCGGAATTACTTCGGGGATTTTCATATCCCCCGGGAGGCTGAAAGAGTTTAGCCCGAAACCTCCCGAAACATATATCTTACCTCTTGAATCTGCTGTGATGGCAGAATAATAAACAGCAGTTGTATCGTCAAATCCTTTCATGCTTTTTTTGAATTCATTTCGGTATAAGGAAGGATCATACAGGCTTCCGGGACTCGTGGTTTTCAGGGTACCAAAGTTTGTAAACACTGCCGTGTAAGGATTAGGAAAACGGAATTCGGATGCAGACTTCAGTTTCCGATATTTTTCAAAGGATCCGGATTTGTCATTCCGGTAACCGAACATCTCGGGATAATATTTTGCGAAAGCTTTCTTCTGCGCTGCCTTGATGACCTTTTGCGGATAACGGTAAAATGTTTTGTCCTTGTTCAAGCGGATGAGTTCCCGGGTTGAGGCCATCCAAAGGGTATTATTTTTGTCAAAATAAATATCATTAAGATTCAGGGACGACAAACCGAAAAAGGAAGGCTCAAACCATTCAAAAACCGGCATGGGGATCCTGTAAAGTCCCTGGTGGAGGGTACCGACCCATATGGAATGGAATACAGAGTCAAAGAACACAGTCCATACCGATACATCAGTGATCCCTGCTTTTTCACTTAAACGTTTTACGGTTTTACCATTATAAAAATAAAGTCCCCCTGGCATCCCTGGCCCTGAGGGCATCTCAGCCCAGGCGGCGATCCACACATTATCTCCTTCATCCTGTGCCATATGAAATACCTGCCCCAGGCTGTCGAAGGCTTTTTTCAATCCCCTGTTCCATACTTTTATTCCACTTCTTGCCCAGCTCCATACCGTGTCACCGTTTTTCAAACACAGGGGGGAAGTTGAAGAAGAGTTTAATGAATATGGTCCTGCCCTGCCGGGGCTGAATTTATGTGTTGAGGGGTAATAGTAATAAACATCACTAAATCCGTAAGCCCACACATCAACATGATCGGCCCTCTCAACAAAACCAAGTACGAACCAGGTTTCCGAACTACTGCCTATGTCTTTATCAGAGCAGGAATAAAACTTTTTGCCATCAAATACACTGCAGCCCCTGTTAGTCCCGATAAATAAAAGATGAAATTTTTTCGACCACCACACCTTTCGAACATCATTGCACACCAGTCCATCCCGGGTAGTATAATTAACAAACTTCTTCCCGTCGAATTTCGAAATACCCCCTGCCATTGCACCTATCCAAAGGTTACCTTCCCCGTCTTCGGCAATATCAAAGATATTTTCAGCGCCTAAGCCGTCAGCAGAGTTATAGACTTTAAACTCCCTGCCTGTAAACCGGCAAAGACCGGCAGACGTCCCTATCCACATGATGCGCCTCGAATCCTTGAACACCGACCTTACCGTGTTTGACGGCAAGCCGTCGTCCATGGTAAAATTCCTGGAATAGTAATTCTGGGCAAACAATTCCGAAGTGAAAAATGAAAGAAAAAGAAAAACCGGTAAACGGAATAATAATATTTTCAGGGATCGGCAGGGACAACTCATGCTCATAAATCAGTTTCTGACTTTCGTAAGCGCTCTAACGAATTCTTCGTTCCTTCTCGTTGCAATTTCAAGTTCGGTTCCTGTTTCCAGGATTATTTTATGCCCTTCGGTCCGGTTGTAACTTTTTACATAATTCATGTTGACCAGGTACGATTTATGTATCCTGAAGAAATATTCCTGAGGCAACATTTCTTCCACCACCTTGAGGGTGCGTGATACTATAACTGTTTCTCCCCTCACCGTATGGATCAGTGTATAATTTTCGTCGGCTTCACAGTAAACAATATGACTTATCTTTTCCATCATATATCCTGTAACGGTAGGTAAGGCGATCTTGGCATTTATATCGGCTCCGATATTCAGGTTGCTTATCAATGCCTGTATCCTTGCATTATTGGATACTGTTTTCTTCGTGGTTTCATACCTTGAAATCGCTGCAGACAGTTCATTATAATCCAGTGGTTTGAGAAGGTAGTCGAAAGCTGAAAACCTGATTGCCTCAATTGCATAGTTCCTATAAGCGGTGAGGAAAATAACATCGAAATCCACCGTATCGAAATAGTCAAACAACCTGAAGCCATTCTCCCCGGGCATTTCTATATCGAGGAATACAAGCTCAGGTTTAAATTTATTGACAGAGAACACACCCTCTTTGACAGATGAGGCAGCAGCGCAAACCTTAAGCTTTTCAGGCAGATACCTTTGAACGATCATCTCAAAGGTTTCCAGGGCTTTTTTCTCATCATCAATGATGATACACGAAATCATGATGCAAAAGATTTACTTCATCTTTAACAAAGATAAGGTATAAATCCGATTAAGGAAACCCGTTTACTAACCGCAGGCTATTGATGATAAACGGCTGAAGGCAAAGAGGGATCGCAAATCCCTGTAACGGTAACATTCAAATTTCAAACGTTAATCCGTTAAAAACATGCGTTTATAATTATTCCATTTCGAAGCTGAACAACCAGGCAAAGGTTACGCGATCGGTGATCCGTTTCATTTCTCCCTCTCGGTAGTATAGATCACCAGGTCATGTAACGCCCGGCTGTATTCGTTTTCGGGGAACCCACTTAATATTTCCAGGGCTTTGGAACGGTATTCAAGCATTTTTTCGCGGGTATATTTCAGTCCGCCGGCCGCTTCCACCCTGCCGATCAGTTCAGCAACCCTCTTCTGGTCATTATGATGGTTCTTTACCGTGCTGATGATATGACGTTTCTCGGCCCGGCTGCTCTGGTTCAGCAGGTAAATGATAGGCAGGGTCATTTTTTGTTCCCTGATATCGGCAGCCCCGGGCTTCCCCGTATCATTATGCTTCTCATAATCAAAAAGGTCGTCCTTGATCTGGAATGCGATACCGGCCATCTCCCCGAACTGCCACATCCTTTCTTGCATCCCGATGTCATCTGTAACACTCGCAGCGCCGGTAGCACAGCAGGAAGCGATTAGCGATGCTGTCTTCTTACGGATAATTTCAAAATAAATTTCTTCTTCAATATCCAGCCTGCGGGCCTTCTCAATCTGTAAAAGCTCACCCTCGCTCATTTCCCTTACGGCATTGGAAACTATTTTCAGAAGCCGGAATTCATTCTTCTCCAGTGAAACAAGCAAACCTTTAGAAAGCAGGTAATCTCCTACCAGGACGGCTATCTTGTTTTTCCAAAGCGCATTGATCGAAAAGAAACCCCTGCGAAGGTTGGAATCGTCAACTACATCATCATGCACCAGGGTTGCTGTATGCAGCAGTTCGATCATGGAAGCGGCTGTATAGGTGCGTTCATTAATCGTGCCATTGAGGCCTGCAGATAAAAAAACGAACATCGGCCTCATTTGCTTGCCCTTACGTTTGAGAATATACCTGGTAACAACGTCAAGCAGGGCAACCTGGCTTTTCATAGAGGCCATGAAGCTTTTCTCGAAGCTTTCAATGTGTTCCCTGATAGGGCGTTTGATCTCAGATAAGGTGGTCAATTGAAGTAGTATACAGCCGATAAAAGTAATCATTTTCCCCATGCCTTAGGTAAGTCCGGGGAAATTGCGGAATTTTGCAGAACTCAATCACATCCGATGCCATTCCTCTTTCACGACGTCATTTTCGGGCCTGTTCGCAGCCGCCGCCTCGGCCTTTCACTCGGGATCAACCTGCTCCCTCTCCACAGGAAATACTGCTCCTTTAATTGTATTTATTGTGAATGCGGATGGACACCTCCCCTGGCCCGGGAAAGCCTGGAATTGCCCGCACGCGGTGAGGTAGCCTCTTTCCTGGAACAAAAACTCAATGAACTCGCGGTGGAGGATTATCTTCCAGATGCCCTCACCTATGCCGGGAATGGCGAGCCAACACTTCACCCGGAGTTCAGCGGCATTGTTGATGATACCATACGCCTGAGGGATATGTATTCACCTGATGCCAAAGTCACCGTTCTCAGCAATGGCAGCAGGATTCAGGATCCTTTGGTGTTCAACGCCCTTCTTAAACTCGATAATAATATCCTGAAGCTGGATGCCGGAACTGATGAGATCTTTCACATCCTTAATAACCCTGTTGAGCCCTTTAACCTGGCCGGGTATATCGACGGACTTGTGAAATTCAAAGGGAACCTGATCATACAAACGATGTTCCTGAAAGGCAGTTTCAATGGCAGGGTTATTGATAATACCACCGATGCTGAAGTTGCGGAATGGATAGCTCACCTGAAAAAGATCAGGCCCAAATCGGTCATGCTTTATTCCATTGCCAGGGCAACACCGGCGCACGACCTTGAGAAGATCAGCCGGGGCACCCTGGAAGAGATTGCACTGAAGGCCAGGAAGGAAGGAATTGATGTTAAAGTGTATGATTAATGAATTTACGATTGGACGAGTTACGATTTTCGATTGAATTTATTGATTGCAGAGTTACGAAAAAATTAAAAAATCGAAAATCTTCAATAAATTCGTAAATCGTAACTCGTACATGTTAATTTATCCTCCCAAAATATGGCTTGCTTTCGGCGAGACGATCAAAGGAAACAAAGAGATCCTGGATTGGCTGCTGAACAACGGTTACCGTGAACTGGCTGTTTTGTCAAGTGCCGTCAGGGGAAGCGAGGAGGCAACGGAATGGCTGATAAAGAATGGATTCCCTCACCTTGCAGCCCTTGATGCGGCCATTGATGAAGACCAGAAAGCTTATGCCTGGCTTCACCAGCATAAATATGACTTCTTTATAGTATTTGCCGATGCCTGCCACGGCGCTCCAGCTGCAATACAGTGGTTCCGCCGGAACAAACTCGATCACATCCTCATCATCGCTTTAAAGATCAAAGAGATCAGGGATAACACGACCTTCGACTACCATAAGATGCATTTTTGAATAACAACCGTGACGCATTTCACACAAGCTGCATCAGGTGCAAGGAGCGAGCACAATCTGAGTCTGTTAACTTCAAACTTGTTGCGAGCGACGCAGCAACCGTAGCAGCGGTGTGAAAATGCGGACAGACGTTATTTTTGGATTCCTGTGATCCTGAACTCAGTGCGCCGGTTGGCCTGGTGTTCTGCTTCCGTGCAAATCACGTTAGCATCACAGTTACAACGGTTGATCAGCATTGATTTGCCATATCCTTTCGCAGTAAGCCTGGATGGATCTATCCCCTGCTTTATCAGGTAATTCACTACCGATTCGGCTCTTTTTTGCGACAGCGTTTCATTATATTCTACAGTTCCACGGCAGTCGGTATGCGATCCTATCTCAACGTTTACAGGGTATTCTTTCAGGATGCTGATGAGACTGTCGAGGGAATGTTCTGCATCCTTTCGTATATTCCATTTATCAAAATCGTAATAAATATTTTCAATACGATAGGTTTTTCCAACCGCCAGATTTGGCGGGATGGGTTTTGGCAGTTCAGATGTGACCGGGAGTGGAGGAGGCAGAGGAGTTTCCATGGCAGGAGGAATAATCCTGAAACAGTAAATGTCGTCGTTCCCTACTCCACCCGGCCTGTTTGAACTAAACGTACCCTGCATTCCGCCTGGCATGCACACAAAGGCAAAGTCATCGGAGTATGAGTTAACAGGTTGACCCAGGTTGACAGGAACCTCCCAGCCGCTGCCTGATTTTTTTGCAATAAAAATATCCAGTCCCCCGAAACCGGGATGACCGTCACTTGCAAAGTACAGATCGCCGTTCCCGTCAATAAACGGGAACATTTCATTTCCCGGGGTATTAATGGTTTTACCCAGGTTGACAGGCTCACTCCATCCGTTTGCTATGCGGGTGCAGGACCATATATCGGTACCACCACATCCGCCTTCCATATCAGAAACAAAATACAATATATTGCCATCGGGTGAAAGTGAAGGATGGCCAACTGAACTGTTCTCATTATTCAGGACGAATGGTTCGGGTTTACTCCATTTCCCTTCCTTTTTCACCGCGTGGTAGATCTTCAGAAGATGCGTACGGACAAGCCCGGTATCATGCCGGCCTTTATCCCTGAATTCGATGGTCCTGTTGATAAACACCTCATCAAGGCTCTTGTTGAAGCATAAAGGTCCGTCGTGGAATGACTGGTTGAAGGCTTCAGGGCCCTCGAGCGGAATGCTTAATTCAAGCGGGAAACTTTCACTTTTAAGAATTTCCGCAGTGTACACCCTGAGAAAACTGTTGCCGGTCCATCCGTATACCTTGTCATCTTTACCTGAAAGCCTGTCACTTGTAAAGAAAATTTGCCCTCCTGCAAAAACTGCGGCAAAATCAGATTGAGGGGAATTGATAACCTTCGGATTCCATATTTCGAATCCAGGCTTTCTTTTTTGCCAGGCTAACGCTGAATCGCAAAATGCTGCATTGTACTTTCCTTTGTTACCCTGGGGAACCAGGGAATCATACTTCAGGAAGGCAATTTTTGCCGGGATGTAATTACCGCAGGATCTCTGGCAGCAGGCCAGGTAAAACCAGTTCATAGGGTCCTTACTCCCCAGGTCAATGACTTCCTCGTACCAGTCCTTTGCTTTTAACATATTGTTCTGCTTGCGGTAACATTCGGCTATCAGTTGTGCAGCCTCAACACGTATAGCAGGATCACCTTTCCGGAATGCCTTTTCAAGCAGGATAAGTGCATGAGAGTAATTATACAGCATCATCTCCTGCCTGGCGGGCTTGATCTGGCCCAGGATTTCCGGGATGATCAGAAGGGATAATATGGCAAGCAGGACAGTTTTTCTCATCATTTAAAAATATCTCGGGCTCAGCATGCGGGTTTTAAACAGGTCGATATCATATCCAATCCTGATCTCATGCGAGCCCTGGTTATTTCCTTTGAGTGCATTGAACCAGATATCGTAGCTGTAACCCAGTGACAAGCCTTTGTAAACCACCAGTTCCATAAGCAGGCAGAGTGCGTCGTCGGTCCTGTATGAAGCTCCAAGGGTTACCCGGTCAAGGAAGCGGATACGGGCGCTGAAGTCAGCCTGCACCGGTGAATTCCTGACATATTTGACAAGCACCGAAGGCATGATCTGAACATTGCCGGGAAGTGGAATTAAACCCCCTCCGATGAAATAATAAGTTCTCAGCAACCGTGTATAATTGTCCTGGCCATCAGGCGCAGCGCTTGACACCACCATCTGGTTCTGGAACAGATGTTTTACAGATGCCCCTGCATAATAGTTCTTTGCATAATAATAGATCCCAAAATCCGCATCCGGGACCACCTTGTTCCTTACCTGGCCTGAAAGCGCCGGGTCCCCTGCATCTTTTGGGTTCAGGGCCGACCAGTCGATATCGTAATACTTGATCCCTGCCGAAATCCCGAAAGAAAGTTTGGAGGAGGGAAAAACAATGCGGTAGGCGAAAGTCCCCATGATGTTGTAATCGACGCTGGGCCCAAGCTGGTCCATGTAAACGTACATTCCCAGGCCAAGATGCTGGTTAGGTAAAGATGTATGAGCAGTAAGGCAGAGGGTTTTAGGGGCTCCCTGGATTCCCACCCATTGAAACCTGCCAAGCAGGTCCATAGAAAGGCCTTCATGGCTGCCGGCATAGGCCGGGTTGAATTCCAGCTTGGTATACATATATTGTGTGAAAAGCGCATCCTGCTGGGCGCAAAGAAGCCCCGGAATAAAAGCAAGGAAGACAATTATTAACTTTTTCACTTAGCTCAGGATTACTTTCTTATCAAAGGTTATTACATTAACAAAGTTATTAAAAAAGAATCTATATTTAAATCCATACCCGGGAATTTCATCATTCTTTCCGTCCTGTAAGGCACAGATCCTGAGACGGGCAATAAACTGTTGATGATATTTAATTTAAGCATGGCATTCATTTAGAACTATCTCTTATGAACACCCAGCCTGTCCGGGTGCCCTGGTTTTTAATGTTCAGGATATAATAATAGGTCCCGTCGGGAAGCGGCTCTCCCCTGTCGTTGGTACCATCCCATGAAACCGATTGATTATCATACCTTTCAAAGCTTTTTACCATAACACCCCAGCGGGTAAGGATCTGGACCGAATTATCAGGGTAATTCTCAATACAGTCGATAATAAATTTGTCGTTAAGCCCGTCACCATTAGGTGTAATGACATTATGGACAAGAATGCAATCCTCCTCAGGGGGTGGAGGCGGAGGCGGCGACTTTTTCACCCTGACTCTTACGCTGTCCGCACCACTGCAAATGGACTTATTGTCAATGATCCTCAGTATAAAAACAGTATCATGCGTAAGTACCTTTGTTTCAGGACTGATCACTGCCGGGTTGACCAGCAGTGAGGAAGGCTCCCATTTAAAGGCAAAGTCTCCCGAGCCACCCTGTACCGAGCCGCCCAGGAAGGTAAAAGTGCTGTCGGGGATCAGCTGGTCAGGGCCTGCATCTGCTGTAACTCCTGTATAAACTGCAATACTCAGCTGGCTTTGCACGATGGAATCGTTGCATGGAAATACTCCATTGACATGCATGGTCAGGATTACTGTCCCGCTTTCATCTGAAGCAGGAATATAAGTGGGCAACAGGGTTGTATCCCCTGTAAGAACACCCTTTCCGTTATGGGTCCATCGAACCCGGGAATAATTTGAAGCTGTTGCATTATTGGCTGTAAACGGGCTTCCGCCGCAAACCACCCCTCCTGTTCCTGCCCGGGCAGAAGGTCCTTTGCCAAAGGTCAGCAATGTTGAGTCTTCAGAAGCTTCGCAGGGTGAAAGCGGTGATGCTCTCAGAACCAGCACGACCTGCCCGTTCTGAATGTCATCCGCCGAAGGCGAATATACAGGATGCAATACATGCTGATCGCTGAATGTCCCGTTGCCGCTGCTGGTCCAGCTTAATTCTTTAAAGTTGACTGCGGATGAGGTGCTAAGAGAATATCCGGCGCCCCCGCAAATAAGTCCGTCCTTCCCCGCATCAACCCCGGGTTTGACATTATATACAAGGGTCAGCCCCGAGCTGTCGTCAGGACAGGGAGAAAGCGCATGTGCCACAAGAGTTAGATGAACCAATCCCGTATCTCCCGGGGCTGGATAATAAACGGGTTTCAGGGTCCCGGGGTCGGAAAAAGTCCCCTGCCCGCTTGTGAACCATTGCAGGCTGCTATAGTTTATTGCGAAAGCTCCTTTGACGGTGAATGGAGATCCCTCGCAAAGTGTATCGCCCTGGCCTGCATTTACCGTTACGGGCGGGTTCAGGGTTAGAAGGAAAGGCGGTGAAGGGGACCCGAAACCGCATCCATTCTCTGTGTAAACACTGAAAGTTCCGGAGGAAGTACCCAGAGGGATATCAACGGTAATTGCATTGGACCCGAAACCTGCTGCTATAATTACCCCTGGAGGTATGCTCCAGATATAGAAATCCGCTCCGTTCACCGGGGCAATGCTGTATTGAACCCCGTAAGTGCCCGTACATAATGGTGAAGGACCGTTTATTGGCCCCGCAGTCCCCGGAGAACCGGTAACGCTAACATCCAGAACACCCGGGATGTTTGTTGCACAACCATTGGGATTTGTAAAGGTGATGCTCACAAAATTACTTCCCAATGCAGTCCAGTTTATAAAAACCGAGTTGCTGCCCTGTCCCGAAACGATCTGGCCTCCGGGGCTCACAACCCAATGATAATTAAGCATTCCTGCCTGGGTGGTATAATTGTGAAGTCCTGAATTTTCGCATACATAATCCGGACCGTTAATGACGGGAAAGTTCAATGGCAGGATTGTTGCCAATACCGGGATCCGCCCGGGGCTTTCACATACTCCTGCAGTATCCCGGGCCTGGGCATAATAAGTTTTTGTTGCGTAAAGGACAGGTGTAAGGAAGCTGGTGCTGCCTGTCAGCAATGGAGTTCCCCCGATGATCGTGTCATACCAGTCAACTGTCAGCCCCGGCTGAACGATGGCACGAAGCAATACGGTGCCGGGTCCGCAGCGGGTTGAATCAATCCCTGTGGCATCAGGGGGTGTAGTGTGGAATTCCGCAGTAAATATAGCAGAACTCGTGCTGCTGTACCACCAGGTGTTGATCATTTTATCGTGGCAGTCGGCCTGGTTGAGTCCCCAGGGATGACAACCCTGGAATCCGGGAATTGATCCCGGAATGCAACCTCCGAGGTTCACCGACTGGGGGGCAACAGGGCACACGCCTCCGCTTACAAGCTGGGAATCATCCCAGTATGTTTCCGGGACCATGGAAGAACTACCGGCCGGCCTTATGAGGGATATGACATAACCATCCGGATTTCTTTCCTGGTCCCAGATGGGAAGGTTTGTAAGCCCGTTCACATAATTCAGGGTTACTGTGATCATCGTAAGATCAGGAACAGGATTTCCCTGTCCATCCAACCCGTTCCATGAAATATAATTAGCCCCACCCGAAACAGGGATGTAAAAATCAACGGTGGTTGCAGGAGCCCCATAAGGCAGGGAAATGGTTACTTCCAGGGTTCCTGCCTTGTTTACGTTTACAACGATCTGTTTCGGAAGGCTGCAGGGTGGGAAGGCAGGATCTTCGATCATATAGGGAGTTCCCATGATCTGCCCGTAGCCTCCGCTGGGATATACGGTGATGTCGGGGTCATTAAGGAAGACCTTGTATTTGGCTATTGCAGGAAATGTAGCATAGGTATTCAGGTTGACCGATCTCCTGTCACTGACGAAATTGCCGGTATTGAAGCATCCCCAGGGATTACAAAATATAGTAACTGCTCCCACATGGGCATTACTGAAGGCCAGTTTCGTGACAATCCCGTCATCAGAATAAACAAAAAACTTACCGTTGAAAGGCTGAAAAACAACATTGCCAAGATCGGCATAGAGCTGCCAGGATGATGACCAAACCCTGCCGTTAAGAGTATCGGAGGGCAGGGCAGGCAAATGTGTACCGCTTACCACCTGGAAATCCCAGAGATCGATGGTCAGGTCAGAATAGGAAAACGAAAATTCGAAATAATAATCCCCGGTATCGGCCGCATTTAAGATCTTAAATGAAAGAGGAGAGTACCCGCTGACCTGGGGGAAAGGGCCCTGGACAGCCTGTTTATAATACCTTATATAACCGGTCTGCCCTGGCGATGTGGGGCATATTCCTGTCATTACGATAGTTCCATCGGGTTTCCTCAGGTTATAAGTAATACCGGAATATGGCGTCATCAGACCGAAAAGAATAGTCTCACCGGCAGTTTTGATGTGAATGTTCAGCCTGTAATTAGGAGGGCAGTTAACCTTTGCGAAATTGGTATAGGCGCTTCCTGAATTATAAATGTATAATCCCGCCGCAGAGACCGTTGAATCGGGCATTAACTGCTTAATTCCTTCTGAAAACACCTCCATACCATGGGAAAGAAAAAGAAGAAATAAAAAAATCAGTAACAGATGCCTTGACATAGAAGGTTAACAAGTTGTAAAAACAGAATAACAAAGATAAGGAAATTGAATACCGTTTGAATCAGTATTCCAGTCATTTGCTTCATCATAGTAAGCCGTAATCACTTTTGAGGATTGAACGTGAAGACCATAAAGATTGACTTGATCAGGAGGTTTGTTTTCAATTATATCTATAAATGGTGTTAGATCAACAGAATTTGTTCCAAATGCAGGATTTGTCATATTAATAGGTGCGAATTCCGCATTGGCAGGTTGTGAAATAATAACATTTGCTATACTATCAAAGGATGTCATTCTTAAAGAAATTGGCCTGTCACCATGAGCAAATGCTACTTCTGGTGCGGCAAACCAAAACTCCGTGTCAGTTTTTGAAAATTATGATAGGGATAGAGTGCTAAGTATTCCAGGTGTAAAAATATATCTTATAATATTGATTATTGGTATGAATAGTGCTCTGAAGTTCGAGAAAATTATGAAGCTAACTACCTGATGCCGATTTCAATTCACCATCCTACTTTTTTAAATATCAATGTTGTGAAACTATAAGTAAAACTTTTTATATTGGGCAGATTTTTAATGAAGAGATTATTCACAATTAATAAAACGCCGGACAATCCAGATAATCATAACCTTTTTTTCCGCCATATCGGGATGTTGTGTTACTCCTTCCGAATAACTGAACATTACTAAATTCCAACACAATAGTGATTTCATGAGCACCGCCGGTCCCCATCATAGATCCTGAGATGGGAATATCATAGCTATACATAAACTTTGCGCTCATACCTTCGGCAAATTGAAAATTATATCCAGCAAGCAAGGCAAAACTATTTGAAACGGCACCGGTCATAGTTGTTTTATACCAACCACCAAGATAGACGTTAAATTTTAAAAGGTTAAGGCCGACCTCGAGGGTATTGAAATTACCTTGGCTGATAAACAACAAGCCCGGGTTTATCTTTAAGGGTTCAGCAAACCCATTAGCGCTCAAGCTTGAAGTTGAACCTTTCTCTCCGACCTGGAAAACAGCATCAACGCTTACAATCCATTTTCGCATTAAGGGTGAACTTGCAGTTTGCAAAAAAGATTCATCCGGTTGAAACAAATGATCGACTGCGAACCCCAGTGTTCCTATAAAGGACCCCGATTCATTCGTAGTCTTTACGATGCCTCCGGTTGCAAAATCAGGAAATGTTTTTTTATTCGCATCAGGGTGAATCATAGCCGTTTGATAAATATTACCATATTTTTCACTCAATTGGTCGGTGACAACAAAATCATTCCAGTTAATTGTTTTCTGCATAAGACTTGCCTTGACACCAACCTGTGCAACCAGGAATTCGGCAATGGGCACCCTCACAGCTATATCCAATGCCAGTTCCAGATCATGGATAAAACCTACACCTTCATTATTTGAATTGACTGTAAGGCCAAGACCTCCAGCTCCAGGCAAATTCCTGTCACCGAGATCTGCCGAGAAATAGTATGCCCGGTAATTAACCGGAAGGTTTGGCCATTGGTTCCTATAGTCGAATCTCGCCCGTAACCCGGGATTGATACCGGTATTTGCAGGATTATAGTACAAGGGGACGCTAAAAAATTGAGTGAATAAGGGGTCCTGGCCCTTTACATGATCAGTAGTGCAAATTAAAACACATGTAAGAATCATGGATAAAACTAACTTCCTTTTCATTTCCTTTTACATTAGACTTATCTAACCAGAGTTACCGTGCCCATTGTCGTAGTTGATCCTTTTCCAGTATTGGAACCTTCCCAAACTTTGCCGTCTTTGAAGGTGGCTGAAATCTTCCACATATAGGTTCCCTGTGGCATCAGATTTCCATTTACGGTTCCGTCCCATCCTTCAAGAGGCCTGCCAACATCGTCAAGGGCAGATGATTCCCATAAAGTATGACCAGCAACATCGTAAACCGCGATATGATAGGCAGACAGGTTGATCCCCGCCGGTTGAAACAGCCTCACCTGGTATACCATATTTGTAGGTGAAAATAGGTTAGGGACATAAAGTCCATGGAAAATAAATTCATATGGCATGCTAGTTGTGTCCAGACAAGTATTAGCACTTTTTACTGCCAGTTTGATCACATATTGTCCATCATCTTCATACATGACCATAGGATTCTCCTCAGTTGAATTTTTACCATTCCCAAAATCCCAATAGAAAATCTCAGCATTTTCCGATTTATTGGTAAATTTCAGTTTCCCGGAAATACCATCAACATTATCCGTAAAGATAAAAGCGCTAAGAGGCGATTCAAGGACATTGAGGGTATCTCTGATAGTGTCCTGACAGCCAAAATAATCTTTAACTTTTAAGGAGACACTATATCTGCCAGGCTGGTGATAGGTATGGAGAGGATTACGTTTAATTGAAGAATCCTGATTATTAACCTTATCACCAAATGTCCAAAACCAATTTGTTATAATTGTATCACCGGCTTTGCTCTTATCTGTGAAGAAGACTATCTGCCTTGTACAAGAAACAGGACTTGTAAATAAAGCATCAGGTAATTTATAGATCTTAATATCGTGTTTCAAAGTGTCCTTACAGCCCAGACTATTCTGTATAACAAGCATGGAATGAAATTTACCATATCTCGAATACAGGTGGACAGGATTAATCTTGGAACTTGTGTCAATGATTCCTGGGCCCGAATCACCAAATTTCCAATAATTTGAGATTATTGAATAGCCATTACTGTCAGAAAGATTAATAAACCTGGCGGAATCCTTAAAACAAACTGGCGCTGCAGAATATGAAGCAATCGGAGTCGACTTTACATGAATGGAAAGGCGGTTCGTATCAGTGAGTGTTATACTGTTACTCGTCATCGAAACGACCAATGTTACTGTGTAATCTCCCACAGCTGCATACTTATGAATAATAGTCCTTTTAAACGTTGTATAGTTTGTATCAAGGCCATCTCCAAAATTCCAATACCATTTCCTAATTAAACTTAACGGACCGGAACTATCATTGAACAACACTGTTTGTCTCTGGCATTTTAATGTGTCAATATCAAAGAATGATGCAGCAATACATGAAACAAGCACCGTTTTTGACCTGTTATCAATACATCCGTTTGAATTCACAGACCTCAGGTGTACGTTAAATGAACCGAAATTATGATACTGGTGTGTCACAGTAGGTGGTACAGGCCTGGTTTGAATGGTGGTATCTCCGTCTCCGAAAATCCATATCAGAGAATCGATTGCTGAAGCATTTCCCAGCGACAGGTTATGAAAAATAACCGTGCTGTCACAATAAGGGATTGTATCGAAAGAAAAATCGGCAACCGGATTCTGGTAAACAATAACTCCCCTGAAAATGCTGTCCATGCAATCGTCTGAGTTAAAGGCACTTAATCTTACGATATAAGTACCAGGACCCGAAAATTGATGCGTTGGGTTATATGCTGCAGATTCATTATGTATCCCACTACTGGGATCCCCGAAATTCCAATTCAAATCATGAATGGTATCACCCTGAGCAAGGTTTAATGGTTGGAAATGGGTGGTCTTCCCAAAACAAACGGAGTCGGAAATAAAAGTAAAACTGACACCATGCACGACATTAACGGGTTGAATTATAGTATCCTTACAACCGTTTGCATCAATAACAACAAGGCTTACATTATAAGTAGTATCAGTTACCGGGTAAATAAAGGTCGGATTCTCATCCGTAGAATTGGATCCTGGTTTAAAAGTCCAGAACCATGAAACGATCGGTACACCTGAAGCTGTTGAGTGGTCAGTGAATGTTACCTGGCCTTTAGGGCAGTATTTACTGTAATAGGTAAAACTTGAGTTCGGCCGGACATAAACACTCACCTGCAACGAGAAACTTGCTGAACAATGCAGGGTATTGGTAACCGTCAGGACAACTGTGTATATACCATAATTCGCATAAATATGTGCAGGGTTCTGTAAGTTGGACGTATCCCCATCACCAAAATCCCAATGCCATTGGTTGATTACACCAGCTGTTGTAGTTGAAAGATCATTAAACTGGGTTGCTGAACCGGAGCATGCATCATCATGATTGAATAATGCAACCGGTGGGGTTTTTACTAGCACCTGGCCAACGGTATCGCTTTGACAACTTAATGAATTCTGAACGGTCAGTGTGACGTTATAGGTCCCTGCCTGGGCATATCGATGTGTTGGATTTTGGAGTGTTGAAGTAATACCATCTCCAAAGTTCCAATTCCAGGCAACAAGCGTTCCTGAATGCGCGACTGACAGATCCGTAAAATGAGTTGTATCGTTTTTACAGACTGTGTCGGTTGCATAATGGGCAGAAGGTTTGCTATTAATAATTACTGGATTGATGGTAGTATCAGAACAGCTATTAATATTTATGACTATTAGTTTTACCTGGTAGGTTCCACCTGAGGAGTAGATATGAGAGGGATTTTGCAAATAAGAGATATTATTAACCCCAGACCCTGGATCTCCAAAGTCCCACTTCCAGGTAATGATAACACCCCCTCCGTTTGTCTGCGAGTTATCCTGGAAACTCAAAGGTGAATCCTGGCAGCGGGTTGAGGCAAAATTGAAATTGGCAAGAGGACCTGCTGCAACATTTACTGGATGAGTTACTGAATTTGAACAACCATTATTCGTTATCACGGTCAATGTTGCATTGTACGTTCCTGCTAAGACATAAATATGAGTTACATTCTGAGGTGCAGGCAGGTTGACAATGGTGGAATCTCCATCCCCGAAATACCACTTCCATGTTACGATATATCCCTGGCTTGTGGTGCTGAAATCGTTGAAGACAACAGGCGAGCCCATGCAATTATTCTGGGAATATGAAAACGCAGCGGCAGGTGCAGGATTAACCCTCACCTGCTTCGTAATGGAATGCCCGCAACCATTGGTATTTATGACAGTTAATGTTACAGGGAAAATTCCAGAAGTAGCATATTGATGAACAGGATTCTGAATATGCGAATACGGTGATCCATCTCCAAAATTCCATTCCCAGGAAACAATAGCCGTTGCATTGGGTATCGATTGATCAGTAAAATGTGTGAATGATCCAAAACAGGCGGTATCAGTCGTAAAAATTGCCTGCGGAGATTCTCCAATTGATACAGGATGAACGATGGTATCCCTGCAGGAATTCAGGTTGGTAACAATCAGTCTGACATTATAACTTCCCGCCGATATGAAAATATGTACTGGATTTTGTAAGGTGGATGTATTCTCGGTACCTGATGTCGGGTCCGCAAAGTTCCAGTCCCAGGAGATAAGGGTCCCACCACCGTTTAATTGGGTAAGGTCGGTAAAATTGACACTTTGTCCTTTGCATCGAATACTTGAAAAGCTATAGTCTGCTGAAGGAGGAGGCACGCTGTTAATTATCATTTCATGGAAATTACTGCAGCTGTCGCTGGTCTTGACTGTGAGCCTTACCAGATGCTGGGTTGCAGTACCCTGAAATACATGGCTCACATTTGGAACACCGGGGAAATAAACCGTAGTGTCAGTGCCATCGCCAAAAGACCATTTCCAAATTACAATCTGCCCGTGCTGGGTTGTGGCAAGATTCATATACGACACCGGATTGCTAACGCATTGGGGCGCATTGGAATTGAACAGAACAACCGGTTTAGCAATAACGGTAACAGCAATGACGGTATCATGCGTACACTGGTTGTTATTTTTAACCCACAGGCTTACCATGAACTGCCCGGGTACGGCGTATAAATGAACAGGGTTCTGAAGGTTGGAATGCGGTGAACCATCACCAAAATCCCAATCCCATTCAATAATAGCATTTGCATTGGGTATTGAATTATCGGTAAACTGGGTAGGATTCATTTCACAGGTTGGACCTGCAGTGAACATTGCTTTAGGTTGCTGCAGAACCTGGACCATTTTTATAATGGTATCCCTGCAGCCATTACTTGAAATTACAATCAGCCTAACCTGATAATTACCAGCTGTCTGATATAAATGAGTCGCATTTTGTAAGGTCGACGAATTATCAATTCCCGACAACGGATCTCCGAAATTCCAGGCCCATTCAACTAAACTTCCACCACCGTTAGGCTGTGAAAGATCGGTGAATTGGACATTTGTTTTTGAACATGATGTTCCATGATCAAAATTTGCAAGAGGCGAAGGAACAACCTGGATTGTATTTACAATTGAAGCATGGCAATTTTCATTGCTGAAAACGGTTAGCGTTACATTATAGGTTCCTGCATTCTGATATAAATGCGAAATATTAGGATTTCCAGGCCAAATTATCAGTGTGTCCTTCCCATCTCCGAATTCCCAGTGCCATTGCCTTAGTGTGGAATTGCTCTGAGCATAGGAATGATCGGTGAAATCTACGGCATAACCAAGACAAAGGGGAGCATTGTTGGAAAAAAGTGCTACTGGAAGTGGACTTACATATATCGGATGAACTAGCATTTTCTGACATCCATTGGTGTCAGTAACAGATAGTGAAACAGTGTAATTACCCGGGGCAGGATAGGTATGTACAGGTTCCACCGGTGATGTATATGTGGAAGAATTTCCATCCCCGAAATTCCAGTTCCAAACGGCAATTTTGCTAATATCCACACCGTTTATGTGAAATTGTGTTGGAGTTCCGAAGCAGGTTGAATCCATAGTAAAGTCAACTGCAGGCGTTGGAAAGACAATAACAATTATACTATCGGGGAACATTGATACACATAAAGTCTGAGGATGAGTGGCTCTGACTTTATAAACCCCTGGAGTTGACTTATATCCAAATGAAATGGGAGAACCATTGCCTGGCATTGGTGATCCGTTTGGACTTCCTGCAAACAATAACTGATAAAAGATCCCGGGCTGAGATCCATCAATGCCTATTTCCACCCCGATACCTCCTTCGCAATAAGCGCCTCCGTTTGTCGCAACCATATTATAGGTATTAGGCTTCGGATTTACGGTAACGGTAAATACAGGCAGCGGCAGGTTTGCAGAACAAGAAGCATCATTCATGCTCAGGATTGAGTATGTTGTCGTAACAATAGGATGCACTGTTATAGAGAAAGGACTTGCCGGAATATTATTGATGGTGAAGTTGGATGTTCCATCGGTATAAACTACCGACCAAGGTGCTGCTCCGGTAAGAGAAAAAGAGATTGTGGCAGCATCTCCTTCGCAAATTAGAGGTGTTCCGGTTATCGATGCATTTGGAAGCGGCTTGAAGTCAATGCGTACAGTATCGGTTGATATCTGTGACCCACATTGCATCTGTCCGTTAGCAGTCATCGTGAGAATCACATGACCCTGGGAGTTATCAGCAGAGCCAGAGGTATAATGCGGATGCAGGAGGGTATTGTTGTCAAATGTTCCATCTCCAAGGGAGGCCCAAAGAACAGACATAAAGTTTGTTGCTGATCCGTTCAAAGGTATTGGGACATTGGGGCAAGATAATGTATCAGGACCTGCATATGCGACAGGCATAGGAAGGATGTTCAGAAGCAGTGAGTCTTTTACATTGTCAGGGATACACTTTAAAGTGCCCCAGGCGGTAAGTTTCAACCAGACCTGTCCGGCAATTTTATCGTTAGGACCGGGATAATAAATTGACGTAAGACTGTGAATATTACTGAACGTCCCATCGCCACTGCTTGCCCAGTCAAGGCTTGATTGACGTTGTGCAGTAGCATATATCGAAAACGACTGGTTAGTGCAAATAGTGTCATCATTGCCGGCAAAAACAATCGGAAGCCTATTGATGAGCAAATGCATGGTGTCATGTCGAATTTCAGAGTTACAATGCAAAGTCCCAAAGGCTGTCAGAACCAATCGTACATTACCAGCAATTTTATCAGTAGGGCCTGGAGAATAGTATGGGTTCAGTATTGTTGGATTGTCGAAACTGCCATCACCGGTAGTCGTCCATGATACTGACGATGCATGCTGTGATATGCCAGACAACCTGTATGTCATTGTTTCACAGATAGTATCATCATTACCTGCATTTGCCATTGGCAGCGGTTCAATATAGAGTAACATGTCGTCACTGATTGTATCTGCCAAACATTGTAAGGTCCCGTGAACTGTTAAAGTCAGATGGGCTTGTCCACTTGTTTTATCTGACATACCAGGAGTATAGACCGGATTGAGAATATGTGAATTATCAAAGTGGCCATCACCGGAAGTCCTCCATAATATAGACGAATAGAACTGAGCGATCCCGTTTAAGGAAATGGTTTGTGTTGAACATATTGTATCATTATTCCCGGCGTTTGCAGTCGGATATGGATGTATTAACAGTACCAGAGTATCTTTAGCTATGGCTGAAGAACATTCCGGCAAACCATATACCCATGCTGAAAGCAATAAAGTACCATTAGATATGTCAGTGCTTCCAGGATAATAGACTGGATTAGGAATACTGGTGTTTGAAAATGTTCCATCCCCCGAGGTGAACCAATGAATAGTTGAATAGTTTGATCCATTAGCGTGCAGAATTACCGAATGCATTGCGCAGATAGTTGTGTCATTTCCGGCAAATACTGAAGGACCGGGTGTAATGATCACGATCCCAGCCATTGTATCCGCACAGCTTGTAATGATTGAAGTTGCAACAATACGGTATATACCATTAGTTTGAAGGCCAAAGGATAAAGAATTTCCGGTCCCGGGCAAAGGGCTTCCAACCGCAGCACCATTTTTTATCAATTGATAAATGACATTTATTTCAGAGCCTGTAAGACCAATGGTTGTGGGAGAACAATTTGCTCCTGCAGGAGTCAAATCAAATGCTAACGGGCCGGCAATAATTGTATCAGAACCACTCATTAAAGTATCACATGTTGAAAATGTATTCACCGCCTTAATTGTATAAACCCCAGCGATAAACTGGAAACCGAAATGTATCATTGTGCCGGTTCCAGGCTTTGTTTGTTGAACCATACCATCGCGAAGCAATTGATAATTAACCCCAGTTTGTGAGCCGTTGAGAAAAATATCCGTACCGGCACAGTGATTCCCCTGCGGCATTAGAATAAATGAAAGTGGTCTTGGATATAGTGATGCGACGCCCGACATAATACGTGAACATCCTGTAGCAGGAATTTTCGCTTCAATAGTATAATTGCCCGTGGCATTTTGAATTCCAAATGATATTGGAAATCCTGTTCCGGGAATAGGCCCACCGGCAATAATCCAGTTATCCCTTAAAAGGGTATAATTGACTCCTAGTTCAGAGGCATCCAGCCCGACAATTTCACCTGCACAGGCAATGCCATTTGGTGTAATGTTGTATTCAATTGGTCTTGCGAATACATTCACCTGGCCGTCCATCCATCGCTCACAATGTGTTAGTGTGTCAACAGCAAGGACCATATATGTCCCTGTTGTAGTATATGTTCCGAAAACAAGAGGTTGACCGGTTCCGTAAAGACTGTCTAAATAAACAGTATTATTTAATATAAGGTGATAATAAATTCCGGTTTGTGAACCGTTCAGTCTAACCCTGCCTCCTGCACAAGTATCTCCATTTGGGATAATTGTATAGATGACCGGGCCTGGCTGAATTGTTGCATTCCCGTTTTGCCAAGTGTAACAGTGAGTCAAGGGATTTATAGCGATCACCCTGTAAACTCCTGGCAAGAACTGAGGGCCAAAGGACAATCCACTCCCGGTGCCTGGGACTGCATTACCCACATTAATCAGACTATCTCTTCTTAATTGATAATTAATCCCAATCTGTGAGCCGGTTAAAGTTATAATCTGGCCCGGGCATAAAATACCCGGAGGAATTACATTATATACCAAAGGTGCAGGAAGAATGACAACTGTACCAATCTGGTCCATGATACAACCAGTCAAAGGATTGATCGCTACGACCCTATAAATTCCTGTATCATATTGATTTCCAAAACTAAGCAAGCCGAAAAGACCTGTGCCGGTTCTCATAGTAACCGTATCGTTCCCCTTTAGCAGATAATAATTGATTCCGAACTGAGATCCATTGATAAGAACCTCTGTTCCCGGACAGGTATCCCTCTGTGGAACCATCAGGTAGGCAACGGGGAGAGGGTTTATAATGATCACGGCGCTCCCGTTCATCAATTTCTGAAGTCCGGTCTGAAGATTTACGCCTTTGACAGTATAAGTTCCTGCAATATTAAAAATGCCAAAAAAGAGACTATCACCTGTGCCTAAAAGGCCGGCTATGCTATCAATATTTCTTCTAAGGATATATCTTACTCCTATTTCAGATCCATCAAGGCCAACCATTTTGCCAGGTTCACCCAAACAAATAGGGCCTCCTCCAAACATATTAAATGCTGAAGGATAAGGATTAATTATAATATTGGCATTGCCAAGCATTTCCTTTGAGCATGGAGTACTTTGGAATTTTGCAACAACAGTATATTGTCCTGCCAGAGTTTGATAACCAAAGGAAATTGCTGTTCCTGTTCCTGCAAGGCCTGGTGCAGGTGTGAGAGTATCACTGCCATGCACAAGGCGATAAAAAACACCGATCTGTGATCCATTTAATCCGATCTCAACACCAATCCCCCCGGCAGGATAAGATCCACCACCTGTAACAGTAAATGCATCAGGCAAAGGCAGAATAACAACCGTTGCCGAGTCATTCATCCATGCATTGCAGCCTGTTGAAGGACGGGTAGCTTTTATTTTGTAAATTCCTGCTACCGATTGATTGCCAAATGAAAGGGCGCTGCCAGTACCGTTTAAAGGAGAACCTATACCAGTTCCATTACGGAAGAGCTGATACGCGACAAGGTTCTGGGAATTTGATAAACCAACAGGCATACCATTCCCGCCAAAACAATACGAACCTCCACCTGTAACCTGGTAGGTAACCGGGAGCGGATTTACAACAACATATACAGAAGCAGTATCTGTATTGTATCCATCGTTCACAGTGACCCTATAACGTGCGGAAATATCAGGAAAGACAAGCGGATTTTGCTGATTTGATGTCCATGGAGGGATACCAGCAGGAATAGAAACCCATGAATAAGTATATGTTCCACTGCCACCACTGCCGGTAGCTGTGAGCTGAACAGATTCACTGAAGCATATTGTTCCAGGATTTACTGTAGCAATGACATCAAGCGGGTTTCCATTTAGAATCACCTGCATGGAGTCTTTATTTATACATGTCTTGGCATCTGTTACAGTTAACAAAAATTTTGTCGTTAGATAAATATTTGTTGTGGTTGGACTTAATGTTGTTTGACCAGAGGCGATTGAAGCCACGGGAGTCCAGTTGTAAGCAAGAGTACCTGTTCCACCACTTGCTGCACCAGAAAGAGTTGTGCTTGTTCCATGGGGGATAATTTTATCACTTCCTGCTTCTACCACTGGTAGTGGATTTACACTAATCACTGAAGTATTATTCATATTGCTCCAGCATGTCGTTGTAATGTTGGTAGCTTTTGCAGTGTAAGTTCCAGCCATAGTCTTATTCCCAAATGATATTGCGCTGCCGGTGCCGATAACCGGACTTCCGTCTGCAACGCCACCTTTGTAACACTGATAGCTGATACCAGTTTGTGAACCACTTAAGCCCACTGGTTGTCCTAATCCCCCTGCACAATACTCTCCACCCCCGGTCATATTGTAAACCGTTGGCAGAGGGTTGACTGTAACAGTGACCGGATTACTGGTAGTATTATAGCCGTCATTGACAGTAATTGTATAAACTGTAGTAACAGTCGGGCTTGCAACAGGATTAACAATAGTGGATGTGAATCCAACCGGTAATGACGTCCAACTATATGTATAAGTACCACTGCCTCCCGCGGCAGTAGCACCGAGCTGAACAGAAGCCCCATTATTACAAATAACATTAGGGGTTGCAGTAGCAGTAACACTCAGCGGATTACCATTAAGGTTAACAGTCATGGCATCAGATGCGCTACATCCTTTTATGTCAGTGACTGTCAATATAAACGTTGTCGAGGCGTAAATATTTGTCGTTGTAGGGGTTAACGTAGTGCCATTCGATGCGATCGAAACAACTGGGGTCCAGCTGTATCCAAGAGTTCCTGTTCCACCACTGGCGGTGCCTGAAAGGGTCGTATTAGTCCCGTATGGGATAGATTTGTCAACACCCGCATTGGCAACAGGTAGGGGATTGATCACTACGGTAACGCTTCCCGACATATCATTCTGGCAGGTTGTTGTGGAATTTGTGCCTTTAGCTGTATATGTTCCCGCAGCTGTCTTTATCCCAAATGAGATTGCACTATTGTTTCCCGGGACGGGACTGCCGTCGGCAACACCATCTTTATAGCATTGGTAGTTCACGCCTGCTTGTGAACCGCTTAAACCGACCACCTTGCCAGTGCCGCCTGCGCAATATTCACCTCCTCCGGTCATGCTGAAGACTGTAGGCAAAGGATTGACCGTTACACTAACCGTATTACTTGCATTATTAAAGCCATCATTGACCGTTACAGTATAAGCAGTGCTGACAATTGGTGTAACAATAGGATTCTGAAGTATTGAAGCAAATCCCACAGGAACAGAAGCCCAGCTATAGGTATATGTTCCGCTGCCTCCCGTGGCAGTAGCACCTAGTTGAACAGAAGCCCCGTTATTACAAATGACATTGGGTGATGCGGAGGCTGACACGCTGAGAGCGTTTCCTGTCAAACTAACGGTCATGGGATCCGAAGCAGAGCAACCCTTGATATCAGTGACTAAAAGTGTAAAGGTTGTTGCAGCAAAAAGATTTGTCGTTGTGGGGGTCAGGGTTGAACCATTCGCAGTTATATAAGCAATCGGAGTCCAACTGTATCCAAGTGTCCCTGTCCCCCCGCTGGCTGTGCCTGAAAGGGTCGTACTGGTCCCGTATGAGATAGATTTGTCAACACCCGCGTTGGCAACAGGCAACGGATTAATAATAATAGTAACATTTCCAGACATATCATTCTGGCAGAGCGTAGACGTATACGTCGCTTTTGCAGTATATGTGCCAGCTGCAGTTTTTACCCCAAAAGAAATGGCGATGCCGTTTCCGGTGACCGGGCTGCCATCTGCGACCCCGTCTTTGTAACACTGGTAGGTCACACCTGACTGTGAACCGCTTAACCCTACTACCATGCCCGTGCCACCAGCGCAATACTCACCTCCACCGGTGACATTAAAGGCTGTGGGCAAGGGATTAACAGTCACAGTAACAGGATTACTTGCAGTGTTAAATAGGTCATAAACAGTAACTGTATAAATTGTAGTCACTGTGGGTGTCACGACAGGATTCTGTAATGATGAACTCCACACAGGGCTGCCAGCAGGATTTGAAACCCAACTGTAGCTTATCGAGTACGCGCTATTCCCACCGGATGCCGAAGCGTTCAATTGAACCGTTGTTCCATTGTTACAGATTGGATTTGGAGTTGCAGTTGCAACCACACTAAGAGGGCCGCCATTTAAGGAAATCTTAACCTGGTCACTTATACTGCATCCTTTTGAATCATTAACAGTGAACGTATAGTAAGTAGGGTTTACGGTAATATTTGTTGTTGTAGCAGTAAGCCCGGTATTCGACCCATTGATCCCGGCAGCCGGGGTCCATATATAAGTGTATCCAGGTGTCCCACCACCTGGTATTCCGGTAATAGTTGTGCTGGTCCCATAAGGAATAAGCTGATCAAGACCGGCATTAGAAGTTGGTGAAGGGTTGACGGTAATATTGTATGTTGTGGGAGATTCAGCGGAGCAACCTGAGAGGGAATAAGTAACCGAAATATTTTGAGGTCCAGGAGTAATCCATTTAATCGTAGCTGTATTTGAGGTTACAGTTCCTCCAGCTGTAATAAGACCACCGGCAGAAACGCTCCAGGTATAATTGGCCATTCCTGTCTGTGTAGTGTATATGTTTCCCGTTGCATTCTCGCAAACTTCGCCAGGACCACTAATCGAAGGAGTGGGAAGTGGGTTGACAGTAATGGTAAAAGTTTTAGGGGTGCCAATACAGCTTAAACCAGAGTTAATCGTGGTGGGCGTTACAACGATAGATGCGATAACTGGGCTAGCTCCTGTATTGATGGTCGTAAAAGCAGCAATATTACCATTGCCACTGGCAGCTAGGCCAATACTCGGGGTTGTATTTGTCCATGAATATGTTGTGGATCCTGTAGAATTATTTGTTGTAAAGATGACTTGCGTTGTACTGGCATTATGACAAATTACCTGGTTTGCAGGTTGATTGACCTGACCGTTTGGGTTAACTGTAATAGTAAATATCTTTGAAGGACCTTGGCAATTGGTTCCCCCATTAGAGAAAGTAGGTGTAACTGTTATCGTAGCAACAACAGGGACAGTTGTCGAATTGGCTGCAGTAAATGAAATGTTCCCACTACCGTTTAATGCCAAACCGACAGTTGAATTTGTGTTTGTCCATCCATAAGTTGTAGCTCCGCTTGTGTTGTCAGTTGAAAAAGTAACAGTGGTTACAATGCCGGCACAAACGATTTGGTCTGAAGGCTGGACCACCTGGCCCGTTGGATTGACCGTAATAGAGAACGTTCTAGAAGTCCCAATGCAATCTACCAAACCATTTGTATACGTTGGGGTAACTACTATCGATGCCACTACCGGTGCAGTACCTGTATTAATGGCTGTAAACGAGGGAATATTACCTGTGCCGCTGGCTGCAAGTCCAATACCCGGTGTGTCGTTGGTCCACGAATATGTCGTAATTCCTCCGGTATTATTCGTTGTAAATGTAATTGCTGCAGTACTCCCATTGTTACATACCGTTTGCGATACCGGGAGGTTGACCTGACCAGTGGGATTGACCGTGATAGTGAATATTTTAGGCGTTCCCGTACAACTTGTTCCTCCATTCGTATATGTTGGCGTAACTGTAATTGTAGCGGTAACAGGAGCAGTCCCTCCATTGATTGCCGTAAATGATGCAATATTACCACTACCATTTGCCGCTAATCCGATACTGGTTTTATCATTTGTCCAGGCATAGGTCGTAGTTCCCCCGGTATTACTGGTTGTGAAAGTAATCGCTGTTGTACTTCCACCATTGCATATTACCTGGTTGGCCGGAAGATCTACCTGTCCACTCGGATTTACAGTTATTGTTGAGGATTTCGTAAGGCCGCTACAGTTCACCCCTCCATTGTTAAAATTGGGTGTGACCACAATATTGGCTACAACAGGAGCCGTGCCCGTATTTGTCGCTGTAAATGATATATTTCCGCTACCGCTGGCTCCCAAACCAATGCTTGTTGCAGAATTTGTCCAGGCATAACTGTTCAATCCTCCCGTATTAACTGATACGAAAATAACTGAAGTACTCACACCATTGCAGACCACCGGGCTATTCGGCGTATTCACCTGGCCGGTTGGATTTACTGTAACTGAAAACGATTTTGACGATCCAATACAAACTACTGAACCGTTTGTCAAGGTAGGCGTTACAGTAATAGTAGCCGTAACGGGTGAGGTCCCATTATTAAATGCTGTAAATGAAGGGATGTCTCCACTTCCATTGGCTGCCAATCCGATGCTGGTCGTATTGTTTGCCCATGCATACGTCGTCGTTCCACCCGTGTTATTGGTCGTGAATGTAACTGCCGTCGTGCCTGCACCGTTACAGACTACCTGCGGAGCCGGCATATTAACCTGCCCCGAAGGATTTACTGTGATGTAAAATGTTTTTGGAGGGCCCGGACATCCAGGAGTTCCATTGGTATAGGTAGGTGTAACCGTGATCATGGCAACCACTGGAGAGCTCCCTGTATTTGAAGCCGTAAATGCTATGTTCCCTGATCCACTGGCGCCAAGGCCGATGCTGACTGTATTATTTGTCCATGCAAACGTCGTGGTTCCAGCCCCTGTATTGGTTGTCACAAACGTGACTGTAGCTTGCGAACCGCTGCAAACAAACACGTCAGTTGGTTGTATTACCTGGCCTGTAGGATTGACGGTAATCGTAAACGTTTTCGCAGGCCCGCTACAATCTACTGAACCATTCGTGAACTTTGGTGTAACGATAATCGTAGCGACAACCGGTCCGGTACCGGTATTAATTGCAGTGAATGATGCAATATTCCCTGTGCCACTGGCTGCAAGGCCAATGCCCGGTGTGTCATTGGTCCACGAATACGTTGTGGTACCCCCGGTGTTATTCGTTGTAAATGTAACTGCTGCAGTACTCCCATTGTTACATACAGTTTGCGATGTCGGCAGGTTCACCTGAGCGGTTGGATTCACCGTGATAGTAAACGTTTTGGGCGGTCCTGGACAACTCGTTCCCCCATTTGCATAGGTCGGTGTAACTGTGATTGTAGCCGTAACAGGAGTAATCCCTGCATTTATTGCCGTAAATGATGAAATATTCCCACTACCACTTGCCGCCAAACCAATACTGGGTTTATCATTTGCCCAGGCATAGGTCGTAGTAGGATTTGGATTTGTGGTTAAAAAAACGACCTGGGCAGTTGCTGAATTATTACATACAACCTGATTCCCAACTGGGTTCACCTGTCCAAGTGGATTAATTGTTATACTCTTTGTAAAAATTGTATTACCACAAGCTGTAGATCCCCAATTCGTTGCAGTCAATGTGACTATATAGGTACCAGCGGCAGAATAAGTATGTGGATTTGGAGAACCTGTAGTACCAATCGTTGCTGGTGTTACATTATTAATTACCTGAGTTATTCCATCACCAAAATCCCAGGTAAAATTAGTATTATTGTTAACAGCTCCATTAGTTGCAATATTACATCCTGCTGTCGTAGTGTTTGTAAAGCTTACGCTTGAATTAATACAGTAATAATTGGACGTTGACGTAAATAAAGCCACGGGAGGTTTGGAGATGTATATTGGAGTAAACGTATGATCAGACCTGCCGCAAGGATTAATTGCCCAAGCGTGAAATTGAAATGTTGCTCCTGACAAAGCACATGACGCAGTGTTATATTGATGAGTGACTGTTGGGGGCGCAGAAGATAATGGACCAATAATAGTTCCATCTCCAAAGTCAAAATAATACATCGTAGCGGGTGTATTACCAGAAGTCCCTGAAACCTCCCAAGTTAGACTTATTCCAATACATCCTTGTGTTCCAATTGGGTTTGTAATTCCCAGGGCCGGATTTGACCCATTATATACATTATAAGTGGTTGAATTTGAACATCCATCACTTGTTGTTACTATGAAAACAAGACTGTATGAATCCAAACTTGTATAAGTGTGTGTCACACCAGCAGGTGGAAATGCTGCATTTGACCAAATTGGAGTAAGATCACCCCAATCGATTGTATATGATGAATTATTTGTTGAATAGGCTGGGTTATATTGCACCGTTAACGTGAACGTGGCCCCATTATTGCAATTTGTAAATTCGATTTGGTCATTTGGATCATATAATGTCGCATCAGGTAACCTATTTACTATAACAGAATAGGAGGATGGCATAGGTGCCCTGCATCCATTTGAATTAGTATAATTTACACTAACTGTTCCCGTACCATATTGACTCCATAAAACAGTTATTTGATTAGTATTCTGGCTAGTGGTTATTGATCCTCCTGCACCTGACACAGACCAATTATAGGCTGACATGCCGGCTTGGGTAGAATAAGTGGTTAAAGCTCCCTGGCAAATTGAATTGGAGCCTGTAATTGCTGGTGTTGTGTAAGACAATACCGTTATAGGAAGGGTCGTAGGAACGGCTGCGGGGCAACCATTACTTGAATAGCTAACGGTTACAGTATGAGATCCTGCAGTATTCCAAAGTACTGTGATGGTTTGAGTTGATAGACCTCCGGTAATTGTACCTCCTGTAGGCACATTCCAGTTATATCCTGACATTCCGGCTTCGGTAGAATATATGGTTGAAGTTCCTGCACAAACATTAGTATTTCCACTTATGGTTGGAACTGGTATAGGGTAAACAGTCACAGTTACAAAAGCGCTTCCAGTACATATTGGATTGGTATTATCAGTCACCGTGACTGAATATGTTGTATTTCCAAGCGGGGGAGTTGGATTTATAGTCTGAGTAGTTTCATTACCAGAGGTCCATAAGTATGTGTAATTCCCGGTTCCACCGGTAGCATTTGCTGTCAACTGAATAGGTTGCCCGATGCAAACCGTATGGTTTGCTGGCACTGAAGTAATAGATACATTGAGTGGACATTGCGTATATACATTCATCCATGATCCAAGAAGAATCAGCGTCAAAAAAAGAGTAATAATTTTTTTCATAATTAGCACTTTAGTCCGTGATAAAGTTGCAATCAATGCTCGCCATTGCTTTTTTAGTAGATTCATTGATGTTGGAAAGTACAAAAAATAAAATATTGAAAATATCTGAATTATTTAACGTGGCATTTTTTGCAATCATCGTTGGGTTTGATTAAATGAAAGCCTTTTTAAGCATATATCCTTTCCCAAATATTTTAAATCGGGATGCCCGTCGATTGAGCTAATTCAAGGCTTATTGAATAAAGAAATGCAGTAATTGCATTCATAGTTTGGAGATGACCGAATGTGTGGATTAAACCCAACATAAAAACTCTGTGCTGATACATGCTTATTGAATGGGACTCTGATAAATCCGCTTCAGCATTTTTTATATGAACGAAAATTCCATCCACCAGGATAACAACAAGAAACAGCAAATAAGTGTGTAAATAATTTTTGCATAGGCAAATATTTATAATGATTACTTTAAATACCATCACCACAGAGAATTAACCCTGGCTGCCTTAAGCAAAGCAAAGAGCGAGCCAGAAATAATCGACAAAGCAAAAACCTGTCACCTTTACATATAATCAATTGCTCATCAATTATTTAAATCCTATAATATTAATGACCAAAAGAAATCTCAATGCTTAATGCTGAAAATTCAGGATCTATTCAGCAAAATAATCGCGTATGTAAGTGAAAATGCGTAACAAAGGCGTCAGGAATGATCCTGATCAATAAAACAGCGGTTTTGCGGATAAACATCCTAGAGGGGAGCGCAACAGGTACAGTTGTATGTTACTAAAGGCAGGTTACAACAACTAGCGAATTTAAATTGGCAAAAATCAAAATTGGAAAAGGAAGTACATTATCCAGCTCTTTTTTCAGTTCATTCCACCCTTTACATGCAGGGTTCTTCCTGAAAACAGTATATCTTTTTTGAGAAGCTGTTCTGTCCGATGGTAGATTTCATGGGTCTCTTCGACTACTTTGCTGAAATCATAGCCCTCTTCAAGGGTGTTAGCATGATAATAATAGTCCTGGCTTTTCTATCCGCACTTCGAATATCCGCAGCTCTTGCAAACCAGGCAGCCTTCCTGGTAAACCAAGCCGTCGGTGTCGCTGCACTTGGGACAGGCTCCGGCAACGGCGTGAGTGCCGTCGGGGATGAATTTTTTAAGGGCTCTTTCCACCCCGTTCTTCCAGGTGTTGATCGAATCGACCTCGAAATGGAGTTTGGAAATGATATTGACCACGAAAGGCAGTGGCATCCCGTGACGCAGGATACCGGAGATAAGCTTGGCATAGTTCCAGTATTCCTTGTTGAAAGAACGGGAAAGCGCTTCAATGGTTATCTTGTAACCCTGGCGGTCTTCAAACTGGAAATCATACCTTGACGTCATTCCATCGGGACGGGTCTTGACGATCCATCCTTTCTGCACCCATTGCGGGATCCAGAAGTCCTCGGCATGCCCGGTGAATACTTCGTACGGGCGTCCGTTGTATAAACCGACCACGGCAATCCACTTTTCGTATTCATTCTGAAAACGCACGATCTCGGCTTCGAGCCGTTCGGGACGGTGGGGAGCTTTGGTTTCGCGGAAATCGGTTACCTCTTCCTTCTTTTCTTTTACTTCATTATTCACAAGAACACCCGAACGTGATCCGTCACGGTAAACGGTCATTCCCTTGCATCCTGCTTTCCAGGCGGTTTCATAAATGCTGCTGATCATTTCCTCCTTGGTCTCGGCGGGAACATTAACGGTAACACTGATGGAATGGTCGACCCATTTCTGAACAGCGCCCTGCATCTTGACTTTGGCAACCCAGTCAACATCGTTGGCTGTGGCACGGAAGAAAGGAGATTTTTTGATCATCTCTTTCAGGTCCTTATCTTCCATCCTGGAAACCTCATCTACATTGTAACCTTTGATCTCAAGCCAGTTTACAAATTTATGATGGAACACATTGTACTCTTCCCAGGTATCCCCTATTTCATCTTTGAAGGTGATCTTGACGTTCTTGTCATTGGGGTTAACCTTGCGGCGGCGTTTGTATGAAACGGCAAACACCGGTTCGAGGCCCGAAGTGGTCTGGGTAAGTATGCTCACCGAGCCTGTGGGGGCAATGGTAAGCATGGCAATATTACGCCTTCCGTACTCGGCCATGTCATCGTAAACATCGGGGGCCGATTCTTTCAGCCTGAGAATGAAAGGATTATTCTTTTCCCTGTCATTATCGTAAATCGGGAAAGGTCCGCGCTCCCTGGCCATTGTCACCGATGAGCGATATGCTTCAATAGCCAGGAGTTTGTGGACCTCCACAGAAAAATCTGTTGCTTCGTCGGAGCCATAACGGGTTCCGAGGGCTGCCAGCATATCGCCTTCGGCGGTGATGCCAAAACCAGTCCTTCGGCCCTGTATAGCTTTCTTCTTAATATTCAACCACATTGCACGCTCCCTGGCCTTTATCTCTTCCGGTTCGGGATCTGCCTCTATCTTATCAAGGATCCTGTCGATCTTTTCAAGTTCAAGGTCGATGATGTCGTCCATGACCCTCTGGGCTTTGTGAACATGATCTATGAACAGTTCCGAATTAAAGCTGGCATCAGTGGTAAAAGGCTTATCCACATAATTATATAAATTGATGGCCAGCAACCGGCAGCTGTCGTAAGTGCAAAGGGGTATTTCGCCGCAGGGATTGGTGCTGACGGTTTTAAAACCAAGGTCAGCATAACAATCGGGTATGGATTCGCGGATAATGGTATCCCAGAAAAGGATTCCCGGCTCTGCTGATTTCCATGCGTTATGTACTATCTTTGACCACAAATCCATGGCCTGGATCTTGCGAACCACCTTGGGGTGCTTTGATTCGACCGGGAACTGCTGCGTGAACTCCCCGTTTTCGATCACTGCTTTCATGAAATCATCGGTGATCTTGACCGAGATGTTGGCGCCTGTAACTTTTCCTGCCTCGAGTTTTGCGTCTATGAAATGCTCGGCATCGGGATGCTTGATCGAGATACTTAGCATAAGGGCTCCCCGCCTTCCTTCCTGGGCCACTTCACGGGTGGAATTTGAATAACGTTCCATGAACGGGACTATGCCGGTTGAGGTCAAAGCTGAATTCTTTACAACAGAATGCTTCGGGCGGATATGGGAAAGGTCGTGACCGACGCCTCCCCTGCGCTTCATCAACTGTACCTGTTCTTCATCAACTTTCATAATGCCGCCGTAACTGTCGCTGTCGCCTTCGTTACCGATCACGAAACAATTCGAAAGAGAACCGATTTGAAAATTATTTCCAATCCCGGCCATCGGGCTTCCCTGGGGAACGATGAACCTGAAATCCCTCATGAGATCGTAGAGTTCTTCTTCGCCCAGCGGGTTGGGATATTTCCTTTCAATACGGGCTATTTCACGGGCGATACGCCAATGCATATCATCCGGAGTAAGCTCCAGCAACTGGCTTTCGGAATTTTTCAGGGCATATTTATTAACCCATACATTCGCGGCCAGGCTGTCGCCCTTAAAATAAACCGTAGACTTCTCTATCGCTTCATTATGAGAATATTTTTTGGGGTGGTCTGATTTTTTCACTTCCGACTCCTCTTTCTTCTTTTCCTCTGTTTTTTTATTCATCTCCAAATCATCCAAAGCAATTTTAGGACGTATCCGTTTCGATAATACCTCGGTATAGTGCGATGCTTTCTGATCCTGGTCTGATTTGATGATGGGGGTAACTTCCATGCTCAAACAGGTTTAAACGTTTATACTATATTTTACAATAAATTGTCCCTCTGGAAGATAAACTTTTAATGGGGGCGTAATTTCGAAGAGGCAATATACAACGAAGTCCGGGGGCCTGCCAAGATAGTTATTAACAGAAAACCGGGTGTGGTGGGTAAATGTCTGAAATCAACATAATTAGAATTTAATAATTCATAATATGCTGGTTCATTGTTCATTACGATGCCATAAAAGTTTCTTCCCGAAACCCAGGCGATTATCGGTCATTTTCATGATTTCAGGCTCGAGACCCCATAGATGGAGTTGAGCCAATCGTGCGATAGGGAAGGCTCTTCGGTACGCAGACTTCGCTGTTTTCAACTCATTCCCTTCAAGCTTCCTCATAAAACCCCCAAATTGCAGGCCCCTGATCTTTCCCACCATCCGTGTTTCCAGTGCAATTGCGCCTGAAGCGTAATAGTTACCCGATTCAACCACGTCGGCTATATGTTTCGTATCATGGTCAGAAGTAAAAATGAACAGATTCAGGTCCTCCAGGTAAACATAGTAGCAGGTAGCGCACCAGGGGCGGTTTTCGCGGGTTACTGCAAGTGTGAAGATATGATGCTCGCGGATAAATGTTAGTATACGATTCTGTATTGCTTGTTTCATCAGAAGTCAAGGCTAAGTGAAAAATAAAATACCGGTGGCTGTATCCTCCCGTCCTCAACTCCCCAGGCAAGGTCGCCCCTTAAAAAATAACCCAGCAGTCTGGAACGAAGTCCGAAGCCGAAGCCTTCGACCAGGGGATCTTTCTGTGATTCAACTTTTATAAACAGGGGCTTCCTGTATATATAGCTGTTGAAAAGCTGGTTATCGGGCGACCATGGGGATGACCCTGTCCAGGCAGTCCCTATATCCCCGAAAGCCACCACCTGGAAATTATTCAGGAAGTCGGCACGTATAGGCCTGTTGAAAAAATACCTGAATACCGGCATCCTGAGTTCAGAATTAAATACAAAGAAACTATTCCCGTTGCGGATATTCTGGTTGAAACCCCTCATATTGGTAGCCAGGGTCTGGAATACATAATTCTGATCCTGTGCAACCGGGGCATTGGTATTGAACTTTGGGAACAGCCAGTTATCCTCACCTCCCAGGTAATAGATAAGCTTCCCGCTGCCGAAAGAAGTGCTGGCCGCAAAACGGTTGGCCCAGATCAGGGTGCGGTGTATCTTCTGGTAATTGCGGAAGTCAAATCCGAGCACGTAACATTGGATTCCCTTGTCCTGGGCCAGCTGGTAGGCTTCCCCGAAGATCTTATACCTTGTGCCCTGGTACAGGTTGAGGCCAAGGCTGCGGGTGTTATCGTAGGTAAGTTCCCCTTTCAGGCTCAGCCAGAGCTTATTAAGATCAGGCATGGCCAGGTTGGCAAGGTCGGTTGAAAGGTAAACGCCACGGTCGTACCTCGCTGTTACCGTTCCTTTAATGTTCAGGACAGGGGTGAACGGGTAGGTCAGCACATAATAAAGCTCATTGATCCTGTGCCGGATGATGGAATAATCAGTAGATTCTTCCATCGACTGGCGGTGGAAAATGATCTGGTGGTCAAGCCTCTTTTTAAATATTGAGTAACTCAGCATATACTCGTTGTTGACCAGGTTGAAGTTAAGCCTCACCCCACCTGTGATCCGGTAGTCTTCCATAAGATCGGTCACCCCCACCATGAACAAGGCATTGAAACCAGGGTTAATATATATAGGTGAGCTGGAATTGGAAAAAGGCTGGTATGCCCAGTTCAGATAAGTAAAGTCGATCTGGGTCACCATCTGGTCAATAGAGTATTCCACGTTATAATTCAGCTGCTTCGCGTTTTTATACCTGTTCAGGCTGTCTTTTTTAGGAACCATCTGCCGGCCGATGATGCCTTTTTTCGAAGTATCAGCCATGGCCATTACCATTTGCTGCAGTTGCTTCATGCTTACAGAGTCGGTCCCCTGAATTTTATTCTGAGGCGAGGGGGTGACTTTAACTGTAGAGAACCTTGAATGTGCAGGTGTGGGAGGAGTATTCTGCTTCAGCAGTTTTAAAATAGTATCATTCAGGCCGGGGCTGACCTTGGGTTCAGGCTGTTTCGGGGCTTCCTTCTTCCTGTAAAATGCAGGTGCAAGGGTTACCGGTTCAAGAAATTTCGGTTTTACCAGCTCGTGAACATACATCTTATAGTTTTTATCCTTGAAGACCACCTCACCGTACCTCCCTCCCGATCCCGACACATCCGATTCAAGGATGCTCCTGGAATAATTTGTAACAGGATAAGAAGTCGTATAATACCGGTAATGAGTGGTGGTATCGATAAATGAGACAGCGCTGTCGTACCTGGCCAGGAAGCGGTTATACACCCCGTTCTGGTTACTCAGGAAGGTGTAAAAATTCCCCATGTAAATGCTGGGTTGCACCTCGTCCACTTCAGGAGTATTGGTGATCCGCCTTAACAAGGGAGAATGTCCTTTGTAATCCAGAATAAAAATATCGTTGTTGTAACTGATCTTACTGATGTCCACCAGGGGGTTGAACCTGATGGTATCGGAAGGCCGGTTCGAGGCAAATATGATCCTGGTTGAACCATCGATGAATCTTGGATTCAGGTCATTGTATATGTCCTTTGTAAGCTGTTCATGGGATCCTGCCGCAATATTGTAAACATAAATATCCGACTGCCCCTTCTGCACCGCCGACATCAGCAGCAGGTTGCCGTCACCTGAATAGGACATGTCGAGCACCTTGTCAAACTCGAACAGTACGATATGGTCACGGTTCTTATCCACAGTATTAAAAAGATAAAGATAATCCTCGCCCTTCCTCTCGGTAAGCATGGCAAGGATCTTTCCGTTTGGATGCCACGCCAGTATGGGATAGGTGAGATCGGGTTTTTCGGCCAGGCGGTAACCACCGCGGTAAATTCTTTTCTTCTTCCCGGTTCCCAGATCGATGAGGAAGACCTTGTAAATACCCAGGTTCCAGGTACAGTAGGCAGCCTTGTCCCCGTCGGGGCTGATCTTTAACTGCCGGTAGATCCTGTCGGGTTTGTTCTTCCTGTTGAGCGGATCACCCGGGGGGTTGTCCCTTTCGGTGGTTTGCCTTGAATACAGTCCTTTATAATATTGCGCCCAATTCTCTACAACAGTATTATAGGGTACACCGATCACATTCTGGAAACCTTTCTCAATGCTACGGGTAAGGCGAGTCATATAAACGATATTGGGTATGGCGGCATCACCGTAATTCATGGCGATATAATGCCAGATTGAATGCCCCGCATAGGCTGCATCAATGCCTGCAAGGCTGTTGATCTTGATGTGCTTTTTATTGAGCACGGCATCCATCACCAGGTTGTCAAGTTCAGAATCCCAGGGCCTGGAAATATAAGAGATGAGTCCGTTCATATACCAGTCGGGCATCGTGAACAGGGCATTATTCTTGATCTGCGCCCCTATTCCCGTACCATACATCATCTGGTTGAGGAGCACCTGTGTGATGCCGGCCCTGATCTGCCGGTCAAAATGGCTGTAATCCCCGTCGAAATATATCAGCACCTTGCCTCCTATGATGCGCGTGACCCCTCCGGTATTATATGAATCCCATTCCCCATAAATCCCTATATTGCTTTGCTTCAGGTCGCTCAGGTTGTTGAAGATGATAAACTGTATCTTTTGTTCGAGTACCGACTGCAGGTTCATTTCGATCTCCTTGATATGTTTGTCGGTATACTCGGCGCAGTATTGTGCAAGCTCTTTGCCATTAAGGTAATAATAAGTGTCGAACTTGTCAAATTTAAAATAAAGCCACAGGAAATCATTGTACTGTACTCTCGATTTGCCAAACTCCAGTTGAGAGCCGCTGTAAAACTGTGAGTAGGAAGGATTGCCGGAGAAAAGGACCAAAACAAAACTGCATCCCGCCAGGAGGCGCCAAAATAATCCCTCACGAGTTGCAGTTGCAGCAGGCATAGCAGGTGATCAGAAAAGTAACCGGGTCGCTAAGTTACGATTATTTTATATGCAGGGGGCAATGCCTCCGATTTCCTATCTTTGCAAAGGATTTGAAAAACTATGATACAGATAGAACGTTTTACTTTTAATACATTCCAGGTCAATACTTACGTTTTATATGATGAGACCAATGAGGCAGTCATTGTGGATGCTGCCTGCTATGAACCGTTTGAGAAGAAGGGACTGGATGATTTTATTCACGATTCCGGGCTTAAAATTATAAGGAACATCAACACGCACAGCCATATAGATCATATACTCGGGAACCAGCATATTTTTGAGAAATATGGCATACGCCCCGAATACCACCAGGCTGGACTGCCGTTTCTTATGGAAGCAAAGGAGATAGCCACCAACTTCGGCTATACCATCCATGAAGTGCCCGAAGCCGCGGCTTATTTTAATGAGGGCGATATGATCCGTTTCGGAAACTCATCCCTGGAAGTCCTTTACACCCCCGGGCATGCCGACGGAAGCGTATGTTTTTACAGCCCTGAGGATGGTTTCGTGATCACAGGCGATGTTTTGTTTAAGGATACTGTCGGCCGTACCGACCTGCCCTCGGGTGATTTCGACAAGCTGATGGACAGCATCAGGACCAAGCTTTTCACCTTGCCCGAAGATACTGTGGTTTACCCCGGTCATGGGCCGGAAACAAGCATTGGGTATGAGATGGCGAATAATCCATTTATAAGATGAATACTCGAATACTCGAATACCTGAATTTTGAATTAAGAATTGTTAACTTGTCAATCATTCTGCATTCATCATTCGTTATTCGATTATTCGATTATTCGGTTTACAATTCCTATGCCTAAGATCCTGCTCATCCGCTTCTCCTCCATCGGCGATATCGTACTCACAACGCCGGTTATACGGGCATTGAAACAGCAGCTGCAGGGTGCCGAGGTCCACTACATCATAAAAAAGCAGTTTGAACCCGTTCTCAGAGCCAATCCTTACATTGATAAACTCTGGCTTTACAACGGGAACTTCAAAGAGCTTCTTCCCCAACTCAGGGCCGAGCGATTTGACTTTATCGCTGATCTTCATAAAAACTATCGTTCGCTTTACCTGAAACTGATGCTGGGCAAGCCTTCCGGGACTTTCGCCAAGCTGAACATCAGGAAGTTCCTTATGGTTAATTTCAAATGGAACCTCCTGCCAGGCATACATATCGTTGACAGGTATTTTAAAGCAGTCAGCAAGCTTGGGATAAGAAATGACGGGAAAGGTCTTGATTATTTTATTTCGTCTGCGGATGAGGTAGTACCGGCATTTCCAAAGTATATCGCTGTTGTTATCGGCGGAAAGCACAACACCAAGATCTTCCCTCCCCTGAAGGTTGCGGAAGTGATAAACAAACTTGAGCTCCCGGTGGTATTATTAGGCGGAAAGGAAGACAGGAAAAGAGGGGACGAGATCGTAAGCATGGCCTTAAGACCGATCCTGAACACCTGCGGAGAGTACAGCCTGAACCAGTCGGCATCACTGCTGAGGCAGTCATCCGCAGTCCTTACCAATGATACTGGCCTTATGCATGTGGCTGCCGCGTACCATAAAAAGATGGTATCGGTTTGGGGGAATACAATTCCCGGTTTCGGGATGTATCCTTACCTTCCCGAAGGTGATGACAATTCCTATATTTCAGAGGTTGCAGGCCTTGGATGCAGGCCTTGCAGCAAGATCGGTTTCACTGAATGCCCCAGGCATCATTTCCGTTGCATGCTTGATATCACTGTGGATGAAATAACGGCTCACCTTGAGTAATCCCGTTTTTACCGACACTCACGCGCACCTCTACCTTGAGGAGTTTGATACCGACAGGGATCAGGTAATGCAGCGCGCCGGGCAGGCCGGGGTTAATCACCTCTTTCTTCCCAACATCGATTCCGGTTCCGTTTCACAGATGCTAGGTTTATGCTCAAGCTGGCCTCATTTATGTTATCCCATGATGGGACTGCATCCTACTTCGGTGAAGGCAAATTTCACCGAAGAACTTAATATCGTGAAGCAATACCTTGCCGATAAAAAATACCTTTTTTATGGAGTGGGCGAGATTGGCATTGATCTTTACTGGGATAAAACTTTTGAACAGGAACAGACGGCTGCTTTCAACATGCAGCTTGACCTGGCTCTTGAATACAGCCTGCCTGTTGCCATTCATACGCGGAATTCAATGGAAGTGACTTTAGGGATCATAGAAGGCAGGAATGACAAAGGTTTGAGAGGAGTGTTCCATTGTTTCTCGGGTGATGTTGTCCAGGCTCAACGGGCCGTCAACCTGGGATTTTATCTTGGTATAGGGGGAGTTATTACTTACAAGAAGTCAGGCCTGGCGGATGTGGCAGCAGCCATGCCACTTGAATCCCTGCTGCTGGAGACCGATGCGCCCTTTCTGCCGCCTGTCCCTCACCGGGGCCGGCGCAATGAACCTTCCTATATTCCGTTAATAGCACAGAAAATTGCTGAAATTAAAGGAGTATCTTTGGAAGAAGTGGCGGAAGTCACGACTAAGAACGCAATAAAACTATTCATCCGAGATAGCGTAAAGGGGTGACGGCATATTTTTAATTTCGCTACTTCGCTACCTCGCTACCTCGCTATTTTAATTTCATATGATCGGACAAACAAGCATTTTAGTGATTTATACCGGCGGGACCATAGGAATGGTGCAGGACCCAAAAACAGGCACCCTGCGGCCCCTGTCGTTTGACATTCTTTACAAATACCTGCCGGTACTGGAGAATTTCAACTGCAGTATAGATTTTCACACCTTCCAGCCCCTGCTGGATTCTTCAAATATGAATCCTTCGTTCTGGGTGAAGCTGGCAACGGTAATTGAGGAGAACTACGAGAATTATGACGGTTTCGTAGTGATGCATGGTTCCGACACCATGGCATATACTGCATCGGCCCTCAGTTTCATGCTTGAGAACCTGAACAAGCCTGTCATTTTCACAGGTTCCCAGCTGCCGATAGGGATGGTGCGCACCGACGGGCGTGAGAATTTCATCAATTCCATCGAGATCGCTGTTTCGAAAGAGGTTGATACGCCCATTGTTCCCGAAGTCGGAATTTGTTTTGAGAATAAGCTGTTCCGGGCCAACCGCACTACCAAACTGAACACCGAAAATTTCGGGGCCTTCATTTCTGCGAATTATCCCCTGCTTGCCGAGATCGGTGTGAAGATCAAATACAACAGGGAACATATACTGAGGCCGAATTTCAAGAGGCTGAAAGTGCTGAAAGATCTGGATGAGAACATTGCCATCCTGAAACTTTTCCCCGGGATCTCCAAATGCGCGGTTGAAGCCATACTCAATACCTGCGGACTTAAAGCAGTTATCCTTGAAACCTTCGGCGCCGGCAACGCCCCTACTATGCCCTGGTTTATCGATGCACTCAAAACCGCGGCCGATAAGGACGTGATAATATTGAATGTTACCCAATGCAAGGGAGGAACCGTGGAAATGGGCAAATACGAGACCAGTGCCGAACTGAGCAGGATCGGGGTGATCGGAGGATATGACATTACCACCGAATCGGCGGTGACCAAGCTGATGTACCTCTTAGGCTGCCAGTTCTCAACCCAGGCTGTGAAACAACTGCTTCAGACCAGTCTTCGGGGCGAGATGACCGTTTGATTTATCAGAATTTTTCGTACTTTTGCACTCCCAAAGCGAACCCGGGACTTTGAAGTGGCAGCTTATTTCGCTATTTCGCTTCTCGCTACCTCGCTTCTGACCATGGAGAGGTGTCCGAGTGGTCGAAGGAGCACGCCTGGAAAGTGTGTATGCGCCAAAAGTGCATCCTGGGTTCGAATCCCAGTCTCTCCGCAACCTGTAGCAAACCGTTGAAACAAAAAGTTACAAACTTTCTGATTTTCAACGGTTTTTTATTTTTTAGTTTAATCATTGAAAGGCATAATTTCAGTATTTTTGTTAAAATGTTAGACAATTTCAGGACTTTTATTTTAACAAGATGAAACCTACCTTTAAAATTTATCCTAGAAAAAATGCAAAAAAGGTGAATGGGGATTATCCTTTTTATTGCAGGTTAACCATTAACAGGACCACACGTTTATATTCACTGGGGATCTCTTTACAAATTCCCGGTAAATCCATGTCGAATGGACTGAATAAAGCGAATGTGTTGGAAGAAAGAAAAAAGGAAATAAAATTTATTGAAAAATATTGGGATCTCAAAACAGTCCAGGTTAAGAAATACCCTGGATCTGTTCCAGTCCATTTAAATCAACTTAACCAGGATCTTGATATGTTTTATAATAAGGCGAGAAAGATCATTCACGATTATAATATCAATGGTCAGGAATTGACCTTTGATGAGTTTGAAAAACAATTCTGGTCTGCAGGTAATGTAAGAACATCCTTTTATGATTTCGCTCTCCAGGAATTGAAAGTAATGAAACGGAAAAGCGCTCCATCTGAAACATTGCGCAGTTATAACAGCTATATTACAAAGCTTAAGCAATACAGGGAAAAGCTCAATTTTTGTGATATCACACTGGATTTCATCAATGATTACCACGGTTATATGCTAACCGATCTAAAGAATTGTGAAAATACCTGTAATACATCCCTTGCCTTTATTAGAACTATGTTAAACCGAGCAATTAAAAAAGGAATCATGAAGAAAAATGTATTTGACAATTATTCAATCAAAAGAGTTCCAGGACACAGAGAGTTTCTCACACCGGATGAGCTTAAGAAGCTTGAGGATCTATTTAAGTCAGGAGAATTGAAACGTTATGAGTCCAATATTTTGCGCTATTTCTTATTCTCCTGCTACACTGGATTAAGATTTCAGGATATCCGCAACCTTCGTTTTCAGGATTTAAAAAAAGAAGTTCATCAAGGGATCGATGAAACCCTGATCAAAATCAAGATGCATAAGACCAAAGATGAAGTGTCGATACCGGTTATACAACAGGCCCTGGAATTAGTTCCTGAAGGATTTCAGAATCAAAAAGTCTTTAAAGTCAATACCAACCAGGTAACAAATCGCAATTTGAAATTGATTTATGAAAAGAGAGGGATAACTAAAAATATAACTTTTCATTCTGCCAGACATACATTTGCTACCATGGGAATTACCCTGGGAATCCCGATAGAAGTAATTAGTAAGTTATTAGGACATAGAGATCTTAAAGCAACCGGTATTTATGCCAAAATCGTTGATGATAAAAAGATTCTTGAAATGAAGAAATGGGGGGCCATATAGATCAGAGAATCCCTTGAGTAGTACAAATAAATGATTAATAATCTATTTATTACCTAGATGTTTTAATATACTTAGACAAACCTTTGTCAATTGATTTGTTAAAATTCATTAATTTAGAGGTTAGATACAAGTTTTGTTGCAAAAACGACTGAGAATCTTTCGAATTAATGAACCTATAGTTAACGTTTTCCAATCCGGAATTTCAAATGATCACAAAAAACTTTATTCAGCCTAAAGAATTCAGTAAAAACTACCCAAACTGTTATACTGAATATATGAAATTGAATGGCGATTCACACAAAAGCTTGAACCATGCACTAGATTCGCTATTATTTCATTTTGGAATTGGAGTGGTCCTTTTACAGGTATATTCCAAATTTGAGAAATTTCTAGGTTATCGATCTTTTATTAAGTTTTATCCTGGGAACAAGGTAATGGAAGAAAGTAGAGAGATTTGTTATATTGAAGATTATAAAAAATTTAAAATTGCTGAAAAAGCTAATAAAATAACTACTCTTAGAGCGCTTGACATCCTGGAATCCAAGCTATCCTTAAGACATAACGGATAGAAAGGTCAAATGAGCCATACCATTAAAATGTTTCTTAAATTCGGAAGCTATGATCACATGCTGGATCTCTATGAGAATGGGACCATTTTCTTAAATACTATAGAGTATTTCAGAAAATTAGAAGACCAGGAGCTAAGAGGTGATGTTTATGAAGGTGCTTCCAAAGTCATCAATTCACTCCCTGGAACTTTCCAAATCCCTAATGTTGACAGGAAATTCCATTATATCAAGATTCATTTAAAAGAGTCCTATGAAACTATCCTAGGTAATCTTTATTGTTTATATTGCATATCATCATTTGGAATCCAGAACCCTAAGGAATTTACAATTGATGAGCGAAACACTAGATTTGGTTCGCATTGTGTGATGATTAAGGATAATCCAAACTTCCTGAAGTCCATAGAACGGGTGCTCAGGAATAGGGGGCTGAAATATTACCATGGCTTTGTAAAGTATTATGACAAAGAAAAGGTGAGTAAAACGTTATCATTATTCGAAAAGCCTGATGAATTTGAATATCAAAAAGAATTCCGGTTCTATGTTATAAATGACGTGGTGGAACCAATTAAAATTCAAATAGGCAGCTTAAAAGGGAAAGCAGAACTTTATTCAGCAATAGATCTCCTATCATTACGAATGGGTCGAACTAAGTGAAGATGCAACTATTATTTTACCGTCAGGCATTCCATTAACGCTGGAGTGATCCGGTCTTTTTTAAATGTAACCTGGATGCGTCTGATAAAGTATTTATTGTCATGGATGCGATATTTGCTGGAAAAGTCAAAATCTCGTATTTCCTTTAGATCAAATATCCGTTGAATTTTAACCACTTTAGTCACAGAAAGAAAATCAAGCCAATCTTTATGGTGCTTATCATAAATATTATTTGTACCATTAAACCATAAATACAGATTTCCAAAAGAGTCTGTAGGGGTCATTGCGGTATAGGAAGGACTTCCAAAGTGAGCTAATTTTGTAAAAAATATCTTAAAAGGAATCTCCATCCAGTCTTTTTTCTGATTTCCAGCCGGACAGATCCAGTCCGCCCAATTGGATGAAGTTGGAATAAAGTTCTTTAATGCACCTAATTTAAAATCACGTTCTGTATTATAATCCCCAATCAACTGGGTTGAAAAAAGTGCAGTGAATGCCCAATTATCCTGAAACCAGGTTTTATCGGACATGAATCGGTAAAATTTATTTACGCTTTTAACATACCGGACATTATTGACCATTGCAAAAGGCCAGGCTGGTAATTGTGCTGGTGAATCAACCGGTGAACATAGATTTTTTAAATAAAATTCCTGAGCTGCGGTCCACTCCTGCAAATAATTATCAGCCGAATCGATAGGGATTGATAGCTTGAAACCTGTAATCTTATCATCCAATTCTATGCTTTTTGAAATAATATCATTTGAAAAATCTATAGTAAAAGGATTATTCACAGCCTGGTTGAGTGAAATAATACTGATCGTGCCTTCAATATCATTAGTAAAAAACCGGCAATTGAAGTAAGATTCAATAGCTGTAATGAAATCCAGTGCTGTAATTTTAGGTAAATGGAGATTAAGAAAAATATGATTCGGGTTATAAGTAAATTCATCACAAAAACCATTACAGGAAAGTGAATTATATACCAGTAAATGATTAAAGGTAGGGTCTGAGGAAAAAACTAGGTCCTGGACAGTGTTATCTGGATATCCAAGGCCCTGAAGAACCATTTTAAGCACATGACGAAAATAAACAAACGGAACAATAATGTTCCTAATCGCCAGTCCGGGATCCTGTCCGGGAATCCACTCATAAATTTGCCCATCCGTGTGATAAAAATTTAAATACTTCTGATAAGCAACATTAGTTGGAGGGTCAAGGTAATTTTCATTAAGTATCATTGGAAAGGCGATGGTTCGTTCAGGATAAAATCTATTTTTGCAATCATTAATATACTGTATGCCATAATAATTATTGGCAGACAGGATCTCTCCAAGATTTACTTCTCCGATATTAATGTTTTTGGATTTATAATAGAAACTACCTTCATTCTCATAGACCATCCCCTCATAATATTCTTTATTAAAGATCGTAAATTTCAAAAGTCCTCTAAAAATATCAATGCCATTAAAGGCAATAACACAAGGAAATTCCTGATAAGGATCATTTACCCCTTCAATACGATGACGAAACCCCAGGATTTTAATATTATTCAGAGTTGTCGGTATGTGAAAGGGATAAGACCGGCTGCCCTTATCAAAAAACATGGGATTGCGCAATTCCCAGGAGATACTGATATCATCTCCAAGATCGATGGTTTGATTATTTACTCTTAGCGAAAGCATAGGTAGTGACTTATTCGGTTAATTATATGTGAATCTTCAGGTTAAGATTTTGATACGTCGTTATCTCCTCTGATTATTTTCAAGTCGGTCTCCTGTTGATCATTCCAAAGGGTATATGCCTTCACAGGCTTAGGATTGGTGATGGCCTCAATGAATTTGTTCATGACCTGGATTGACTTCTCATCAAGAAGAGAGATGGGCTGTGCTGATGGGAAAGAGTTTGCGGCAGCAGGAAAGGTATCATATTGGCCTTTGGCGCGCTGAGGAACCCTTGCTGAATTAATCCCGTTAATAATTTCCGGATAATTCATTACGAGATTTCTTGTAGTAAATGGATCTATTACGATCTCGTTGCCGGTCTCGTTGACCAGCATGGGCCTACCCGGTATCCCGGTAAACGAAGACTGAAAAGGAACATCCTTATATAGTTTCCCATCATCCTGGCCTATTACGTTAAACTTTCCGGTGGCAGCTTGCCTGGTTTTTAATAAGGGTCCCCAGCGGCCTTTCGCTCCTTCAGGGATTGGAGTGGACGCAATATATGCAATCTCGACAGCTCCAAGGACTCCGACCAGTGCCGCCAGGATAATACCGATAATTGGGCCTGCAGCAAGTGCAGCGGTTACGGCCTGGGCAACATTGATAATTGCCTGGGCTATAGACAAGGCCTTATTTCGCTTGCCTTGTTCTACAGCTAGGGCCTTTTTTTTCTGGTTCATCTCTTCATCTAATTTGGCTACCCCGTCATCGTATTGTTTCTGACTTATAATTTTTGAATCCAGCTGTTTCTTCAGATTTTCCTTTTTTTGATCATTGGCAGTTTGATCCTTTTTCAGATTGGCGTTTTCATATTCTGTCATTGCGCTATTGACCCCGGATAAGGCAGAGACAATCTGAGAAAATGCTGAAATTGCTGCGTTTGCAATATCCAGATATACTTTTGCAACGGCATCGTGGTAGTCATTCCAAATTGCTTTTTGAGCCTCAGCGCTGTCCCCCGCAATTTGCAACTCTTTATCCCGCTCCTCTTCAATCGCTTTTAGCTGGCCTGAATAATCTGTTTTTGAAACCCCGGACATATCAGAACGCTGAGCCATATCTTTTTTCCCGTCCCAGGGTAAGTTAACTTCAGGAGAGAAGGAGGTATGTTCATCCTGGAATTTAGTGTCTGTTTCAGTTCTAAGGCCCGCATATTTCGCTTTAATCGCTTGCTTTTCCTTTTCTGTCAGGTCTGTTTTCTGGAGCTCCAGGGCCTCCAATGCATCGAGCATCTTGACTTTATCCTGGTATAGCTGAAAAGAGCCATCCTGATCAGATTTTAAAACGAGATCCCATTTTTCTTTTTCCTGGTTTATAGTTTTGGCAAGCTCCTGATCATTATACTTATTTGTAATTTCTGTTGTTTGCTGCTCATATAGCTCTTTATAAGCGGCCCGAAGTTTAATTTCATCATCCGAATTCCCCTTGATTTTACTATTCTTTTCATTATAGTCCAGCTCAAGCTGCTTCAGTTCACGATCCTTCTGGTTTTTTTGCAGAGCAACCATGGTGCTCTCAAGATCCTGCTGAATCTTTATAAGATATTCGGCGTGTTTCTTAGCCAGGTCTTCTCCTTGTTTATTGCCCTTCAGGTCTTCCTTAATTCCATCATCAATAATGCCTTTCTCAAGGCGGGATTTAGTAATCTTGATACGTGAAGATTCTGAAGTGAAATCCTGCTCGGTTTTACCAAGCTGGGCCCAGGAACTGATCATCTTCTCCCGCTCTTCATCGGATAACTTACCCATGGCAGCAACCACTGTTGAATAAATTTTGACGTTCTGTGGGGTTTCGCTGATTATCTTATTCAATGCCTGGATAGATTGAAGTCTCCCTTGATCGACCGCTCCATTATTTGAAACCGGCGCTGATTCTATTGCGTGTAATTTCCTTTGGACCTCCAGGTACTCTTCAGATTGTGCTATCAATTTTAGATTTTTCTCAGACTGCATCACGTAATTCCTGATTGTTGCTTCTCCTAACCCTGTGACAACCTGGGCATGACTCATCTCATTGGCAAAAGATTCTTTATCAATGGAGATTTTACGGTTCATCAGATCCTGTTCAATTTTCAAAGCATCAATACCGGCCTGGATACGCTGTTCTTTTGTATTGGACAGATCCTTCTCCGCTATTTTAAGTTCCTCCAGCTTGACTCTCTCCTGAGATTCATAAACGGTATAGTTTTGAGTTCTCTTCTCAATCTGATCCAGAACGGCTGCGTATTCCCGCCCCTTTGTAATGGCTTCCTCCATACGTTTGATCAAATTTGAGAAGTCACCGGTGGCAATTGATTTCTTAAATGTATCCCAGGCCCAGGTTAACCCGGTTACTGTTTGCCTCCAGCGATCACTGGTGGTATCTGTCGAATCAATGACGGATTTGACCTGGCCTATTCCCTGCATTAATAGATCAAGCCCTTTCCTGGCCAATTCAAAAAGGCCCATTCCTCCAGCGACTCCCAGAATATTTTCTATTAATCCGCCACCGGTACTGCTTGATTCTTTAAGGCTTTGCGCCTTACCTTTTAATTCACTCATCCTGGCCGTTACTTCACTTAACTCCTGTTGATATGCTGCAAATTCAGCGGTACCTGGAGCCAGCCGGCTTAAAATTGGTTTCAGGGTATTGGCCCGTTCCTGAAGTTCTTTCATGGTGAGACCGGTAAGGCCAATAGTTTGTCGGATATCTTCCATTTTACCTTCAAGGGTTGCTAATTCTTCTTTCTTTTGTCCCAGGAGTGTTTGATCCTTGATCCCTTGCATCTCTTTACGAAGTGCCGCAGCCTGGGTTTTAAGATTCATTAACTCGGTCCTGGATTCATCTCCGTTTATAATGATATCCATCTGCAGCTTATCAATTTTCAACATGGCTGTATTATTTATAGGGTGTAATTAACTGTGAAATCATTTGTTGCCTTACCGATTCAGTGAAGCCGTACATTAATTCTCCGATAAGCTCATTTAAATGTCCATAGGCATCTTTAGAATACCAGCGGGTATCTTTTCGCCGGGCTTTCTTAATTGAATTTACTTTTTGAGTGAAGAGAGCATGATTTTGCTTACCAAATGCTTTAATAGTATTTTCAGAAGGCTTATAATATCTGATCTCAATGAAGCGGCCATAGTCTGGGAAATAGAAAAGTAACTCACCTCCCATGGTACCAACTTGCTTGACGGTAAAGGAAATGGAATCTTTCAGGTGTTTCCCGTCGGTACCGCTTTTAGACACGAGGTCCTTTTCAATGATATCATTCACCAGGATATCCCGAAGGCGGAATCCAAATTTTTTCAGAGCCTGTTCTACAAACTGGAATTCTATATATTGATCTTCAGTCATGACTTCTATGTATGAAAAATGATTGTACCTGGTTAACTTCTAAATATGGTTTTTAAGTGATCCCCATGGGAACACCGAATACAGGATCTTTATCTCAGTCTTCTTTTTCTTGATGAGCGGATCTATAATTTCAGCTGGTAATATTTTTTTTGATTTCAACCTGGTGAATTCTTTGATCACCTGGTGAATCACTTTTACGTGAAATTGTAATCTCAAAGCGGGTCTGTGGTTTTTACTTATTGCCAGACGCAGCGTGTTTCTCTTTTCATTATCCAAGGTAAATTGCATGGCTCTGAATTATTTGTTTGTGTTATTTGATTTATGCAGTAGTGAAAGATATAATCGGGCTTTCCACTTTTCTAACCTGCAGTTGTATAATAGACATTCTTCTTTCTGCTCCAGTATGATTTTTTGCTGCCAAAGATTATCTCTCATGTGTTGGTTTCTTTCTGTTATCAGTGCATCATCAATAATTTGAATCTCCAATTGTATGTTGCGCTGAGCATTGATCATTTGAATTGCTTTAGAATCTCCAGCTTTTCCAGCTTCAATAATAAATGTCCAATCTTGAATAATCCTTGCTTGATTTCTTCGATTTCTTCTGAAGGAGTTAAGCCCTTCAGGGATTTGATGTCTGATTCTGTGATTCATGGGATAAAGAGGGCTCATAATGCTAACTTCCTTGTTTTTCTTACTGTGTCCAGATATATCGAAGGCCTTTTAAATTTTAAGAATTTCTTAAGCTGGTGTTTTTCTTCTTTTCTCAGCTCAATGATTTGTTTACAAGCATTGAGCTTGCTTATATCTGTTGATACTGGATTGTTAAGAAGAATGTTTGCATCATGTATAGATTTCTCACTTTCCAGTTTCCACACAAAAAGATCTTTTGCTTCATCATCTTTCTGAATAACCATTGCCTGGAAAACAAATCCCCAGTCTCGATGAATATTTTTACCTGAATATCTTTTGCGAATTGCCATAAAATCAATATTTCGTTAAAAAAATCCTTTAAAAGGCATGTTCTATTAAACTATATCTTTAAAATTGATTTGTATCTTACTGAATCCCTAATCATTACATTTAAGACATACTTTTTAACCTTATTTTCATTAGTTAGTCTCTTACTTCTGACCGACCCGCTCAGAGGATAGATTGTACGTCATGGACCTTGGTTGAGTGGATATATGACAGCAACATATAGTAAAATCAAGTGTTTCATATTATACCGGTGTGAAAATAAGATTGTAAATCATATTAAATTTAAATGTCATGAATCGTGAAAGAAACCAAGTTTAAAATCTGTTCGCGGAAAGTTCACATGTATTGCCAGGTTCAGATCCTTAGTGATGATCTCTTCAGGGATATCTACACTAGTAGCCAGGAAAATTTTATAAACAACTGGTAATTCACTGCCACTGGACAAACCACTTTTGAGAGTAATATCTGAGAGTTGATTATGCATGCCGACTGCTGCAGTCACCTGGAATGCTGCTTCATGACTAATTTTCATCTGTGATAGGATAAAATCACTGACATTCATGTCTAGTGGGGTTATCATAAAGCTGCAGTACTTTCCTGACTGTTCATCATAGAACCTGGTTGTTGATATGAACTTTCCAACATTATCACTGCCCGCAAGAACCTTTGTAAAATTATTGATGAGCTTCTCCTGATGTTTTATAAAACCAGATTCCGTAAAGGAAGTCCCACTGATCATGCATTTGCCAATGAAATTATCCCTTTCAATCTCCCAGAACCTTCCAGGGATCTCTATGTGATATTTTAGGGCCATACTGTTGGCATTAAAGGCCAATAATCTGCGAGATATACTTGAATGCAATTTTATCCAGGGCAATGCTCCATGAAAAGGAAATTGGTTATAATAGAGGTTATCCCGGGCGAATTCATACTTTTTCGAATATCTCATTGAAACTTTATGTAACAGCGGAGCTGTTGGATCAAATACTGGATATTTGATAAAATTGCCTTCAACCGGTTCATCAAATCTGCCAAAAATGACATGTTGTATGGTGTTGGAATCATCAGGCCATTCTAAACGTACCGCTGCAGATGAAACATGTTCAAGCATGGCAATGGATCCAGGCAGATCAACCCGGGGCCCCCGGTTCTGGTAATATTTTGTAAAATGTCCATTAAGTGTAAAATATTCAAGTGCTGTTTTCTGTAGATATTCTTTATAATTCCAGGAATCAAGCCAGCTCTGAATTTGCGAATCCTCATCAAAAAGTTTCTTTTTCCTGCCATTTAAGTATACAGACCTATACAATGCCGGTCCCTGGCCCCAGAATAAATTAACTTTCTTTTCGATGATTTTTGACAACAAATGATTTTCATCCAAAACGGTCCGGATCTCATCCGGATAATCATTATCCTTACCCCATGGGATAATTAGCATATTGCCAATACTGACAGGCAAGGTATAGGATGAAGTATTGAAGGCAGGACCTGATCTCATCGAAGGAGTAAAGCCAATTCCTGGTGCAGAGAATGCATAAACACCGATAGGTGTTATGCTAATCCACTTATTTTCAATAATCAAACTTTTTATTTGATCAATCTCTGAAGATCCTGAAGGGATTTCTATATCATTTGTTGCCGGTGGATATTCTCGCTTTAGCATTTTTTCATTGTTTCGGAAAGAAGGTTCGTGAATTCAGGTCCATAAACATCAATCTTTCTCTAATGCATAGGCAATTCCCAGGAAGAAAAAGGATTCTGCTGCAGGACTTTCAATTGTAATCAGGCTGTTTTGTGCTTCTGGTATTACCTTTGTCTTGGGCAAAGCTTTTATTTCAGAGATTTTGACATCCGTCCGAGTCAAGCTAGCAGCAGCCCGCTGAAGCTTTGGGATAAAGCAATCCTTTAGAATAAGTTCAATTTTCATTTCGTTGTTGGATTTGAGTTTGAATCATTGGTTTGAATAACAGTTTTTAATACTGATCGTAGATAGTTACCTTTTTGCCTGGGGATCTCTCCAGCATTGACAATTAACTTTTGAAAATCGCATTCCGAAACCCGCAGGGTAATAACCCGGCTGAGCTGTTGTTCCTTGGGTACTTTCCTTGGCATAGTTTTTTTGTGGCAATTTTAGTGTATACATGAACGAGTTTAAAGGACACGGTCCTGAAACAGCTGATTTTGCTGACAATTCGCGAAAAATAAAAAAAATCATCAATTTGACACTTAAAAAATTGGAGCTCAGGGATCCTGTGACCAGGTAATTTTTTCCAATAAAAAATATTTTCTACAAGACACCCCCCCACAATTTTTGAAATTTCTATGCACTTATGCACTTTGTCTCTTAACAAATAGATATTCAATTCATTAAACCAGTGCATAGGCTATGCACTCTGAATGCACTGTATTTTTTTCCTATGCACTGTAAAAACTCTGATCAGTGCATAAGTGCATAGAAAGTGCATAGACATTTTTTTCTATGCACTGATTAAACTATTAGTAAAATCAATCCTTTTAAAGGCAAAAGTGCATAAGTGCATATATTCTCTATTTTTATAAGGGAGGGGGTATTTATAAAGAAAATAAGGAAAAATGACGTTTATAGCACAAATCTCCTTCCTGGGATCGTCGGGATCCCGAGGTGCACACTGCAAAAAAAAGCTGCCCCCGGAGGAGCAGCTTTACCCTGGTAGAATGAAAGTGTGCGACAGCTTGAACTAAAAAATATTATTAGAAGGGTAAGAAATCAAAAGTAAATAAATCATTTCCATTGGATCTCTCTTCCTTGACGATTTTAATTTTTTTGAAATCACAATAACGCCTCACCCATTTTGTAAACTCGCGTTGCTTAAATCTAGGAGTATCGAAATCTTTATTAAGATTGATAAAGAAGGTGAATAAGCGTTTTTTCAAAATAGGTTCTCCTGGTAATATAATTAAAATATCGCTTTCTAACTTTGGGTTCTTTTTATAAGGATCCTCCTTATTTAATTGAAACTCCTGGTTAAAGGCGTCATCCATAAAATTTATAAAGTCAGTACTGGTATGATCCTGGAGAGTCCTGTAGGAAAGATTAATTTCAGGAGTGCGTTTTAAACCGATTTGAAAGTAAGTTAAAATACAGGATATCATAAAATGATCAAAGCGAACCCATTCAGAGTGATCCCAATCGGTAAAGAACCAATGTTTGAACTCTGTGGCCGGGCTTTTCTCACTGTTATAATAGTCAGAGAACTCAAATTGAATGACACGGTCCTTAGCGCTCTCCCCTTCAATAATGACAGTTTTATTTGAAGAAAAAATAAATTTTGGTCTGATCCTGAAAGGCTTCTCGTTTTTTTTATCAACTTCGATACCTTCAGTGATGTCGTTAAATGAGTGCTCAATGTTGTAATTATTATAAATATCGTTTATATGAATTAGTTGGCTGTCTAGGTTTGCCTTTTGAAATTTAAATTTATCTGAAACCTTGAAATCCTTTCCGTTGACTTCTAAATATACACTTGATTGATCGTTAGTATTTAGCATATTACCTAATCCTTTTCCCCATAGAGTTTTACCGGTCCTTCCATTGGCTTCCCCATCCTGGCTTATTTTACTATCTGTAAGAATAACGGCAAACAGTTTGCAATCCATGAAATTATGTAACGAGTATCCAATGATAGTTTTCATGGACTCAATCCGCTCAAGATCATAACCACAAATATTTTTAATAAATTTTTCAAATACCGATATTTGCGCTTCTATATCATTATTAAACTGGAATTCCCTTTGTAAGATCTGATTAGACCAAACATAACCATCCATCTTTGTATATTCGTGGAATTCAAATCCATTCTTTGAAACTGAAACAAACCCATTTTTATAAAATAGATATTTCTCCTCCCTTGTATCTTTTTTGATCAACCCAGAATGAATTGTTGGTAGTCTTTTCAATAATGTACTAGAGAAATATGTATCAAGTCCGTTGAATATTTTTCTTTTTATAGTAACATTGGTTATGTATTTGCTTCCATTATCCCAATTGTGCAGATATCCTGGCAATTCATCTATAAAAGTGATGAATTGATCTGTGATCATCGTACTGCTACATTCTGTTATTGTATTATTAAGGATCTTTACGAAGCGAGTGTTATTGGCATCAATGTCAAATCTTTTAAAACCCAGGTCTTTTAGCTTTTCAATAAGTTTTACTCTATCTATTTTAATGTCCCTGAATTGGCCGTCCCTGTCTTTTTCGATTAAGTAAAAATCATGGTCCTTTTTCAGATCATCTGATTCAATCAAACCTTCATCATTGAATTTCCATGTATACTTTCCAAATTTGAATTCACAAATTCCGATAAGTTCATCCTTGTACTTTTCAACAAATGCTTCAATATTCTGAAGATGCCAGAATTCACGCAATTTGAGATCAGGAATAGTTGAAATTTTATTTATCTGAATGAATTGGCCATTGCCATCCTTCTCATTGAGGGCTGAATCGATATCCCTAAACAGGTCTATTTCTTTGCCTTTAAGAGATCCTGCCAGCACATCATCGATTCCTTTTTCTTGCTGCTCATTTTCCTTAATAGTGGCAAAGAAGATCTCAAGGTAGATCCCCTTGTTCACGAACGATTTTAAATAATCCCGGTAATTCTTTACAGCATTATAAAAGGATAATGGGCGAAGATAAACACGTGATCCTGGTCGTAGATCATTGCTTAAATGATCCCAGTCTGAATCCAGGACAAAGATCACTTCCTCAACCTTACATTCTGTGATGATAAGCTGCAGGTCCTCTGGTAACTTATTATTCTGGCCAATGTTGTGTATTCCCATAATTCCCACAGAGAAAATTCCATGCTTACAGGCCTTCAGGGCTTTCTTTTCACCTTCCTGGATAAACAGGCGCTTGATTACCCTGCGATTCCTGTAAGCCTCACGGACCTGCTCGGGAATGAAAATATGGCTGCCCGATCCATAAGGGGAAGAATACTTCATCGGTCGGTTATCCTTATCCTTATGAGTATCCGGGCTCTGCCAGCGAATCCTGAACAAATGTTCCTGTTTATTGGCCTTTGGTTTTTGGAACATCACCGGTCGGCCTTCCAGATTATAATACCAGATGATCAGATCATCCCCTTCAGCGATCTTACCGTACTGGTCCCGGGTACCACTCTCAAAAACATTAACCACCTTTGGAGTTTTCTCATCCACCAGGGTGACGGCCTTCTGATCTGAGTCTTCCAATCCGGAGGATTTAAGCTGGCGGTCCCGGAAGGTCTCTATTTTGGAGTTTTTACGTGGGGACTCCTTGTGCTTTTCTTCTTCCTCGATGTTGATGTTATATTTATCAGCCAGGTACTTCAAAGCTTCAGGATATGTGAGCTTTTTTACATGCATAATAAAATCTGCCGGGGATTTCCCGCCAAAATCACAAGAAAAGCATTTGAATATCCTCTTGGCCGGATTTACAGTTAGGCCTTTCCCCTTTGCATCTTTATCACAATTCGGGCATTTTCCTATCAGGGAGGATCCCTGCCGGCGAAGTTTTACAAAATCTGCAATAACTTCCTCTAATTTTGCAGTGGACAATATTTGATTTTTGCTTTCCTTTGGTATATACTGGCTTGAAGTTTTCATATATTTGCCCTATTCTATCCTCCCCGGGTTAAAGTTTATTGAGCATTAACACATGGAAAGCCGACTAAACGCGGCTTTCAGTTTTTCTGTTTGTCAATTTCCCCTTGTAAGTGAATCAGTTTTTCAATCCCAAAAATTAATTCAGCATATTGTCTCTGAGAATCATCAATCATCTCATTGATCATTTTTTTCCTTATCCATCCAACTGAAGGATAAAGCAGCTTGCTGAAATATCTTCGAATTAAATTGTGAGGAAGGAGTTCATTTTCATATGATTCAATAACTGTATCAGTGAATTTTTTTATAACAGATTGAGTTACTTGCAATTCTTTAAGCTTTTCGATAAACTCTTTTAGTTCAACTTCCTGATAAGAGGGTGGTTTTTTAATTTTCATAGCCTATGTAATTTTGATGTTTTCCATTGTTATTTTACTTTGCAGATATGATAAAGTCCCCGGTAACGGGGGCCTGACTTCAATTCAATCATGAGTTTCTAGCTTTTCTATATATCTTTTAAGATTAATAAATTCTTCAGAAATAGCGTATCCAAAGGTGTTCATAAGAATTTTTTTATCAAAAACAAAAAATCCAGCAGCAGAGAATGTCTTAGGTATACCTGGATCTACCTCATCCTCACTTGAATTTTCCATTACTTCATGTAGAGCCCCCATAAAGCCAATGACAAGACTTTTTACGGCCTCCACCCTATCAAGGATTTCCCTGGTCGTATCAACAGAAATTTTTTCTTGATTATTCATTGGAGCCTCCCTTCTCTTTCTCGACATAGGAGACCCTGGCTAGTATCAATTCCCTTATACTCAGAAAAAAGCTATGAATATTATCATTATAATAAACATCTAAATTGCCTTTCCCTAAATCCAGGTAATTAAATAAAAGGTCGTTTAAGGCGTTTTCTGCTGTAAATGGATCTGCAAGGAATTCACTGATTGTACTAAAGACATCCTTATCCAGCATCATACACAGATGCGAGATATCATAATCAGTTTTAGGATTTAGTTTTTCAATAGCGTTTGCTATTTTGACCGGCAGAATGAGATTAACAGATTCAGCAGGTATTTCTTCATTTTTTTTGTACATTTGTCGTTCCATAAATTACCTCCCTAGTTAAAAGTTTAACATTGCGCCCGGATTGCAGTCCGGGCTTTTCTATTTTACATATTCTGTTTATTTTGTAATATCACTCTCCATTATATCAGAAAGCCCTGAGCCATCCTTAATTTCAGATGATAGACATTTAATTTCATGTTTAACAGCCTTTAAAAGCTTATCGGTAGCCCTGTTCATCTCTTTGGCTTTTCTAACAGAAATTTTATGATCTCTTAAATCATAAAATATTTGTAATGAACTGCTTTCAATCTGTTTGAATTTCCGCTCAATGGATTCTCTTTTCATTTTCTCTGTTTGCATAAGTTTGATTTTAAGGGTGAATATTATGTAATTGTATAAGAATGGAATTAGAGAAATTCCGGTAATCCTGTTGGGATTGGGGGAATAGGAAACGGTAGCCCAGGAAGGCTGGGTACCTGGTCGTCGTCCTGATCGGTCGGATCATCGAATGACAAAAGGGCAAAAATTCGACGGGATTTCAAACTGTCAAGGAATGAATTTGTTAGGAATTGCTTAAATATTCTTCGATTGCGGCCTCTTCGATAAGACCACTCTTTGTAGTTCTAATAATCCCTGATGCACAAAGTTTTTTAATTGTTGAATGGGATTTGTGTAAGCGCCGTGCTACTTCATTAATAGTAAATAGCTTTACATCTTCTAATCTTTTACGCTTTAGCTCAAAAGCTTCTAAACCCCTTATTACAGCCTTTTCTAAGACTTCTTCTGCCTGGTCAGCTGGTAAAAAAATCATGTTTGTCATGGGAATTAATTTTGGTTTAAATATTTCTTATCTTTGTTAATAATCCGACCACAAAGATATTTATATTAAACGTAAAGTCAAATATTTTCACCTTTAATGTTTAAATATTTTACTAACAATTTTTTATAAACTTATGTATCAATGAATTATGAAATAATAAAAAAATATTGTGATGATAAAAGAATAAGTCTTCCTGAACTTGCCAAAAAAGTTGGCTTATCAAAAACGGGTCTTTATCTTGCAATTTCAAAGAAAACGTTGACCGTGGAAAAGTTGGAGGCTATTGTAAAAGAATTGGATGTTCCTATATGGTATTTTTTTGATTTGGACCCAGAAGCGCCCTATATAAAAGATATTGAACAACAAAAAAATAGAAATAAGATCAATGAAACTACTTTAGCGCAAATGGGAAAGGTTATTGAGGAACTAAAGAAGAGGTTAGATAATATTAAAACTGTGACCACAATGTTTATAATGAGCAGAGAGTTAGTTGTGTATGGAAGAATTCATAAGCAGAAATATGAACCCTTGATCAATACATTACTTGATTTTCTTGAAAGCAAACATGATGACCAGGCAAATGAAAAATTTATGCGTGCTATAGGATCTATTATGAATTCGGCAGATAATGATGCCTCAGACGTTGTTATCGGTAAAAGTAAAAGCCAAAAAGCTAAATCCGTACGCCGATAGGTCGGCAAAAAAAGGACTGCCGCGGCTTATGCAGAATGAGTTAGCGGCAGTTGATCTTAAAATTTATAGTATGACAACAATACAGGTAAATGAACGAACAAAGGCAGGTAAGGTATTGATTGAAACCGCCAGGATGATGGCTGACAAGTATAAAGGTATTTCCGTTGTTCAGGATAGTGATACCGATGATCCAGAATTGTTAAAGAAAATGCTTGCTGCCCGTAAATCTGGGATCATAGACCGTGAAAAGGTATTGGACACTCTAAATGTGATCCTTGAAAAATGAGACAGGTTTTTTACACTTCCTTTCAACGCGATCTAAAAAAAATTAAAGATAAGTCGATAGCCCAGGCTGTCAAAGATTTTATTGAATATACATCCCTATGCAATTCAACTTCAGATATGCCTCACCTGGTTAAAATGAAAGGTCATAAAACTGCTTATAGGTTTAGGATCAACAATTACAGGATTGGTCTTTTTATCGAAAATGATACGTTGTTCTTTGCAGCTTTTGATCATCGTAAAAACATCTATAAACGATTTCCTTAAAAATCATTTTAAAGGAGTCAAGTTTGATATTTTTCATAAATTGTTGGACAATTTTAGGACAATTACCATTTTATACATGATGTATCAGCCTGATTTATAATTAAGAATAAAAAATATGGTATAATCCCAGTCTCTCCGCAATATAAAATCCGCCGCGTCAGCGGCGTTTTTTATTTGAAGCAAACCGAAAGTTTGCTTTCTGGTTTGCGAAAAAGAAAAAACAGAAGCACGAAGTGCGAGAATTTTATGGATTGACGCTCCCCCTTAGGGATCATGAGCGCAGCGAATAATTCCGTGCTTTCCGCAACCTGTATCCTGAAAAGTCAGATCTGCTTTTTTTTATTATTTTTGAATTCGTAAACTCATCTTTTAATGAAGCCGGGGGTTCTCTCTGTATTCATCTTTCTTTTGCTGAATATACAATCGACAAGCAGCCAGGTCAGCATCGATTTTACAGCACCCGATACTACCTGCACAGGAGCAACGGTTAATATCACTAACCTTACGACAGGGGGTACCACCTATTACTGGGGTTTTTGTTCAGGAAATACTATTAATAACCCGGTTGGAGTAAATATCGGGAATCCCGGTTCAATTCTTGATGTTCCTGCATATATTGACCTGGTGGAGGATAACAGTGGTTGTTATTCATTTATACCCAATCATGGTACAACGAGCCTGATAAGATATTTCCACGGCTCAAGTTTCAGTAACAACCCGGTTTCATGGACCAATCTGGGATCTTTCGGGATGCTTGGCGATACTGTGGAAGGTCTCAGGATACTAACAGACAACGGACAATGGATAGGGATTATTAATAACAATAATCGCCTGGTGCGTCTTAATTTCGGGACCAGCCTGGCAAACACTCCAACAGCCACTCTTCTGGGTCCTTACAGTATGCTTCTTGCAGCACATTGCCTCGAGATCCTGAATGAGAACGGGAACTGGATCGGTTACCTGACCTGCACCTGGGGGAACAAACTCGTCAGGCTGAGTTTTGGCAACAGTCTGTTAAACACACCGGTTCTGACTGATTTGGGAAATTTTGGAGGGATACTAAACATGCCCAGCAGATTCAGCATTGTGATGGAAAACGGCAACTGGTATGCAATCCTGGTCAATAGCGGAAACAATACTTTCGTCAGACTTGCATTTGGAAGTTCCTTATCCAATAATCCGACTGCTACCTCCCTGGGGCAGGTATGCGGACCGATCCCATTAGGGGGGATGGTTTTATTGCGGGACTGCAGCGAAACCACTGGATTTCAGCTGAACTATACAGCAAATACCAGTACCAGTAATGAAATATACCGGTTGAATTTTCCTGATGGACTGCTGGGAAGCATTACTGGCTCCCCGATCGGGAATATTGGAAACATGAACAGGCCTAATGAATTTTCCCAGATCGTCCGTGTTGGTGATACGCTGTTTGCCTATGTTTCTAACCGACAGGATAATACTCTTACCAGGTTGAGGTTTTTACCCTGTTCAAATGCTTCCACAGGGTCTTCAACACAGTATAATCCTCCACCGTATTCTTATAATCAGACGGGGACTTATAATATACAGTTAATTGTTGATGAGGGTTTGGCCACTCAGGCAAGCCTGTGTAAACCGATCGTGGTTTTAGCTCCCCCCACGATGAATCTGGGTCCCGACAAGACGATCTGCCAGGGTACCTCC